>Ga0105107_10000845_pt1 | contig 19891 bp, 26 predicted proteins | sample PPLLaktember2015_6_FD_79335 | JGI IMG/M metagenome (GOLD analysis project Ga0105107, IMG submission 79335) | Freshwater sediment microbial communities from Prairie Pothole Lake near Jamestown, North Dakota, USA - PPLs Lake P8 Core (1) Depth... | ecosystem: Environmental > Aquatic > Freshwater >... | reverse complement strand
TCCGAAGATTACCGGGGTCACCCGCCAGGCCCAAGCCAGAATTACTGTCATGTCCAGATTTTGCATGATTCTTTTCGGTCCCCTTGTTGTTTGTAGTGAGATGCAGTGAACGGCGGAACGGGGCAGGCCATGTCAACGGAGGCATGTAGATTGTCCCTGGGGAAAACCCGGAACTCAGCACTGGATTGACTCGAACTGGTCATGTCCTGCATCTTATCTAAGAGGCTATCCATATGACACCATCTATCGGCTACGTTGTTCTTGGCGTGGTTGCGGGAGTGTTGAGCGGCCTTGTCGGAATTGGCGGAGGTGTGATTATTGTCCCCACGCTGATCTTTCTCTTCGGCATGTCGCAACATTCTGCGCAGGGGACAACCGTCGCAATGCTCGTTCTGCCTGTGGGCGTTCTTGCGGCATGGGTCTATTTCCGGCAGGGATACGTCAACATCCCGGCTGCGGCGCTGCTTGCTGCGGGTTTTTTCCTTGGCAGCCTGGCAGGAGCCCGGATCGCCGTGTCAATTTCAGCGACAACACTGGAAAGGGTATTCGGCGCAATGATCATCCTTATCGGCCTGAAGATGATTATTGGTCGGTGAATGTGACACTTTTTGGGGGATCCGTGCATCACATGGCAGGACAGTATAATGACGAAAGGGTTCCATGCCAATATACGATTATCAGTGTTCCGATTGCGGAAAGACCTATGACGTCTTTCATAAGGTCCGTGAGGTAAAGGAGGATGTTGTCTGCCCAAACTGCGATTCAACAGCACATGTCCGCCTCATCTCAGCACCCAGTTTCAGCATGAACGGAAGCTCCGCGGGAAGTTACAGCTCTGAATCCGCACCATCATGTACCGACGGTGCATGCTGCAGTGGAGCTTGCGGCGTCAACTAAACGCTGGTTGATGTTTGAATGATCAGGGAGAACTCACCCATGAAACAGAATTCGCCGGTGAAGAAGAATTCCATGACATATGCGTGGATTGTTCTGGCAGTCGTTGTTCTTGTAGGGGGCTACTATGTGTTTGGGAAGAGTAATTCGAAGGCCGGAAGTGCAGTACAACCAACGCTGCCGACCAATGAACTCGCGGGCGTAGCGCCGGCATTCACGCTGACCAACCTCGATGGGAAATCAATCTCCCTTGCTGACTTCCGCGGGAAAGTCGTGGTTCTGGACTTTTGGGCGACGTGGTGCCCTCCGTGCAGGAAAGAAATTCCGGATTTCATCGACTTGCAAAATGAGTATGGGTCGCGGGGAGTGCAGATCGTCGGCATTGCCCTGGACGAACCGGAAAGGGTACGGGCGTTCGCGCGGCAAAACGGGATGAATTACCCGGTGCTGCTTGGTTCGGATGTAGTTACCATGAGGTACGGCGGAATCGAAGGTATTCCGACGACATTCATTATTGACAAGAGCGGAAAAATTGCGAACAAATTCGAAGGGTTCCGACCGCGCGAAGTGTTCGAGTCGGAAATCAAGAAACTCCTTTGAATTGTTCAACGCTCACTACTAGGAGGTGACATGACTAAGAACATTGGTGCAGCCGACCGCGTTATCCGTACAATTGTTGCGGTGGTTATAGGAGTTCTCCTTGTCACGGGAGTAGTGACCGGCTTGACGGCTGTGATTCTTGGCATTCTGGCAGTAGTTCTCCTCCTCACAGTTCTCGTCAGCGTCTGTCCATTGTACTTGGCATTCAATATTTCGACGAAGGCTAAAAACGACTCGAAATAGAGAGCCAGGAGAGACCGTGAACGATCACTACGTTTCGGGGAGATCAGAGAAGCAGGAGGACCTCATCCGCAAGTATTGTGCGGAAGCAGAAAGCGTGCTTGCAGAGGCACACGACTACAATTCGGCAGTGCGCCTGAAAGATTCGCTCTGCAGACGCTTCCAGAATGAATGCGATAGCAGTCTGGTCGTGGTGGCAACGAAAATTCATCTGGACAACCTCTTGAAAAAGCGGTGGGGTAGGTAGTAGGTTGGCGGAGATTCAACGGGGCATTTCTGTTGAAGATCGATGCGGAAATCGATCTACTCATTGAGGAAATGAAATCACGGTTTGGGAAGAGGAGATGATGAAGAAACCAACCTGGAAACAGATCGCATGGATTCTCGGCGGCGGGGTCGCCGGTTTTGCATGGTATTACTTCGTGGGATGTGCCACAGGATCGTGCCCGATCAGTTCTAATCCGTACATAAGCTCAGGATACGGTGCGCTCATGGGTGGTCTCATTGCATGGAATAAGCCGAAGCATACGAACAAGACCAAGGACGAGGGCCACGGAGAATGACATTGCCGTCTGCGAATGAAAGAGTGTATAGTCAAGGTCCCGATAAACTCCGGTCACCCGAACGAAGAGACCGTCTGGAGGTTGAGAAAGTAGTACAACACTGCCTTCAAGGTGCGAATGTCAAGACCCTCCTGGATATTGGGACTGGGAGCGCTCTGTTTGCGGAAGCGTTTCATGAAGCAGGGGTCGCGGTCGCGGGCGTCGACATCAACGCGGAGATGATCGAGGCTGCACAGAGGCATGTACCGCAGGGTGAATTCAGTGTTGCCTCGGCAGAGGATCTTCCCTTTGCGGACGGATCTTTTGACTCCACGTTCTTCGGCGTGGTGTTCCACGAGGTGTCCGACTATGCAAAAGCACTGCATGAGGCGCACCGTGTCGCTCGGTACTGTACGTTCATCCTGGAATGGCAGCACAAACAGGAGGAATTTGGTCCACCCATCGAGCATCGATTGACAAAGGAGTTCATGAGAGATCTGTCCCTCTCCACGGGATATCGGGGCTTTGCTGAAACCCCGCTCGGTACGTTGGTGCTGTACAGTTTGCTGAAGTAACATTTCTGTTTTTGCGGTTCTCCTTTTGCCGTGGAGTATCACAGCTGATGCCGATCGATAAAGAACACTGGTACGATGGGTGGTTCTATGACAGGTGGATTGCACCGAACCAGGACAACCTCTTTGCCCAAATCAAAACTCTTCTCCCGCCGGATTCGAACGTTCTCGATGTTGGGTGTGGAACAGGGAGGCTGGCGTTTGCGCTCGCAGACAAATGTCCCACTGTTCTGGGAATAGATCTTTCAAAGCGGAACGTTGAACGAGCACAACTCCATCTTTCCAGATCTCCTGTCGAAGGTGTGACGTTTGGTCATATCAGCGTGCGCGAAATCCTCTCGGAAGGGAGAGAACACTTTGACTATGCGGTACTGACCTATGTTCTCCATGAAGTGGCGGCAGAATACAGAGCAACGTTGCTCGATGAAGTTGTAAGGGTCGCTGATAGGGTAGTTATCGGAGATTACCTGGTTCCTGCACCGGGAGGCTTCTCGTCCGTGCTGAACACGGTGGTGGAACGGGCCGCGGGGAGGGATCACTACCGGAACTTCAGGTCGTATGTGGCCCGGGGCGGAATTGCCGGCCTGGTCGCATCATCGAACCTGGAAGTCCTTCAAGAGTTCAAGGACGTACCCGGAAGAAGGCATCTTGTGGTAGTACAGCCGAGGCCGAAATAAGTGTGGGCTTATTGGGTTCGGGTGATTGCAGCAAAAGAGGGTGGGAGCCCGCCGCAAGTGATTTCATTCACGATGATCAAGTGATCAATACATTCTCTCCGAATACGCCCATTTACGCTTTGCACTGACCGGTCTCTTGATAAAGACCAGATGTTTCAATTTCGATTTGAATTTACTACAGTGTTCATGGATGGAGTTGTGGCGAGCACACCTATTTGGAAGCGCGATATCCAATACTTCATTTCGGGCACAACCAGCATCAAGTCCATCTCCATGTTGCAGCCAGCATTGCCACGTTGCGTTATGCACATCGTGATCTGTGATGCACCTGACATTCAAGTGATATACTCCATACAGACGAGAAGACAATGAGTGTAGTCGAATTGACGAACGTCACGAAGGTGTATCAGACGGGCGAAGTATCCGTGAAAGCGTTGAAAGGAGTATCTCTTCAGCTTGAGAAACAGTCTTTTGTGTCATTCATCGGTCCCTCAGGCAGTGGTAAGTCAACGCTGCTGAATCTCATCGGCGTTCTCGACAAACCAACCGAAGGCACAATCCGCGTGAACGGAACAGATGTGAATACGTTTGACAGAGCCGCTGCCGCGGCATTCCGCGGAAAGACCATCGGCTTTGTGTTCCAGAATTTCAACCTGATTCCTGTTTTGACTGTGTATGAAAACGTGGAGTATCCGCTCCTCATGCTCGACCGGCTTCCGTCAAAGGAGCGCCGCGACCGTGTGCTGCGATTGCTGGAAAAGGTCGGCATGACGGACCAGAAGGAGAAATATCCGAACCAGATTTCCGGCGGACAGAAGCAACGCGTGGCTGTTGCCCGGGCGTTAGTGACAAATCCGCAAATCGTTCTTGCAGACGAGCCCACTGCCAATCTCGACCATGTTACCGCCTTCAAGGTCATCAACATCATGCACGAGATGACAAACGAGCTCGGGACAACGTTCATCTTTTCAACGCACGACCAAAAGATTGTTGGAGAGGCGGACGTTATATACACATTGGAAGACGGAGCCATCGTCAACACCGAGCATAGAAAGGCAGGATGAGCAATGCGAAACGTAATCGTGATTGCACTTCGCAACTTGTTTCGTAACAAACGACGGACATTTCTTACTTCGTCACTGATTGCGTTCGGCGTCATCCTGGTTGTGGTGTTTGGGGGGTTGGCAATTTCCTTCAAGTCACAAATGGTGGGCGTACTGACGAACACGGCGATGGGGGATCTGCAAATTCATGGAAAGGGGTATGTCGAATCTATTGACAACCTGCCGCTGAATCTCACTCTTAGTGGAGCGGAGCTGGCGAAGGTTGAAACGCTGTTGAAGGATATGCCGGACATCGCGGCATACAGTCCGCGGATCAAGTTTGGCGCAATGATCAGCAACTACGCGCAAACATCCAACGTACGGTTGAGCGCCGTGTATCCGGAAATGGAGAATCACACCGTGCCGGAGTTGGTAAAACGGATCAAAGGACACATCACTCACCCCGACACGTTTGTGAGGCCGGGAGAGATCTTGGTTCCTGAGAATCTGATGAAAGGCCTTTCCCTGCATACGGGAGATGAAATCGTGCTCGTCGCAACGAATAAGGAAGGCTCTGTCAATGCAACAACGTTGCGCATTGCAGCGGTGACGGAGAATGTCTTCGGTCCGTCTGGCAAAGATGGGTACATCCATATGCAGGATGCGCTAGCACTCTTGCGGATGGATCGTCCTGAGATAGTAGAAATCGCAATCCACTTGCAGCGATTCGACAAGCTCAGCGCCGTGTCTTCGCAACTGAAGAAGGAAGCCGCCGCATCGCAACCGCCCTTCGAAGTGCATACGTGGGAACAACTGTCGCCATTTGCCAGCATTGCGCGTATCGTTGACCTTCTCATCATCGTTGTGAAATTCATACTGATATCCATCGTCCTCGTGAGTATCCTCAACATCATGACGATGTCGGTGTATGAACGGATCAGCGAAATTGGCACCATCGCGGCAATCGGAACGCCGCCGCGCCGGATTCTCTCGCTCTTCCTGGTCGAAGGATTTGCGATGGGATTGCTGAGTACGGTTGCAGGCATTGTCATCGGCATCGGCATCTTGTGGGTCATGAACGTGACGAAGATTGAGTTCACGTTCGGCCAAATGAACGTGTCACTCGCGCCGAGTATTCCCGCGGGTGAACTTGTGTGGATCGCGATCATCGTGATGCTCGTATCTCTCTTTGCCGGATTCCAGCCCGCGTACAAGGCGTCGCGAATGGAACCTGTCAATGCGTTGGGGCATGTGTAGTGCAGGGTCGTCAGGGGACGCGCAGCCATTCGTCACACGGATGAGTCGTGCAGAGTACCGTGCGTAAGAGAAGATTGTTCAACCTCACGAAGTCGCTGCGTTGCCCGGCATAGTACCACTGTGGGAAACGGAATGCGGCACAATGAGACAATATGCATGCAATAGACAGGTAATCGGATGAAAACCCTCTCAGTCCTTATGATGTTTCTGGTTCTCGCAGTGTCCGCTTCGGCGCAAAACGCCAATATACTGCTGAAGGACGTTGACGAGAACCTCATGCCCGAATCGTACGAGGCGAATCGCAGGCTCATCAATGAAGAACCCGATGGTTCGAAGAAGGAGTTCACATTCTACACGGTGAAGAAAGGGAGAGACAAGATTGCGATGCTCTACCTGTTGCCGGCGAGTGAGAAGGGGCGTGCTACGTTACGACTTGGCGAAAATATGTGGCTCTACGTGCCGAGCGCGAAGAAGCCCATACGGATCACGAGCCTGCAATCGGTTGTCGGGGGGGTTTTCAATAATGCGGACATTATGCAACTCGAGTATTCGACGGAGTACGAGGCAACGTATGCCGAAGGAACAGACAAAGAGTATCTCCTTGAATTGAAGGCGAAGAACAAGACGGTGGCGTATGACAAGCTGAAGATGTGGATTGCGAAAGACAGAAAGATCCTCCGCAAAGTGGAAGCGTATTCAGCGAGCGGCATGCTCATTAAGACGCTGGAATTCAAGGGGGACAAGAACTTCGGCGGTGGCATCAGCCGCCCTTCGGTTATTGAAACATACAGCCCGCTGTATAAGGGATACCGCTCGCTGATGGTTTACCAGAGTATCAAGAAGCGGCAATTTCCCGATGAAGTGTTTACGCTGAACTACATGGGGCGACTCGGAGATTTGCGATAATGCGACATCCCCGATGGTTTGTGTTTGTTGTGATATCCGCATTACGGAGCGTTCTGTTCGGACAGGAAGAAGGGGCTTCGGAAGTCCCAGCGGAAGAAACAAAGAAGCTAGAGTGGAGCGGAAACCTCGATGTGAAATACACGCTCTTTCATATGGACGAAAGCTCCGCGGCATACGTGCTGCAATTTCCTATGAGCAGGCCTTCTTCACCGTTCCTTTCGCAATACCGATTTGAGCCATACCTGAATGCTGAATACAGGGTGCGTGACCTCGGCTTCTCCCTGAGTACGCATGCAACATACTTCAGCGATGCTGAAGCTTCGGTGGACATTTTCGAGGCGTACGGCAGTTTCAATCCCTCCTTCGGCACGACGCTCCAGGCAGGAAAGCGAGTATACAATTGGGGAAAGGGGTACGCGTTCAATCCCGTCGGGTTTGTGAACCCCGTGAAAGACCCTGAGAACCCTGAACTTGCGCAAGCCGGTTTGCTTTCTGCAAATGTCGAGTATGTGAAGAGCTTCTCTTCGGGGGCGCTGCAGAACATGTCATTGCTCCTCGTCGTCATACCTTCATCCGGCAGCACAGACAATCGCTTTGGCGAACTGAAACACACCGACCTTGCACTCAAGACTTCCTTCCTGCTGTGGGACACCGATATTGACTTCATGGGTTTCTATAGCATTCAGAAACCCAGACGCGTTGGAATGGATATTGCGCGCAACATGTCGGAAAATGTGGAAGTCCACGGCGAGCTGACGTACAGTGCGAACGTCACGAGATTCACCATTGCGAACAACTCCCTTGTCGCGACGACGACCAACGGCGTGTCGTATCTGTTGGGGTTGCGCTATCTTCATGAATCAAACACAACGTTGATAGCGGAGTACTTTCACAACGAGTTCGGGTTGAGCGCGTCCGAGTTTGACGCGTACACCCGGTTTCTCGGCTCGGGTACGCAGGGCAATGACCCGATACTCATGCAACACGTGGCGAGCGTACACCAGACCTATTTTCGCGGCAGCAACTTGATGAAAGACTTTGTGTACCTTAAGCTCACGAAACCCGAACCGTTCGATTGGCTGTACTTCACCCCATCGGTATTCATCATCTACAGTGTTGCCGACAGGAGTTTCCTTCTTTCGGCTGCGATGATCTATAAACCCGTGACCAACGTTGAGTTCATCCTCTGGCCTACACTCGTCAGCGGAGGTGAGAATACGGAGTATGGCAGCAAGGCATTCCGGCAGAGAGTTGAAGTGTGGATGAGAGTATTCTTCTGACGCACACCTACAGCATTCGGCCCACCTGGTACACCACCACACCTGCCGCGAACGAAATAACCAGCAGCAGAGTCACACTGAACGCCGTCCACCGCCACGAGCGCGTCTCGTGACGAATCGCCGCCACTGTTGCCACGCACGGGACAAACGTCATTTGTATGACCAGGAAGGCAAGCGCCGCTGCGGGTGTGATGGAGGCGGCAAGAGTGTCCAGGCTGCTACCGTGATACAGCACCGCCAATGTCGCAATGGTATTCTCTTTGGCGACCAGGCTGGTCAGCAGCGCCACAATCATCCGCCAATCCAGGCCCATCCAGGCTCCAAAGGGAGCGAGAAACCGTCCGACGGTCGCCAGATAACTCGTCTCCAGATCGGCTTCGGGAAGGACCGAAAAGAGCCAGACCACAGTCGAGACGACAACGATGATGCCTCCGGCCTTTTTCAAAAACTCCAAGGAGCGCTGCCAGACGGACAAGCCGATGGTGCGCGCGTTCGGCAGGTGATACAGCGGCATTTCCATGATGAAGGCGACGTGTTCTCCACCCAGTACCAGTTCATGGAGAGCGAATCCGATCCCCATCAACAGGAGCAGATTGAACCCGATCACTCCCACAGCCACCCACACAGCGGCAGAACCGAAAAAGAGCGGCGCGAGCACCGCCAGCACTGTGAGGCGAGCGGTGCAGGGTACCAGAGGTGTTATCAGGATCGTCAACAAGCGAGCGCGGGGTGAGTCAATGATGCGCGTGCACAATACGGCCGGCACGTTGCAGCCAAAGCCAAGGCACAGCGGGAGAAACGATTTGCCGTGGAGTCCCATCCAGTGCATGAAGCGATCCATCACATACGCGGCCCGGGCCATATAGCCTACATCCTCGACCAGCGCCAGCGCCGCAAAGAAGATCAATAAGATGGGCAGAAACGTAAACACCATGCCTGCCCCTGCAACAACGCCATCGGTGAGCAGGCCCGTGAACCACCAGGGCGCGCTGGAAAGGGCCACGCGTAGCGCCTCGGCCCCGGTTTGGATCAGGTGTTCATTTATCCATCTCTGCAATGGTACGCCCAGACCGAAGGTAAGCCAGAAGACCACCCCCAACACTCCGAGGAGCAACATGAGTCCCCAGACAGGGTGTGTGGCGATTCGGTCCACGTGCTCCGTCACCGTAATCTGCCCTGCGCGAGGCCGAGTTACCGCCGCGCGCACCATGCGTTCGATCCATTCATACCGGCCACCAGCGATAGCTACGACAGCGTCTTCATGAGCTTTCAGGATCTCGTGCACCTGCGCCCAATCCGCTTTGTCCAGACGTTCTCGCGCCATCTGCGTGACTTGCTCATCTCCTTCGAGCAGCTTAAGCGCTATCCAATCGGGAGGATAGGGTGCTGGCGCCTGATCGGCGATGATTTGCCGAAGCTGGGCCAGCACCGCCTTGTGATCCTCGCGAATCTCCGGACGCCGCGGGGCATAGGTGGATTTCTGACGCGCGACACACTCGACAGCCTGGACCAACTCCTGCAGGCCCTGGTTTCTGGTGGCTACCATCGGCACGACGGGCAGACCCAGGGCGGCTCCGAGAACGTGAGGCTCAACCCTGATGCCTTGCTGTTCCGCCACATCCATCATGTTCAGGCCCAACACAACCGGCACGGGCAACGCCAGCAGCTCGCATAGTAGGTAGAGATTCCGCTCGAATGCGGACGCATCCACAATATCCACCACGACGTCGGGTTTTTCTGTCAGGATATAGTCTCGTGCAATCCGCTCTTCCAGCGAGTTGGCTGTCAGACTGTATGTCCCCGGCAGGTCCACGATCTGGAGTGTGGTGTTCCCGAGCTGATGCAGGCCGCTCTTCTGCTCGACGGTTTTCCCCGGCCAGTTGCCCACATGCTGCGTGAGGCCGGTCAGTGAATTGAACACCGTGGACTTGCCCGCGTTCGGCTGCCCTGCGAGCGCCACCCTGATTGCCCCGGGTCGGGTGGTCGTCCTGGCCAGAACGGGCGTCACCTGCACTTGTACTTTGGCGGCCTCGCCATAGCCTAGCGCGACGCGCGTTCCGCGCACCGCGACGATGATCGCCCCTCGGCCGAGGTTCTGGGTGATCTCCAGCTCGGCGCCCACCGTGAAGCCCAGCGCCGCCATACGGCTGACCAGTCTTGGGCCGCCACGCAGACCTTGCACGATGCCACGCGTGCCAGACGGGAGTTCACTCAATGCATTCACAGCAGTCCCCTCTCTGCGTGTCTCCTTGGCCATCGATGTCTGAAGGTGAATGGGCTGGTCCCGTTTTGACATTACTCCCTCCTCGAACTGCATTTGACAGTGCGCGAGAACCTCAGACCCAGCTCCAGACCTTCTTGCTGTACCCCCTGTATTCGTCACCGAACGTTTCGATCATCGACCGTTCCTCCGCGGGGATGAATCGCAGACGGACGATCAGCCAAAAGACTATCGGTCCGAGGAGACTCGAGAGGGACCCGCAGAGCAACGAGGTCCCGAGGAGAATGGCGACCATACCGAGGTACATCGGATGGCGGGAACAGGCGAAGGGCCCTTCGCGCACGATCACAGAAGGGGTCTCAAACGGGTTCAGCGTTGTCTTCTGTTTCTTGAAGATCTGGTCAGCCCAGATGTTGATGCCGGCGCCGGACACGATCGGAATGACCCCTATCAGAGCAAGCGGGTAGGGAATGATGGTAATCACCGGCACCACAACATGCAGCGCCAGGGTGATGACCAGACCCAACCCGAAGTATCGAGGTGGAAGAATCGGATTCCGGGCCATCGTCTGTCATCCTCTCTCCGGACGGTTATCAGTCGAGAGTCAGCTTTCCTGCAGACCTCTTACTGTGCAGACCGGCATGATGAGCGAAACTGTTAATGCCAGCGTTGCGTGAAGTAATACCAGTGTGTAACCGGTAGGGAAATCGAAATTGTAGGAAACGAGAATCGCGGCTATGTTCACAACTGTGCCGATGATCCACGCATTGATGATTGGAATCCCCTTCTTGATCCTGAGCGCGATGAGGGCGGGGGCCACCAGAAGGGCGAATACCACAAGAACTCCTGCCAGTCGCACCGCAACGGTTACCGTAATTGCAAATGTCACGAAGAAAAGCACTTCTTTGGCGAGCCCATTTACTCTGTTGTAGAACAACAGGAGGATTATGCCGAGGACAGCATAGATCCCGGCGGTTTTGAAGATTTCCGACAGCGGTGTGAACAGGATGTCTGACGCCATCAGCTTCTGGAAAGTCTCCATTCCATGGGAGGACTTGGAGAGAATGATGAAGACGGCCGAAAGTCCGAAGGCATAAAGCAGTCCGATAAACGCCTCGGGCTTGTCTGTCCGTTGGACAGCAAAGGCGACGATGGCGCCGGCAGCGAGCGCGAACGAAAGGGAAGTCGGATCGAGATATTCGCCGTCGAGAAACAGAATCGAAACGGCGCCCCCTACGGCAGCCATCTGTCCGATTGCAAGATCCGTGAAGATGATGCCCCTCTTGATAATCTCAAGGCCAAAAAAGGAGTGAATGCCGAGGAGCACAGCCGAGAGAAGAAACGCTGAGAACAGGATGTCAATCATTCGCTGATCCTCCTCACAAGTTCGTCAAAGAGCGAGAAGATGCTGGTGGCTTCCTTCACAGAGCCCACGTCATGGGGTAAGACAACGAGTTTCATGTTGAGCTTTTCGGCCAAATGTCTGGATGCGTCCTCAGGATTGTATACATCCTGAAGAAGAAATCGTGCGGGTGCGGTGGTCAGCACGGCTTCGAGTTGCTCAATGTGCTTGGATGTTGGAGGGATCCCTGGCAACGGTTCCACCGTCGCGGCGATTTGGAGCTTGTAGCGATGAACAAAGTAGTCGAAGACCTTGTGGTACTCCACAACCCTTGTGTTCCTGAGCGGCGTCATTTTCTGGGTCCATTCAACAAGTTTCTTTCCCCACAATTCAGAGAATTCGCGATACCTGTCCTCATAATACGAGGCATTTCGCGAATCGAGTTGTACAAGCTTGTCTTTGATCGCTCGGGCAAGGAGCAGGATATTCTCGGGATCGAGATAGAAGTGTGGATTTCCTTCAGGATGTACGTCACCAAGTTCGCGGGAGACTGAGGTCGGAACATCACTCAGGGTGACGTATTGGGAGAGATCCAGGAATCCCGGCTCACCGGTTTGCACAGCAGGGTTGTTTGCCTGTCGCAGCAGCGGGGGCATCCATCCGATCTCGAGCTGGGCACCGCTGATGATAAGAAGGTCTGCTCGCCGTACGTGTGCGATGAATGAGGGGCGCGGGATGATCACATGGGGATTGTAGTCGCCGCGGGCGAGTGAGAGAACCCTGACGTTACTTCCTCCGATCCTTTCAACAAGATCGCCGATGTAGGGATAGGCTGCGACAACCTTGAGTGGGTCGGCGGACGCCACGGCAGGGAGGAATGCAGCGCAGATCAAGATTGTTGAAAGGCACCTCCTCATTGTCGTGTCCTCTTTCTGTTAGAACGAGTGAGCACCATGAGCGCCGATCGCGAGATTGACTTGGAGACTCAGCTCATGGACTGTGATTCTGTCGAGCCGCCGGTTTGACTCGGTGTATCTCGAAAGATCGTAGTTGTACTGGAGCCGAATTCGAGAGAACTCGGTGGGATTGAACTCAAGCATAGTGCTGTAGCGGGGAAGGCTCGTGGGGAGATCGCTCCGTTGTCCGTTTTCCAGCATCTCATTCCCCTGAAGCAAGTCGACACGAAGCCCGGCACGCATGCGAAGGGCGAATTTCGCCACGGCCTGGGCGTAGAACCCTGACTGACGCTTCTCCTGAGCCGACTCGTGCACTTGCTGCAACAGGTCGAGGGAGTACAATGTCCCATCCGCGTGCCGCCACAGGTACTCGGACTGTAAAGAAATGTAGCGAACAGCGTCAAGCGTATGTTTCACCGTGAGGGCGCCGCCCAAGACCGTTGTGCTTCCTGAGAGAGCCTGGCCACCGGGCACACCTGATGAGAAATAATCGTCGCTCCGGGTTTTGCCCTGTGCCCCCGAGAGACGCAGAAGAACCGATGCATCACCGATGTCTACGGATGATTCAATATATCCTACGAAGAGACCAGGACCCTTCACGCTGCTGACACGGATGTTCTCCCGGGGCAGGAGGAATCCCGTCCTGCCAAAACTCGCCTCGCCCTCTCCCATCAACATCTCCCCGCCAAGGAGGAGATAGATTTCAGTCGGTGCCACCCACGTGATGCGCGCACCGATTTCATTCAAGCCCTCGTGCCCGAACATGGCTTGATGTACCAACGGACGATCAGCAAAATCCCAGTAGTGGGTGTGGAGTTCGTTGATTCTCCCGAAGCTTGAGAGGAACTTGCCGGCCTTGAGCTGAAATCCCGCGGGGAGCTTCTTAGTTATCCAGTAGGCTTCCTCAAGATGAAAATGTTCCGGAGAAAGATGGCAGACGGCAAAGAGCTCGAAGTACGGATCTACAATGGAGTAGAAGGTGATTTCGGCATAGTTCAGGTTGAAGCCCTCAAGGGGAGGTGAGTGCTCGCCTGACTCGACAAATCCCGGAAGCAACAATGCGGCGTTCTGCTCGTCCGAGATATTGCGGTGAAGGTACGAGCCATCAAGGATGAGAGAGATGTCCGGAACAAACTTCGCCTGGCTGAAAGGGGAGCCCTGAGCCGGGGTGCTTGTGTCCTGCGACCAAACGGGTATCACGAATAACAAAAACAGAGACCACAGCACAATGTGGCGTTGCATGGCAAGTCCTTGTATTGTCGTTTCAAGATCATGTTGCGATGTGAGAGGGCCCAATCAGGCGTTTCTTGAAGACGGTGATGATTTCTTTCACAATCTGGTCTTCCGGTCGTATTGCAGTCCGTGAGGCGGGATAGCCTGCTCGCGGAGGTTTTCCGCGGGACCGTAATCGATAATCAGCACTCCATTCAAATGATCGATCTCATGTTGAATGACCCGCGCCATAAGGCCACTCAGGTCTCGTGTGATTTCTCTTTCTGCCGCATCGATTCCGCGGACGACGATCGACTCGTTGCGGGTGACGTTCACTCCTACGTTGGGAAGACTAAGACAACCCTCCAAGAGGGATGCTTCGCCGCGTCGGTCGAGAATTTCGGGATTGATGAGCGACAGAAACCCTTCGCCGATGTCGGCGATGATCAAGCGTTGCAGCACCCCTATCTGTGGCGCGGCCAGACCGATCCCTTCACGATCATACATGATCCTCGCCATTCTCCTCAGCAAAGCGCCCACAGATGAGCGGACCTTCGCGACGGGCAACGCCGTTCGTCGGAGGATAGGGTCGGGATACTCTCTCAGGCGGGAGCGCATCTCAATCTGCTTGATCTTCCGCTCGTTATCCACAGAGCGTCCCCGTCAAGAGGATTTCTTTCTTTGCTTCTCCTTCAGAAGCTGATCATGGTACGAGCCCTCGCGCAGCATCTTTGTGCCGCACACGGGGCACTTTTCTTCCTGACAAGGAACTCCACGTTGATGGGGAATTCTCTGTCCACATTTCGGGCAGAGGCAGTGCCCGCCCGCCCCCATTCTTTGTGCTTGCTCGCGTGGCATGAGTGTTTCTCCTTTGAGAAAGTAGACGAAGGATGCTGGTATTTTCACGCCTAGCCATACGCCCGGCGCGTTGTTTCATCTGTGAGTATCGATGCCACAGCTGCCTGCCACTCCGGGGATCTCCATGTGTCCAGCTTCATGTGGGTCTCGAAGTAGCTTTGCGGGATCGGATGCGTTCCGATGATCACATGCATTCCGTATTTTGCTCCGACGAAATCCTGGAAATGGAAGAGGTACGGACAGGGGGGATATCCCACAACGAGTCCGGTGGCAAAGTGAATGACCTGGGCGCCGTTCTTTTGCATTTCGGCCGGAGCATATTCCACGTTGCCTCCCGGGCACCCGGCACAGGTGGTGTAGCCAACAAGTTCCAGCTTCTTGTCCTTGTAGGTGCTGAACGCCCCTTCGCGGTTGCGGAGCGCCCTCAAGCATTTTCCACCGGCACAGGTATGATAGCGGTGACAGATGATGATGCCGATCCTCACAGGGTCTTCCATGGATGTCCTCAGTGTGTGCTCTTAGAGAGCTTCTATCGATAAGTGGAGAGAATGCTCCATAAGCGGCAAAGAAATCATACTTCTCTCTCGCAGCGCGAGCACTTCCCATAGAATTGGATCGCATGGCCCATGATGTGAAACCCATGCTTCTTGGAAAGTTGTCTTTCCACTTTCTTCAGGAGCTCAAGTTCCTCGTCGACGAAATCGTCATAGTCGATGACACGTTTACAGATGGAGCAGACGAGGTGATGGTGATGACCCGGTTTGGTCAGGCTTTCGACAAGTTCGTACCGGCTGCGCCCGTCCCCGAAATGCAGTTTCGCCACAAATCCCATTCCTTCTAACAGATCAAGGGTACGGTAAACCGTTGTCAGTCCGACATTCGGGTACGCTTTGTGCACTTGCATGTACACTTCCTCTGCCGAGACGTGCTCCTTCGTACCGGCCAGGACATCCATGATGAGTCTCCGGGGTTCGGTGATGCGCAGACGCTTCTTCCGGAGACCCGTATGCAATTCAATGGTTTTCGTGTGACTCATGGATGCCTTATTGAAAATGGGTACCATTAGCAATAACAATTGCTGTGCCAAATGAACGACGGCCCGGCGGCACAGAAATCAGCCCTGGGCATATCGACTTTCACTTGCCAAAAACGCGATTGGCTGGTGCCTTCCCATTTGTGGGAGTGTAGTTTGCGGTTTTCGGAATCGGGAACATGAGCTTTTCAAGCGAGTGCGGATCGCCTCGGTGAAGGTTCATTTCGAAAGTTGATTCGTAGCTCCAGATGTAGTACTTTTTTGACGTGCATCTAGGGGCGCGTCGGGATGGGCTGCAAACAGAAGAAAACACCAAAGGTCTTTACACCTACGGAAGCTATCCTCGAGAGCATCTCGGACGGAGTTTTCACGGTGGACAGAGAATGGCACGTGACGTCGTTCAACCGAGCTGCCGAGGAGATTACGGGCGTGTCACGTAAGGAGGCGATCGGCCGGCGCTGCGCAGATGTGTTTCGTTCCAGCATGTGCGGGGCCGCTTGCGCGCTGCAGCAAACCTTAAAGACAGGGAAGCCGATCATCGGTAAATCCGGATATATCATCAAATCGGACGCTAGCCGCATCCCCATCAGCATTTCCACCGCCGTGCTACGAGACGGCGATGGCCGCGTAATTGGCGGTGCGGAGACATTCCGCGATCTATCGGAGATCGAGGCGTTGCGCCAAGAACTGGAGGGAAAATTCCGGGTAGGAGATCTGACCAGCAGAAGCCCACTGATGCAGCAAGTGTTCGACGTCCTGCCAGCCATTGCCACCAGCCCCAGTACGGTTCTCGTCCTTGGAGAAACGGGGACTGGGAAAGAGTTGGTGGCGCGGACGATCCATGCGCTCAGTCCGCGCAACCGGGGTCCGTTCATCGCGGTCAGTTGCGGGGCCTTGCCCGACACATTGCTGGAGTCGGAGTTGTTCGGCTACAAGGCCGGGGCGTTCACTGGGGCGCAAAAAGACAAACCAGGCCGCTTTGCGTTGGCCAAGGGAGGGACGATCTTCCTCGATGAAATCGGCGAGGTCAGCCCAGCCCTTCAGGTGAGATTGCTTCGTGTGTTGCAGGAGCGGACATATGAGCCGCTGGGAGCGACCCGCTCCGAACTGGCTGACGTTCGGGTTATCGCGGCCACCAACAAGGACTTGGCTGAACAGATGCGCAAGGGGCTTTTCCGAGAGGATCTTTACTACCGTGTGTATGTGATGCGCCTCGAACTGCCCCCGTTGCGCCGGCGAAAAGAGGATATTCCCCTTTTGGTGGACCAATTCGTTGCCCGGTTCAACCGGTTGCAGCAGAAATCCGTTCAGGGGATTGCCGTGGAAGCCCTGTCTCTGCTTATGGCCCATGATTGGCCGGGCAACATCCGCGAGCTAGAAAACGCGATCGAGCGCGCGTTCATCCTCTGCGGCGACGGGAAGATAGGCATCGCGCACCTGCCCGGGGAGTTGACAGCTCATGGCGCAGCGACGGATGCGGATGCGGACATGCGTTCCGCCCACGATATTCTCAACGCCCAAGCTATCCGGGCGGCACTCGAACGAAACGAACTAAACCGGCTGGCGGCAGCGCGGGACCTTGGCATCCACAAAACGACGCTTTTCCGCAGAATGAAGAAGCTGGGAATTTCTCCCCCCGAACAAGACGGCCGCACGCGTCGCAAACCAGCGAAGTAGCGTGAGTGCATCTGTCTGTGCAGTACACAGTAGCGGCAATGCTACTCTTTGACCCTTCGACCCCGCCTCTCTCATCTTCTTATCTTATTTGATTTCAATCTGTTAGGAGCTTTTGCCGGCAGACTGTTCATGTTGGCACTGCAATTGCCCTCCTAGGGGGGGGTGGACAAGGAGTTGGCCTCGAACTATGAAGATTGCATTTGCATGCTGGGATAATCGTATCGCGCCGGTCTTCGACACCGCGCGAGAGATTTGTGTCGTCGAGGCCGAGTCCGGACAGATTGTTGGCGAGACGCAGGAAACGCTACTGGAAGATCTGCCTGTTCAGAAGGCACTTCAACTGGCGGAACTGGGTATTGGCACTTTGGTTTGCGGCGCGATTTCCGGACCGATGTGCGGGCTGGTCGCCGCTTACGGGGTCCAGGTAATTCCGTTCGTGGCCGGAGACCTGCGCGAAGTCATTCGCGCTTGGCTCACCGGCAATTTGAAACGTAACGCCTTTGCCATGCCGGGATGCTCCGGTCGCGGCCGTAGCTGGAGAATGTGGAACATGAACAAGGAGGTATACGCAATGAACGAAAAAGGACGCGGTGGAACGGGGAGAGCCGGCGGACGAGGCCAGGGTGAAGGCGGACAACGTCAGGGTGGGAGTGGACAAGGCCAGGGCGGAGGCGGACAACGTCGAGGTCGCATGGGCGGTGCCCGCGCGGCGGGCGCTGTCGGCACCTGTCTGTGTCCGCAATGCGGGCATCTTGAACCACATGAGCGGGGCGTGTCTTGCGCCGAGCGCACATGCCCGAAGTGCGGAACCGTCATGACAAGGCAATAACAAATAATCCTTATGAGAGGAGGATACGATCATGCCAGGAGGAGATCGAACAGGACCCATGGGAATGGGATCAATGATCGGACGCGGGGCTGGCTACTGCGCTGGGTCTGAAGTCCCGGGGTATGCAAACCCTATCCCCGGCCGTGGTTTTGGGATGGGATTTGGAAGAGGCCGTGGTGCCCGGGGCAGGGGATTCGGCGGCGGACGGGGATGGCGGGACATGTTTTGTGCCACCGGCCTTCCAGGCTGGATCCGGTTCGGCGGGTACGCCACACCCTTTGGATACCCGACCCCATACCAGAAACCCGATCCCGAGATGGAGAAGCAGGCGCTCAAGAACCAGGCCGAGGCTTTGCAGTCGGAACTGGACTTCATCAAAAAGCGCTTGGATGAGATCGAAACGGGAAGTACGGCGGAATGAACACAGTCTGGTCGCCGTGAGGCAGATCAAGTTCAATCGAGCGTCGGCCGCGCCGAGTCATTGATCGGTGCGGCTGCTGCGAGGGCGATGGATTACCGCAACCGACTACCACTGTGGTTCAAGGAGGATGACATGGGAACAAAAGGGATCGAGATCGTTGGCATGAACGTAAACGACTTGATCGGGTTGTTGAACAAGGCGTATGCCGATGAGTGGTTGGCCTACTACCAATATTGGATTGGTGCCAAGGTCATCAAAGGTCCGATGAAAGAGGCTGTCATTGCAGAACTGACTCAGCACGCTGGGGATGAATTGCGGCATGCCGATATGCTGGCGAGGCGAATTATCCAGCTTGGCGGGACCCCGGTGACTGAGCCGGAGGAGTGGTACAGCCATTCCAACTGTGGCTACGATGCGCCGGCCGACCCGTTTGTGAAAGCAATCCTCGAGCAGAACATCAAGGGGGAACAGTGCGCGATTCTCACTTACCAATAGCTGCTCAAGCATATTCTGGATAAGGATCTGGTGACGTACAACATCCTGCTGCAGATTCTGCAGGACGAAGTCGACCATGAGGGGGATCTGCAGGCGGAAATGGAAGATATGGAGCAGATGCTGAACCAGCACACGCAATCCTGAGCCCGAGAAGGCGGCACCGGTCGGTCAATCGATGGTGCCGAAGTAATCCACCCGGATGCCGGCTTGGTGGTGGGTAAGCCACCATGCCCGAATCTCGGCCGATCAATTGTGGAGATCGCTCAGCAGGCGTTGATCGAGACTGGGGAGATTACAGCCACGTAGTATAGAATGAGAGGCGATAATGAAACTTGTCTTTACAACTTCGGGTAAAAACCTCAATGCCCCGTTGGATCCTCGGTTCGGTCGGGCCCCCAGATTTCTTGTTTACGATCTGGTCAGCGAGACCGTCGAGGTAATCGACAACGAGCAGAATCTGAATGCGGCTCAGGGAGCCGGAATCCAATCGGCGGAGACTGTGGCCCGGCTGGGAGCGAAGGTGCTCGTGACCGGGCATTGTGGTCCGAAGGCGTTTCGTGTGCTTATGGCGGCCGGGATCAAGATTTTCAACACCGATGCTCCGACGGTGGCCGAGGCTCTTGAACGATACCGCGCAGGGAGGCTAACCGAGGCCAAATCAGCGGATGTCGAGGGCCATTGGGCATGAGTGAAGCAGTCATCGTCTACAAGCCTATCGGTATCATCCGGAGCAAACATATCGCAGCGCGGGAGACACCCATCCAACCTGCCTATGCGAAAGGCAGCACGGGACGGGTGGAGATCTTTCCGGAGTTCACGGAAGGACTGCGCGATCT
>Ga0105107_10000843_pt1 | contig 19901 bp, 18 predicted proteins | sample PPLLaktember2015_6_FD_79335 | JGI IMG/M metagenome (GOLD analysis project Ga0105107, IMG submission 79335) | Freshwater sediment microbial communities from Prairie Pothole Lake near Jamestown, North Dakota, USA - PPLs Lake P8 Core (1) Depth... | ecosystem: Environmental > Aquatic > Freshwater >... | reverse complement strand
TCCCGGTGGCGATCGGGTCCAGCGCCGAGGTCGGCTCGTCGAACAGCAGGATCTCCGGATCGGTGGCAAGTGCGCGCGCAATGCACAGGCGCTGTTGCTGGCCGCCGGAAAGGTTGAACGCGAGTTCGTCGAGGCGGTCCTTGACCTCCTCCCAGAGCGCCGCGCTGCGCAGGGCCTGCTCGACCTTGTCGTCGATCAACCGCCGGTTGCGCTCGCCACGCACCCGCAGCCCGTAGGCGACGTTCTCGTAAATCGACTTCGGGAACGGGTTCGGCTTCTGAAACACCATGCTGATGCGCATCCGCACCTCGATCGGATCAACCTCCTTGGCGAGCAGGTTGGTGTCGTCGGGGTACAGGCGGATGTCGCCTACGTAGCGGTTGCCCGGATAAAGGTCGTGCATGCGGTTGAAGCAGCGCAGGAAGGTCGACTTGCCGCAGCCCGACGGACCGATCAGCGCGGTGACCTTCTTTTCGTGCACCGGCATACTCAGGTTCTTCAGGGCCTGGAAGTCACCGTAAAAGAAGCTGAGGTCCTTCACCTCGGCCTTCACGGCCATGCCCACTTCTGGCGCAGTCATCCTCTCCGCTCCCCTTGCATTCGGCACTGGCTCACCATTTGATGTTCTTGCGCAGCCGGTAGCGCAGCCAGATCGCCAGGCCGTTCATCATCAACGTCATGATGACGAGCACGAAGCCGGCGGCAGCCGCGTTCTGGTGGAACGCCGCCTCCGGGCGCGACGTCCAGTTGAACATCTGGATCGGCATGACCGTGAACGGCGACGTCAGCCACTCGAAGTTCAGGAACGGAAACTCGCCGGATATCGGGCTTGCAGGCAGAAACGCGATGAACGTGAGAGCGCCGATCGTGATGATCGGCGCCGTCTCGCCGATCGCGCGCGCCATGCCGATGATCACGCCGGTGAGGATGCCCGCGGACGAGTACGGGAGAATGTGGTCCTTCACCGTCTGCCACTGCGTCGCGCCGAGCGCGTAGGAGCCCTCCCGGATCGACCGCGGAATGCCGCGGATCGCCTCGCGGGTGGCGACAATCACGACGGGCAGGATCAGCAGCGCAAGCGTCAGCCCGGCAGCGAGAATGCTCTGGCCAAAGCCGAACTGGTAGACGAACAGGCCGAGCGCAAGCAGTCCGTACACGATCGAGGGAACGCCGGCGAGATTCGTGATGTTGATCTCGATGACGTCGGTGACCCAGTTCTTCGGCGCGTACTCCTCGAGATACACGCCGGCCGCGACGCCCAGCGGCACGGCCACGATAGCGGTCACAATCATCACCAGCGTCGAACCCACCCAAGCCGAGAGGATGCCGGCCTGCTCCGGGCGCCGCGACGGAAAGTTGGTGAAGAACTCCGGATTGAGCCGCGGGATCCCCTCGATCGCCATCTCGGCGAAAAGCGCCGCGAAAGTCAGCACGCCGATCATCAGCGCGAGCAGTCCGAGCAGCCCGAAAATGTAATCCCAACGCTTGTGCTTCGCGATCAGCGCACGGATCGCGAGTACGTCGTGATGGGCGCTGGCGGCCGGAGCGGCTTGCGGGAATGCGCTCATGTCAGTACGCCTCCCTGTACCGCTTCCGCAGCAGATGGCCGAAAATGTTGAAGGCGAGCGTCAGCAGCATCAGCGTAAGACCCGCCGCGAAAATCGTCTGATAGCCGATCGACCCGTGCGGCAGGTCACCGAGCGCCACCTGCACGATGTACGCAGTGATGGTTGCCGCGGGTTCGAGCGGGTTGAACGTCAGGTTCGGCTGCATGCCGGCCGCGACCGCCAGGATCATCGTTTCGCCAACTGCGCGCGAGACCCCCAGGATGTACGCCGATGCAATGCCGGAGAATGCCGCCGGCACCACGACGTGGACGGCGGTCTGATAGCGGGTCGCCCCCATCGCGTACGAGCCTTCGCGCAGGCTCATCGGCACCGCGCGCATCGCGTCCTCGCTGAGCGAGCTGACGTAGGGGATGATCATGATTCCCATCACGATTCCCGCCGACAAGATGTTGAATCCGGGCAGCTCCGGGTAGATCCGCTGCAGCAGCGGCGTAACGAACTGCAGGGCGAAGTACCCGTAGACGATCGTCGGAATCCCCCCGAGCAGCTCCAGGAACGGCTTCGCGATCTCGCGCAGCTTGAAGGGCGCGAATTCGGACAGGTAGATGGCGATGATGGTGCCGAGCGGGATCGCGATGCTCAGTGCGACGAACGAGCTGGTCAGGGTGCCCGACAGCAGCACCATGATGCCGAAGTGCGCATCGTCGAAGAGCGGCGTCCACTGCGTGTCGGTCAGAAAATTCCAGATCGACACGTTCCGGAAGAAGGACACGGACTCGCTGACCAGGACGTAGACGATCCCGATCGTGACGAACACCGAGACCGACGCCGCCCCGAACAGGGTGAACTCGATGAGCTTCTCGACCCAAATCCGGCTGCGCCGGTGGGCCAGGCGGGCGCTGGTGAGGCCGTCGGGGTTCACTGTGGTGGAGACTGCGCCAGTCGGTGCCACGGCTGACATCGTTCTATTCCCGCCGGAGTTTATATGACCCGATTCAAAGATGCGGACGGGGAGGTGCGCGCCCTCCCCGCCTCCCGGCCAATCAAGGACTTACAGCTTCGCTTCGCGCTTCAGCAGCTCTTCGATGGTAACCCCCACTTCGGCGACGCCGCCAAACACCGTGCCCTTCTTGCCCTTCTGGACGTGATCCATCCCGGTCGTGTAGGCCGAGTCGGGCAGCGGCACGTACTTCACTTCGCGCGCGAGCTTGGCGCCGTGCTTCATGTAGTACTCGACGAACTCCTTGACCTCGGGCTTGGCAAGCGACTTTGCGTTCACGTAGATGAAGATCGGCCGGGCGAGCGGCGAATAGGTGCCTTTCAGCACCGCCTCCATCGACGGCTCGACCGGCTGGCCCTTCTCGTTGACGATCGGGACGGCCTTGAGCTTGTCCTTGTTCTCGATGTAGTACGCGTAGCCGAAGTAGCCCAGCCCATTCACGTCGCGCGACACGCCCTGGACGAGGACATTGTCGTCCTCGGATGCGGTGAAGTCGCCGCGGCTCGACTTGGACTTGCCGACGACCGCCTCGGTGAAGTAGTCGAACGTGCCGGAGTCGGCGCCGGGCCCGAACAGCTTGATCGGCGCGTCGGGCCAGGCGGGATTCACCTGGTTCCACTTGGTGACCTTGCCCTGCGCGCCCGGCTCCCACATCTTCTTGAGCTCGGCCACGGTGAGGGTCTTGATGAAGCTGTTCTTGGGGTTGATGACGACGGTGAGCGCGTCGAATGCCACCGGCAGCTCGTAATACTCGATGCCAGCCGCCTTGCAGTCCGCCATCTCCTGCTTGAGGATCGGGCGCGAGGCGTTCGAGATGTCGGTTTCGCCCCGGCAGAACTTCTTGAACCCGCCGCCGGTCCCCGAGATGCCGACCGTGACCTTAGTCGCGCCTTTCTTCGCTTTTTGGAAGTCCTCCGCGACGGCCTCGGTGACCGGGAAGACCGTGCTGGAACCGTCGACCTTGACCACCTGGGCCGATGCGACGGAAGCGATCGCCGCGCCGCCCAGAAGGGCCGCGACAGCGGCATAGACTTTAAGTTGCTTCATGAGGAATCTCCTCTCGCTGGATGTTGCCCCTCGCACCGGCGCGGCAAGTGCGCACCGGCGAGACCACGAGAGTCTAGGTGGGGCGTGTTACAGCGTCATTACAACTGTGCCGCGGGCGGGTTTACGCGGCAGCCGCGGCGCGCTCCACGACGCCCGCCAGCTCCGCTGCAACGCCCTCGACCAGCCCGCCGTCCTCGCCTTCGACCATCACGCGGAGCACCGGCTCGGTGCCGGACGCGCGGAGGAGCAGGCGCCCGGCATTGCCGAGACGCTGCTCGGCAGCAGTACGTGCCTGGGCGATCGCTGCGTTCCGCTCCCAGTCGAAGCCCCGTGTGACCGGCACGTTGATCAGCCGCTGCGGATAGAGGCTCAGGGCTCCGGCGACCGCCGCTAGGTCCCGCCCCTCCTCCCGTACCGCCGCCAGCACCTGCAGCCCCGAGACGATCGCGTCCCCCGTCGTGTGCTTGTCGAGACAGATGATGTGCCCGGAGTTCTCCCCGCCGAGGTCCCATCCCTTCTCGTGCAGCAGCTCGAGGACGTAGCGGTCGCCGACCTTCGCGCGCGCGAAGCCCACCCCGAGCTCGCCCAGCGCCCGCTCGAGCGCGAGGTTGGTCATCAGCGTCCCGACCACGCCGGCGAGGCCGCCGCGCCGCGCGCGACGCCGGGCGATCACGTACAGCAGCTGATCGCCGTCGTAGGTCCGACCGGAAGCATCCGCCATCAGCAACCGGTCGCCATCGCCGTCGAGGGCGATCCCGATGTCGGCGCGGTGCTCGCGGACGGCGGCCGCAATCGCGTCAGGGTGCGTCGCGCCGAAGCCGTCGTTGATGTTGAACCCGTTCGGCTCGTCGCCGACCGCGTGAACGTCGGCGCCGAGCTCGTGGAACACCGGCGGCGCGACGTGGTAGCCCGCGCCGTGCGCGCAGTCGACCACGATGCGCAGGCCCTTTAGATCGAGCGCGTTGGGGAACGTGCTCTTGCAGAACTCGATGTAGCGACCCGCCGCATCGTCGATGCGCCGCGCCTTCCCGAGCTCGGCCGACGGCCGGCAGGTGAGCGGGCGCTCGAGCGCCGCCTCGATCTCGTGCTCGACCGCATCGGGCAGCTTTCCGCCGTCCGCCGAAAAGAACTTGATGCCGTTGTCGGCGTACGGATTGTGCGAGGCGCTGATCACGATTCCCGCCGAGAGCCGCAGCGCACGCGTGAGATAAGCGACGGCCGGCGTCGGCATCGGTCCGCAGAGCATGACGTCCGCCCCGGCCGCCGCAAGACCCGACTCGAGCGCCGCCTCGAGCATGTAGCCGGAGACGCGCGTGTCCTTGCCGATCAGCACCGCCGGCCGCTCGTGCCCGCTGCGCTGGCGCGCGAGCACCTCCCCGGCGGCGAAGCCGAGGCGCAGGACGAAGTCGGGCGTGATCGGGGCATCCCCGACCCGCCCGCGAATGCCATCGGTACCGAAGTATTTTCTGCTCATGGCCTTCCTTGCACCGCGTCGAGCACGGCGAGAACGTCCCGCGTCGCCGCGACGTCGTGAACGCGCACGATTCTAGCGCCGTGCTGCACCGCGATCAGCGCCGCCGCGAGGCTCGATGCCAACCTTTCCTCCGGCGCGCGGCCGGTGATCCGGCCGAGACTGGATTTGCGCGACCAGCCGGCGAGCACCGGCACCCCAAGCGCAACGATGGCGCGTAGCTCGCGCAGGAGCGTCAGGTTGTGCTCGATCGTCTTGCCGAATCCGAAGCCCGGATCGACCACGATGCGATCGCGCGGGATTCCCGCCGCGACGCACGCCGCGACGCGCGCCGCAAGGACGCTGCGCACCTCGGCGACCACGTCGGCATACACGGGGTCCGCCTGCATCGTCTTCGGCTCGCCCCGCATGTGCATCAGGCACACCGCCGCTTCGCTCGCCGCGACGACTTCGAGCGCGCCCGGCGCGCCAAGCGCGGTGATGTCGTTGATCATCGCGGCGCCGCCCGTGATCGCCGCCCGCATGACGCCCGGCTTGGTCGTGTCGACCGAAATCGGCACCTCGAGATCCCGCAATCCGTCGAGGACGGGAAGCACCCGCGCGAGTTCCTGGTCGAGCGACACCGCCTCGCACCCGGGCCGGCTGGATTCGCCGCCGATGTCGAGGAGATCGGCACCCTCTTCCGCGAGCCGGCGCGCGTGCGCGATCGCCGCGGCGGTCGACGCGTGGCGCCCGCCGTCATAGAACGAGTCGGGCGTGACGTTCACCACGCCCATGACGAGGGGCCGATCAAGTGCGAGACGGAACCGCCCGCAGCGCAGGAAGTCTGGCATCTCCCCCTCAAAGAAAAAGCCCGCAGGCATGCGCCTGCGGGCTCGCAGTTCCGTGTTGCTCAGGCCGCGGCGGCAGGCGCGGCCGCGCCCGGCGCGTCGGGTTTGGACGGCTGCTGCGGCGCCTGCGCAGCCGGCTTCGGCGGTCGCGGCGGCAGCCCCGACATGATGTCGTTGATCTGGTCGGCGTCGATCGTCTCGTACTCGAGCAGCGCCTTCGCCATCGCCTCGACCTTGTCGCGGTTCTCCTCGAGCATGCGCCGCGCGAGCGAGTACTGCTCGTCGATGATCCGCCGGATCTCGGCGTCGACCTTCTGCATCGTCGTCTCGGACACGTTCTTGTGCGTCGTGATCGAACGGCCGAGGAAGATCTCGCCCTCGTTTTCGCCGTACACCATCGGCCCGAGGACGTCGGACATGCCCCACTGCGTGACCATGCGCCGCGCAATTTCGGTCGCGCGCTCGAAGTCGTTCGACGCGCCGGTGGTCATCTGGTGCATGAACACTTCCTCGGCGATCCGCCCCCCGAAGAGCACCGCAATCATGTTGAGCAGCCGCTCGCGGTCCTGGCTGTAGCGGTCCTGCTCGGGCAACTGCATCGTCACCCCGAGCGCACGGCCGCGCGGGATGATCGTGACCTTGTGCACCGGGTCGGTCTTCGGGAGCAACTTGGCGACCACCGCGTGGCCCGACTCGTGATACGCAGTGTTGCGGCGCTCCTCTTCGGGCATCACCATCGAACGGCGCGCGGCACCCATGATGATCTTGTCCTTGGCGCTCTCGAAGTCGTCCATGTCGACCAGGCGCTTGTTGCCGCGCGCCGCAAATAGCGCCGCCTCGTTGACGAGGTTCGCGAGATCCGCGCCCGAGAAGCCGGGCGTGCCGCGCGCGAGGATGTCGGCCTTGACGTCGGGTGCAAGCGGCACCTTGCGCATGTGCACCAGCAGGATCTGCTCGCGGCCGCGGATGTCGGGGAGCGGCACCACCACCTGGCGGTCGAAACGGCCCGGGCGCAGCAGCGCCGGGTCGAGCACGTCGGGCCGGTTGGTCGCTGCGATCACGATCACGCCGGTGGTGCCTTCGAAGCCGTCCATCTCGACCAGCAGCTGGTTCAGCGTCTGCTCGCGCTCGTCGTTGCCGCCGCCGAGGCCGGCGCCGCGCTGGCGGCCGACCGCGTCGATCTCGTCGATGAACACGATGCAGGGCGCGTGCTTCTTCGCCTGGTCGAACATGTCGCGCACGCGCGCCGCGCCGACGCCGACGAACATCTCGACGAAGTCGGACCCGGAGATCGAGAAGAACGGCACCTTCGCCTCGCCCGCGATCGCGCGCGCGAGGAGCGTCTTGCCGGTGCCGGGCGAGCCGACCATCAGCACGCCCTTCGGGATGCGGCCGCCAAGCTTCTGGAACTTGGACGGGTCGCGCAGGAAGTCGACCAGCTCCGCGACGTCCTCCTTTGCCTCGTCGCAGCCCGCCACGTCGGCGAAGGTCACGTTGTTGTTCGACTCGTCGAGCATGCGCGCCCGCGACTTGCCGAAGCTGAACGCCCCGCCGCGCCCGCCGCCCTGCATCTGGCGCATGAAGAACACCCATACGCCGATGAGCAGCAGCATCGGGAACCAGGAGATGAAGATCTGCATCAGGAACGACTGCTCTTCCTCCGGCTTTGCCTCGACCTTGACCCCGTACTTGAGGAGGTCGTTGATCAGCCAGATGTCGCCGGGCGAGTACGAGGTGACGCGCCGGTCCTCGGTCGTGACCCCCTTGAGCATGCGGCCCTCGATCTGGACGCTCTTGATCTTGCCCGCGCGGACCTCGTCCACAAACGTCGAGTAGGGGATCGGCGCCTGGGCGGTGCCGCGCGTGTTGAACTGGTTGAAGACCGTCATCAGCACCAGGCCGATGACGAGCCAGATCACCAGGTTCTTGATCAGGTTGTTCAAGTGAACTCCTTTAACTCAGCCGCGGCCCCGAAGCTTCTGTCGGGATTCGGATCGACGACCGATTCTACGCTCAAATGGGGGCACTGGACGCAACGGAAAGCCCCGCAGAAACCGTAACATGCCTCGAAAATAGCCCTATCACCGACGGGCCAGCAGATACATCTCGCTCGACCGATCCCGCGATGCGTCGGGCTTGCGCGATGCGACGGTGGCGAACTCACGCCGCATCTGCGCCAGCAGCTCCGGGAAGCCCGCGCCCTGGAAACCCTTCATCAGCAATGCGCCGCCCGATTTGAGGTGTTCGAGCGCGAACGCGACCGCAAGTTCGCAGAGCGCCAGGCTGCGTGCCTGGTCCGTCGCGGCAATGCCCGATACGTTCGGCGCCATGTCGGACAGGACCACGTCGACCGCAACGCCCCCGAGTTCGCGCTCGAGGGCCGCGAGCGTCGGCTCGGTCGTGAAGTCGCCCTGGATGAACGTGACCCCCGTCACTGGCGCCATCTCGAGCACGTCGAGCGCGATCACTCGGCCGCCGGGTCCGACTTTCTCCGCCGCGACCTGCGACCAGCCGCCCGGCGCCGCGCCGAGATCCACGACCACCTGGCCGCGGGCGAACAGCCGGTCGCGCGCTTCGATCTCGAGCAGCTTGAACGCGGCGCGCGAGCGGTAGCCGAGCGCCTGGGCACGGTGCACGTACGGATCGTTGACATGGCGCTTGAGCCAGGCCTGGCTGGACTTGCTGCGGGCCATCTGCGGTTGCCGGCTAGAATCGGGGCGAACGGGAGAATTTCAATTGCCTAAAGAGCTTACGCCGGCCGAGCGCCAGGCGCTGAAAGGCCGGGCGCATCGGCTCAAGCCGGTTGTCCTAGTGGGTGAGGCCGGGCTCACCGCCGCCGTCGTCCGCGAGATCGAGCGCGCGCTCGCCACGCACGAGCTGATCAAGATCCGGGTGATGGGCATCCCACGCGATGCCCGGGACGCGCTGCTCGGCGAAGTGTGTGCGGCCACCGCGAGCGCCCCGGTCCAGCACATCGGCAAGGTTCTGGTCGTCTATCGCGAAAGACCGCCGGAGGTCGCGGAGCAGGCGCCCGCCGCGAGGCGCCGGCGCCCTGCCCGCGCCAAGCCGTCTGGCCCGCGCCGGACCCCGCGCCGCGCGAAGATCCGGTCGCGCTAGAAGCGCGACTTTTCAGTCGTACTTCACGTCGACGATCTCGAAAGCGCGCAGGCCCCCGGGCGTCTGAACCTCGACCGCGTCGCCGGGGTACTTCCCGATGAGCGCGCGGCCGATCGGCGAGGTGATCGAGATCTTGCCCTGCTTGATGTCGGCCTCGTCCTCGCCGACGATCTGGTAGGTGACCGGATCGCCGGACGTGCCGTCCTCGAGGCCGACCGTCGCACCGAACACGCAGCGCCCGTCGGCGTCGATCAGCTTCGGGTCGATCACCTGCGCGTTGGCGAGCTTGCCCTCCACCTCCGCGATGCGGCCCTCGATGAAGCTCTGCCGCTCCTTCGCCGCTGCGTACTCCGCATTCTCGGACAGGTCGCCGTGCGAACGCGCCTCCGCGATCGCCTGAATGATCGCCGGGCGGTCAACCGTCTTGAGCCTCTGCAGCTCGGATTTCAGCAATGCCGCGCCGTGAACGGTCAGTGGGACCTTGCTCATTTTCGGGATCCAAAAGACGCGCCCCGGCGGGGCGCCGGGGCGGGGTCAGCGGCCCCGTCGTCGGGCCGCGAGAGGAATGTTACGCAGCCTTCAGGCGGCGATGCAAGCCCTGCAAGTCGTAAGGGGTCAGGGATTGCAGGTGGCGCAGCCCGACGCAGGCGGCACGGGCCCCGGCGACGGTGGTGAAGAAGGGGATGCGGCCCTGGACCGCGGTGGTCCGGATCGAGCGGGAGTCCGCTATCGCGTTCCGGCTCGCTTCCACCGTATTGACGATCAACGCGATTTGGCCGTTCTTGAGCATGTCGACGATGTGCGGCCGGCCTTCCGTGACCTTGTTCACGATGGTGACCGGCAGCCCCTGGGCCGCGAGCGCGGCCCCGGTCCCCCGGGTGGCGACGAGCTCGAAACCGAGATCGTGCAGCTCGCGCCCGATCTCCATCGCCGCCGACTTGTCCGCGTTGCGCACCGACACGAACACCCTCCCGCGCTGCGGCAACCGGGTACCGGCGGCGATCTGCGACTTGATGAACGCCTCGCCGAACACGTTCCCGACGCCCATGACCTCCCCGGTCGAGCGCATCTCGGGCCCGAGGATCGTGTCGACGCCGGGAAACTTGTTGAACGGGAACACCGCCTCCTTGACCGAGAAGTACGGAGGGAGCACTTCGCCGCCGACGCCCTGCTCCCGCAGGCTGCGGCCCGCCATGCAGCGCGCGGCGATCTTTGCGAGCGGGACCCCGGTCGCTTTCGATACGAACGGCACGGTGCGCGAAGCGCGCGGGTTCACCTCCAGGACGTAGACCTCGCTGCGCTGGATGGCGAACTGCACGTTCATCAGCCCCACCACGCTCAATCCTTTCGCGAGCGCCACGGTCTGCTTGCGCAATTCGCGCTCGAGGTGCGAAGGGATCGAATAGGGCGGCAGCGAGCACGCCGAGTCGCCGGAGTGCACGCCGGCCTGCTCGATGTGCTCCATGATCCCGCCGATCAGCACGTCCGCACCGTCGCAGACCGCGTCGACATCGACCTCGATCGCGTCGTTCAGGAACCGGTCGAGCAGCACCGGCGACTCGTTTGAGACCTTTACCGCCTCGCGCATGTAGCGCTCGAGCTCGTCCTGAGCGTGGACGATCTCCATCGCGCGCCCGCCGAGCACGTAGCTCGGGCGCACGACGAGCGGATAGCCGATCTCCTCGGCGAGCCGGATCGCCTCGGCCGGGTCGCGCGCGGTTCGATTGGGTGGCTGCTTCAGGTCGAGTTCGTGCAGGAGCTTCTGGAAACGCTCGCGGTCCTCGGCGGCGTCGATCATGTCCGGCGAGGTGCCGATGATGGGCACCCCGTTCTTCTCCAGGTCGCGCGCGAGCTTGAGCGGCGTCTGCCCCCCGAACTGCACAATCACGCCCGCCGGCCGCTCGACGTGGACGATCTCGAGCACGTCCTCGAGCGTGAGCGGCTCGAAGTAGAGCCGGTCCGAGGTGTCGTAGTCGGTCGAGACGGTCTCCGGGTTGCAATTGACCATGATGGTCTCGAACCCGTCCTCGCGCAGCGCGAAAGCAGCGTGCACGCAACAGTAATCGAACTCGATGCCCTGCCCGATCCGGTTCGGCCCGCCGCCGAGCACCATGATCTTCTTGCGGTCGGTGGGCGCCGCCTCGCACTCCTCCTCGTAGGTCGAGTACAGGTAGGCGGTGTTGGTCGCGAACTCGGCCGCGCAGGTGTCGACGCGCTTGAACACGGGCCGGACCCCGTGCGCGTGGCGCCGGGCGCGTACCGCGTCCTCGTTCGTGGCGAAGAGCTTCGCGAGCCGGCGGTCCGACCAGCCCTTGCGCTTGAGCGTCCGCAGCTCGTCCGCCCCGATGCTGTCGAGCGCGCGATCGTCGAGCTCCATCTCGGTGCGCACGATGTCCTCGATCTGCGCGAGAAACCAGGGATCGATGCGCGTGAGCTGATGGATCTCGTCGAACGTGAAGCCGTTCTCGAACGCGTCGCCGACGTAGAAGATGCGCTCCGGACCGGGCGCGCCGAGCTCGCGGGCGATGCGCTCGCGGTCGGTGGTCTTCTGGTTCAGGCCGTCGACGCCGATCTCGAGGCCGCGCAGCGCCTTCTGGAACGATTCCTGGAAGGTGCGGCCGATCGCCATGACCTCGCCGACCGACTTCATCTGGGTGGTCAGCCGGTCGTTCGCGTGCGGGAACTTCTCGAACGCGAAGCGCGGGATCTTCGTGACGACGTAGTCGATCGTCGGCTCGAACGAGGCGGGGGTCGCGCCACCGGTGATCTCGTTCTTGAGCTCGTCGAGCGTGTAGCCGACCGCGAGCTTGGCCGCGACCTTGGCGATCGGGAAGCCGGTCGCCTTCGACGCCAGCGCCGACGAGCGCGACACCCGCGGGTTCATTTCGATCACGAGCATTCGTCCGTCGTCGGGCGAAATCGCGAACTGCACGTTCGATCCGCCGGTGTCCACGCCGATCTCGCGCAGCACCGCGATCGAGGCGTCGCGCAGCAGCTGGTACTCCTTGTCGGTGAGGGTCTGCGCCGGCGCGACCGTGATGGAGTCGCCGGTGTGCACCCCCATGGGGTCGAGGTTCTCGATCGAGCACACGATGATGCAGTTGTCCGCGCGGTCGCGGACCACCTCCATCTCGAACTCCTTCCACCCGATCACCGACTCCTCGATCAGGAGCTCGTGGGTGGGCGAGGCGTCAAGGCCGCGCTCGCAGATCACGACGAACTCCTCGCGGTTGTACGCGATGCCGCCTCCGGAGCCGCCGAGCGTGAAGGACGGCCGGATGACCACCGGGAACCCGATGCCGGCCTGGATCTGCATCGCCTCCTCGAGCGAGTGCGCGAGGGAGGAGCGCGGGCACGCGAGCCCGATCGCCTCCATGGCGCGCTTGAACTTCTCGCGGTCCTCGGCCTTGTCGATCGCCGCGCGCGAGGCGCCGATGAGCTCGACGCCGAACTTCTCGAGCACGCCCTCGCGCGCGAGGTCGAGCGCGCAGTTGAGGCCGGTCTGTCCGCCCATCGTCGGCAGCAGCGCGTCGGGACGCTCGCGCTCGATGATGCGCGCCACCATCTGCCAGGTGATCGGCTCGACGTACGTGACGTCGGCCATCTCCGGATCGGTCATGATGGTCGCTGGGTTCGAGTTGACCAGGATGACCTTGTAGCCTTCCTGCCGCAACGCCTTGCACGCCTGCGCGCCCGAGTAGTCGAACTCGCACGCCTGCCCGATCACGATCGGACCCGCCCCGATGATCAGGATGCTCTTGATGTCGGTGCGCTTAGGCACGGCGCTCTTCCATCAGCTTCACGAAGCGATCGAACAGGTAGCCGACGTCGTGCGGACCGGGGCTCGCTTCAGGATGGCCCTGGAAGCAGAATGCCGGCCGGTCGGTGCGAGCGAGCCCCTGCAGGCTGCCGTCGAACAGCGATACGTGGGTCGGCCGCAGCGTCGGCGGCAGCGTCGCCGGGTCCACCGCGAAACCGTGGTTCTGGCTCGTGATGACTACCCGACCGGTGTCGAGGTCCTTCACCGGATGGTTCGCGCCGTGATGGCCGAACTTCATCTTCATCGTCCGGGCACCGGATGCGAGGCCCATCAGCTGATGGCCCAGGCAGATCCCGAAGACCGGAATGCGCGTCGTGTCGAGAATCCGGCCGATCGCTTCGATCGCATACTCGCAGGGCTCCGGGTCGCCGGGGCCGTTCGAGAGGAAGACGCCGTCGGGCTTCGCCGCGAGCAGCTCCGCGGCCGGGGTTTGCGCCGGATAGACGGTGACCGCGCACTCGCGGTCGACGAGCATCCGCAGGATGTTGCGCTTCACGCCGTAGTCGTAGGCGGCGACGCCAAAGCGCGGCCGCGTCGGTTTCGAAAAGCCCTTGCCGAGGTGCCACGAGCCCTCGGCCCACTCGTACGGCCGCTGCGCGGTGACCACCTTCGCGAGGTCCATCCCGGCGAGCCCCGGAAACGCGCGCGCTTGCGCGAGCGCTTCCTCCGTCGACACGTGCCCGGCCATGATGCAACCGTTCTGCGCGCCCTTCTCGCGCAGGATGCGCGTGAGGCGCCGCGTGTCGATGCCCGCGATCGCGATCACGCCATGCGACTGCAGGTATTCCGGCAGCGTCCGCTGCGCCCGCCAGCTCGACGCGCGCAACGGAGAATCGCGCATGACGAGCCCGGCGGCGTGGGGCCGTGCGGACTCGTCGTCCTCATCGTTCACACCGGTGTTGCCGATGTGCGGGTAAGTGAACGTCACGATCTGCTGGCAGTACGAGGGATCGGTCAGGATCTCCTGGTAGCCGGTCATCGCGGTGTTGAAGACCACCTCGCCGACGGTGGCGCCAACGGCGCCGACGGAGTGACCGGAAAAAAGCGAGCCGTCGGCGAGCGCGAGCAGGGCAGGCGACGGCGAAGCGGACACTGCGGGGTTCGACCTCTGCGCGACGACGGCGCGGACACGACGTCCGACCGGTTCGATTGGGCGCCGATTATACCGCGGCGCAGCAGACGCGCGGGCTTAGTCCGCTCGCACCGGTGCCGGGGCGACCAGCCGCGCGCTCCAGGGATGTTCGCGCTGGCCGCGCGCGGGGTCGGAGACCACCACGGTGCCGCGCACTTCGTCGCCGGCGACCCGGCCACGGAAGGCGTAGCGCACCGAATTCTGAGTCGGGCCCACCTCGAGCAGGAAAGCGAGTGCGTCGCCGCGGAGCGTCGGCGTCCGCAGCCGGGTCGGGCGCCCCGCGACCGACGTCGCCTGCCCGGTGAGCGCCTGAAACTTCTGCTCGAAGTCGAATTCCAGGGCAGCGGTCCCGGTGCCGGACGGAATCGTGCCCTGCCACCGTCCCCCAACCCGTGCCGGCACGTGCCAGAGGTAGATGTGACTGACGCCCACCTGCCCCACCTTTTTCTCGGGCACCGACAGCATCTCGCGGTCGTCTGGCAGCCAGTCGCCCATGTGGTAGTCGTGCGCCACGACACGAGTCCCGGCGGGGAGCGCGAGCATCCTCGGCCGGAGCTTGAGGTTCATGTCGGGCAGCAGGTACGTCGTGACGACGGTCGCGCCGGCGAGATCGGTCTCGAACAGGTTCTGCTCGCGGAAGGTCGCGTGCGCGGCAACGCCCTCGCGCCGCGCGGACTCCTTCGCCATATCGAGAAGATGGCGGTCGAGATCCACACCGAGCGCACGCGCGCCACGCTTCGCCGCGGTGATCACGACGCGCCCGTCGCCGGAGCCGAGGTCGATCAGATAATCGGCCGGCCCGACGCTCGCCATCCGCAGCATGGTGTCGACGACCACCTGCGGCGTGGGCACGTACACGACATCCCCGACGCCCTGCTGCGCGCAGACGGCGCCGACCGGCGCGAGCGATGCCAGCAGGATCAGGGCGACGCGTCGCACGGCGGCGCTACTTCAGCCCGAGCACGTCGAACATGTCGTAGAGGCCCGGACCCCGGTCCCCGAGCCAGCGCGCCGCCCGCAGCGCGCCCATGGCGTAGGTCATGCGACTGCCGGACTTGACGGCCACCTCCACCCGCTCGCCCTCGCCGGCGAAGATCACCGTGTGCTCGCCGACGATGTCTCCCCCACGGATGGCGTGGAAGGCGATCGCTTTCGGGTCGCGCTCGCCGGTGAGGCCTTCCCGACCGTAGACCGCGCACGCCTTGAGGTCGCGCCCGAGAGCGCCCGCGATCACTTCGCCCAGCCGGAGCGCGGTCCCCGAAGGCGCATCCACCTTGTGGCGGTGGTGCGCTTCGACGATCTCCACGTCGTAGCCTTCCCCGAGGATCCGCGCCGCGACTTCCGCGAGCTTGAAGGTGACGTTCACTCCCACCGCAAAGTTGGGGGCCAGCGCGATCGGGATGTGCTGCGCGGCGGCGACGATCTCCGCCTTCTGCGCGGGGGTGAACCCGGTCGTGCCGATCACCGCCCGCTTGCCCGCGGCCACGCAGGTCGCCACGTGCACCGCCGTGGCCTCGGGCCGCGTGAAATCGATGATGCAGTCGGCCCCGCCTACGGCGGCGGCGGCGTCCGCGCCGATCTTGACGCCGCACGGCATGCCGAGCGCCTCGCCCGCGTCCTTGCCGAGCTGCGGGTGGCCGGCCGCCTCCAAAGCCGCGCCGAGCTCGAGGTCACTCGAACGCAAAATGCCTTCAATGAGCGTCCGCCCCATGCGCCCTGCGGCGCCGGCGATCGCGATCCTCATTTCTTCTGCTCCGCGGTCGCGTCGGGCGCCGTCGCGCTGGGTGTCGTCGCGCTGGGTGTCGTCGTGCTGGGTGTCGTCGTGCTGGGTGCCGTCGCGCCGGGACTTGCCTCCGCTCCCAACCCGATGGTCACGTCGCCCTCGATCCGGACGAGGCGATCGCTGTCAAAGAACACCGACAGCCGCCGCTCCTCGACCTCGCGACTGTCCGCGCGACGACGCCGGTAGACGTAGTCCCAGCGATTGTCGTGGAAGATGTCGACGAGGAGCGGCGTGCCGAGCACGAATCGCACCTGGTCGCGCGTCATGCCGGCCTGCAGCTTCGACACCATCTCCTGGGTCAGGTAGTTGCCCTGCTGAATCTCCATCGTGTGGACGGAAAGGATGCGCAGCGGATTGCACCCGGCCAGGAAGGGCGGCAGGAAAAGGACGAGGAGGATCGTGCGCATCGGCGTTCGCGAACCGGTTCTCGATAGCTTGCAAAGTCGCTATGATAGTCGAACGCCCTCCGCGGCCGCCCCTTCGATGTCCAACGCCCACGACCTGAAGACGATCGGCCTCAAGGCGACCACCCCACGGCTGCGCATCCTCGAGCTGTTCGAGAAGAGCGCGGTCCGGCACCTGTCGGCCGAGGACGTCTATCGGCTGCTGATGACCGACGGGCTCGACGTTGGCCTGGCGACCGTCTATCGCGTGCTCACGCAGTTCGAGCAGGCCGGGCTCCTGCAGCGCCATCACTTCGAGTCGGGCAAGGCGGTGTTCGAGCTCAACGACTCGAGCCATCACGATCACCTCGTGTGCATGCAGTGCGGCCGGGTCGAGGAGTTCTACGACGCCGAGATCGAGAAGCGCCAGGGGCGGATCGCGAAGGAGCGCGGTTTCGTGATCCGCGACCATTCGCTCGCCCTGTACGCCGACTGCACCAAGCCCGCCTGTCCGAACAAGAAGTGACCTGCGCCGCGTGCGGCGCGGCCGATACGTTCCGAACGGCGCGCATGCGTCCGTAGCGCGGTTTGGAAGCCTTTCTCGCCTCCACGATCCTCGTCGCCATAGCGGAAATCGGCGACAAGACGCAGCTGCTGTCGTTCATCCTCGCCGCACGCCTGCGGCGTCCCGGGCCAATCATCTGGGGCATCCTCGCCGCGACACTCGCAAATCACGCGCTCGCGGCATCCGCGGGCGTGTGGCTCGCCAGCTTGCTCACGCCGGCGACCGTGCGCTGGGCCACGGCCGCGGCGTTCTGCGCGTTCGGCGTGTGGGCGCTGGTGCCCGACAAGTACGAATCCGCGGGACCGCGCGAGGGCGCGAGCGCGTTCCTCACCGCCCTGATCGCGTTCTTCATCGCCGAAATGGGCGACAAGACGCAGCTCGCCACCGTCGCCCTGGGTGCGCGCTACGAAGTGCTGTGGGCGGTGGTCGCCGGAACGACGCTCGGAATGATGATCGCGAACGTGCCGGCGGTGCTCATCGGCGAACAACTTGCCAGCCGGATCCGGCTGGACGTGGCGCGGAAGGTCGCCGCGGGACTGTTTTTCGTCACCGCCCTCCTCGCATTATTCGGCACCGGGTAGGATCCGGGGACACCTCCCCGGGAAGGACGCATGCCGCGCACGGATACCGCGATGGACCTCATCCTCTGGCGGCACGCCGAGGCCGAAGACGGCGCGCCGGATGGGGCACGTGCGCTGACCGCGCGCGGACGCAAGCAGGCGCGCGCGGTCGCGCGCTGGCTCGCGAAGCGGCTACCGGAAAACGCCCGGATCCTGGTGAGTCCGGCGGTGCGCGCGCAGCAGACGGCCGCGGCGCTCGAACGCGCGGTGGAGACCGAACCCCGGGTCGACGTGGGCGCCACGCCTCACGAAGTCCTCACGGCAGCCGGCTGGCCGGAAGGCGGCGGGGCGGTGCTCGTGGTCGGCCATCAGCCGACGCTCGGCCAGGTCGCTGCGCTCGCGCTGACCGGCGTTCACGCCAGCTGGCCGGTCAAGAAGGGCGCCGTCTGGTGGCTGCGGCGGCGCGTGCGGGACGGCGAGGTCGAGGTGGTCCTGCGCGCGGTGATCGGGCCGGATCTCGTCTGAGCAACCTGGGGCCGCCGTACGCCCGACCGGGCGTCGTCGCGGCGGCGTTGCCGCCGCTCAGCCGGTTGCCTGCGCGCGATCCGACTGCGCGCGCACATCGAACTTCAGGCCGACGTTGCGCCACTCCTCGGCTTCCGCCTCGAGCGCAGCGGCCGTCAGCGGGTGCGCGTCGAGCCAGGCGCTCGGAACCGCAAGCTGATAGCCGCTGTCGGTGACCCGACATCCGATCCGAGGCAGTTCGAGGTCGACGCGGCTCCGGTAAATGAGCGCCGCGACGCGCAGGCAGAAGACCAGCGCCCAGTCGGGGCTTCGCGCGGGCAGCCCCTCGATCTTGGCCAGCTTGCCGCGATGCGCGAGCACGACGCGCGCGATGCGGGACTGCTCGTCCCGCGAGAACCCCGGCATGTCGGCGTTGGACAGAATGTAGGAGGAGTGCTTGTGATAGGCCGCATGCGCGATCGAGAGGCCGATCTCGTGGAGGTGCGCCGCCCAGCCGAGCAGCAGCTGGTCGGCTTCGCGCGGGCGGTCCGACAGCTCGCCGAGCAGCTGCAGCGCGAGCGCGCGCACGCGCTCGCCTTGCGCCCCGTCGACGTGGTAGCGGCGCACGAACTGGCGCACCGTCATTTCGCGCATGTCGTGGTGCTGGACGCGTCCGAGCAGGTCGTAGAGCACGCCCTGGCGCAACGCGGCCTCCGATACCTGCACCGACTCGAGGCCGAGCTCCGCGAAGGCGGCCAGCATGATCGCGACCCCGCCGGGCAGGATCGGCGCGCGGTCGCCGCGCACGCCGAGCGAATCGAGGCGGTCGACGTCGCCCGCCTTGATCATCTGGGCGCGCAGGCGGTCGAGACCGTCGCTGGTGATGTCGCCCTCTGCCCAGCCGTTCGCGGCGAGCACGGCCGCGAGGGCCTTCGCCGTGCCCGAGGACGCGACCGCCTCCTTCCAGCCCGCGCGGCGGAAGTCGCGCGCGATGCGCTCGATCTCGTTCGACGCGGCGAGCTCCGCTTTCTTCATGCCGGACTTCTCGATCTTGCCGTCCGGGAAGAAGCGCATGCTGTAGCTCACGCAGCCCATGCGCAGGCTCTCCATCAGCTCCGGCTCGTAGCCGGTGCCGATGATGAACTCGGTGGACCCGCCGCCGATGTCGATCACCAGCCGCCGGTGAGCCGCGAGCGGGAGGCTGTGGGACACCCCAAGGTAGATGAGGCGCGCTTCCTCCCGGCCGAAGATGACCTCAATCGGGAAACCGAGCGCGGCGTGCGCGTCCTCGATGAATTGCGGGGCGTTCTTCGCGACGCGGAGCGTGTTGGTGCCGACCGCGCGCACCGCCCCGGTCGGAAATCCCCGCAGGCGCTCGCCGAAGCGCGCGAGCGCATCGATCGCGCGCAGCTGCGTGGCGCGATCGATGCGCTTGTCGCGCGTCAGCCCGCCGCCGAGCCGTACCGGCTCGCGCAGACTGTCGAGCAGGTAGATCTGATCGTCGACGACCCGCCCGACCTGGAGGTGGAAGCTGTTCGACCCGAGGTCGACGGCGGCAAGCGAGTCGAACTGCACGAGAGCCAGTCGCGTTGACGAGTTGGCGGGCACCTTAGCACCCGCGCCCCCGCCCCGCAACGCCGCCGCCTCAGGCCCGGGCGACCCGTTCCATCTCCTCGATCGGCAGATGGCGCACGTCCCGGCCCTTGATCATGTACACCACGTACTCGGAGATGTTCTTCGCATGGTCGCCGACCCGTTCGAGCGACTTGGCGACGAACACCAGATCGAGCGCGAGCGAGATCGTGCGCGGATCCTCGATCATGTAGGTCAGCAGCTGCCGCACGATCGCCTGAAAGTGCTCGTCGACCTCGCGATCCATGCGCGCAATCTCGGGGGCGCCCTCCGCCTCGAGCCGCGCGATCCCGTCCAGCGCGCGGCGCAGCATGTCGATCACCAGGCCCGCGACGATCCTGATCTCCGGGAACCCCGGGGTGAGGCGCTCGTTGAGCCGCACCTCCCGCGCGATCAGGGCGATCTTCTTGGCCTCGTCGCCCACCCGCTCGAGATCGGTGATCGTCTTGTAGACCATCATGATGAAGCGCAGATCGCTCGCCGCCGGCG
>Ga0105107_10000841_pt1 | contig 19920 bp, 24 predicted proteins | sample PPLLaktember2015_6_FD_79335 | JGI IMG/M metagenome (GOLD analysis project Ga0105107, IMG submission 79335) | Freshwater sediment microbial communities from Prairie Pothole Lake near Jamestown, North Dakota, USA - PPLs Lake P8 Core (1) Depth... | ecosystem: Environmental > Aquatic > Freshwater >... | reverse complement strand
TGCCGCGCGGCGTCGCCGAGATCGCGATCGGCGTCTTCGTGCTGATCTTCACCTGGCGGCCGGCGTGGCTGCGCTTCGGCGGCGGGCGGGGGCGAGCGGCCGGCGACCCGGGCCGGCGGCTGCTCGCCGCGGGAGGCGTCGTCGGGTTCTTCTCGACGACGGTCGGCGCCACCGGCCCGCTGATGGCGCCCTTCTTCCTGCGCCTCGGCCTCGACCGCCGCAGCCTGATCGGCACCCAGGCCGCCTGCCAGTCGCTCCAGCACCTGGCGAAGATCGTGGTGTTCGGAGCGGTGGGCTTCGCGTTCAGCGATTGGCTGGGGCCGCTCGCCGCGCTCGCCACCACGGCGATCGCGGGCACCTGGGTGGGCACGAGGCTCCTCGACCGGGTGAGCGAGGACGACTTCCGCGCGCTCTACACCGGCGTGCTCACCGTAATCGCGCTCCGCCTCGTCGAAGGCGAGGCGCTGGCGCTGCTGGCGCCCTAGGAGGCGTGATGACCGCTTCGGAAGACGCGAGCGCCCGGCGGGCGCGGGGTGCGGCGCAGCTCCGCCAGCAGTCGGTCTGGTGCCGCGAGCTCGGCTCGGAGCTCTACGCGACGCTGCTCGAGGCCGCCGCAGCGGACTGCGAGGCCGGCGGTCCGGCGGCGGAGGTGATCGCCGGGCACGAGGACATGTGGATCGGCGACGCCCTGCCGATCCGCGTGCTCGGCGCCGTCCACCGCCTGGTGCTCGAGGGCCGCGCGCCCGAGCTGGCGCGCTACTACGCCTCCGCCGGCGGGGACTTCGCGCCAGGGGACGACCCCTGGCCCGCGCTGCGGGCCGTGCTCGCCGCGCATCGGGACGAGCTGCGCGAGCGCCTGCTGCGCCCGGTGCAGACGAACGAGGTCGCGCGCTCGGCGAGCCTGCTCGGCGGCTTCGCGACGATCGCGCGCGAGACGGGCCTGCCGCTGCGGCTCTTCGAGGTGGGCGCCTCGGCGGGCCTCAACCTGCGCTTCGACCGCTTCCGCTACGAGAGCCCGGGCTTCGCGTGGGGCGACCCGGCGTCGCCGGTGCGGCTCGGCCCGGTGTTCGAGGGCGCGGCGCCGAGCCTCTTGGAGCACATCCGGGTGTCGGAGCGCTCGGGCTGCGACGCCGCGCCGATCGACCCTACGAGCGAAGCGGGACGGCTGACGCTCCGCTCCTTCGTGTGGCCGGACCAGCGCGCGCGCCGCGCGCGCCTCGACGCCGCCCTCGAGATCGCCGCGCGCGTGCCGGCGGCGGTCGAGCGCGCCGACGCCTGCGAGTGGGTGGCGCGCCGCGTGGCCCCGGCGGATGGCGTCGCCACGGTCGTCTACCACTCGATCGTGATGCCGTACCTGGGGCGCGAGGGCCTGCGCCGCTTCGCCGAGATCGTGCGCGCCGCCGGTGCGCGCGCGACGCGCGAGGCCCCGCTCGCCTGGCTCTGTCTGGAGGCGAGCCCCCGCGAGGACGGCGGCTTCGACCACTGCGTCTTCCTCACCCTCTGGCCCGGCGGCGAGCGGCGCGTGCTGGCGCAGTCGACGCCCCACGGCCCCCCGGTGCGCTGGCTGGCGCCGTGATAGCCTCGCCAGTCGTCGCGAGGGGAGGACGGCCGTGTACATCGCCATGAATCGCTTTCGCGTGGGTCGGGGCTTCGAAGAGGCCTTCGAAGAGCTCTGGCGCAAGCGCGACTCGCAGCTCGACGGCGTGCCGGGGTTCCGCTCGTTCCACCTGCTGCGCGGGCCCACCACCGAGAGCGAGACGCTCTTCGCCTCGCACTCCACCTGGGACTCGCGCGAGGCCTTCGAGGCGTGGACGCGGTCCGAGGCGTTCGCGAAGGCCCACGCCCAGGCTCGGGCGCCCAAGGGGACCTACCTCGAGCATCCGCGCTTCGAGGGCTTCGAAGTCGTGCTCTAAGGCGTTTCGGCCGAAACGCGAGCCCCTCGGGACCCAACTGGTCGATCCGGCTGCGTTTTTTCTGCCACGGCCGGGGCTTCAGCGCCACTTCCTCCAGGAGAGCGCGCGCCTCGGGGAGGGGGCGGCGTGCCTGGAGGGTCCCATGCTTCGCTCCTGGCTCTCGATCGCCGCCGCCACTGCCCTCGGGCTCTTCGCTGCCAACTCGGCCGTCGCGGTCAGCTTCCCCTTGAACGTCGAGTTCGACGACGGGACGATCGGGACCTTCGGCAACGTCGAGGTCACCGAGGTCGCCGGCGATCTGCAGTTCCAGGTCACCCTGAACGCCTCGCTCGGCGCCGGCGCCGACCTCCACGAGCTCTACTTCAACCTGGTCGGAACCGAGACCGGGCTCGCGATCTCCTCCAGCGACATGGTGAACACCGCCTACACGCTGCTCACCGCTCCCTCGGTGTCGGGCGGCGCGGGCTCGTCCTTCGGCTTCGGCGTGAGCTTCGGGAACGGCGCCGGCCCTTCCGGGAACGGCGTGCTGCAGACGGCGAGCTTCGTGCTCTCGGCGGACGGCGCGCTCAGCGTCAGCGACCTGCTGTTGTCCTCCAGCACGTCGCAGGACATCGAGGTGTACCTGGCCACCCACGTGCAGGGCACCTCGCTGGTTCCGGGGGTGACCTCGGAGACGGTGGGCAACCTGGTGCCCGAGCCGGGTACGCTGGGGCTGGTGCTGATCGGCCTGCTGGGCCTCGGCGCCGCGGGGCAACGCCCGCGCTGAAGCTCCGCTGAGCCGCTCGAGCGGCGGCGCGGCACACGGTGGCGAGATGGGCGGCGGCGGCGCGCCTCCTCGGCGTTCCTCGGCTTCGCGCTCGCGAGCGCCTCGCCGGGCGCGAGATCCGTCGGCGAGGTCTTCGCCGCCTTGCGCGGCTACTGATTTCCGCGATCCGCCGGACGAGCCCCTGGTATGCTCGGCGCGAGCGCTCCCGCGCTCGGAGGGAGAACCCCCTGGGCATCCTCGACATGATCCTCCTCGGTCTCGTGATCGGGGCTCTCGCCCAGTGGATCGTGGGCGCACTGCTGCTGCTCTTCGCGCCCCGCCAGCTGGCGGGCCGCAAGGCCTGAGTGGGGCGGCTGCTCGGACTGCTGGCGATCGCGCTGGTCGGCGGCGTGGTGGCGCAGGCGTTCGTCGGCGCCGAGCTCCGCGAGCTCGAGGCGCTCGGGAGCGCGGCGCCGGAGGCGGATCTCACGCGCGCGACGCGGCTGTTCTGGGCGTCCGCCGGCGTCATCTTCGGCGTGGCGCTCGCGATCGGGGCCGCGCTCGCGGCGCTCGCGGTCCGCACGATCCGCAGCGCCAGCTTTCCACCGGCCGGGGCCGAGTGGATCGGCGCGCGGCGCCAGTACGAGGGCGCGGCCGCGCGGCGCGTCGGCTGGATCGGCGCGGCGCTCGCGACGCTGCTCTGCCTCGCCGCGCTCGGCGGGCTGGCGCTGACGGCGTTCCTGGCGAGCGGAGAGCTCTGGTGAAGTTTCCGAAGTTCTGGGCCAGACCCCTTTCTGAGGTTCTGGTGCTCGGGGTGGTGCTCGGGGCGGGGGCAGCGTGGGGGGCCGAGTTCAGCGTGCTCTCCTACAACACCCACGGCCTGCCGGGGTGGGTCGCGGGCGACGACCCGGAGCGGCGCTTCCCGCGGATCGGGGCGCTGGTGCAGCGCTACGACGTCGCGCTGCTCCAGGAAGACTTCGCGCACCATCCGGTGCTGCGCGGGGCGGCCGCGCCGCTGCTGATGGAGCGCGGCAATCCGAGCCGCTTCCGGGGATCGGCGCTCTGCCTGCTGTTCTGCGAGGGCTCGGGGCTCAGCTTCGCCACGCGCCTGCCGCGCGCCTGGCTGGTCGACCTCGCGAGCGCCGCCTACGAGGCGTGCGCGGGCTGGCTCGGCGGCGCGAACGACTGCCTCGCGACCAAGGGCTTCCAGCACGCGCGCCTCGTGCTGGGCGGCACGCTCGAGGTTCACTTCGTGAACACCCACCTCGACGCCGGGCGCTCCGCCGAGGACCGCGCCGCGCGCCGCGTCCAGCTCGAGCGCCTGCGCGCGCACCTCGAGCGCGAAGCCGCCGGCGCGGCGCTGGTGCTGGGGGGCGACCTGAACCTCGACGCCGCGGATCCCGAGGACGCCGCGCTGCGCGACGCCTTCGTCGCGGCGCTCGGCCTCGCAGACACGGGCGCAAAGGCGACGCCGGGCGCCCCCTGGCCCCAGCTCGACTACCTGTACCAGCGGAGCGGCAGCACGGTGCGGCTGGAGCTGCTCGACGCCGGCGAAGCCCCCGGCTTCGTGGACGGCGCCGGCGCCCCGCTCTCCGACCACCCCGCCCTCTTCGCCCGCCTCCGCGCCGCCCCGCTCTAGAATTTAGAATGGGGACGGACTTAAGAATTTAGAATCTTCTGCGGGACGTGGTGGGGATCTACAAGAGCGAGAAGGGGCGCGCCGCCGTGCTCGCCCTCTACGAGCGGGGGCTCGCGCAGCTTCCCTTCCGGGCGGAGTCCCGCTCGGTCGAGACGCGCTTCGGCCGCACCCACCTGCTGAGCGCCGGCCCGGCACAGGCGCCGCCCCTCGTCGTGGTGCACGGCGCCAACGGCTCCGCCGTCGCGATGGCGGCCGCCTTCGGCAGCCTCACGGAGCGCTTCCGCTGCCACTTCCTCGACGTGCCCGGCGAGCCCAACCGCAGCAGCGAGGTGCGGCTCTCCAAGGCCGACGACTCGCTGACGCGCTGGCTGGAGGACGTGCTCGCCGCGCTCCAGCTGGAGCGCCCCGCGCTGCTCGGCATGTCGGGCGGCGGCTTCGCGGTGCTGAAGCTCGCGACGGAGCGGCCCGAGCGCGCCGCCCGCGTGGCGCTGGTCGTGCCCGAAGGCCTCGCGCGCCAGCCGCCGGCGCGCTTCCTCGCGAAGGTGCTCTGGCCGCTGCTCCGCTACCGCCTGCGCCCCTCGGAGGCGAACGCCCGGCGGCTCGCCGGGGTCCTCTCGGGGCTCGCGCCGGCCGAGGTGTCCGACGCGCTCGTCGAGCAGATGGACGCGATGCGGCAGGTGCGCTCCGCCGCGAACCTCGGGACTCCGTTCTCCGCCGAGGCGCTCGCCCGCCTGCGGGCGCCCGTGCTGCTCGTCGTGGCCGGCCGCGACGTCGTCTTCCCCGGCGACGCCAGCGCCGAGCGCGCGCGGGCGCTGATCCCGGACCTGCGCGACGTGATCGCCCTCCCCCACGCGGGCCACGTCCACCCGGATCTGGTCGGCCCCGCGGTGCTCGCGCGGATCGCCGCCTTCCTGGAGGCCTGAACCGAAGGGCGTCGCGCTACCTCGTCCCCGACATCCCGCCGTCGACGGGGATCACCGTGCCCGTCAGGTAGGCGCCGGCCCGCGAGGCGAGGTAGATCGCGACGCCGGCCATGTCCTCGGGCTCGCCGATTCGTTTCAGCGGGTTCGCGGCGCGGATCTGGTCGCCGAAGCTCTTCAAGGTGGCCGCCATCATCTTGCTCTCGAAGGGCCCGGGCGCGACGGCGTTCACGGTGATCTCGGGCGCCAGCCGCCGCGCCAGGTGGCGCGAGAGGTGGTGGAGCGCCGCCTTGCTCGTGGAGTAGGCGTAGGTCTCGAGCAGCGGCACCGAGAGGCCGTCGATCGAGCCGATGTTGATGACGCGCGCGGGGTCGCCGGGCCGCGCCGCCGCGCGGAGCTGCGGCAGCAGCGCGACGGTGAGTCGGAAGGCGGCCTTCACGTTCAGGGCGAGCACCTTGTCGAACGCGTCGTCGGGGTACTCCTCGAGCGGCGCGCCCCAGTTGGCGCCGGCGTTGTTCACCAGCACGTGCAGGCGCGGCTCCTGCGCGGCGATCGCCTGCGCCAGCGCCAGGCAGCCCGCCGGCGTGCCGAGGTCCGCGGGCAGCGGGATGCAGGTGCCCACCTTCGAGAGCTCGGCGGCGACCTCCTCGCAGGCCTCGCGCTTGCGCGACGCGACGTACACCTTGGCGCCGGCCTCGGCATAGCCGCGCGCGATCATCAGGCCGATGCCCCGCGACCCGCCCGTCACGAGCGCCACCTTGCCCTCGACCGAGAACAGCTGCTTCACGTCCACCGCGGATCCTCCTCGCGGCGGTCGACGTTAGCCTCCCGTCGCCTGCTCCACCCGCTTCAGGTACTCGCGCAGCGCGGGGCGGCGCTGCACCAGATCGCCGAGCTCCGGCGTGACCCCGCTCTGCGCCATCGCGAGCTGGCCGTAGACCGCGAGGTCGGCGACGCTCGGCTCGTCGGCGTAGAAGAACGGACGGCTGCCGAGGATGCGGAGCAGGTCGTCGAGGCGGAGGCCGTACTCCTCCACCAGAACCTCGTTCGAGAGCCGCCCGAGGCCCTGGGCCCGGGGGAGCCCCGCGAACTGCCACTTCACCACGGCGCGCAGCGCGGGCTTCAGGAAGCCGGGCGCCGGCGCGTTGCGCAGAATCTGGTCCGCCGTCGCATCGGCGTGCTCCGGCGACCAGCGCACGCCCATCGTGTACCAGTAGAGCGCCTCGTCGGCCCAGTCCTCGAGCAGCCGCTGCTCGGCGGCGGTGGTCGGGTCGCGGGAGAGGAGCGGCGGCTCCGGCACCCGCTCGTCGAGGCGGCGCAGGATGAAGGTGGAGTCGATCCAGCGCTCCCCGCCCATCTCGACCACCGGCATCTTCCGCGTCTGCGGGTTCCACCGGCGCAGGTCACCCGGGCCCGTCGGCTCGACCAGCTGGTACGCGATGCGCTTGCGCTGGAGCCCGCGCACGACCTTCTCGACGAAGGGCGAGAGGCGGCTCCCGTAGACGACGGCGTCGGCCATGGCTCCTCCGGCGAAGGGCGGCCGGGGCGCGCCCCCGGCCGCCGCTCGCGCGCGACTATTTGGGCAGGCTGGCGCGGTCTTCTTCGATCAGCGCCTTGAACGACGGCCGGGAGTGGATGCGCTCCAGGTACGCCGCGAGCTTCGGCCAGCGCTTCGCGTCCAGCTTCACGCCGGCGTGCTGCAGGTTCACGAAGGGGCTCGCCACGGCGATGTCCGCGATCGTGAAGCGGCCGCCCACCAGGTACTGCTGGTCGCCGAGCTGCTCTTCGAGGTAGTCGCAGTAGACCGGGAGCGTCTTCTCCTCGGCTTCCTTCGCGCGCGCCTCGTCGGTCTGGCCGCCCATCAGCTTCTTCACCACGCGCTCGAGGAAGATCGGCGCCATTGCGTTCGCCACGAGGCCACCGTCGGCGTACTCCTCGAGCCAGAGAGCGCGCGCGTACTCCCAGGGGTCGCTCGGGTAGAGCGCCGGCTGGGGCTGGAGCTTCTCCACGTAGGCGCAGATGACGGACGAGTCCGGCAGCGCGCGCCCGTCGTGCTCGAGGCAGGGGATCTTGCCGAGCGGGCTCTTGCGCTTGTACTCCGGCGGGGAGCCGAAGGGAATCAGCGGCTCGAGCTCGTAGGGGATGCCCTTCTCGGCGAAGAACGCGCGCGCCTTGCGCACGAACGGGGAGAGACCTGCACCGATGATCTTGAATGCCATGTAGGGTCCTTTCGTGGGTTCAGTGAGGGGGCGCGCTCGGGCCGGGAGTGGAGCCGGTTCCGAAGTCGATCTCGAAGAGGCGCGGCACGGCGCGGGCCACCGCCGGGTCGCCTTCGAGGCGCAGCGAGGAGCCCTCGGGCGGCGCGCTCGGATCGAGGAAGCCCGCGATCACGCCGAGGCACTCGGGCAGCGTGCCGGTGATGCGCGCTTCCGGCGCGCCTTCGTCCTCCGCCGCGAGCCGCGTGCCGCCGGGGCCGCCGATCACGCGCACCACCGCTTCGCGGCGACCGTCGCGCACGCGGAACTCGATCCGGTGCGGAGGCGTCGGCGCGCTTCGCGCGAAGATCGCGACGGCGCCGCGCAGCCAGTCGGGCTCGGTGTGGTCGCCGGGCTGGAGGCCGCTCTTCAGCAGGAAGCGCGCGCCCCAGCGCGTGATCTCGACCAGCGCGGGCCAGAAGGCGCGGCCATCGGCGGTGAGCTCGTAGACCGAGACGGCTGCCGGGGGCGGGAGCTCGCGCTGGGCGATCACGCCGCGCGCCTCGAGGTCCTTCAGACGCTCGGCCAGCACGCTGGAGCTGACGTCGCGCAGCCGGTCGCGCAGATCCCGAAAGCGCATCGGGCCGTGGAACAGCTCGCGCAGGATGAGCAGATTCCAGCGGTGACCCAGCACTTCCGCAGCGCGGGCCAGCGAGCAGAACTGCGCGTACCGGAAGGGATTCTGGGCGCGCTGGGACATCGCGAGAAGGGTGTACCATAGCCAGGTTCGATTTTCAAACCGATGAGTGTCGAAACCGAAGCGCGCGGGGACGGTCTTGAGGTTAAGTAAGTCCACCCAGGGGGAGGGTTTCTTAACTACTTAAGACCGTCCCCGCTTCGGGTCGGGGGGCCGCGGCGGATGCGGTCGCGGATGGCGGCGGCGGGCCAGTGGGCGAGCCAGTCGCCGCCGAGGTCCTCGGGAACGAGGCGCTCGAGCCACCAGGTGGCCCCGGCGTCGCGGAAGGCCTGGACGCGCGCGCGAGCGCGGGCGTGGTCGCGCGGAGCGACGGGCGGGTCGCAGTGCACGACGTCGAAGGGGGCGTCGCTCTGGCGCACGGAGCGCACGAAGGCCACGGCCTCCGCGAGCAGACGGGGCTGCTCGTCGGGCGGCTCGTTCTTGCGGAACAGCGGGAACATGCCGTCGAAGCGCGCGGCGCGGCGCAGCGGCGCCCGCGTCGGCCAGTAGGAGGCGATCCAGATCGGGATGCGCGGGCGCTGGAGCGGCGCGGGCAGGAAGCGCGTCTCCTCCACGCGGTAGTGTCGCCCGCGGAACGCGAAGGGCTCGCCGGACCAGAGCCCCTCCAGCACGGCCAGCGACTCGTCGAGCATCTCGGCGCGCCGCCGCGGGTCGGTCTCCTCGCCGAGGTTTCCCCACTCGGAGGCGCGCCCGCTGCCGATGCCCGCACCGAACACCAGCCGGCCGCCGGCGAGCCGCTCCACCGAGACCGCGCTCCGCGCGACCACCCAGGGGCGCCGGCGCGGCAGCGGCGTTACCAGCGCGCCGATGCGCAGCCGCTGCGTCGCCAGCGCGATCGCGGCGAGCGCCACCCAGGGGTCCACCGTCGGGAGCTCGGGGTTCGGCGCGACGTGATCCCAGAGGAAGAAGCCGTCCCAGCCCGCCTGCTCCGCCTCCGCGGCGAGCTCCGCGAGCGGCTGCGCGTCGCCGAAGCCCGCGCCGAAGTTGGGGACGAAGAGGCCGCAGCGAAGCGGATCGTTCAATTCACCCCTTGGGTGGGGACGAGCGTCGCGGGGTCGATGCCGAGGCCGCGCACGACGGCCTCCCAGAGGCTCTCGCGCGGCGCCTCGAACACGAACTCCGCGCTCGCGGGCGCCACCAGCCAGGCGCCCTGGATCAGCTCCTCGCGGAGCTGGCCCGGGCCCCAGCCCGCGTAGCCGAGGAACACGCGGAACTCCTCGGGCGGCGCTTCCGCGCACTCGCGCAGCACGTCGGGCGAGCGCGAGAAGCGCACGCCCTCGATCACGTCGGTGGCCTCGAGGGAGCCCGGGGCGCCCTTTCCGAGCAGCAGCCAGCCGTGCTCCGGCTGCACGGGCCCGCCCCATGCGACGCTGCGGTCGTCGCTGCCGTTCCAGTCGATGCCGAGGCTCGCGCAGAGCTGGGCGACGGGAAGATCCGTGCCGCGATTCAGCACCAGGCCGAAGGTGCCGGCCTCGTCGTGCTCGATCAGCAACACCACCGCGCGCGCGAAGTTCGGATCCAGGAGCTGCGGCATCGCTACGAGGAGCGAGGGGGCGAGATCGGAGCCGCTCACGCCCGCTAGGGTAGCATCCGAGCGTGGAGCGGCCCCCCGACGCAGAGCCGAGCGGCGGTGCGGCGGCGACGCCCTCGGAGGGCCGCACGTTCTCCGGAGCGGCGCTGCTGCTGCTCGGCGCTGCGTGCGCGCTGGCGGGCGCCGCCGTGATCGCGCGCGCGCCGCACGACGCGGAGGCAGTGCTGCTCGCGACGCTGGCATCGCAGGGCCTGTTCGCCTGCACGGCCCTCGGCGGCGCGCGCCTGCTGGGCGGCAGGCTGCTGCCGCGCGGCCTGCGCCTCGAGCCGCCGGCGCTCGGCGCCCTCGCGCTCGGCCTCGCCGCGGTCGGCTTCGTGTGCGTCAGCCAGGCGCTCTCGCTGCTGCTCTCGGAGCTGTCGCTGCGCGACACCGGAACTCTCGCGGAGATCGACCGCGTGGTGGCGGACGCGAGCGGCCCTTCGCGCCTGCTGGCGCTGCTGGCGCTCGGGCTCGCGCCGCCGATCGGCGAGGAGCTGCTGTTCCGCGGCCTGATCCAGCAGGCGGCGCTCCGCCGGCTCGGCGCCGCGGGCGCGATCCTGCTCTCCGCGGCGGCCTTCGGCGCGATCCACCTCGATCCAGTGCACTCGCCGACCGCCTTCGTGATGGGCCTCTATCTGGGGGCGGTGGTCGAGCTCGGCGGCGGGCTGCGCGGCGCGATCTTCTGCCATGCGCTGAACAATGTGCTCGCCGTGGTCGGGCCGCGGGTCGCCGTGGAGCTCGTGCCGGGAGGCGCGGCCCTCTCTTCGGCGGGATTGCTGGCGGCGGGTACGGGCCTGCTCCTCTACGCGGCGCGCCCGCGTTCGCCCCAAGCGGCGGACCCCCGGGGGGATCCAGAGGATCCCGGGGCGGACTGACGCAATCCGGTGGCGGCGCCCTTCAGGCCGGCGCCCCGCGAGCCGAAAGCGAGTCCAAGAGGCAAACCCCCGCGAGGCGCGTTCATGGCCGACAACCCTTCGGTCCTGATCGTCGACGACGGCGAGCTCGGGGACGTGCGCGACATCCTCGAGGATCTCGAGGTCGACTACTCCCACCTGCGCGGCAGCGCGGTGCCCCGCGAGCTCGCAGCGCCGCAGCGGCTGTTCGTCAGCACCGCGCGGCGCGCCGCGGTGGCGGCGAGCTGGCCGGGCCCCGCGGCCGGCGGACCGGTGAAGCTCGGCGTCGTCGCCGAGGATTCGAACGCGCTGCGCGAAGCCCTGCGCCGCAGCGGCTTCGACTTCCTGGTGCGGCCGCCGGTGCACCGCGAGGCGCTGCGCCTGCTGCTGCTCCGCGCGCTCTACACCGGCGAGGAACGGCGCCGCGACCCGCGCGTCTCCGTCGGCGCCGAGGTGAGCTGCCGCATCGGCCTGCGCCGGCGCAGCGCGACGCTGATCGAGCTCTCTTCGCGCGGCGGCCGGCTGCTCTCGCGCCAGCCCTTCCCGCTCGGCGCGCGCCTCACGCTCGAGATCCCTACCGAGCTCTCGGGCGAGCCGCCGGCGTGGCTGCGCGCCAAGGTGGTGCGCGTGCAAGAAGGTGGACCGCTGGGAGCCACCGAGCACGTGACGGCCCTATCCTTCGAGAGCCTGCGCCCCGAAGGCGAGCGCGTGGTGGCCGCCGCCCTGGAGCGCTGCGCGGGCGGCCCGCCGGTCGTTCCCTCGGAGGCGGACGGCGCCCTCGCGGCCGCCCGGCCCCAGGGCGCCGATCGGCGCCGGCAACGCCGCGCGGCCTTCAACGGCGAGGTCGTCTCCCTCCACGACGAGGCGCGCCGGGTGCTGATCGGTCGCGACATCTCGCCGGAAGGCATGCGCGTGGAGGCGCAGCCGGACCTCCAGGCCGGCCGCGTGCTGCACCTGGCGATCTACGCCGCGGCCGGCGAGCCGCCCATCGACGTGCGCGCCCGCGTGGTGCGCAACGACGGCGCGGCCGGGGTCGCGCTCCACTTCGACGAGCTCTCGGGCGGCGCATCGCGCCGCATCGAAGAGCTGGTCGCCCAGCTCCCCGGCGTCGAGCCGCTCCAGGACGGCGAGTGCGCCGCCCTCGGCAGCGTCGTCTCCCGGGTGCTAGGGGACGGAGTCAACTAATCAACTAACTACCCCTTCGGGGCATCCCGCGGGTGACGTTAGTTGATTAGTTGACTCCGTCCCCGGGTTGCACCTGCGAGGCGGCGGTGCGCACGGGCGTCTCGGGGTGGCGGGTCGGCAGCCAGCGCGTCACCGCGTCCGGCGAGCAGCCGCGTTCGCTGCAGAAGAGCGTGCGGAACACCTGCGCAGAGACCTGCGACGCGCTGCGGTGCCAGACGGCGCCCTGCACCACCACCACCGCCACCGCGATACGCGGCCGCTCCGCCGGCGCCACGCCGATGAACCACTCGTAGCGCCCGTCGGGGTCGCGGCCGGAGAGGCTGCCGGTCTTCCCCGCCACGCGAACGCCCGGGATCAGCGGGCGGCCCCTCGGATTGAAGGCGCGCCGCGCGGTCCCGCGCACCGTCGTCTCCACCATCATCTCGCGCAGCCGCCCTGCGAGCTTGTCGCTGAGCACGCGGCGCGAGCGGTCGCCGGTCGGGAGCGGAAGGTCGCGACCGCTGCCGTCCACCACGCGCGACAGCCAGCGTGGGCTGTCGAGCTCGCCGTCGGCCAGCGTACCGGCGAGGCGCGCCGCGTGGAGCGGCGTGATGCGGCAGCCGGCCAGCCCGCAGCCGAGCTGGCCGAGGGCGAAGGGATCCTGGCCCGGATCCTCGGCCCTCCCGGCCGCGTGGGCGGGCGCAGGGGAATCGAGCAGGCCGAAGCGGCGGATCGCCCCCAGCATGGCCGCCGGCCCGATGCTGTGCACCGCGAGCTGCGCGAAGCACTGGTTGTTCGAGGTGGCGAGCGCCTTCGAGAGCGAAACCTCGGTGCCGCGCTTCGGCGGGTTCACGCGTTGGGGCGTCAGCCGGTACGGGCTGCCGTCGAAGCGGCAGGGCCGCCCGGCGGCCCCGGGCGAGCCCTCGAGGACCGTCGCGGTGGTCACCACCTTGATGAGCGAGGCCGCCGGGTAGGTGCTGGTCGGCGGGAAGCGCGAGACGTCGGTCGAGGCGTAGACGAGCAGCTCGTCGGTCTCCGGGTCCATCACCAGCACGTGGCCGAGGTCGACGTGGCTCTCCTCGAGCAGAGCGAAGACGCGCTCGGTGAGCGCCGGGTCCAGCGTGTACTCGACACGGAGCGGTGTCACGAGATCGGGACGGTCGGCGGGCGCCGGCAGCGACTCCCAGAGCCGCGCGCCGGGAGAGGCCGGCCGCGGTATCCAATCGGCGCTCGCCTGCGCCGCTGCGAAGGCCTCGCGCGAGGCCGGCAGCCGCCCGAGCAGCTCCTCGGGCGCCCAGGGCAGCTCCGGGGGCGGGGCCTCGACCCGGGCGAGGCGCAGCTCCTCCGGCGGCTCGAGCCAGTCGCTCGCCGCCGCCAGATCGCCCTCGCCCGGCCCGGCCAGCCAGGCCAGCCCGGCGAAGGCCAGCAGCGGCAGGCCGATGGTCAGCCGGCCGCGGCGTGTCATGCGCCGCCGGCGACGGCGCATGCGCTCCGCGCCCTCGACCTCGCCAAAGGCACCGTCGTAAGACCGTCGCCCCCCGGGCTCCAACCAGCACTCCTTCCGGCGCAGCGCGCCGGCCAGTTCCTTCATCGGCAGGGGTGGGGGGGATCCCGAGTGCCGAAAACGCCGCCTTCCTTCTAGACGGACACGACCTTCGCCACCTCCGGGATCTCCTCCCGCAGGCGCTGCTCGATTCCGAACCGCAGCGTCGCCGTGGAGCTCGGGCAGCCCGCGCAGGAGCCCTGGAGGTGGACCTCCACGACTCCGTCGCGGAACCCGGCGAAGACCACGTCGCCGCCGTCCATCGCCACCGCCGGACGCACCTCCTCCTCGAGGACGCGCCGGATGCGGGCCACGACGTCTCCCTCGGAGGCCGCCGCTTCGCTCTTGTGCTCGGGGCCGAGCGCCGCTTCACCGGTGGCCGCGAAGGCCTTGATGGTCTCGACCAGCGGCTCGGCCAGCTCCATCCACTCGGCATCGTCGCGCTTCGAGACAGTGACGAAGCTCGAGGCGATGAACACGCCGGTGACGCCCCTCACCGCGAACAGACGCGCCGCGAGGGGGGAAACGTCCTCGCCGACCGGCTCCGGGAAGCTCGCCGCCGTTCCCGGGGGCGCGATGGGCTCCCCCAGCACCCATTTGATGCTGTTGGGGTTCGGAGTCCGCTCCGCGTGCATCCGGAAGCCGAGGCCGGGCGACGACATGGGTCCAGGGAGCTTAGCGCACGTCTCCCGGCGAGGGAGCGGCGGGGCCGAACAGCACCGCCTCGGCGTCCGCGAAGCCGCACACGGGGAAGCCGACCTCGCGCGCCCGGCTGCGCTCCCGCTCGCCGTTGTAGCCCCAGGCGGCCAGCACGCAGCGCACGCCGAGGGGCGCCACGGCCTCGAGGTGGTTCAGCTTGTCGTCCACGAAGGTGATCGCGGCGAAGTCCACCCCCAGGCCCTCGGCGAGCGCGCGCAGATGGGCCCGCTTGCCGACGCCGACCTCCTTGTCGAGGATCCAGCGCGGCTCGAAGAGGTCGGCCACGCCGTAGCGGGCGAGCAGGCGCTCGACGCTGGCCCGATCCTTGGCGGTGGCGACGGCGTACGCGACCTCGCCGGCGCGGCGGCGGAGGATCTCGAGGAACGGCGCGAAGGGCGCGAGCAGCTCCAGCCAGCCCTCGGGATCGCGGCGGGCGAAGGCGCGGCGCTCCTCGTAGAAGCGCTCGTGGAAGGCGCGCAGGAAGACGACGTCCTGGGCGGCGTAGAAGGCGTCGTAGGCGGCCTGGTCGCCCGGCCGCGCGCCCGTCTCCAGAGCGTTCAGCGCGACCGCGTAGTCCTCGGCGCGGTTGCCGAGGGGCATCAGGTCGAGGAAGTCGGCGAAGAGCGCCGCGCGGGCCTCGGGCTGCGCCGCCGCCGCGGCAACGCGCGCGCGCGGGTTCAGCGCCGCGAACGTCGCGAGCGCCACCGCGAACGCCTCGCGGGCGCTGTCGGAGAGCACGCCGTCGAAGTCGAGCGCCAGGGCCTTCATCGGCGCGAGACACTACCATCGCGCCGTGTCCGGGAAGAGCCAGCAGCAGGGCCAGGCGGCGCGCGCCGATGCGGGCGGGGTCCGGCTGCGCGCCATGGAGCCCGCCGACTATGCGGCCGCGTTCGCGCTCTGGCGGGCGACCGAGGGCATCGGCCTGAACGAGTCCGACAGCGAGCCGGCGGTTTCCGCCTTCCTGCGCCGCAACCCCGGCATGAGCAGCGTCGCGCTCGGCGAGTCCGGCGAGCTGCTCGGCGCGGTGCTGTGCGGCACCGACGGCCGGCGCGGCTACCTGCACCACCTGGCGGTGCCGCCGCGCGAGCGCGGGCGGGGGATCGGCGCGCTGCTGGTCTCGCGCTGCTTCGAGCAGCTCGCAGCGTCGGGCATCCCGAAGTGCAACGTCTTCCTCTACACCGAGAATCGCGCCGGCGCGTCTTTCTGGGAGCACAACGGCTGGCTCGCGCGCACGGATCTGCGGGTGATGCAGAAGCCGATCCTGCCGGGCGCGCAGGTCCGGCTCGGGACCTGATGTCGGAGGAGCGCGAGAAGTACTGTCCGCGCTGCGGCGTCGCCCACCAGGCCTGGGCGACGCGCTGCGCCGACTGCGACTGCGCCCTTTCCTACGACCGCCCGGTGCGGAGCGATCCGCCCCGAGCGGCCGAGCTGCCGCCGGCGCGCGAGCTCGCCTGCCTGCGCACCGGCGACGCCTGGCACGTGCGCGAGCTGGCGGAGGCGCTCCAACAGGCCGGCATCTCGTGCCGCATCGACAGCTTCCCGCCGGAGGCGCCGCTCGCCGGTCCGGGCCTCTCGGCGCGCGGCCGCGGCGCGCCCGAGGGCGCCACGCGCCTCGGTGTCTACGTGGCCCACGCCGACGCCGCCGCCGGCCTCCGCATCGAGCGCGAGCTGCTCGCGAGCCGCATGCCCGACGCGCCCGAAGGCGCCGCCCACGACGCCGAGGTCTGCCCCGCCTGCGGCACGCCTCTCGACGCGACGGCCGCGGAGTGCGCCGAGTGCGGCCTCGAGTTCCCGCCGCTGGAGGGGGACGGAGTCAACTAATCAACTATTGGGCCCTCGGGGGACGAAACCCGCCGCGAGGTAGTTGATTAGTTGACTCCGTCCCCGCGCAGCAGCATGCGGAGGCGGTTCTCGAGGCGGGCGATGCCGGAGCCGGCGAACTCGCTCTTCTTCTCGCCGCCCACGTAGATCACGTTGAAGGGCAGCACGTCGAGGCCGGCGACCCAGGGGTTGCCGCGCTTGAAGTCGATCAGGCCAGGCTTGTCGAGCAGCAGCTTGCCGAAGCGCACGTCGCGCCACTCGGCGTCGGCGTCCAGGAACTCGCCGAGCTCCTCGGTCCAGCGCGCGCAGGCTTCGCAGTCGCTCTTGCCGAGCATCAGCACCGCCGCGGGCGCGGCGAGGAAGTCGGCGATGGTCTTGCCGTCGAGCAGCTCGAGTCGGCTCATGGCGGGTTCCCGCCGGCGCGGAGGCGGAAGGCCTCCGCGCCGGCCTGGTGGGGAGATCAACCGACGAACTTGTCGCCCTTCTTCCAGTCCGCACCGCAGAGGCCGCCGCTCTGGAGCGCCTGCACCGTGCGCAGGGCCTCGGAGGGGCTGCGGCCCGCGGAGAGGTCGTTGACGGCGACCGAGCGGATCACGCCCTTGTCGTCGACGACCACCGTCGCGCGGTAGGCGACGCCCTGGTCTTCTTTCAGCACGCCGAAGGCGCGCGACACCGCGTGGCTCGTGTCGGCGAGCACCGGGTGCGTGATCTCGTCGGGAAAGGTCTTGCGGTCGGCGAACCAGGCCTTGTGGCTGAAGAAGGAGTCGGTGCTGACGCCGATCACCGCGACGCCGTCCGCCTGGAACTCCTTGGTCAGCGACTGGAAGCCCTTGATCTCCGTCGGGCACACGAAGGTGAAGTCCAGCGGGTACCAGTAGAGGACGTGCCACTTGCCCTTGTAGTCATCGCTCGAGAGCTTCTTCTCCTGGCCGTTCACGTAGGCCGTGGCGCTCCAGGCCGGTTCCTTCTGTCCGATCAGCGACATTGCTTCGTTGCTCCTTCCAAGAGAGGTGGGGATCGGAGAGAGTCGCAATTTCGACCGATTCGGTCCAGTTTCCCCCTCGGGGGATATTGCGACATAAAAAGTGACTTGTCACTTCTTATTAGACGCGATATGGTGCCAGCCTCCCATGACGGCCCTCGGGACCACCCCGCTCCGCCCCCGCCGCACCCAGGCGGAGCGCAGCCGCACCACGCGGGCGGCGCTGCTCCAGGCGACGGTCGATGCGCTGGCGGAGCTGGGCTACGCGCGCACGACCACGACCGAGGTCTGCCGGCGCGCCGGGGTCTCCCAGGGCGCGCTGTTCAAGCACTTCCCCACCAAGGCGGAGCTGGTGAGCGCGGCCGCCGAGCACCTCTTTGCGGCGCTGATCGCGGACTACCGCGCCTCCTTCGCGGCCGCGGCGGGCGAGGGCGACCGCATCGCGGCGGCCGCGCAGCTGCTCGCCTCCACCTTCCGGCAGCCGCGGCTCCAGGCCGCCCACGAGCTGTACCTCGCCGCGCGCACCGACCCGGAGCTGGCCGCCAACCTGCGGCCGGTCGCGGACCGCCACGCCGCCAACCTGCGCCAGCAGGCGCGCCTGCTGTTCCCCGAAGCGGAGGCGAGCCCGGACTTCGAGGCCGTGATCGACCTCGTGGTGTGCGCGCTCCAGGGCGCCGCCGTCGGCGGCGAAGCGCTGCGCGACGACGCGCGCGACGAGCGCCTGCTCGCGTATCTCACGCGCCTCGCGCGCGCCGCCTTCACCCCCGCCTGAGCCTGGAGAGCCGAGCCGTGTACGAGTTCGTCTACCTCGCGATTCCCGCCTTCATCGTCCTGCTCGTGGCCGAGCTGCTGCTGGCGCGCCGCCGCGGGCGCCGGATCGCAGACGCCCGCGACAGCGCCGCGAGCCTCGCGATGGGCGTCGGCAGCGTGCTGATCGACCTCGCCTGGGGCGGCGTCGCGCTGGCCGCAGCCTACGCGCTCCACGAGCACCGGCTGTTCGAGCTCGGCGCCGGCGCCGGCGTCTTCGCGCTCGCGCTGCTGGCGGACGACTTCGCCTACTACTGGTTCCACCGCCTGCACCACGAGGTGCGCGTGCTGTGGGCGGCCCACGTCACCCACCACTCGAGCCAGCGCTACAACTACGCGACGGCGCTGCGCCAGACCTGGACGCCGATGACCGCGTTGCCGTTCTACGCGCCGCTCGCCTGGCTGGGCTTCGACCCGCTGCTGCTGGTGACGGTGCACGGTGTGAACCTCGTCTACCAGTTCTGGATCCACACCGAGCTGGTCGACCGCTGCCCGCGCTGGTTCGAGGCGGTCTTCAACACGCCCTCCCACCACCGCGTCCATCACGGCGCCAACCCGCGCTACCTCGACCGCAACTACGGCGGCATCCTGATCGTCTGGGACCGCTGGTTCGGCAGCTTCGAGCCGGAGCGCGAGCCGGTGCGCTTCGGCCTCACCAAGAACATCGCGCGTCACGATCCGCTGTACGTCGCCTTCCACGAGTGGGTGGCCGTGCTGCGCGACGCCTGGCGCGCGGATACGTGGCGCACGGCTTTCTGCTATCTATTCGCTGCCCCGGGCTGGCGCCCGGACGGCTCCGGCCAGACCGCGAGCGAGCTCCGCCAGGCGGCGGCGGCCCGCGGCGATGCACAGCCGGCCTGAACCCCAAGAGGATCCCTTTGCCCTTCAGCACCCTGAAGCTACACCCCCATCTCGGGAAAGCCCTGCGCGAGATGGGCTTCGCGAAACCCACACCCATCCAGGCCGAGGCCATCCCGGCCGCGCTGGCGGGCCGCGACGTGCTCGCCTCCGCGGCGACCGGCAGCGGCAAGACGGCGGCGTTCCTGCTGCCCCTGGTCCACCAGATCGCCGACCGGCCGCGCGGCACGACGCGCGCGCTCGTGCTGACGCCCACTCGCGAGCTGGCGGCGCAGATCCTGGACGACCTCAACGACCTCGCCGTACACACCCCCGTGACGGGCGCCGCGATCTACGGCGGCGTCGGCATGGGGCCCCAGGAGCACGCGCTGCGCAGCGGCGTCGACGTGATCGTCGCGACGCCGGGCCGGCTGCTCGACCACTTCCGCCGGCCCTACGCGAAGCTCGCCGGGCTCGGCCACCTGGTGCTCGACGAGGCGGACCGCATGCTCGACATGGGCTTCCTGCCCGACATCCGCCGCATCCTGCGCCACCTGCCGGCGCGGCGGCAGACGCTCTTCTTCAGCGCGACGATGCCGGCGCCGATCGCGGCGCTCGCGCGCGAAATGCTGCGCGACCCGGTGGTGATCCAGCTCGCGCGCCAGGCGGCGCCCGCGGTCGGCATCACCCAGGCGGTGTACCCGGTGGCCCAGGAGCTGAAGGCCTCGCTGCTGGCGACGCTGCTCCAGCGCGAGGAGATCCGCGACGCGCTGGTCTTCACGCGCACCAAGCACCGCGCCGACCGGCTGGCCGCGCACCTGGCGCGCGAGGGCGTGAAGACCGCGCGCATCCACGGCAACCGCTCCCAGAGCCAGCGCACCCAGGCGCTCGACGGCTTCAAGGACGGCAAGTTCCGGGTGCTGGTGGCGACCGACATCGCGGCGCGCGGCATCGACGTCGACTCCCTCGGCCACGTGGTGAACTTCGACGTCCCGGCGGCTCCCGAGGACTACATCCACCGCGTCGGACGCACCGCGCGCGCCGAAGCGACGGGCGACGCCTTCACCTTCGTGTCCCCCCAGGAGGACGCCGACCTGCTGCGCATCGAGCGCGCCATCGGCAAGCGCCTGCCTCGCATCACGGTGCCCGACTTCGACTACGGGGCACGGCCCGAGCGGCTGGAGCTGTCGAGCCGCGAGCGCTTCGCAGGCCGCGGTCGCCCGCGCGCCCAGGGCGCGCGCTCCTCGAGCGGTGGCGGCCGCGCGGGGGGCGGCTCGGGTGGCGGCCGCGCGGGGGGCGGCTCGGGTGGCGGCCGCGCGGGGGGCGGCTCGGGCGGCGTGCGCCGGCGCCGGGCGCGCCGGCCCGCGGGAGCGCGCTGAGCGACGCTCGAAGGTGTCGCGCCGGAGCTCAGCCCCGGCCGTAGGGATCGTCGAGG
>Ga0105107_10000840_pt1 | contig 19959 bp, 22 predicted proteins | sample PPLLaktember2015_6_FD_79335 | JGI IMG/M metagenome (GOLD analysis project Ga0105107, IMG submission 79335) | Freshwater sediment microbial communities from Prairie Pothole Lake near Jamestown, North Dakota, USA - PPLs Lake P8 Core (1) Depth... | ecosystem: Environmental > Aquatic > Freshwater >... | reverse complement strand
TAGGTGAGCCGGAGCGCGCCGGCCTCCAGCGTGCGGGCTCCGTACACACCGATCGGTGCCTCGGAGTCGGGGCGCCCGGACGTCCACACGTGCTGCTCCGGCTCGACCTGCGCGGCCACCGGATGGGTCAAAGGCGACGCGACGACCCAAAGGGCCGCGGCGATCAGGCTCCTACGAACCATGGACTCTTCCTCCGACGCGCTCGAAGGCGCGTGCTCTCGGATGTCTGGGCCCTCGTGATGCAGTCCGGCCAATGGCAGTCCGGCCAATATATGCACTGCCGGGCGTGCTTCGCCCGGATTTTCTATCGGCGGGACCGTAGGAAAATGCCGGGCTGGCGGGCAAAAAACAAATGTTTTCTTCGCTGGAGGCCGCCGGGTGGGGCGCCCAGCCCAGCGGGGTGGCTAGCGCCGCTCCGCTCGGCCGATCTCGGGCAGCAGCTCGTCGGGGATGCCGAACCCGTCCACCAGAACGGCTGCCTGATCCCGCACCTCGTGACAGAGAGCGGTGACCCGGGCCCGTATCGCCCGGGACTTCTGGGGCTCCAGATAACCCGCTTCCAGGAACCAGCCCCGATCGCGCTCGACGGCGGCCAAGGCGAACAGTGCGGCGACCGAGGCGAGGACCTCCGAGAGCCCCGGAGTAGGCGCCCGCACGACCGCCTCGCCCAAGCCACGTGCGACGACGTGCTCCACGTGTGCGCGGGCCAACGCCACCAGATGATCCTGGCACTCCACCACCGCCTGGAAGGAGTCCATGCCGTCCTCCAGCCTCGCGCGCATTCGCGTTGCAGCCGACCGCAGCAGGCGCTCTTCCCGATACGACAGGGCCGCGAGGTGGAAGTCCGGGTCCATGAGGTGCTCGTCGTCGGTCCGGCGGGTGACGACCGGATTGAGCCCCGTGACCGCCGTCTCCGCCCGCTCCGCCAAGTAGCGCAACGCCCCTTTGAGTGAGAGGTCGCCCATCTCGTCGCGAAACCGTGAGAGGAGTCCCTTCGCGACCAGCTGATAGAGGACGAAGTTCGCGCCCTCGAACGTCGTGAACACGTCGGTGTCCGCCTTCAGGGCGGCGAAGCGCGCGTCGGCCATGTAGCCCGCTCCCCCGCAGGCCTCCCTCGCCGCCTGGAGAGAGACAACGCAGTGCTCGGACGCGTACGCCTTGAGACCCGCGGCTTCGACCTCGAGCTCGGGCGAGTCCGTGCCGGAGGCCTCGGCCACCTGCTTCTGGAGATCACGCACCGCGAAATGGAGGCCGACCGTGGTGGACAGGCCGGGCATGAGCGCGCGCTGCACCAGCGGATAGTCGAGGATCGGCCGCTCGGGGGCTCCGTCGGGGCCGAACTGCCGTCGCTCGGCCGCGTAGCGCACGGCGATCGTCAGCCCGACCTTCGACGCGCTCACGGCGGCCGCGGCGATGCTGACCCGGCCCATGACCAGCGTGCGTAGCATCCGGAAGAAGCGACGCCCCGCGCTGGGGATGTCGCTGTGATAGCGCCCTTCCTCGTCGATCGTCGCGAACCGGTCCAGAAGGTTCGTCCGGGGAACTCGCACGCGATCGAAGGCGATGGTTCCGTTGTCGATGCCGTTGAGGCCTTCCTTCAGCCCGCAGTCTCCGATGGTGACGCCGGGCAGCACGCGCCCGCGCTCGTCGCGTAGCGGGACGAGCACGGCGTGCACACCGTGGTCCTCTCCCTGCACGATCACGCGCGCGAATACGGTCGCCATGCGCCCGTGGGCCGCGGCGTTGCCGATGTAGTTCTTCACGGCTCCGGGGTGCGGCGAGTCGATCACGAGCTCGTCGGTGGACGGATCGTACGCGGCCGTCGTCTCGAGGTCGCGCACGTTCGACCCGTGGCCCGTTTCCGTCATCGCGTAGCAGCCGGGCAGCTCCAGCGAGCCAATCGCAGGCAGATAGGCTGCGTGGTGACGCTCCGTGCCGAGCTGGAGCACGCTGCCCCCGAAGAGGCCGAACTGGACCCCGAACTTCACGACCACGCTCAGGTCCCCGAAGGCGAGCGTCTCGAACACGGCGACGGCGGCCGCGGGATCGCCCTGGCCGCCGTAGATCTCCGGATATCCGAGGCGTCCGAAGCCCTCTCGAGCGAGGAAGCGCACGGCCTCGAGCACGCGCTCCCGGTACTCCGCGGGAGCGAGGCCAGCCGGAATGCGCAGGGCGGGGGACAGCAAGGCGCCGAGCGTGCGGTCTCGTACCTCGAGGCGGTCACGATCGAGGAACGCACGCAGCGCTCCACCCTCGAACGTCGTCGGCGCGCGCGGGGTCTCCTCGATCGGCGGGGTGAGCCCCAACGCGCTACGCGCCGCTTCCGCGCCCAGCAGACCCAGCGAGCTCTCGAGGCCTCGGAGCGCGCTCTGCGCCGCCGGCTGGTCCCAGGGGCCGGCGACCTCTGCCTGCCGCCAGAGCGCCAGGCCGAGCCCGGTCAGCGAGCGACCGGCGTCCGCGCCCTGCACCGGCACGCGGCCGCGGATGCGGGAGCGCAGCCCATGCAAGGCCGATGGCGACGGAGGGGCGCTCGGGTCGAGCCACGCGCCCAAGGCGCGGCGGCAGCCGGCGTCGAGCCAGTCGAGCGACTCCACGGCCCGACCGATCGCCGAGACCTCACCGGGTGCGAGCGTGCCGTCGACCCACACCGAGAAGACGAAGGGCAGGAACGGTACGAGGTCCGTGTCGTCTGGCCACGTGAGATCCTTCGACTTCCCGGTCACGCTCGCGGCTCCATGGAGCTCCTGTTTCCTCGGGGTCCACCCTTGATCCGGGGCGCGGCTTCTACCAACGTGCCGCCCTTCCGGCCGACGGTGGAAGGTCGCTCGAGCGGCCCGCCAAACTATCCCCGAACGAGGCGCGACACGATGGCGAACCCCTTGGTGGGCGTGTTGATGGGGTCCAAGTCCGACTGGGAGACGATGAGTCACTGCGTCGCCACGCTCGAAGCCCTCGGAATCCAGTGCGAGGCGCGCGTCCTGTCCGCTCATCGAACGCCGGACGAGGCCGTCGAGTATGCGGAGACCGCGGAGCAGCGCGGGCTCGAGGTCATCATCGCGGCCGCCGGCGGCGCCGCGCACCTGGCCGGTGTCATGGCGGCCAAGACCACGCTGCCCGTGCTCGGCGTACCGATGAAGGGATGGTCCCTCGACGGGCTCGACTCGCTGCTTTCCACCGTGCAGATGCCCGGTGGCGTTCCGGTCGGCACGCTCGCGATCGGCAAGGCGGGCGCGGTCAACGCGGGGCTGCTCGCCGGTCAGATCCTGGCGCTCAAGCACGAGCGGATCCGAGCCTCCGTGAAAGCAGACCGCAACGCGCGTCGTGACGCCGTGCTCGCCCAGTCGGATCCGAGGGCCTGATCGTGCCCAACGAGCCCAAGGCGTCGATGCTCGACGAGATCCGCGTCAGGATCGAGGCGGAGATCGCGAATTTGCTGCAGGAGCTCAACCAGGAGCTCCCGCAGCGCATCAAGATCGCCATGGAGCACGGCGACCTACGCGAGAACGCCGAGTTCAAGGCGGCCAAGGAGCGCCAGGGTTTCGTCGAGGCGCGGCTGAACCATCTCACGACGCGCATGACCGAGCTCTCGCGAATCGATATCAGCCAGATGGCCTACGATCGCGTGGGCTTCGGATCGCAGGTGACGATCACCGACATCGAGATGCGCGAGGACTTCACCTTCACGATCACGGCGGGGGACTTCATCGACCTCGACGCGGGCCAGGTGTCGCTCGCGTCTCCGATCGGCCGCGGGCTGCTCGGCGCGAAGCCCGGCGAGGAGGTCACGGTGAACCTCCCCGCGGGGGCTCGCCGCTACAGGATCGTGAGCCTCACCACGCTGCCGCAGCAGCTCGACGCGAAGGACTGAGCGGGCTGCGGCTCAGGCCGTCGTGCCGCTCACCATCGCGACGGCGGCCTCCACTTCCTCCGGCACGATCCAGTGCCCGATGGAGAAGTCGCGCGTGAGCAGCTCGGCACGCGCCCGCCGCAGCCGGTTCCGGCCCCGCTCGGCCAGGCCGATCGGGATGGCCGGGTCACCGAGCCCGTGTCCCCAGAAGATCGGCGTGCTCGGAGGGTTGGCTCCCGACTCGTCGACCGCGATCGAGGCGGGCAGGAAGCCCGAGAAGTTGAGCACCGCGGCGACCGATCCGGGGCGGGTGAGCGCGTAGGACAGGCTCGTTGTGCCGCCTTGGGAGAACCCTCCCAGCACGATACGCTCCGGCGTCACGCCGATGGTGCGCGGCAGCGCGGCGAGGAAGTCGTCGAGGAGCGATAGGCTCTCGAGCAGCGTATCGGCATCGAGTCGATCTTCCTCGATGTAGCGATACCAGGCGTAGCCCTTACCGTAGCCCCACGGCTCGCCGGGGAAAGGCGCCCTCGGCGTGACGAGCGTCCAGTCTTCGGGAAGCTGGGGACGGAGTCCCTGGAGGTCCTGCTTGTCGCTACCACGCCCGTGCAGGAGCACGGCGACGGTGGTCGATTGGGTCGTGCGGAGCGCGGGCGAGACATCGAGCTCGAGCATGCGGGGGGCGGTCTTCATCCGAGCGGTACCAGGCTCCTTTCGATCTCGGGGCGGTGCTCCTCGAGCCATCCCGGCAGCTTGAGCGCGGCGCCGAGCGACTCGGCGGGCTCGTCCACGGCGAAGCCGGGGCCGTCCGTGGCGATCTCGAGCAGGAGCCCGTCGGGTGCGTGGAAGTAGATGCTCTGGAAGTACGTGCGGTCCTTCACGGTCGTCACGTCGACGCCGATCGACAACAGATGGTCGCGCCACTCCGCCTGCTCCTCGGCGCCATTCGCCCGGAACGCGATGTGGTGCGTCTGCCCTGCGCCGGCCCGAGCCACGTATTGCGATCCCTCCCAGCCGAACAGCGTCAGCGCGGAATGAGGTGCTACGGGGCCACCGTCGTAACGCGCCCAGAAGTAGTGCTTCGTGCGGGCGTCGTCCTGATTGAACGTCTTCTTGACGATGTTGAGCCCCAGCGCCTCCTCGTAGAACGCGTGCGCTCGCTCGATGTCGTCGGTGATCCCCGTGATGTGGTGGATGCCGTCCAGCGTCATGTCCGGCGTGATCACGGGCACGGGCTCGGGATGCGTCGCGAGCTCGATCGCGTGTTCGTCACGTCCCTCGGGCAGGCGCTCGGAGGGAGGGACGATGAGCTCGCGGCCGAGCGCGTCGGGCGGCTCGTCGATCGCGTATCCGGGACCCGCGGTCGCGATCTCGAGCACCTGACCGTCCGGGTCGGCGAAGTAGAGGCTCCGGAAGTAACCGCGATCGATGGGCCCGTTCACCGGGACGCCCGCGTCCACGAGTCGCCGCTTCCACTTGAGCTGCGCTTCCGGTGTCGACACACCCATCGCGAGGTGATGAACACCACCCACGCCCCAGTGCCCCCGGCGCGTATGCGCCCACTCGAAGAACGTGAGGATCGTCCCCGGGCGTCCGCCGTCGCGGCCGAAGTAGAGGTGGTAGGCGGACGGGTCGTCGAAGTTGACCGTCTTCTTCACGAGATCGAACCCGAGCAGCTGCCCGTAGAAGGCGAGCGTTCGGGAAGCGCTCGTCGACACCATCGTGATGTGGTGGAAACCCGCGGTTGCGAGCGGTCTCATCGTCTGCCGCGCCCTTCACTGGCGCCCTCTCCCATCCCGTCTCGAGTGCTGCCGGAAAGCAATTTCAATCTTCAATGAATGTCAAGTCGTGTTTTTCGGACCGGCGGGCGCGCTAGAGAGTCGCGCGGAACCGCCATGCGGCGACCGCGAGCCCCGTGCCGGCCATCGCCGTGAGCGTCGTCAGCTGGACCCACAGCTCGCCGACACCCGCGCCGCGGAGGAAGATCCCCCGCACGATCTCCAGGAAGTGCCGCAGAGGGTTCGCGAGCGTGAGGTGCTGGAACACCTCGGGCATCGTGTCGATCGGGTAGAGGAATCCCGACAGGATGATCGCAGGCAGGAGCAGCAGGAACATCGCGAGAAACGCCTCCTGCTGGGTGGAGGAGAAGGTCGAGATGAGCAGGCCGAGGGACAGACCGGCGACGATGAACAGCGCCGCGGCCAGCGCGAGCGTCGCGAGCGATCCGCGGAAGGGCACATCGAACCAGAGCAGCGCGACGGTGGTCACGAGCGTCATCTGGACGAGCGCGACGCCCGCGACCGGGATGGTCTTGCCCAGCACGAGCTCGCTCGCCGATAGCGGCGACACGAGGAGCTGCTCGAGCGTGCCTATTTCCCTTTCCCGCACGACCGCCAACGCCGTGAGCAACAGACACATGAGGAGGACGATCACGCCGATCACCGCCGGGACGTTGTAGACGCGAGACTCGAGCGACGGGTTGAACCATGCCCTCGCGCGCAGATCGATGCCACGAGGGCGGCCGTCGGCGATGGGCAGCCCGCGCGCGCCGAAATCCGCCACGATACGCAGCGCGTAGCCCTGGGCCACGGTGGCGGTGTTCGAGTTGGTGCCGTCCACGAGCAGCTGCACGGCGGGTGAGCGACGGGCGGCGAGATCCCGCGCGTAGCCCGCGGGAATCTCGAGACCCACGAGCGCGCGTCCCGAGTCGAGCGCTCGCCCGAGCGCGTCCGAATCGTCGGACACGTCGACGACGCGGAAGTAACCGGACGCGGTGAGCGTCGACACGAGCTGGCGGGACTGCAGGGTCCGGTCGTGGTCCACCACGGCCGTCGACACATTGCGCACGTCGGTGTTCACCGCGTAGCCGAACAGCACGAGCTGCAGGATCGGCGCGACGAAGATCACGCGCCTGGAGCGCGGGTCGCGCAGCAGCTGCCTGAGCTCTTTCACGACCATGCGCCGGATCCGCAACGCGGACAGCCTCGCGCCGCCGCTCACGCCGCGAGCTCCTTGCGAAAGGCGCGCGTGGCGAGCGTGAGACCGAGCGCGGCGAAGAGCAGCATGAACGCGGCCTGCACCCAGAGGACCTCGAGTCCGACGCCTTTGAGGAAGATCCCGCGGGTCACCGACACGTAGTACCGCGCAGGCACGAGGAACGTGACGCCGCGGAGCACCACCGGCATGCTCGCCACGTCGAACAGGAAGCCCGAGAGCAGCACAGCGGGCAGATACGTCGCGACCATCGCGATCTGCATCGCGAGCACCTGCGACTTCACCGCGGCCGAGATGAAGATGCCGAGCCCGAGCGCTCCCACGAGGAAGAGCAGGGTGAGACCGGCCAGCAGGGTGAGGCTCCCGCGGAGCGGCGTGTCGAAGATCAGCAGGCCGGCCACGACGGTCACGGACACGTCGAAGAGGCCGATCCCGACATAGGGGAGCAGCTTCCCGAGCACGACCTCCAAGCGGCTCACGGGCGTGGCCGCGAGCTGCTCCATCGTGCCCCGCTCCCACTCGCGGGCGATGGTCAGCGCGGTGAGCATCGCCGCGATGATCGACATGATCACGGCGATGAGGCCCGGCACGATCATGTGCCGGCTCTCGAGGTTCGGGTTGTACCACGTGCGCGTCTCGAGCGAGAGCGGCGGCTCCACACGTCGGCCGGCGAGCGCCGCCCGAGCGCCGTGACGTGTGACGATGGCGTCGGCGTAGTTGAGCGCGATCGTCGCCGTGTTGGCGTCCGTGCCGTCGAGAACGAGCTGCACCTCGGCGCTGCGTCCCGGCGCGGCGAGATCGCGCGAAAACCCGGGCGGGATCCACAAAGCGCCCACGACGTCGTGTGCGATCAGCCGGTCGTCCAGGGAGGCGGCGTCCTCGAGGTGCTCCCGCACGCTGAAGTAGCCGCTCGACACCAGGGACTCCACGAGCGCGCGGCTTTCGGGCGAGCGGTCCTCGTCGAGCACGACGACGGGAATGTCCCGCACGTCCCACGTGATCGCGTAGCCGAAGAAGAGCAGGAGGAAGAGCGGCAGCACGAACGCGAGGATCATGCTGCGGCGGTCTCGGCGGAGCTGGATCCACTCCTTTTTCGCCACCGCGCGCAGACGGACCAGGTCCACGTTCAGCCCACCACCGCGCCGCCCTCGGCGCGAACGAGCGAGACGAATACATCCTCGAGCGACGGATCCACGGGTCGGATCTCGGTTACGCTCCGGCCGACCGCCGTGAGGGCATCGGCGATGACGGCTCGACCCTGCTCGACGCTCTCCACGGTCACGTGCAGAGCCCGGCCGAACATGGCGGCGTCGATCACACCGTCGACGCCGAGCAGAGCTTCGACCGCGCCGGGGGCGTCGTCGGTGCGGACCTCCAGGATCGGCGAGACGACGCGCGACCTCAGGGCCGTCGGGGTGTCGAGCGCGATCAACCGGCCCCGATTGAGCAACGCGAGCCGGTGGCAGTACTCCGCCTCCTCCATGTAGTGCGTGGAGACGAAGACGGTCGTGCCGCCGTCGGCCAGGGCGTCGATGAGGTCCCAGAACCCCCGGCGCGCAACGGGATCCACGCCCGAGGTCGGCTCGTCGAGAAAAAGAATTGGCGGCTCGTGCACCATCGCGCAGCCCAGCGCGAGGCGCTGCTTCCAGCCGAGAGGAAGCTCCGCTGTGATGCGGTCTTCCGCGCCCGTGAGCCCGGACATGTCGAGGATCCAGCGCCGGCGCTCGTGGAGCCGCGCACCGTCGACGCCGTACAGTCCCGCGAAGAGCTCGATGTTCTCCCGCACCGTGAGGTCGGCGTAGAGCGAGAAGCGCTGCGACATGTATCCGATGCGTGTCTTGACCAGTGCGCGCTCGGTGCGGATGTCGAAGCCCGCCACGCGTCCCTCACCCTCCGAGGGCGCGAGGAGTCCGGTGAGGATCTTGATGGTCGTGGTCTTTCCGGCGCCGTTGGGCCCCAGGAAGCCGAAGATCTCGCCGGCGCGCACGTCGAACGTCACGGCGTCCACGGCGGTGAAGTCGCCGAAGCGACGCGTGAGCCGGTTCACCGAGACCGGGGCGACCATGGCCTCAGGCTGCATGCGGTGCTTCTTCGTCGACCGAGGGGTCGAGCAGATGGATGAACACGTCCTCGAGAGACGGCTCGATCGCGCGCGTGTCCTCGACCACGAGACCATGCTCGCGGAGCGCCTCCACGATCTCCGTCTCGTCACGCCGCTCGCGGAGGAACGCGTGCACGGTGTCGCCGAAGAGCGTGGCGGCCGTGACGTCCGGAAACGAGCGCAGGAGATCGCGTGCGACTCGCGGGCGGTCCGTCCGGAGAGCGATCAACGTCCCGGGCAGGGACCGCTGGAGCGCCTGCGGAGCGTCCAGCGCGAGCGCGCGGCCTCGGTCGAGCAGAAGCACGCGGTCGCAGCGCTCGGCCTCGTCCATGTACGATGTCGATACGATGGCGGTCACGCCCTCACGGACCATCTCGTGCAGGATCAGCCAGAGCTCGCGTCTCGACACCGGATCGACGCCGAACGTCGGCTCGTCGAGCACCAGCACCTCGGGTTGATGAATCAGAGAGCACGAGAGCGCGAGCTTCTGCTTCATGCCTCCAGACAGCTTACCCGCTAAACGGTCGCGGAACTCACCCAACCGGCTGAATGCGTACAGACGCTCGAGCCGTGGGCCGCGCTCCGCGGGCGGGACGCGATACAGATCCGCGTAGAAGTCGAGGTTCTCCGCGACGGTGAGGTCCTCGTACAGGCCGAAGCGCTGCGCCATGTACGCGATCTTCGGCTTGACCCCCTCGGGGTCGGCGGCCACGTCCACGCCCGCCACGCGGAGGTTGCCCGACGTGGGACGCATGACGCCCGCCAGCATGCGAAGAGTGGTCGTCTTGCCGGCGCCGTCGGGCCCGACGATGCCGAAGAGACTCCCGCTCTCGGCCGAGAACGAGAGGTCGTCCACGGCCACCAGCGTGCCGAAGGTGCGTCGGAGCCGGTCGACCTCCACGGCGAACGGCACGTCACGCCTCCGGCTCGAGCAGCGTCACGTCGACGGGAATCCCCGGCTTCAGCTCGAAGCCCGGGTCGTCGCTGACACGCACCCTGACCGGATACACGAGCTTGGTGCGCTCCTCCGCCGTCTGCACGTTGCGAGGTGTGAACTCGGCCTCGCTCCCGACGAAGATCACCTCGCCGTCGTACACACGGTCGGGATAGGTGTCGGAGACGATGGCTGCGCGGAGACCGAGTTGCACGCGCCCCATCTGGTTCTCGGGCACGTAGATCCTCACCCACCGATCGTCGGGGGCGAGCAGCGTGATCGCCGGTGCGCCCGGCGTCACGGATTCGCCCGGCTCGCGGTGCACGATCGTGACGATCCCGTCGAAGGGCGCCGTGACGACCGCGTTCGCGAGCGTGGCTTCGGCGCGCGCGACGTTGGCCCTCGCCTGCGCGACGACGGCCGTTTGAGCTCGCACCGTCTCGGTGCGCGGCCCTTCCTCGACGAGCGCGAGCTGCTCCTCGGCCTGCTCGAGCCCCGCGGCGGCCACCTCGTAGGCGGATGCGGCGCGGTCGAGCGCCTGTCGGCTGATCGCCCCGCCGTCGAACAGCGTCGTCGCCCGTTCCCGCTCCGTACGCGCTTCCTCGGCGCGGGTGGCGGCGGCTCGCACCGCCGCCTCGGCCGTCACGACCTCCTGGGGGCGCGCGCCGCGCTCGAGCTCCACCAGCCGGGCCACGGCCGCTTCGAGCTGCGCCTGTGCACCCACGAGCGCGGCGTCCAGCTCGCGCGTGTCGAGACGCGCCAGCTCCCTACCCGCGGGAACGGCGTCACCCTCTTCGACGGAGATCTCCAGGACGCGCCCCGCGACCTGGAAGCCGAGGTCGGCGTCCGTGGCCTCGACCGTCCCGGAAGCGGTCAGCGCGCCGTTCGCCTCCGTTCGGCTCCGCAGCACGAGCCACGCGGCCGTCGTGACCACGGCGAGGATCAGCACCACCCGTGCGAGCGGCTTCATCGCAGGAATCTCATCGCTGGGAGTCGCATCAAGGGGTCTCCATCCACTCGTTGATCCATGCGCGATCGAGGACGCCTCGAGCGGCCGCCAGCCTGAGGCGCGCGGCGATCGCGTCCTGCGTGGCGAGCGCGTAACCCGCGCGGGCCTGGAAGACACCAGCCTGCGCGCGCAGCAGGTCGCGCTGCTCGCCCGCTCCCGCTTCGAGCGCGAGCGCCTCGATCCTCGCCACCTCTTCCCACTGGGCGACCGCCGCGGACAGCGCCGCCGCCCTGGCGTCCGCCGTCGAGATGGCGGTGAGCGCCCGGTCGACTTCCTGCTCGGTCTGGAGGCGTGCCACCTCGAGATCCGCTCGGGCGGCGGCCACCTCGGCGCTCGCGCTCCGCACGGCCGCGCCTCTCGTGCCGGTGAAGATCGGCCACGTGATCTCCAAGCCCGCGCGCCACTCCAGGGCGTGACGGCGCTCCCACGCGCCGTAGTCCAGCACGCCGGCTCCGGCTTGGATGGTGGGAAGGCGCCCGGCCCTCTCTCCGCCCAGCCTTGCCTCGGCGATGGCGACCGACTGCTCCGCGCGGCGGACCACGGGGCTCGATCCGGGCTGGGGTCCCGGCGGCGCCTCGCGGACCATCACGGGGTCCAACGTCCGCTCCGCCAGCGTGGTGGCGTCCACTCCCATCGAGCGCGCCAGGGTACGCTCCGCGAGCCCCAGCCTCGCGGCGGCGCTCGCCTCCTCGGCTCGCGCCTCCTGCAGCACGGCGTCGGCCGTGAGCAACTCCACCCGGGCGGCCGAGCCGGCGCCGAGGTGACGCTCCACGCGCGCACGCTCGGATGCGAGTGCGGCGACGTGGGCCCGCGCGGCGTCCAGCACCGTACGCGCCGTCGCGAGCCCGACGTAGGCGGTCGTCGTCTCCTCGAGCACGCGCATCTCGGCCTCGGTTCGCCCAAAGCCCGCGGCGTCGAGAGCGGCGTCCGCGGCTCGAATGCGCGAGCCGGTCGCGCCGCCGTCGTAGACGGTGTACTGCACTCCGAGTTGACCCTGAATCAGCGTGCGGTCGAAGGCCGGAGGGTTGCCGAGATTCAGGCTGTGGAGCGGTGCGACGACCATCGGCTCCTGGTGGCGGGTCAGCGCGCCGGTCACGGCGACGCCCGGCAGGCGGGAGCCTCTCGCCGCCGCTTCGCCGCCCTCGGCCGCCGCGACCCGCGCCTCCGCCGCGGCGAGCGCCGGATGCTGACGCTCCGCGAGGTCCAGGGCCTCCGCCAGCGTGAGGGTTTGTGCGGTGAGGGAGGCGGGGACCGCGATCGAGAGGGCGGCCCACGCTCTGGTCCACGCCCAGCGACGATTCATTTCGATCTTCATGGGCTCGACCGTCCTTCCGGCGCGAGGCCGGCACGCACGAACTCCAGGGTGTGCTCGAGCGCCATGCGCCGCGTCGCCGGCCGAGCGAGGTCGATCGGACCGACCGTACGCAGCATAGGTGCTACGAGCGCGAGGTAGACGGGCTGCGACACGACGCTCAATGCCGTCAGGACCGGATGGCAGTCACGTATCGACCCGTCGGCGGCCCCTTGGATCTGGAGCTCGGCGATCGCCTCCTTGAGGCTCCTCACGATCTCCAGCACCACCGGAGGCGGCTGCTTGCCCGCCGCGATCTCCTGCAGCAAGAGGCGCGGGAGGTCCGGGTTCTCGCCCAGGTGCTCGAAGTAGGCCCTCACCACGTCGAGCATGCGGTCGAGCCCGGATCCGTCCGAGCGGGCCACGGCGTGCACGCGAGCCGCGAGCGGGCGAAGTCCCTGCTCGAGAACCGCGGCGTACAGGCGGCGTTTCGATCCGAAGTGATAGGTCACCGCCCCGAGGTTCACCCCGGCCTCGCGGGTGATCGCTCTGACGGACGCACCATCGTAACCGCGCAGCGCGAACAGCCTGCGACCCGCGATCAGGAGATCCTCGCGGGTGGCGACGCCGTGTTGCGGGCGTCGCGCGCGGCGGCGAGGAGCAGTGGGCTGTGTCATACGTTCGTATGAATAGCGGTGAGCCGATCGTCCGGCAACGGGTCGGCGTGGTGGTCCCGGCCGAGCGCTCGTGGATGGCGCGAGGCACCCCGGGCTCGGAGCGGGGTTGGTGGACCGACACGATCGCCTCAGCGAACGGAGAGACATCCATGGTGCGCGTCCCCTCGACCATGGTGCCGCTCGGCACCGCGGCGCCGCGGTTCTCGCTACCGGAACCCGCGACCGGCCGCACGGTCTCGCTCGACGACTTCGCCGGAGACCCCGCGCTCCTGGTCGTCTTCTTGTCGAACCACTGCCCGTTCGTGAAGCACATCGCCGACGGCCTGGCCAGGTTCGGGCGCGACTATGGTGCGCGCGGGCTCGCGATCGTGGGGATCTGCGCGAACGACGTCTCGACCCATCCCGACGACAGCCCAGAGCAGATGGCGAGGGAGGTGAAGCAGCGCGGCTACGCGTTCCCGTACCTGTGGGACGAGTCGCAGGAGGTGGCGAAGGCGTACGGCGCCGCCTGCACGCCGGACTTCTTCCTCTACGATGCCAGGAGAGAGCTCGCTTACCGCGGCCAGTTCGACGCGAGCCGTCCGTCGCTCGAGCTCCCGGTCACGGGCGCGGACCTGAGGGCGGCCTGCGACGCCGTGCTCTCGGGGCAGGCTCCGCCGGCCGAACAGGTGCCGAGCGTGGGGTGCAACATCAAGTGGAAGCCCGGAAACGCGCCGTCCTGGTTCGGATGATCACGTTGGAAAAAAAACGACGCCACCGGCGAATTCTCCGGTGGCGTCGGCACTGTCGCAGCCCAGCGCGATGGCCGGGTACGGCGCGAACAGCGATTTACGGCTACTGGTTCGGCTTCTAGAAGCCGCTCCGGCGATCGCTTGCCCGTGCCAGGCTCGACAGGGTACTGGGATAAGACAAGGATCACCTCCTTTAAACGGGTCAGACTTAGGGCAGAACGGCGAGACTATACAAAAATCCGCTCGGCTAGATCAAGACCATCGGGAGGCCACCCGATCCATGGTGGCACGGAAGCGGCTTTTCACCTGTCGGTGGGGGGCGGCGCTCCCGCACGTCAGGCGTCGCGGTAGGCCCGGCGGAAGAGCCAGGCACTGAACGCCAGGGCGACCCCGATCCACACGATTCCCCAGACCGCCGTCGGAATCCCCGTGATCTCGGCGAGCATGGCGGCGTCGGAGCGCGCTTCGGGCCGGTCGAGGATGTCGCTCTTGATGTCGAGGACCGCGTAGAGGGCGCTGGTGAGCCCGAGCGTGAGCAGAAGCGTCCGGTTCACGCCGTCGCCGAGCTTCTTCGAGGCGGCGAACAACGCGAGACCGAACAGGATCCCGAAGGCGAAGCCGAAGCCGTTCCTGACGTAGAGCAGCGTCAAGCAGACGACGAGCGCGCCGATGAGGCCGTTCACCCACTCGGATCTCACGCGGCTCTTCCGAGCGGCCGAGAGCATCAGGCCGCCCCACAGAAGGCTGCCGAGATAGCCGGCGCTGAGCGTCAGGAACGCGTTGCCGCCGGGACAGTAGCACGCTCCGCCCTGCATCGGATCGAGCGTGATGCGCTCGATGGAGCCCCCGGTCGCCACGGACATCATCGCGTGGCTGACCTCGTGCAACAGCACGACGAAGATCTTCAGCGGATAGACCAGCGGCGTGTCCCACAGGAGCCACAGCACCGCGAAGAACAGCGCGAACCCCGCGAGGAACCGGAGCTTCGATTTCGAGCGACTGGGCATCTGCGTGACTAACGGAGCGCGGGCCGTGTGGGGTCGGCATTCCCTACGGGACGGTCGGCGGGCGGGTTCCAGCCGGCGGGCGAGAGCGAGCCGATCGACATGACCAGCTTGATCCCGTCCTCGATGCTGATGCCGGCGGGTGTCACCAGCTCCGCGGGCACGAGCTGCAGGAAGCCGGTGGTCGGATTGGGTGTCGTGGGCACGAACACCAGGTTCCAGGACGAGCCGTCGGCTCGCTGCACCTTCGAGGTCACGAAGCCGATCGCCCGCATGCCGGGATGCGGAAACTCCACGAACACGACCGACTTGAAGGAGTCCGCGCTCTTCCCCTGGAACGTTCCGACGACCTGTTTCGCCGCCGAATAGACCACCTTCACGATCGGGAGCTTGAGGACGACGCGCTCGCCCATCCCGAGCACACGCCGCCCGACCACGTGCGCCGCCATCGCCCCGAGCAGGTAGACGGTGACGATGAGGATGAAGAGCGAGAGCGCGTCACGTGCCGGCCCGGGCCAGCTCACGAGCGCCGGATCGATGAACGGCAACAGAATGCCCGACGTGAAGTTGAACAGGAAGCGGATCACCGCGATCGTGATCACGAGTGGGATCAAGACCACGATGCCGGAGGCCATGCGGGTCTTGAATCGCCAGGGACGAGGCTTCGTTGCCGCCTCGGGGGTCGTCATCGTGGGAGCTTCCTGGTGAGAACGTGCGTAGCTGCGAGCCGGCAACGAATATATTCGGCGTCGTGTCCCCAGTGGGTTTCCATGTGACGCTATTCGCTCTTCTCTTCGCTCCATTCCAGATCGACCCGCCCGGCGGGTTGTCCGAGGCACTCGCATCGAGCCCGCTCCTCGCGTTGGGAGCGATGTTCGGGGCCGGAGTCCTGACGAGCCTCACGCCGTGCGTCTATCCGATGATCCCGATCACGAGCGCCGTGATCGCCGGGACGGCGAGGGAGGAGCAGTCCAAGGCACGCACGATCGGCTTGACACTCACGTACGCCGTGGGGCTGGCGACCCTCTACGCATTCCTCGGCGCGCTCGCCGGCGTGAGCGGGCAGCTGTTCGGCACCGTGAGCGCGAGCCCGTGGGCGCGTATCGCCATCGGCAACCTGCTCGTGCTGTTCGCGCTGGCGATGCTCGACGTGATCCCCGTGCCCGTGCCGCAGAAGTGGCTGCAGCGGGCGGCGCAGACCGAAGGCGGCTCGTATGGTGCCGTCTTCCTGATGGGTGCGATGTCCGGCGTGGTCGCCGCGCCGTGCGGGGCCCCCGCATTCGCCGTGGTCCTCACCTGGGTCGCCGCGACCGGGGCCGGGCTGATGGGGTTCGTCTACCTGTTCGTCTTCTCCCTGGGCATGACCGCTCTGCTCGTGGCGGTTGGCCTGTTCTCGGGAACCGTGGCCATGCTCCCGCGCTCCGGGAAGTGGATGGTCTGGGTCAAGAGGGCCGCGGCATTGATCATGATCGGCATGGCGGAGTATTACTTCGTGTCGGCCGGTTACAACCTGTGAGGGTCCCCATGAGCCCGATGAGAACGTCCGCGAGGTTCGCCCTGGCGCTGTTGCTCGCGCTGCCGCTCTCCGTTCGGGCCCAGTCCGGAGCCGGTGAGGTTTCCCTCCCCATCGGCACGGTCGCCCCGGGGGCCGCGCTCCAGGATCTCGAGGGGAATCCGGTCGAGCTCGCGAGCTACGTGACGGGCAAGCCTTCCATCATCGAGTTCTGGGCTACCTGGTGCGAGCAGTGCGAGCGGCTCCAGCCGCAGCTCGACCGCCTCCAGGCGCAGTACGGCCAGCAGATCAATATCGTCGCCGTGGCCGTCGGCGTGGCGCAGACCGCGCGGCGCGTCGAGCGCCACCTCCAAGATCACGACCCCGGCTATCCGTACCTCTACGACGCGCGCGGCGCGGCGGTGAGGGCGTACAACGCCACGACGACCTCGATCGTCGTCATGCTCGACGCCGAGGGGAAGGTGGCCTATACGGGCGTGGGTCCGGAGCAGGATCTCGTTGGCGCCGCGCAGAGGCTGCTCGGCAGCTAGCTGCCGAGGACGGCGCGACAAGAAAACGGGCCCGGCGCATGGCGCCGGGCCCGACTTCTTTTCCATCCGCTCGATCGTCGTTTACTGCGCCGACTCCGGAGTCACCCGGTCCACCATCGCGCCCAGCTCCTCGTAGGCCGTGGGGTCGTTCTGGTTGAACTGCGGGATCACGCCCGCGATCCGTCCGTCCGGACCCACGACGATCACCGCTCTCGAGTCGACCATGTTGTTCGGGCGAAGCGCGCCGCCGAACCGCGTGTAGGTCGCGCCGTTGTTGGCTGCGTCGCTCGCGAACAGGAAGGGGAAATCCGCGTCCTTGAGCCACGACGCCAGCTCGGGCACCGGGTCGTTCGAGATGCCCAACACCACCACGTTCTGTCCATCGTTGAATAGGCTCGCGTACTGATCACGGTACGCCGTCATCTGGACCGTTCAGCCAGGGGTCCTGACGCGGAAGAAGAACGCGAGGACGACGGTCTCGCCGCGGTAGTCGCTCAGGCGCACGGGCTCGGCGAGCTCTCCGTATCGAGTCGCACCAGGCAGCTCGAAGTCCGGAGCCATCTCACCCACCGCGAGCAGACCCTGAGCCTGCGCATCGACCGGCGCGCCCAGCGCGATCCCTCCCGCCAGCAAGGCGAGGAAGAACGCGTTTCTCATCGTGGCCCACCTCCGTCTAGGGCGATCGTGGAACGCATGAATGTCGGTGTTACCCCGAAGACGTGCCAGAGCGAGCCGCGGAAGGTTCCGCGGCTCGCCCATGGAGCGTCAGCTGTCCCCGCTGCGGGGCGGAGCGCCCGGACCTGACGGTGGCGCGGGCGGCGTTGGCCGCGGCCAAGGCGTCGGCGCTGGAGGTGGCGTCGGACGGGCGGCCGGCGCCGTCGGCGTGGGACGCGGGGGCGCCGGGGATGGCGTGGGCGGCCGAGGAGGGGGAGGGGTCGGACGCGGCATGGGGCGCGGTGGCACGGGTCGCGCCGGCACGGCAGTCGGAGCTACGCGCGGAGGCGCGGCGGGCGCCGCCTCCTTCTTCGGCCTTGGCGCAACCTTCCGGACGGCGGCCTTGGCGCTGCGAGCGATCTTCTTACCCGCCTTCTTGGCGCCTTTCCTGGCCTTCTTCGCGGCGGCCTTCACCTTGCGCTTGACCTTGGCCAGCCTGCCTTTGGCCCGTGGCTTTGCCTTCGACCTCGACCGCGACTTCGCCGTCGACCTCGACCGCGACTTCGCCGTCGACTTCGACTTCGCCGTCGCCGTCCTGCGGCCTGCCTTCTTCTTCTTTGCGGGCTTCCGAGATGCCTTCTTCTTCCTGGCGGCCGCTCTGGCCATGAAACACCTCCGTGGATGAGTCCCGCGCGCAATAAATCATGCGGATTTGCTCGCCGCCAGATCCGCCGATGCGGGCGGGCGCCGGCTCACTGGCCGAAATCGACATGCTTGAGCGTCGAGATGGCCCGCCGCATCTTAGGCTAACCCCCCCCGTTGTAAACCGAAGTTGCACGTCTCTCATGGCGGGGTTCACCCTGTGCTGATGCCAGATCCGACTCTGTTGGTGATCGAAGACGCGCGCGAGCACGCGATCCTCGTGCGGGTGGCTGCCCGGCGGGCGCTTCCGGGTCTCGACGTGCGCGTAGCCGGAGACGGTCGCGAGGGTATCGCCTATCTGGCGGGTACGCCCCCGTTCCAGGATCGTCGCTCCCACCCGATGCCGTCGCTCGTCATCCTCGACCTGATCATGCCCGAGGTGGACGGCTACGAAGTCCTCGAGTGGATCCAACAGAAGCGCGGGCCCGACAAGCTGCCGGTCGTCGTGCTCACGTCGTCGGTGGACCCGGAAGCCGAGCCGCGATCCATGGCGCTCGGCGCCGTGGCGTTCTACCGGAAGCCGCCGGACCTCGACGGGCTCGGTCGGGTCGTGCGCGAGATCGTGGAGAGCTACCTGGGCGAGGAGCTGCTCGCCGGATCGCTCGGCACGTCGTTCTGAGCTCTTACCGGCCGGACGCCGCCGGCTAGAAGCGCACGACCAGCGTGAGGGTCATCACGCTGTCGATCTCCTCGCCTCGCGCGCTCACCGTGCCGATCTGCGCGCCGCCCCCGTCGAACAACGGCACCGGGATGTTGGCGGGCTGAGCATCGTAGAGCAGCTGGATCGACGTCTTCAGGGCGAGCCCTTCGGAGATCGACACGGCCACCGAGTTGATCCAGTCGGCGCGTAAGTCTCTGCTCGTCTCCAGGTTCTGGTCCACGACCAGGTTGGAGGTGTAGTCCGCGGTCGCGGTGAGCCGACGCCTGGCCTCGACCGACCCCCGGAAGCCGAAGTACTCGTCGTCCGCCCCGGGCCTCGGTTGGACGTCCCGCTGGATCGTGTAGGTACCGCCGATGTCCGTCTTGAAGCGCCCGGACTCCCCATCGACCCACATGCGTCCGACGCCGGTCACGACCTGGTAGCGGTTCTCCACACCCGCGAACGTGTTCCGGTCCCATCCCGCGCCGCCGAACGCGAAGGCGCCGTCGAACGCGCGGTCGTAGCGCGCCCGAGCGAAGTAGCTGGCCGCCGTGAGGTCGGACTCGGTCGTCTCGGTCACGGTGAAGCTCCCCGGCGTGCCCACGGCCCTCCGGGTGGTGAGGTCCGAGGATGCGCGGATGCCGCCGAGCTCCAGCTTGAACGTGTTGGGCTCGCCCGTGCCGATCAGCGACGCCTTGACGCCGAACGTCGTCGACGACGCATTCCCTCCGGTGGAGACGAAGCTCAGCTCGGTGGCGTTCTCCCAAGTGAACCCCTGGGCTCGAACGGGCTGGACGGCGAGTACGGCGATCAGGACGACGATGCTCGCGGATCTCATCGGAGGGATGGGGGCTAAGTTGATGGGAAGGAGCGCCGAATAATACCACGCAGCCGCTTGCTGGGGCTTTCGGTGACCGGCATCGTGGAGGTCCACGCCCGTGGAACAGGAGAATCCATGCGTCGCTTCATCGGGCACGTCGTTGCGGTCGTAGCGCTGAGCGCCGTCAGCCCATTCCTCGGCACGTTCGCCCATCAGCTGGTCGGGCTCCCGTCGAGCACGGGCTCCGCCCAAGCGCAGTCGGTCGCGGAGGTGATCGAGGGCATGTATGCCGCGGTGGAGCGTCAGGCCGCGGCCGTTCAGGACTATACGCTGTCGCAGCAGGTGATGGGCTTCGACACCTACAGCTACTTCGAGAAAGAGCTCGTCGACGGCCATCCGGTGTTCCGGCTGCAGATCTCGGACGGATCGGGGTTCAGCTTCGGACTCGGCGGCGAAGACATCGGGCTCGGCGACGTCTTCATCTACGGGCCGAAGTTTCTCGAGCACGGGAT
>Ga0105107_10000839_pt1 | contig 19963 bp, 21 predicted proteins | sample PPLLaktember2015_6_FD_79335 | JGI IMG/M metagenome (GOLD analysis project Ga0105107, IMG submission 79335) | Freshwater sediment microbial communities from Prairie Pothole Lake near Jamestown, North Dakota, USA - PPLs Lake P8 Core (1) Depth... | ecosystem: Environmental > Aquatic > Freshwater >... | reverse complement strand
GTCCGCGTCCACGACTTGAAGCACACCTACGGACGGCGCTTACGGACTGCCGGCGTGAGCTTCGAGGATCGGCAGGACCTGCTCGGCCATCGCTCCGGCCGGATCACCACGCACTACTCCGCTGTCGAGCTCTCAAAGCTCCTGGAAGCGGCGAACCGCGTGTGCGAAGCCGACCGTCGGCAGCCGGAACTCGTCGTCTTGCGGCGGCTTTCCGTAGCCTGAGGTGAGGTCCCGCGAAATTCACGCGCAGCGAAGCGCGCGTCGCGGGACCGGTGCGTAAGCAGTTGAAGTAGTGGTGGCCAAGGACGGAATTGAACCGCCGACACAAGGATTTTCAGTCCTTTTCCCGTGCGGGTGGTGGAAGCGGGAGGCAGGGACCATTGTTCGTCTCTTGGGGGTATCCAAGGGGGTACACGCACTGCTCTTGCGCATCCGATCCGCGCATAGTCAATCATTTAGCGCCGTGCTTCGCTTTGACGGCGACCACTACGCGACTGCATCCGCCTGCTTCATCGGCTGCGTGGCAGCGAACGCGTCGAGCTGCATGCACGCGTCGAAGATCCGCATGATTCTCGGATACGGCGCGAGCTCGCAGTCGTAGCGCTGCGCATTGAACACCTGCGGGACGAGACAGCAGTCGGCCATCGAGACCGCGTTGCCGTGGCAGTACCGGCCGTGGCGCTGCTCTCGGCCCAGATAGCCCTCCAGCATCGCGAAGCCGTCCGCGATCCAGTGGCGGTACCAGGCGTTTACACCCTCCTCGTCGAGCTTGAAGGCCTTGCGGATGTGCTTGAGCGTCCGCAGGTTGTTCAGCGGATGCATCTCGCAGGCGATGATCTGCGCGATCGCGCGGACATACGCGCGCTCGACTGGGTCCTTGGGCAGGAGCGGCGGCACGGGATGGCGCTCGTCGAGATACTCGATGATCGCAAGCGACTGGATGAGGACGTGGCCCCCGTCCTCGAGGGCCGGCACGAGGCCCTGCGCGTTGACGCCGCGGAACGCGTCCGCCTGGTGCTCAGCCTTGGGGAGACTGACGTACGCGGCCTCGTGCGGGAGGCCCTTGTAGGCGAGCGCGATGCGGACGCGATAGGAAGCCGACGAGCGGAAGTAGGTGTAGAGCTTCATCGACGTCACCTGGGCCGTTCGGGTTGAGCCGCGAGTCTACTGCGCCTCCCGGTGCCTTGCGTACCGCGACCGCCCTCTGCAACAATCGCCGCCTGCGCAGCGGAGGGGGCACCGATGTTCCCGGGCAAGCACTACGACGAGACGAAGGTCGGCGAGACATTCAGCTCGTCGCTCACCGTGACCGAGACGCACCTGGTGATGGCCTCCGGGCTGTTCGGCGACTTCAACCCGCTGCACGTCGACGAGGAGCACTCCAAGCGCTCGCGCTTCGGGGGGCGCATCCTGCACGGTCCGTTCACGAGCGCGCTGGTGTCGGCGCCCGTCGGGATGTACTTCCACTCCACGGCGATCGCCTACATGGAGCACACCTGCCGTTTCAAGGCGCCGGTCCGCCCCGGTGACACCCTGACCACCACCTGGACGATCGTCGACAAGCTCAACAAGCCGAAGCACCACGGCGGCATCTGCGTGCTCACCGGCGTCTGCCGCAACCAGCACGGCGAGGTCGTGGTCGAGGCGGAAGGGAAGATCCTGGTGAGCAGCACGAAGTAGGGCGCGGACCGCCCCTAGCCTTTCCCCTTCTTCCGTTCCTCTTCCCGCATCCGCAGCACCCGGCGCTGCACCTTCCCGGTGGTGGTCATCGGCAGCGCGTCGATGAACTCGATCTCCTTCGGATACTCGTAGGGCGCGAGCCGGCCGCGGACGTGCGCGCGGATCTCCTCCTCCAGCGCCTTCGAAGGCGGGTGGCCGGGAGTCAACACAACGAACGCCTTCACCACGTTGCCGCGCTCGGGATCGGGGCTCGGCACCACCGCCGCGTTGGCGACCGCGGGATGCTTCACCAGGCAGTTCTCGATCTCCGATGGACCGATGCGGTATCCGGCCGCCTTGAACATGTCGTCCGCCCGCCCCTGGTACCAAAAGTACCCGTCCTCGTCGCGCTTCGCGAGGTCGCCCGTGCGACACCAGTCGCCGGTGTACTTCTCCCGCGTCGCCTTCTCGTTCTTCCAGTAGCCGAGGAAGAACACCGCATCGCGGTCGCCGTGGATGTCGGTGCGGTTGACCGCGATCTCGCCGATCTCGCCCGGCGGCACTTCGGCGCCCGCGTCGTCGATGATGGCGATGCGGTGTCCGGGGTACGGCCGCCCGATCGAGCCGGGCTTGGCCGGCCAGAGCGTGTGCGAGTTCCCGACGAGGTAGTTGATCTCGGTCTGGCCGAACATCTCGTTGATCGTCACCCCCAGGTGCTCGCGGCTCCAGCCGAACACGGTCTCGCCGACCGCCTCGCCCGCGCTCATGATCGAGCGCAGCGTGAGGTCGTACCGAGCGCGCGGCGACGGCACCGCCTTCATCATCATCTTTAGCGCGGTGGGAAACAGGAAGCTGTTCCGGATCTGGTACTTCTCGAGGAGGTGGAACGCGCGCTCGGGATCGAACCGGCCGCGGTAGCCGAGAATCGGATACCCGTAGTACAGGGTGGGCAGCAGCGCATCCATGAGCCCGCCCGTCCAGGCCCAGTCCGCCGGCGACCAGAACATGTCCCCCGCCTGCGGGAACTCGTCGTGCGAGTAGAGGAATCCCGGCAGGTTGCCGAGCATCACGCGTTGCGGCTTGAGCGCGCCCTTCGGCGGGCCGGTGGTGCCGCTCGTATAGATCAGGAGGGCCGGGTCCTCCGCGGCCGTGTCGACCGGCGCGAACCGCGAGGAGGCCTTTTCGAGCAGCCGTTCCCACGGCGACACGCCCGCCTCGAGCGCGCCCGCGACGCCGACGACGTGCTTCAGGTCCGGCAATCGGTCGCGGATGGGCTGCAGGTTGGGGAGCGAGGCCGGGTCGACGAACGCCACGGTCGTCTCGCTGTTCTGAAGACGGTACTCGAGCGCCTCGGGGCCGAACAGGATCGACAGCGGCATCGCCACGGCGCCCATCTGATAGCACGCGACGTGTGCGATGACCGTCTCGGGCCGCTGCGGGAGAATGATCCCGACGCGGTCGCCGCGCTTCACCCCGAGCGCCGCGAGCGCGTTCGAGAGCCGATTCGCCTGCTGCTGGAGGTCCCAGTAGGGCCACGCGGAGGTGGCGCCCGACTCGTCCTCCCAGTAGAGGGCGAAGCGGTGGCGATCGCGCGCGTGCCGGCGGCAGCAGGCTTCCGCGATGTTGAAGCGTTCCGGCACCTGCCACCGGAAGGCGCGGTAAAGTTCGTCGTAACGATCGCGCATGCCTCCTCCCGGAACGAAATTAGCACTTGACCCCGGCGAGTGCCAGAGTCACTCGCTCCATGTAGCGTCGAGCAGCGCCGGCAGGATCGCGCCCGCCGCGCCGAGCAGGCTGAAGGTCGCGGCGCGAGTCAGCGGCGTCGGATCCTTGTTGACCTCGACGACCGTGGCACCGTTCTGGAGCGCCGTCACCGGCAGCTGCGCGGCCGGATACACGGCCGCCGAGGTGCCGATCGAGAAGAACAGGTCGCATTTGCGGGCCGCCGCCTCCGCTCGCGCGATCGCCTGCGGCGGGAGCGACTCCCCGAACCACACCACGTCGGGCCGCAGGTGCGCGCCGCACCTCGGACAGCGCGGCGGACGCTGCGCCGTCGCCGGCCAGGCATCGACGACGCTGTCCTCGACAAAGCACTTGCTGCGATGGATGTTGCCGTGGAGTTCCACCACGTCGGCCGACCCGGCTCGCTGATGAAGGCCGTCGACGTTCTGGGTGACGAGCGTCAACTCGGGCACGAGCGCCTGAAGGCGCGCGAGCGCCCGATGCGCCGCATTCGGGGCCGCGCCTGCAACCAGCCCGCGCCGCCACGCGTACCAATCCCAGACCAGCTGCGGATCGCGCCGAAAAGCGTCCGCCGTGGCAAGCTCTTCGGGGCGAAAGCGCGACCAGAGACCGGTTTGTGCGTCACGGAACGTCGGGATACCGCTCTCGGCCGAGATTCCGGCGCCGGTGAGCACCCCGACGCGGCGGGCGACCCGCAACGCGCGCAGCAGGCGCGGGTCGAAGTCGCCGCTCATGACCGCGTCATCGGGTCGGATACCCGCGCCGTCATCGATTAAGGCGCAGAATGCGTTATAGCGAAGACTCGAAGAGAGCGGAATGGCGTCGCAACTTTGCCACGCACACCTTGTCTTAAGGGCGGGTTAGACCCGAAAATCGCTACAAGTTCCTACATGAGTAGAGAGCGCGAAGCAGATACTCAACGCACTTTCCTCGCAGCGGAGGCTCGCATGGAAGGAAACCCGACGCAAGTCTTCTCGGCATTCGGCGAAGCGGGCGCGGCAGTCGCCCAGCGCGCCGGCACCGACCGCAGTCACGAAAACCGCGGCGGGGTCCTCTCCCGCTTCCAGGCGCGCTACGAGAGCCGCCTCGAGGAAGAGTATTCCCTCGGCGAGTATCTCGAGCTTTGCAAGTCGCATCCAGCCGCTTACGCCACCGCCGCCGAGCGCATGCTCATGGCGATTGGCGAGCCCGAGAACATCGACACGCGCAACGACCCGCGCCTGTCGCGCATCTTCTCCAACAAGGTCATCCGCGTCTACCCGGCGTTCCGCGAGTTCTACGGCATGGAGGAGACGATCGAGCAGATCGTCGCCTACTTCAAGCACGCGGGGCAGGCGCTCGAGGAGCGCAAGCAGATCCTCTACCTGCTCGGCCCTCCGGGGGGCGGCAAGAGCTCGCTCGCCGAGAAGCTCAAGCAGCTGATGGAGGAGATGCCCTTCTACACGCTCAAGGGCTCGCCCGTGAACGAGTCGCCGCTCGGGCTCTTCACCCCCGAGGACGACGGCGCGACGCTCGAGGACGAGTACGGCATCCCGCGGCGCTACCTGAACCCGATCCCGTCGCCCTGGGCGGTCAAGCGCCTGAAGGAGTTCGGCGGCGACCTCGGCAAGTTCCGGGTCATCAAGCTGCGGCCCTCGACGCTCCAGCAGATCGCGATCTGCAAGACCGAGCCCGGCGACGAGAACAACCAGGACATCAGCTCGCTCACCGGCAAGCTCGACATCCGCAAGCTCGAGCAGTACGCGCAGGACGACCCCGACGCCTACAGCTATTCCGGGGGTCTGTGCCGGGCGAACCAGGGCCTGCTCGAGTTTGTCGAGATGTTCAAGGCGCCGATCAAGGTGCTCCATCCGCTGCTCACCGCGACCCAGGAGGGCAACTACAAGGGCACGGAGGGCTTCGGCGCGATTCCGTTCGACGGCGTGATTCTCGCGCACTCCAACGAGAGCGAATGGCAGTCGTTCCGCAACAACAAGAACAACGAGGCGTTCCTCGACCGGATCTACATCGTCAAGGTGCCGTACTGCCTGCGCGTCACCGACGAGGTCCACATCTACGAGAAGCTGCTCAAGAACTCTTCGCTCGCGCACGCGCCGTGCGCACCCGGGACGCTCAAGATGATGGCGCAGTTCGCCGTCCTCACGCGCATCAAGGAGCCGGAGAACTCGAGCCTGTTCTCGAAGATGCGCGTCTACGACGGCGAGAACCTGAAGGATATCGACCCGAAGGCGAAGTCGATGCAGGAGTACCGCGACTTCGCCGGGGTCGACGAGGGCATGACGGGGCTCTCGACGCGCTTCGCGTACAAGGTCCTGTCGAAGGTCTTCAACTTCGACCATACGGAGGTGGCGGCGAACCCGGTCCACCTGCTCTACGTCCTCGAGCAGCAGATCGAGCGCGAGCAGTTCCCTCCGGAGGGCGAGAAGCGCTACCTCTCCTTCGTCAAGGAGTATCTCGCCACCCCCTATGTCGAGTTCATCGGCAAGGAGATTCAGACCGCGTACCTCGACGCGTACTCGGAGTACGGCCAGAACATCTTCGACCGCTATGTCACCTTCGCCGACCTGTGGATCCAGGACCAGGAGTACCGCGACCCGAACACGGGCGAGATCCTCGACCGGGGGGCGCTGAACGACGAGCTGGAGAAGATCGAGAAGCCCGCCGGCATCGGCAACCCTAAGGACTTCCGGCACGAGATCGTGAACTTCGTGCTGCGCGCGCGCGCGGCGAACCAGGGCAAGAACCCGTCCTGGACCAGCTACGAGAAGCTGCGCACCGTGATCGAGAAGAAGATGTTCTCGACCACCGAGGACCTGCTGCCGGTGATCTCGTTCAACGCGAAGGCCTCCGCCGAGGAGCAGAAAAAGCACCAGAACTTCGTCGACCGCATGGTGGCAAAGGGCTACACGCCGAAGCAGGTGCGCCTGCTGATCGAGTGGTACCTGCGGGTGCGCAAGTCGTCTTGACCGGGGCATGAGCAGCAGTCGGCCATGCGAGCCGCGAGGGCACGCAGCGTGAGGCACGAGCCGTTAAGCAGCGCGGCGATCGGGTGCTGCGCTCTCGCAGGGCGCCGCGCGTGTATGGAATGCGGCGCCCGGTCCTCCGGCAGCCGCGCGGTCGTATGACCGACGTCATCGACCGGCGCGAGAACCCGCGCCACAAGAGCGCGGTCAATGCGCAGCGCTTCCTGAAGCGCTATCGGGCGCAGGTGCGCGAGGCGGTCGCCCGCGCGATCTCCGGCCGCAAGATCGCCGAGGCCGACCGCGACGCGAGCGTGTCCATCCCGGCGCGGGACCTGAACGAGCCGGTGTTCCAGCACGGCGCGGGCGGCCGGCGCGAGGTGGTGCTCCCGGGCAACCAGGAGTACGTCACCGGCGACGAAATCCAGCGCCCGCCCTCGGGCGGCCGGGGCCAGGGCAGCGGCGCGAGCGACGACGGCGAGGGCGAGGACGCCTTTCGGTTCCGTTTGTCGCGCGAGGAGTTCCTTGACTTCTTCTTCGAGGACATGGCGTTGCCCGAGCTGATCAAGACCCAGCTCACCGCGATCCCGCATCACAAGCGCGTACGCGCGGGCTACCGGACCGACGGCACGCCGACCAACCTCGCGGTGGTCCGGACGATGCGAGAGTCCCTCGCCCGCCGCATCGCGTTCGGCGGGCCGCACACCGCACGCCTGCGCGAGATCGAGGAAGAGCTGGCGGCGCTCCGCGGGGAGAACGCCGATCCGGATGATCCGCGCGTCGTGGCCCTCCTCGCGGAGGAGGCCGAGCTGCGCGCGCGCGTCGCGAAGATCCCGTTCATCGACACGTTCGATCTGCGCTTCCGCAACCGCGTCACCCAGCCGATGCCGATCGCGCAGGCGGTGATGTTCTGCATCATGGACGTGTCCGGCTCGATGGACGAGTCGCGCAAGGACCTCGCCAAGCGCTTCTTCATCCTCCTGCATCTCTTCCTGAAACGGCACTACGAGCGCATCGAGATCGTCTTCATCCGCCATCACACCACCGCGAAAGTGGTCGACGAGGAGGAGTTCTTCCACTCCACCGAGACCGGCGGCACCGTCGTGTCGAGTGCGCTCACGCTGGCGATCGACGAGATCAAGGAGCGCTTCCCACTCGAGCAATGGAACATCTACGTCGCCCAGGCCTCCGACGGCGACAACTGGGAGGGCGACTCCCCGCGCTGCCTGGACCTGCTCGTGAACGGCTTGCTGCCGATGGTCCAGTACTTCACCTACGTGGAGATCACCACCGGCGAGCCCCAGAACCTTTGGGTGCACTACGAGAAAGCGCGCGCTGCGAAGCCGAACATGGCCCTCGGCCGCATTCGCGAGCGCACCGACATCTATCCAGTGCTCAGGGAGCTCTTCGCCAAAAAGGAGAAAGCGGCCGCATGAGCTACCGAGCAGGGGCCCCGCTTGCGGGGATGCGAGAACGGCTCATGCGGCTTGCCGCCGACGCCGAGGCTCCGGCACGCCGCGGCGGTCCGGAGGCGGCGTAGGCGTGACGAAGTCAATGCGACCGCCCGGCAAGAAAAGCCAGATGCCGCTCCCGCTCCCCGAGTTCCTCAAGAATCGCGGCGGGGAAGGCGACGGCCCGGCGTCGCTGCCGCCGCGCGACCCGTCGCGTCGCCGCGCCGCCGAGCCGCTCTCCACCGGCTCCGAGTGGAGCTTCGATCTGATCGCACGCTACGACCGCGAGATCGCACGCGTGGCCGAGCAGTACGGCCTGGACACCTATCCGAACCAGGTCGAGATCATCAGCGCCGAGCAGATGATGGACGCTTACGCGTCCAACGGCATGCCGATCGGCTATTACCACTGGTCGTTCGGAAAGCGGTTCCTGGCCACGCAGCAGGTGTACAAGCGCGGCGCGATGGGGCTCGCATACGAGATTGTCATCAACTCCAACCCGTGCATCGCGTATCTCCTGGAGGAGAACACGATGCCGATGCAGGCACTGGTCATCGCGCACGCCTGCTACGGACACAACTCGTTCTTCAAGGGAAACTATCTCTTCCGCACCTGGACGCAGTCGGACGCGATCGTCGACTACCTGCTGTTCTCGAAGCAGTACATCATCGAGTGCGAGCGGCGCTACGGCGAGGAGGAAGTCGAGCGGACCCTGGACGCCTGCCACGCGCTGGCGAACTTCGGCGTCGACCGCTACAAGCGTCCACCCAAGCGCACGCTGGCCCAGGAGCGGCTGCGCCTCAAGGAGCGCGAGGAGCACCTTCAGACCCAGGTGAACGAACTGTGGCGCACCCTGCCCCATGCGGCGGACGACGAACCCGAGCAGGCCGAGATGCGGTTCCCGTCCGAGCCGCAGGAGAACCTGCTCTACTTCCTCGAGAAGCACGCGCCGCTGCTCGATCCGTGGCAGCGCGAGATGGCGCGCATCGTCCGCAAGCTCGCGCAGTACTTCTACCCGCAGCGCCAGACCCAGGTGATGAACGAGGGGTGGGCCACATTCTGGCACTACACGATCATGCAGACGCTGTACGACGAGGGCCTGCTCGCCGACAGCGTCCTCCTCGAGGTGCTGCACTCGCACACCAACGTGCTGACGCAGCCGGGCTTCGACAGCGAGTACTACAGCGGCATCAACCCCTACGCGCTCGGGTTCGCGATGTACCGCGACTTGCGGCGCATCTGCGAGCACCCGACCGAGGAGGACCGGCGCTGGTTCCCCGACATCGCCGGCTCGGACTGGCTGAAGACGCTCGACTTCGCGATGCGCAACTTCAAGGACGAGAGCTTCATCCAGCAGTTCCTCAGCCCGCAGGTGATCCGCGATTTCCGTCTTTTCAGCCTGATCGACGACGAGGATCTGCCGAACCTGCGGATCGGCGCGATCCACGACGACGCGGGCTATCGTCAGGTGCGCGAGACGCTAGCGCGCCAGTACTCGCTCGCCGAGCGCGAGCCGAACATCCAGATCGTGAACGTGGACGTGGGCGGCGACCGCTCGATGACGCTGCGGCACTTCCGCCAGGATCGCCGTCCGCTCGCGCCGATGTACAAGGACGTCCTGCGGCACCTCGCCTATCTCTGGGGCTTTACGGTCCGGCTCGAGACGGCGAACGAAGACGGCACCGTGGAGCCCACCCACGAGTGCAAGGTCGACAAGCGTCGCCGCGCCGACCCGACCCTGGCCGCCGCGCTGCGCTCGCTGAGCTGATTCTCTCTGACGTACCATTGGCCTCCGCGCGCCCGCCGGAGGATGCAATGACTGCCCGCCCCGCTGCCCTTGTCTTCGACGCCTACGGCACGCTGTTCGACGTCCATTCGATCACCGCGACCGCCGAGTCGATCTGGCCCGGCAAAGGCGCGGCGCTCTCGCAGCTCTGGCGCACGAAGCAGCTCGAGTACACGTGGCTGCGAAGCCTGATGGGACGCTACGAGGACTTCTCGCACGTCACCGAGAGCGCGCTGCGCTACGCCTGCGCGGGGCTGAAGCTCCCGCTCGACGACGCGCAGCGCGCGCAGCTGCTCAAGGGCTACCTGCACCTCGCCATCTTTTCCGAGGTTGCCGAGGCGCTGGGACGGCTGCGCGGCGTCCGGCTCGCGATCCTGTCGAACGGCTCGCCAGCGATGCTGGAGCCGGTCGTGTTCAACTCCGGCCTGCACGGCCTGATCACCGACGTGCTCTCGGTGGACGAGGTGAAGAGCTTCAAACCCGACCCACGCGTCTACCGCATCGCGGTCGATCGGCTCGGCGTGCCCGCCAAGGCGGTCGGCTTCGTGTCGTCGAACTGCTGGGACGCTATCGGCGCAAAGGCGTTCGGCTTCCGCACGTTCTGGGTCAACCGCGCGGGCGCGCCGGTCGACGAGCTGGGCGTGCGCCCGGATCACGAACTGCGGTCGCTCGCGGAGCTGCCAGCGCTCGTCCAATGAGCGGGACGCGCTCGCCCCGATGAAGTTCTGCTCCAACTGCGGCGCCCCTGTCGAGCTCCGGGTCCCCGCCGGCGACAATCTGCCGCGGCACGTCTGCCCGGCGTGCGAGACGATCCACTACCAGAACCCGAAGATGGTGATCGGCTGCATCGCCGAATGGGAAGACCGTATCCTGCTCTGCCGGCGCGCGATCGAGCCGCGTCTCGGACTGTGGACGCTGCCCGCCGGATTCATGGAGAACGGCGAGACGGTAGCGCAAGCCGCGCTGCGCGAGACGTTCGAGGAAGCGAACGCGCGCGTGGAGCTTGCGGCGATGTACTCGGTGCTCTCGGTCCCGCACGTGAACCAGGTGCACATCTTCTATCGCGGCAAATTGCTGGATCTCGGGTTCGGCCCCGGCGCGGAGAGCCTGGACGTGGCGTTGTTCGCCGAGGCCGACATCCCCTGGAAGGAGCTCGCCTTCCGCACGATCTCGACCACGCTGCGGCACTACTACGGCGACCGGAAAGCCGGCACGTACGGCTTTCACACCGGCGAGATCCTCCCGGCCAGCTGACCGTTGCGAGCGCGGCCAGGGGCCGCGCGGCAACGGCATTACCCCTCAGCGCTCCGGCGTCGAGGTAATCTTGTGGATCGAGAGATCCGCGCCGTTGAACTCCTGCTCGGCGTCCAGGCGCAGCCCCACGAAGGCCTTGATCGCGCCGTAGACGATTCCTCCACCGACGAGCGCGACGGCGATCCCCAGCGCGGTCCCCGCGACCTGGGACATGAAGCTCACGCCGCCCATCCCGCCGAGCGCCTTCGCGCCGAAGATTCCGCACGCGATGCCGCCCCAGGCGCCGCACAGTCCGTGCAGCGGCCACACGCCGAGGACGTCGTCGATGCGCCAGCGGTTCTGCGTGATCGTGAAGAGATAGACGAAGATCACGCCCGCAACTGCGCCCGTAACCAGCGCACCCAGCGGATGCATCACGTCCGAGCCCGCGCACACCGCGACGAGCCCCGCGAGCGGCCCGTTGTGCACGAAGCCCGGGTCGTTCCGGCCCGCAACCAGCGCCGCCAGCGTGCCGCCGACCATCGCCATGAGCGAATTGAGGGCCACCAGGCCGCTGATCTTCTCGAGGGTCTGCGCCGACATCACGTTGAAGCCGAACCACCCGACCGCCAGGATCCACGCGCCGAGCGCGAGGAATGGGATCGACGACGGCGGGTGTGCGGTCATCACCTTGCCATCCTTGCTGTACCGACCGCTGCGCGCGCCGAGCAGGAGCACCGCGACGAGCCCGAGCCAGCCGCCGACCGTATGGACCACCACCGAACCGGCGAAGTCGTGAAACTCCCCGCCGAACGCGCCCTTGAGCCAGCCCTGGACACCGAACTTCTGGTTCCAGGCGATGCCTTCGAAGAACGGATACACCACGGCCACGATCGCGATGGATGCCACCAGCTGCGGATAGAAGCGCGCCCGCTCGGCGATCCCGCCCGAGACGATCGCCGGGACAGCGGCCGCAAACGTGAGCAGAAAGAAGAACTTCACCAGCTCGTAGCCGTTCTTCTGCGCCAGCGTCTCCGCGCCGACGAGGAAGCCGACCCCGTACGCGATCCCGTAGCCGACGAAGAAGTAGGCGAGCGTCGACACGGAGAAGTCGCACAGGATCTTCACCAGCGCGTTGATCTGGTTCTTCGCGCGCACGGTGCCGAGCTCGAGGAACGCGAACCCGGAGTGCATCGCCAGCACCATGATTGCGCCGATCAGGATGAACAGCGCATCGGCGCCCGACTTGATCGATTCCATGACCCCCTCCTCTGGCGTGGCGATGCCGGCAGCGGCAGGGCTGCTCGCGTCGCTCTGGTTCTGGACCGCGCCGCCGTCACGGCGCGCGCGGATCTTACACCCCGGCGCGGGGGTTCCGGCGTTGACAGGCCGCGAGGTGCTGGCTAGCCTCCCTCCAAGGAGACACCGGAAATGGACCGCAGGAATTTCGTGCGCGCCTGCGCCGTCGCCGGCGCGACCGCCTCGCTGCCGGAGCTGATCGGCCAGGCCCTCGCGCAGGCCGACGCGAAGCCGAGGCTCTACGGTCGCGCCCGCCTGGTCGACGCGCGCGGGCGGCCGGTCCAGTCGAAAACCCTCCCGGTCGGGCGCAACCTGATCTTCCACTACCCGTTCGCCGGAACCCCGTGCTTTCTCCTGAATCTCGGCAAGCCGACCCGGACGAACGCGACGCTAAAGACCACCGACGCGCGCAGCTATCAATGGTCCGGCGGCACCGGGGCGAACGGCGGCGTGGTCGCGTATTCGGCGATCTGCGCGCACAAGCTGACGTACCCGACCCGCGAGATCAGCTTCATCAGCTACCGCACCGAGAAGACGCCGGGCAACCGTTTCGCGCAGGTGATCCACTGCTGCTCGGAGCACAGCCAGTACGACCCGGCCGACGGCGGCCGCGTCCTGGCGGGACCGGCGCCGCAGCCGCTCGCGGCGATCCTGCTCGATTACGACCGCGGCGCCGACGAGCTGTACGCCGTCGGGACGGTCGGCGGCGAGATGTTCGCCGACTTCTTCGCCAAGTACGAGATGCGGCTCGCGCTCGAGCACGGCGACCGCGCGAAGGCGCCGGTCCGGGACGCGTGCGTCGTGAAGGAGCTCGAGGAGTACTGCAGGCAGCAGGTGAAGTGTTGATCCCCTGGCTCGGGACCGAGACGACCTTTCCGCCGCTCACGTCCGCGCTCAAGGAGCCGAACGGCCTGCTCGCCGTCGGCGGCGACCTCTCGCCGCGCCGGCTCCTCGAGGCCTACCGGCGCGGGATCTTCCCGTGGTACTCCGAGGGCGATCCGATCCTCTGGTGGAGCCCCGATCCGCGCATGATCCTCGTCCCCGACGAGCTGCGCGTGACGCGCTCGCTCGCGAAGACCTTGCGCAACGTGTCGTACGAGGTGCGCTTCGACAGCGCCTTCGACGAGGTGATGCGGGGCTGCGCCGCGCCGCGAGCCGGCCAGCCGGGAACGTGGATCACCGCGGAGATGCGGGCGGCGTACGGCCGGCTCCACGAGCTCGGCTACGCGCACTGCGCGGAGACCTGGATCGAAGGCGAGCTTGCCGGCGGCCTGTACGGCGTGGCGATCGGGCGGATGTTCTATGGCGAGTCGATGTTCACCCGCCGCCGCGACGCGTCGAAAATCGCGTTCGTGCACCTCGTCGAGCACCTCCGGGCGGAGGGGTTCGGCCTGGTCGACTGCCAGATGCACACCGAGCATCTCGCCTCGCTCGGCGCACGCGAGATCCCCCGTCGGGAGTTCTCACGCCGCCTCAAGGACTTGGTAGACTACGCGCGCCCGCCGGGGCGCTGGCAGTCGCCACCCGTCCGGGCGGACCGGAGCGCAAAGCACGCCGCATGTCGCAGCTGAACGATCTGCCGCACGCTGTCCTGCAGTTCTACGTGACAGCGCCCTACCCCTGCAGCTACCTGCCGGGCCGAATGGCGCGCTCGCAGGTCGCGACGCCGTCGCACCTGATCGGCAACGACCTGTACGGCGACCTGGTGCGCCTCGGCTTTCGCCGCAGCGGCATCTTCACCTACCGGCCCTACTGCGATGCGTGCCGCGCGTGCGTGCCGGTGCGGATTCCGGTCGCGGAGTTCGAGACGACGCGCTACCAGCGGCGCGCGGTCCGCAAGCACGAAGGGCTCGCGGCCGCCGCGCTCGGGCTGCGCTTCCGCGTCGAGCACTACGCGCTGTACCTCCGCTACCAGGCCGCGCGCCACGCCGGCGGGGGGATGGACCAGGACAGCCGCGACCAGTACTCGCACTTCCTGCTCCAGAGCCGCGTGAACACCCGGCTGGTCGAGTTCCGCGACGGCGCGAAGCTGGTGATGGTGAGCATCGTCGACCAGCTCACCGACGGGCTGTCGTCCGTGTACACGTTCTTCGATCCCGAGCTCGAGGGCGCGAGCCTCGGCACCTACAACATCCTCTGGCAGATCGAGCAGTGCCGCGCGGCCGGGCTGCCCTACCTGTACCTCGGCTACTGGATCCGCGACAGCCGCAAGATGGCCTACAAGGCGCGCTTCCGCCCGATCGAAGGCCTCGTCGACGGCGCGTGGCGGCGGCTGAGCGCGTCCGAGGTGGACGGCTGAGCAAGCGGTAAACTCCCGCGCGATGCTGTACGGTCTCGCGCGCCCGCTGCTCTTCCACCTCGACCCCGAAACGGCGCACGAGCTCGCGCTGCCGTCTTTCAGGCTCCTGCAGCGCTGCGGCTTCCCCGGGCTGACCGGCGGGCCCCTCCCCGGCGCACGCGTCAACGCGATGGGACTGGCGTTCCCGAACCCGGTCGGCCTCGCCGCTGGTCTCGACAAGAACGCGGAATACATCGACGCGCTCGCGGCGTTCGGCTTCGGCTTCATCGAGGTCGGCACCGTGACGCCGCGCCCGCAGCCGGGCAATCCGCGGCCGCGCCTGTTCCGCATCGTCGAGCGCGAGGCGATCATCAACCGCATGGGGTTCAACAACGTGGGCGTGGACCGCCTCGTGGAGAACGTGCGCCGCGCACGCTACCGGGGCATCCTCGGCATCAACATCGGCAAGAACTTCGACACGCCGATCGAGCGGGCGGCCGACGACTACCTCGCCTGCCTCGAAAAGGTCCATGCGTACGCGAGCTACGTCACGGTGAACGTCTCCTCGCCGAACACGAAGAACCTCCGCCAGCTCCAGCAAGCGCACGAGCTAGGAGATCTTCTTGCGCAGCTCGCCCGGCGCCGCGACCAGCTGGACAAGGCCGCGCAGCGCCGCGTGCCGCTGGCGGTGAAGATCGCGCCCGACCTCGACGACGAGCAGGTCGCCGCGATCGCGCGCCTGGTGGAGCAACACGGGATCGATGCGGTGATCGCAACCAATACGACGGTATCCCGCAAAGGCGTCGAAGGATTGCCCCACGCCGAGGAAGCGGGCGGCCTCTCCGGTGCGCCGGTCCGCACGCCCTCGACCGCAGTGGTGCGCAAGATCGCGAGCGCGCTCGGGAGCCGCGTCCCGGTCATCGGGGTCGGCGGCATCCTGAGCGCCGCCGATGCGCGAGAAAAGCTGGCGGCGGGCGCATCGCTCGTGCAGGTGTACACCGGCCTCGTCTACCGCGGGCCGGGGCTCGTGCGCGAGATCGTGCGCGGGCTCGCGGTGCCGGCGGCGCGCGCGGCGTAGTCTCGAGCAGCATGCTCGCCGACGCGATCGACCGCGCCCTGCCGCAGACGCAGTGCACGCGTTGCGGCTACCCGGCGTGCCGACCCTACGCCGAAGCCGTCGCCGCGGGCGAGGCCGCGATCAACCGCTGCCCGCCAGGTGGCGACGCCGGGATCCGGGCGCTCGCCGCGCTCACCGGACGCCCCTACCTGCCGCTCGACCCGGCGTGCGGCGTCGAGCAGCCGTTGCGCCTGGCGCTCATCGACGAGGCGCACTGCATCGGCTGCACGCTCTGCATCCAGGCGTGCCCGGTCGACGCGATCGCGGGCGCCCCGAAGCGAATGCACACCGTCATCGCCGCCCTGTGCACCGGCTGCGATCTCTGCGTGCCGCCCTGCCCGGTGGACTGCATCGCGATGGTGCCGGCGGACGGGCCGGACTCGCAATGGAACGAGGAACGGGCCGATGCGGCGCGGGCGCGCTATGCCGCGCGTCGGGATCGCCTGGCGCGGCAGGCCGATGAGCGGGCGGAACGCCTCGCGCGTCGGGGGGCGGCGCTGCGCACCGCGCCCACGGCCGAGGCGAAGCGCGCGGCGGTCGATGCCGCGCTCGTGCGTGCGCGCGCCCGGCGAGCGGCCTTCGCGCGCCGTCACGCCCGATGAATCCCATCAAGCGCGAGGAGATCTTCGCGCGCCTTGCGCGCGCGAATCCCGCGCCGACGACGGAGCTCGGATACCGCACCCCGTTCGAGCTCCTGGTCGCCGTGGTGCTGTCGGCGCAGGCGACCGACAAAAGCGTCAATCTCGCAACGCCGCGGCTCTTCGCGGTCGCGGACACGCCGCAGAAGATGCTCGCGCTCGGGGTCGAGGGTCTCATCCCCTACATCCAGACGATCGGGCTCTTTCGCAGCAAGGCGAAGCATCTGATCGAGGCGTGCCGGCTGCTCGTCGAGCGGCACGGCGGAGCGGTGCCCGAGAGTCGCGAGGCGCTCGAGCAACTGCCCGGGGTGGGCCGCAAGACCGCGAACGTGATCCTGAACACCGCGTTCGGGCACCCGACGATCGCGGTCGACACGCACATCTTCCGCGTCGCGAACCGCACGGGGATCGCGACGGGCAAGAATCCGCTCGAGGTCGAGGAGCGACTGCTCAAGTTCGTTCCCGAGCGCTACCGGAAGGACGTGCACCACTGGCTGATCCTGCACGGGCGCTACGTCTGCAAGGCGCGCAAGCCCGATTGCCCCGGCTGTTTGATCCGCGACCTGTGCGAGTTCCGGGGCAAGACACGCGAGGGGGGAGGCGAGAAGGGACAGAGGTAAACTCTCGCGGCGACCCTGCCCTTCCCCCTGCGCCATTCCCGATGTTCAATTCCTCACGCGACCAGGCCCGCACTTTCCTTTTCGACGCGTGGCGCAAGTACCGCGAACACGCGCCGCTCGAGGGGCTCGAGACGGTGGCGATCGACGTGCTGCTGCTCCATCCGGAGTACCACCCCATCCTCGACGATCCCGACCGTTTCCTCGACCGCGATTACGTCCCGGAGCATGGGCAGGCAAACCCGTTCCTGCACATGAACCTGCACCTCGCGATCGAGGAGCAGCTCGCGATCGACCAGCCGTCCGGAATCCGTGCGGAATTCGAGCGCATCCTGGCGAGCCGCGGCGACCGCCACGACGCCCTGCACGCGGTGCTTGAATGCCTGGGCGAGGTGATCTGGCGGGCGCAGCGCGACCGCACGGCGCCCGATGGAGAGGCTTACCTGGAGTGTCTGCGGCGCGCCTGAGCGCGACGCCTTAGCAGCGCGCCGATCAGGTGCCGCGCGAGGCGCGCGGTCGCGTGATCGCCCGACGGAGAGGCTTACCTGGAGTGCTTGCGGCGCGCCTGAGCGCGCGACCTACTTCACGAAGACCGCGTGGTCGCGGATGACCTTCAGCGTGCCGGGCTGGTTCGCGTAGTAGTTCGCGAGCGCACGCATCTCCGCATCGGTCAGCGGCTGCGCCATGCCCGCCATGATCGCGTTCTTCCGCGCACCGCTCTTGTAACTGCGCAGCGCGTGGTAAAGGAAGTCGCTGTACTGGCCGGCGAGCTTCGGATAGTCGGGAAATTCCTTCTTGCCGTTCCCGTCCTCGCCGTGGCAGGCGGCGCACACTTCCTTGGCCTTCTTGGCTGCGTCCTGCGCACAGACCGGCGCGGCGCAGGCGACTGCCACGAGAGCGATAAGCATCTTGCGCATGACCGGCCTCACTTCTGCTGTTCGCCGTAGTACGCGGCGAGATCCACCATGTCCTGTGGCGTGAGTGACACGGCGATGCCGCGCATGCTGGGATGGTCGCGCTCGCCGGACTTGTAGGCCTCGAGCGCCTTGACGATATAGCCCGGATTCTGGCCGCCGATGCGCGGCACGTGGTAGACCTCGGGGTAGGCGGTGCGGTAGCCCACGATCCCGTGGCAACCGTTGCACATGGAGATCTTCCCCTGCGCCCGCGCCGGGTCGCCTTTCGGCGTGGCCTGCTGCGCCTGAGCCGTACCTGCGAACGCGAGGACGACCAGCGTGGCTGCGAATGTCGTTTTCATCCCTGTCGCTTCTTGAAATTGAAGGTGTTCCGGGGCCCGCCAAAAAGCCGCGCGATTCTACCCGAGCACCGGAGGAGGGTCAAAGCGCCCGCGCGCCGAGGCACCGGCGCACGCCCTCGGCCACCGCGGCGGCGATCAGTCGCTGCGTGCCGGGGTCGCGGAGCGCGAGCTCCTCAGCGCGGTTCACGATCACGCCCGCCTCGAGCAGGACCGCCGGCTGGCGCGCGCTGTGCAGCACGACCAGGTTCTCGTAGTAGTGGACGCCGTTCTCGCGATCGGCGAACGGCTTGGACTCGCCGGAAATCGGCTCGGCGTGGTAGAGCGACGGGACGAAGCCCGCTGCCCGCAGCCGCGCCCCGATCGCGGATGCGCACGCCAGGCTCCGCTCGACCTCGGGGTTGCGCCGCGAGACGAACAGCGAGAAGCCGGCGAAACGATCACTGAACTTGCGCGCCTCGCCCGCGTCCTCCCAGTCCTCGAGGTAGTGCGGCTGCACCGAATCGTGGTGCACCGATACGAACAGCGCCGCCTCGCGCGCTGCCGCCGTCCGCCGCGAGAGCACCGCCATGTCGCCGTCCGCGCCGATCAGCTTCGCCCCGACCCCGCGCGCCGGCAGGGCGCGGGCGAGCTCGACCGCCAGGTCGCGGTTGAACTCGAGCTCGGGCCGGCCGCGCGCGCTCGTCGCCCCGGGCTCCGCGAGGAAGTGGCCGACGTCGACCGCGACGAGCGGCGCCGCCTCGGCGGCCGCCGCCAGGCATGCAGCGAACACGATTGCGGGCACGCGCATCGACGCGTGATTCTCGGCCGCACCCGCGACGCCTGCAACCGGTTCCCTCACCTCGCGCCGGTATAATCAGCCCGAACTCCCAGAGGATCTCTGTCCACATGCGCTTCAAGGGTTCCGACACGTACGTCGCCACCGACGACCTCAAGCTCGCGGTCAACGCCGCGATCACCCTGCAGCGACCGCTGCTGGTGAAGGGCGAGCCGGGCACCGGCAAGACCAAGCTCGCCGAGGAGGTGGCGCAGGCGCTCGGGCTGCCGCTCCTCGAATGGCACGTCAAGTCGACCACCAAGGCGCAGCAGGGCCTGTACGAGTACGACGCCGTCTCGCGCCTGCGCGACTCGCAGCTCGGCGACCCGCGCGTGCACGAGATCCGCAACTACATCGTCAAGGGCATGCTCTGGCAGGCGCTCACCGCCGACTCACCGGTGGTGCTGCTCATCGACGAGGTCGACAAGGCCGACATCGAGTTCCCGAACGACCTCCTGCGCGAGCTCGACCGGATGGAGTTCTTCGTGTACGAGACGCGCGAGCTCGTGAAGGCGAAGCACCGCCCGATCGTCTTCATCACCTCCAACAACGAGAAGGAGCTGCCCGACGCCTTCCTGCGCCGCTGCTTCTTCCACTACATCCGTTTCCCGGACAAGGAGACGATGGAGCGGATCGTCGACGTGCACTTCCCGGGCATCAAGAAGACGCTGCTGCGCGAGGCGCTCGAGGTCTTCTTCGAGGTGCGCGAGGTCCCCGGGCTGAAGAAGAAGCCGTCGACCTCGGAGCTCCTCGACTGGCTCAAGCTCCTCCTCGCCGAGGACATCCCGCCCGAGGCGCTGCGCGCCAAGGACCGCAAGTCCATCGTGCCGCCGCTGCACGGGGCGCTCCTGAAGAACGAGCAGGACGTGCACCTGTTCGAGCGGCTCGTCTTTATGGCGCGACAGAACCGGTGAACCAGATGGCCGCACGTCCTGCTGATGTGGGAGATCTACAAGGGGGCCAGGTTGGGAAAGGAAGGGTCCCAACCCTTCCTTTGACCCCCTTGTTCCAGCGCGCCGAGCAGGACGTGCACCTGTTCGAGCGCCTCATTTTCATGGCGCGGCAGAACAGATAGACCGCCGTCGGGACGGGCTCCCATGCTCACCGGTT
>Ga0105107_10000837_pt1 | contig 19967 bp, 20 predicted proteins | sample PPLLaktember2015_6_FD_79335 | JGI IMG/M metagenome (GOLD analysis project Ga0105107, IMG submission 79335) | Freshwater sediment microbial communities from Prairie Pothole Lake near Jamestown, North Dakota, USA - PPLs Lake P8 Core (1) Depth... | ecosystem: Environmental > Aquatic > Freshwater >... | reverse complement strand
GCCATTTTCGATGCCCTCCTGCAGCAGGAGGAGCGGAGAGAGGTGTTGATGAAGGAATTGATCGGGCCTCTTGCCGCCGACCGGGAAAACGCCCGGGCGGAAGAGCGGGACCGGCTGGCGGACACCCGGGTCGAATTCTTCACGATGGTTAGGGGGGAGGGATGATTTCTCTCGCGCCGGCTTTTGCCGACCCAGTATTCGACAGTCAGCGGTCTTTTCGGAGCATCCTGGATGCCATGTCCCGTCCGGGTTCAATCCAGACGATCTCCGTCGACCTTGTGCCGCCCGCTCCCCTGCATGCCGCCACCGCGGCGATTGCGCTTACGCTTCTGGATTTCGAAACGCGTATCTGGACCGACTTTCCGGAAACCTCGGAGGCTGCTCACTATCTTCGGTTCCACTGCGGGTGCAGATGGGAAAACAAGGCGGCAGCCCAATTTGCCGTGATCACCCGCCCGGAACGGTTGCCCGAGTTGGATCTATTTTATCTGGGCCATGAGGACTCTCCGGGTAAATCAGCCACCCTGGTCATCCAGGTGGGAGAATTGCTGCCCGGAGGGGATAAGGTTTTCAGAGGGCCGGGAATTGCCGGGGAAGAACGGGTGGGAATCTCCGGGCTGGCAGAGGGGTTCTGGGATTTTTGGTCGCATAACCATCGCCTCTATCCGCTCGGGGTGGATGTGATTTTCGCCGCCGGCCGGAAGTGCCTTGGACTCCCACGGACCACGGAGGTCGATTCGTGAAAAAGACAGGCCGTTTCGAAAAATGGAAGAACCGGGCAAAAAGATTCTTAAGGGTCTGGATGGAGAAGTACGGAAAATGGGTGGAATTCTATTTTTGAGGTGCCTATGTATGTAGCCGCAAAGGGAGGCGAGAAGGCCATTGCCTCGGCTCACGAGCTTCTGGCCCGAGAAAGAAGGGGAAATCCGGCGGTTCCGGAATTGATCCTGGAGCAAATTGAGGGACAGCTCTTTCTCGCCGTGGATCGGACTATGGGCGAAGGGTCTCTTTACGACCGGGAGCTGGCTTCCCTGGCGATCCGGCATGCCTGCGGAGACCTCACGGAGGCTGTCTTTCTTCTCCGAGCCTACCGAACGACCCTCCCCCGGTTCGGGGTATCCCTGCCCCTGGATACGGCCAAAATTCAGCTCCGCCGCCGGATCTCAGCGATTTTTAAGGATTTGCCCGGAGGGCAGGTCTTGGGCCCCACTTTCGATTACACCCATCGTCTCCTCGAATTCGAAACTGCCGCCAGACGTCCGGAAGCCCGCAGCGATCTGCCCCGGAACCCAAAGTCGCAAAACCCGAGCGAAGCCTGCTCCCGCGCCGTCGATTTCCTGAATGCCGAGGGGTTGCTTCAGGAGGAAATCGCAGAAGAAACAGCGGCGGAACCAGGTGATCTGACCCGGGAACCATTGAAATTCCCTGCAGGGCGCGACGTCCGCCTGCAGAATCTGGCCCGGGGAGATGAAGGTTTCTTGCTCGCTCTGGCCTATTCCACTCAAAGGGGTTTCGGAAAATCTCATCCGTTTGTGGGCGAGATCCGCTCCGGGCTGGTGGTGGTTTTTCTCGAGCCGGAAGAGATCGGGTTTGCGGTGGAGATCGGCGAAATCGAGGTGACGGAATGTCAGATGGTCAACCAATTCACCGGATCGGCCACGGCTCCCCCCATGTTCACCCGGGGATACGGATTGACCTTTGGAAAGAACGAGAAGAAAGCGATGGCCATGGCCCTGGTCGATCGATCCCTTCAGGTCCGTGAACTCGGCGAGGCTGTCGATTCACCGGCCCAGGACGAGGAATTTGTCCTCTACCACAGCGACAACGTGGAGGCTTCGGGGTTTTTGCAGCACTTAAAACTGCCCCATTACGTGGATTTCCAGGCGGAGCTGGGGCTCCTCCGGGGTCTGAGAGCCGCGGAGGAAAAGAAGAGGGAAGACAAGGAAGATGAAAGAGCAGAACTCGCCGGCGTCGAACCCGGAGACCGCCTCCGGGGGTTCGAAACGGCCGGGGTATAACTTCGCGTATTTGGATGAGCAGACCAAACGGATGATCCGGAGGGCGATCCTGAAAGCGGTCGCGGTTCCCGGGCACCAGATCCCCTTCGGGTCCCGGGAGATGCCCCTTCCTTTCGGGTGGGGAACCGGGGGGATTCAGGTCACGGCGGCGGTCATCGGCCCGGGTGACGTCTTAAAGGTCATCGATCAGGGCGCCGACGATACGACCAATGCTGTAAGTATCCGACGGTTCTTCGCCGCCACGGCCGGGGTGCGGACGACGACCCGGACAACCGAGGCTACGATCATCCAGACCCGCCACCGCATCCCGGAGACCCCTCTTCAGGAAGGACAGATTCTCGTTTATCAAGTCCCGATCCCGGAACCCCTGCGATTCTTGGAGGCCCGGGAAATGGAAACCCGTAAAATGCACGCCCTGGCGGATTACGGCATCATGTACGTCAAATTGTACGAAGACATCACCCATCACGGGCGCATCGCCACCTCGTTCAATTACCCGGTCTTGGTGCACGGACGGTATCTCATGAGTCCCTCGCCCATACCTAAATTTGACAACCCGAAAATGAACTGCCTGCCGGCATTGCAACTTTTCGGGGCGGGAAGGGAAAAGAGGATTTATGCGGTTCCTCCTTACACGGAAGTGAAGAGCCTGGATTTCGAAGACCATCCCTTTCGGGCGGAAACGGTTGCCCAGGCCTGCGCCTTTTGCGGAGCGGAATCAAGTTTTAAAGATGAAATCATCATTGACAATCAAGGGAACCGCTTATTCGTCTGCTCGGATACGGACTTTTGCCGTCAAAACAGGGAGAACGGGCAGATCTTTTTGGGGGGGAAATGAATCGAGAGGCTTTCAACGGGCACCCGCTTTTACAGGTATGCGGGGTGTCGGTCTTCTTTGGGGAGCGGGTCGGCTGCCGGGATGTCGCCTTCGATCTCTGGCCGGGGGAGGTGATGGGCGTGGTCGGGGAGTCCGGTTCCGGAAAGACGACCCTCCTCAACTGCCTTTCCGGACGGTTAGCTCCGAGATCGGGATCCATTCGCTACGCCTCCCCCGAAAGCGGGTCCCAGGACATTTTTCAAATCGCCGAAAGCAAGCGAAGGGCTTTGATGCGGCAGGAATGGGGGATCGTCCATCAGCAGGCGCGGGAAGGACTCCGGATGCGGGTCAGCGCCGGCGCGAACGTGGGCGAGCGGCTCATGGCTACGGGCTGGCGGCATTATGGCCGGATTCGCCTGGAGGCGGAAAAATGGCTGCGGCGCGTGGAGATTGAAGAAGGGCGGATGAATGATTTGCCGCTCACTTTTTCCGGAGGGATGCAGCAACGTTTGCAGATCGCCCGGGCGCTGGTCACCCGGCCGCGCCTGGTTTTCATGGATGAGCCGACCAGCGGGCTCGATGTGTCGGTGCAGGCACGGCTTCTTGACCTCCTCCGCTCCTTGGTGGAAGAACTTTCTCTCTCGGCGGTCATCGTCAGCCACGATCTGGGAGTGATGCGGCTGATCTCCCACCGGCTTCTGGTCATGCGCCGGGGAGAAGTGGTCGAATCGGGTTTGACCGATCAGGTCCTGGACGACCCCCAACACCCATACACCCAGCTGTTGGTTTCATCAGTCATTCAGGCATGATGGTCTCGTAAAAAGTCCATCTGCGGCGTTGCGCTTCAACTTCGTCGTTGAGGGACATACGTAGGGGCGAGCGGCCGCTCGCCCGAAAATGGGCGTCCGGCCGGACGCCCCTACAATTTTTTTGCGCGCCTTGCATCTGGAGCTTTTTACGAAACCATCGTTCTTCTGATTTTTACTCGATCATAATGCACAGGAAAAGAAAGGGAGGAAGGAATTAGCGCGATGACCCCTTTGATCCACGTTGAAAAACTGCGGAAGACCTTTACCCTGCACAACCAAGGAAGAGTCAATCTTCCGGTGCTTTCCCGGATCGATTTGACAGCTTGCGCCGGCGAATGCCTGGCCCTTGTGGGGCCTTCCGGAAGCGGGAAGAGCTCGCTGCTGAAGGCGATCTACGGCAATTACAGAACGGATTCGGGAGAGATTTGGATCCGCGACGAAGGGGAATGGGTAGATCTCGCCGCCGCCGAACCCCGCCGGATCTTGTCGCTGCGCAAAAGAACTTTGGGTTATGTCAGCCAGTTCCTCCGCGTCATTCCCCGCGTCCCTACCCTGAATATCCTGATGGATTCGGTGCGGTCCATGGGCGTTCCCGAAAGGGAGGCGAAGGTTCGTTGCGAGACTCTTCTCTCGCGGCTGAGGATCCCGGAAAGACTCTGGCATCTGTCTCCCACGACTTTCTCGGGGGGAGAGCAGCAGCGGGTGAATATCGCCCGCGGTTTCATCCATCCCTATCCGCTTCTTCTCCTGGATGAACCGACAGCCGCTCTGGATGCCCGGAACCGCCAAACCGTCGAACAATTGATCCTGGAGGCGAAAAATAGGGGAGCCGCCATCTTGGGAATTTTTCATGACGAAGAGGTCCGAAATCGCGTGGCCGACCGGATCTTTACCCTGGCCAGAAACGGAGGGAGCGAATGAAAGAAGAGGCGATCTTCACCAATGCCCGCATCGTGCTGCGCGGGGAGGTGGTCTTGGGGACCCTGGTGGTTCGGGAAGGGTTGATCTCCGCGCTTGACGGGGCGCCGAGTCAAGTCTCTGGCGCAGTGGATCTTCAAGGGGACTACCTGATGCCGGGTTTGGTGGAACTGCATACGGACAACCTGGAAAAGCATTTCGTGCCCCGGCCGGGCGTGCGCTGGCCGGACATGGCGGCGATGCTCGCTCATGACGCCGCCGTAGCTTCCTCCGGGATCACGACGGTCTTCGATGCCCTGGCCCTGGGGGACGCCAGGGAGAACACGGAACGGATCCGGGATCTCGAAGACATGGTTGCCGGCGTTCGCGAGGGGGGGAAAAAGGGTCTTTTCCGCTCCGAACATTTCCTCCACCTGCGATGCGAAGTGGGGTATCCCGACTTAGTGAAATTATTTGAACCCCTGTGTGTCGAACCCCTTGTCCGGATGGTATCGCTCATGGACCACACACCGGGGCAGCGGCAATTCACCCGCCTGGATCAATTCTATACCTACTATCAGGGCAAGTTTCACCTCACCAATGAGGAGATGCTGCAGATGATCCGCGAGCGGAAGGAAAACCAGGCGAAATACGGCATTCGCCACCGGGATGCGGTCGTTAAGACCTGTCGGAGGCGCGGCCTTCCCATGGCCAGCCATGATGACACCACAGTCGAGCATGCGGCGGAAGCCGCCGGGGACGGCTTCGTATTGAGCGAATTTCCCACGACGGTGGAGGCGGCCGAGACCGCGCGGAAGCTCGGGTTGAAGGTTCTTATGGGCGCTCCGAACCTCGTTTTGGGACGTTCCCACTCGGGAAACGTTTCGGCCATGGAACTGGGGCGATTCGGGTTGCTGGATATTCTTTCCTCGGATTACGTTCCCATGAGTCTGCTTCACGGCGCCTTTCTCCTCCATCATGAACTGGATTGGCCTCTCCCATTGGCCGCAGGGGTCGTTTCCACCCAGCCGGCCGAAACGGCTCAGCTTTTCGACCGGGGCGAGGTCGCCATCGGCAAAAGGGCGGATTTGATCCAGGTGCAGGATGAACAAGGCCTGCCGCTTATTAAGCGAGTCTGGCGAAGAGGCTTGCGGGTTTGCTGAAGGGAAGCGAGGACAGGATGAAGGGGAAAAATGAAACTCTTCCCGATGAGAGAAATAGGGTTCACATCCGGGAGATGAATCCCAAAGATTGCGAGGCGGCTCTTTCCTTTTGGAGTAGGATCGGACCCCTGGGAATAAGCGGCGCCGATAGAGAAGAATACCTCAGAGCATACCTGCGCCGGAACCCCCGCCTGAGTTTTGTAGCCTGGGAACAAAATGAACTCATCGGCGCCGTGCACGGAGGCCACGACGGGCGCAGAGGAACGCTTTACCACCTTGCGGTTGCTCCGAAATATCGCAAAATGGGCATCGGACATCTCCTTGTCGAGAAAAGCCTGTCGGGTCTGAAGAAGCTGGGAATCCGGAAATGCCATGTTTTTGTGTTCCCGGAAAACAACAAAGGGCTTCAATTCTGGAAAGCCCTCGGGTGGACGGAGCGGGCGGACCTAAAGATGTTTTCCTACGACCTTTTTGATGAGGAAAGAAAGGAAGAAGCATGATCACAGTCGGGTGTAAGATCGACGAAATACGGATCGATGGAAATCTGCACAACCTGAGAAACGATCTGGAAAGGTATGCGGCCTTGGGGATGAAAGGAGTGGAAATCCCGGTTCACGGAGTGGACGCAATCAAGGATGGCGGTTTGGACCGGAAACGCCTGGCCGCGGTTAAGGAGATTTTACAGGGCTTTGGCTTTCAATACAGCGTTCATTCCCCAAACCCGCTGAATCTCATGGATACTGCGGATCCTCACAAACATCTTGCCGTTTTCCGGGCGAGTCTCGAATTCGCCGCCGCTATCGGCAGCCGGATCCTCGTTTACCATGCCGGCCGTTTTACACCGGAAGAAACCTTCGGTCTTCCGGTCATTCCCACCCGCGATTCCGAAAGGGAAAAAAAGTTATGGGCGGTCGAACGCCGTATGCTGCGACAAATGGCCCACGAATTTCCGCGGGTCGTCATCGGCGTGGAGAATGCCCGCCCTTATCTTTATCATAGCCCCTATTGTTACGGGGAAAAATTGGACCCGTTGAAGCGGATGGTTCAAGAGGTGGATATGCCGAATGTCCGTCTGACCCTCGACGTCGGGCACCTGAACATGGCAGCTCAATTTTACGGCTTTGATTTGGTTCGGGCTGCGGCTGAAATCAGCAATCTGCTCGCCCATATGCACATCCATGATAATTTTGGGGGGACGATTTATCATAGCGAAAAAATCCAGACCCATCAGATCCCCTTCGGTCGCGGAGACGCTCATATGCCCGTCGGTAGGGGCAACGTCCCCTTTTCTACCCTCCTGCGCGAAATCCTTCCCTCCTTTTCAGGGATGATGATCATGGAACTTCGCAGCCGGTATTTCGGCGATCTCAAAGAATCGAAAACCAACCTGCAGCAGATCATCGACTCCCTGACTCCCCCGGCGGAGACACCCGGGGGATCCCTGATGGCTCAGGGGTTGCCAAGCTGAAAGCACCTTCATTCCTGTGAAATCCCCCGTGTTCCGCTCTGTCAATCCGGAGTTTCAGCCAATAAAAAGTTTACGCAAAATTATCCCGCTATTTATTTCCCTGAAATAAGTGCTTGGTAAAGTACTTCTCGTAGTAAGGGGGCTCTTTTAGAACACGAAGGGAAACGCAAAGATGATTCTCCCTTTTCCTTGCGAGGAGGAGGATAACCCAACAAGGGAAAGCTAAGAGAGGAAGTGGGCCCTCGATGAAATTTTGAAGGGAGGTGATGAAAAAAGATTTTTCACCCCCTACGGGGGAATGGAAGGAAGTGCGTTCAGGCAAATTTCGGAAACAACATTAAAAAGAAAGAAGAGAAGAAAGGAATAGGAGGATTATTCAATGAAGCAAAGAAAGAAACTGGGATTTTGGGTTATTTCGATGATGGTTGCCCTTTCTCTGGCGATACCATCGGTTGCCTCCTCTGGAGAGGATTACAAAAAATCGGGCAGGTGGATATCCGGCGATTTCCACCAACACACCTATTACACCGACGGCAGTACCACAATTGATTTTGTCATGATGAAAAACAATCAGTTCGGTCTCGATTGGTGGGCCAACTCAGAACATGGCGGGAGCCGTAACCGAGACGGAGAGGGGGTCAGCTGGCTCAACACCTCAAAGTACCCGGTCAATCCAATTTTGGGCGACAACGCTGCGTCCGGCAACATGTGGCGATGGCAAAGCCTGCGGGATTTCGCTTTTCCCGACATCCTGGATGCCAGGGGCAGGTACCCCGACAAGCTCATCTTCTCAGGCCTGGAGTGGAATGTGCCCGGCCATGAACATTGCAGCACCGGAATCGTGGCGAAGGATGCAAGCGCCATCAGCGCCTTCGAATTCCAGTTTGATAAGAGCGATACGGATAAGAGCCGCATTGGGGAGGTGACACCTTTTGGCACGCTGATCAAGCAGAATGGAAGAGACCCTCTTACTCAGGCAACCAAACCTCTTGGTTTGGATCGTCATAGCGACGCTGTAGCCGCCTGCGAGTGGATGCAGAAACAGATGAACGCCGGTCTTATTGACAATGGGTGGATCGTTTTTGCGCATATCGAAAGAGCTGGGGCCTTCAAAACCGGTTCAAGTGACGGCGGATACAACATTGAGCATTTCCGTGATTTCAACAACGCCGGTCCGGATGCGTGCTTCGGCTTTGAAGGCGCTCCGGGCCACCAGGTGAACTACGAGGGCCGCGGAGGATTCGGAAGCGGCGCGTTCAGTGGGACATACGGCGGTGTAGGCTTCTACACGGCCAAAGTGGGTGGCCTCTGGGACGCTCTCCTTGGCGAAGGCCGGCGGTGGTTCAACTACGCCAGCTCCGACTATCATAAGCACTGGACCAAATGCGATGACCCGACAAACTTTGGGACCTGCGGTGACGATTTCTACCCAGGCGAGTATCAGAAAACCTGGGTCCACGTAGAAGGCGCTGACAAAGATCCCCGATTTCACTGGGAATCGCGCCAATCAAGGCATTCTCTGAATCGGGTTGTAGACGGCCTTCGTTCCGGCAATTCCTTCTTTGTCATGGGTGACCTGGTTGACCGCCTTGAATTCTTCGCCCAGAAGGGCTGGGAAAAAGCTCCCATGGGAAGCGAACTGGACCTGAATTCGTCCAAGGGAGCCTCCAAGAATAGCGGGAAAAAGGACCTGACCCTCACTATTAGGTTCAGAAGTCCGCTGGTGAACAACAATGATTATGCGCCCGTCGTCAACCATATCGACCTGATCGCCGGGGAAATCACCGGCCCAATCTCTCCTTCCAGCCCGGACTACACCAAGGCAACCAATGAAAGCACCAAAGTTATCGCCAGTTTCAAAGCCGGCGACTGGAAACAGGATGTAGACGGCTACAACACCATCGTTTATGAGATCCAGGATCTCAAAAAGAGCATGTATTTCCGCCTCCGGGGAACAAATCTGGCCTGCGATACTCCGAAAGAAACCGGCCCCGAAGTGGCGCTCCCGAGCGCGGAATATTGTAACCCCCTGGCAGACAGCCTGATCGATACCTCGAAGGGCCCGGCAGTGCAGGCAGCGGCTGCTTGGAAAGACCTTTGGTTCTATAGCAATCCCATCCTTGTTTATGCTAAATAGACAACTCTCGGACCTGTAGAAAGGCTTAACCCTGTTGGATTTGGAAGGGGGGCTGCCAGGGCCCTCCTTCCAAATTTCGAAAACCTAAGCCAAAATATTTTAATTTTCCCCCGATTCTCTCTCCCCTGACAGGGGAGGATGAAGGTGGTCGAATACGCAGAGGGTTTGATGGCAAGCGTTTCAGTGGTCAGCGATCCGAACCAGCATCTCCACCTCAAAGTCAACAACCACTACCAGATGGGCGGCACCTCATCGGTATTTTCCGACCGGAGGGAGGGGCATATCCCCCTGTTGCTGCATCCCAATCCGAAAAGGGCGTTGTTCCTCGGTATGGGTACGGGAGCGACGCTTGCGGCAGGCCTCGACCATCCCGGACTCCATTCAGAGGGGGTGGAGCTCATTCCGGAAATTATTCCCCTCCTGCCCTATTTCAGGAAGTCCACCGGGGAGTTGGCGAACGACCCGCAAATCAAAATTGTTGTCGCCGATGCCCGGCGCTATGTAAACGCCTCGCCCAAATCCTACGACGTGATCGTTGCCGATCTTTTTCATCCCTCCAGAGACGGGGCCGGATCGCTTTATACGCTCGAGCACTTCACGGCAATCCGTTCTCGCCTCTCGAACGGAGGTGTTTTCTGTCAGTGGCTTCCCTTATACCAAATGGATCTGGAAACGCTCCGAATCATCACCCGGACCTTCCTTACGGTATTCCCGGAGGCAACGGCATATCTGGCCCATTACAGCTTGAAAGCCCCGATCGTTGGCCTTGTCGCCAACCTCGGAGGCAAGACCTACCCTGCCACCTGGCTTGAGGGGCGTGTCCGGGATGCGAACCTTGCCCAAAAACTACGGGATTTGCGCCTTCACACGAACTTCAACCTCTTCGGATGCTTTCTCGCGGAGGCCTCGGAGCTGAGGCGGTTTGCGGGATCCGGACCCCTTAACACCGACAATCGGGCCCCTCGTAACCTATCAAGCGCCGCGCTTTGCCTATGCCAACACAGAGCCAATATACCGCCCCCTTTTCGCCCTGCTTGACTTATTTCGGGCGGCACCTGAACAAGTGCTCGCCCCTCCTCAGAATATGCAGGAGGCCGATAAACACAGGCGGCTGTCGGCCTATTGGACGGCACGGAATCCGTTCTTGAAGTTGGGGGTTGGGATAAAAGAAACCGATGACATCCGCGATCTGCTTTCCCAGGTGAAGGGCCCCCTCCTGGACATCGTGCGGTTGAGCCGGGATTTTGATTCGGCTTATCTTCCCCTCCTAAAGATTGCGCAAAGGCTTGCCAAGATCGATTCAAAGGCGGCAGGAGAGCTTTTGGCTGAATTGGAATATGCCAATCCACATCGGAACGAGGCTCGATTATTTCGTAATGCGGGTTTTCAAGGAGAAGACCCTGATTAGAGGTTAAGGTGCCGGGGAGGGAAACGGCGGGAAGACTTTCGAGAATGAAGGCTTTCAAGGTATCCCGAAAGCGGTAATAAATTCCTGGACTTTGGCCTTGATTTTATCCCGAATGATCCGAACCTGCGAAACCTGCTCGGAATGGCTTCCGGTCAGCTGGGCGGGATCGCGAAAGCCCCAGTGATGTTGCTTGCTTGCCCCGGGGAAGATCGGGCATTTTTCGGCGCCGGCCTCATCACAGACCGTTATTACATGGTTAAACCGCCTGCCCTATCTGAACAGACCGAAGACACTCCGGGTTTTCTTCATGGAAATATCAATTCCGATCTCTTGCATCACCTCGACAACGAGGGGATTCAGGGTTCCCGGCTCCAATCCCGCGCTCTCTCCCTCGAAACGGTCTCTCCCGAGCGTGTAAGGCCCAAAACCTGAGGCCCCTGGATGTAAAAACGATCATCACCCGTTGCGGCGAAGGGACCAAAATGGTTTTTACCGGAGACCTTGTCCAGATTGACACGCCATATTTGGATCCAATGATCAACGGGCTGGCCCATCTCATCAGCCGTTTCATTCAGGAAGAGAACTTCTGCTATCTGCAATTGAGGGAGGGGGTGCGCTCCCGATTGGCCAAACAAGGGGCAGCGTTATTATAAATACCGGAAAAAAATTAGGAATCCGAACCCGTTGCCGCCCCGGCAGGCTCCCAAACCCGGGCTTTCAGCCTTCGGGCATTTTCGGCCAATAACGCGCCGTGATCGGAGGCTTTTTTTAAGTCGCTCATCCAGATGGTATGGGGAATCCGGTAACCATGCGTTTTCATATTTACGCTGTTGCCAGATTTCCGGAAAAAAAGTCTCATAAACAAATTCTTCATGCTTTCCCTCCCGGATTTCCGCCCCTCAGCAAGCGATGGGGTGAAAATCATTTTTCTTTCATTCCTTGAAGACATATATTGCATTTTAGCCCTCCACGATTGCGCCATGATTAACGGAAGGTAAATTATTTGAAAATTCGTCTTTGGATTTTTTTCAGGGGGCTTATCGGGGTATTCGAGAATCGATTGGGACGCTTAACCTTTTGAAAAAATCTATGAGTTTGGCAAACGCCGTTATCATTTCCCCGGGGATCGAATATTTCCAAAACTGTGGAAAGGAGCTCTCGAAGAAAGGTCTTCTTACCAAACGACCATTAGAGAAGAACCATAGACAGGAAAAGGAATTGGCAATAAATCAAGGAGCAAGGAGATTGAAATGGATTTAGAACCGGGGGTTTTTTCAATATGCTTTACAGGTTCAAAATAATCTGCATCATTGGATCCAACCTTCCTGCTCTCTTTGCAGCTTTGAAACTGAGGATGACGAGATATTGGGATTATGTTATGTCCGGACCAAGGATTCTACTTTTCGGGAGACGAGGATAAGCAGGTAATCCTTGAAATGGGCCTGCCTTTTGAAGTCCCGGAGGATGTTTTCATAGACGGATTCTATATCCCGAAAGGATTTGCCTGTGGCCGAAGAAATCCTCTCAATAGCCATCCGATGCTGGCTGGCTTCGCGATCGTTTTCATAGATGGAATCAAGGTCTACATTCATTTCAGTCTCCAGATGTTTTTGCGCAATAAAACATCCGTAAAACGGGGCTGTCGGAAAGCCGATATCTTTATCCCCGCCAATTCTCGCGGCCTGTGCCTCGACACAGAACCCCTAAAACCCCTTCTAATCGTCCTCCGGTTTGCAGTAGGCGTGGTGTTTAATGACCCGGGCTTTGACCATAAAGATGACCCCTTCGGCGATGTTGGTGGCATGGTCGGCGATCCGCTCCAGATATTTACTGACGATGATCAGATGTACCGCCCGGGTGATCGTCTTGGGGTCGGCTATCATGAAGGAAAGAAGTTCCCGGAAGACCTGGTCGTTCAGGTCATCCACCTGATCGTCCCGTTCGCAAACCGCGCGCGCCAGGTCGGGATCGCCCGAGACAAAGGCGTCCAGCACTTCCTTGACCATGTTCTTGGTGATTTCGGCCATCCGGGGGATGTCTATGTAGGGTTTAAGCTGGGGCTCCTGATTCAGGGAAAGCGCCCTTTCGGCGATATTGACCGCCAAATCCCCGATGCGCTCCAATTCGATGTTGATCCGCATGGCCGAGGTGATAAACCGGAGATCCGCGGCCATAGGCTGATGAAGCGCGAGAAGCTTCAGGGAGAGATCGTCAATCTCCAACTCGATATCATTGATAGCCTTGTCCTCGCGGATGGTCTTTTCGGCCAGGGCGCTGTCCCGCTTGACCAGGGCGTCGATGGCGTTGGCAATGGCCTGCTCAGCGAGCCCGGCCATTTTCAACAGCTCTTTTTTGAGACCATTCAACTCCTGCTGAAAATGCGTTTCCATGTTTTAGAGCCCCTTTGAACCTTGAGTCCATTTCAAGTTGTTCCTCACACTCACACCCGCACTGATACCCTGATGCTCTCGTAGCCTCCGCCTTAGACGATTTCCCTCATCCGAACCGGCCGGTCACGTAATCCTCGGTCCGTTTGTTTCCCGGGTTAGTAAATATTTTGTCCGTTTTATCCATTTCGATCAAATCCCCGAGGTAAAAGAAGGCCGTATAGTCGGATACACGGGCGGCCTGCTGCATGTTATGGGTGACGATCACGATGGTATAGTTATTCTTGAGCTCCTGGATCAGCTCTTCGATCTTCTGGGTGGCGATGGGATCGAGGGCCGAGGCCGGTTCGTCCATCAGGATCACCTCGGGCTTTACCGCCAGGGCCCGGGCAATGCAAAGCCGCTGCTGCTGGCCGCCGGAGATCTGAATGGCCGATTCGTGAAGGCGATCCGCCACTTCGTTCCAAAGGGCCGCGTCTTTTAGGCTTTTTTCCACCCGGTCCGCAATCTCGCTTCTCGAGCAGTCGCCGTCGATTTTCAGCCCGTAGGCGACGTTTTCAAATATGGTTTTCGGAAACGGGTTCGACTTCTGGAAGACCATTCCCACCCGCTTGCGCACTTGAACCACATCGACTTCGGGGGCATATATATTTTGCCCATCCAAGAGGATTTCGCCTTCGACCCGTGCCCCCTCGACGATGTCGTTCATCCGGTTGAGGCAGCGAAGAAAAGTTGTCTTGCCGCAGCCGGAAGGCCCGATCAGGGCGGTCACCTGGTTTTTGCGGATCGCCATGGAAATCCCCTTCAGGGCCATGACGCTCCCGTAATAGAATTTCAAATCCTGGGCGGACATTTTAAGAACCGGCTTTTCCATATTTATCCTTTTAGCCCCTGGCGGTAGCGGTAGCGCAACCAGATGGCCGAAAAACTGAGGAGAAGAATCAAACCCAAGAGCACCAAGGCTGTCCCATAGGCGATCGGCCGCACCTTGGCGATATCATGATGCTGAGTCGCCAGAATATAAAGGTGATAAGGAAGGGCCATGAATTGGTCGAATATGGACCCGGGAAGGTGGGGAAGAAAGAAGGCCGCCCCTGTAAAAAGAATGGGCGCCGTCTCCCCGGCGGCCCGGGCCAGACCCAAAATGACCCCGGTTAACATCCCCGGAATCGCATAGGGCAAAACATTGGTTCGGATGGCGTGCCATTTGGTGGCTCCCAGGGCCAAAGCCCCTTCCCGGTAGGCTTTCGGCACGGTCTTCAGGGCTTCTTCACAGGCGGTGATTGTCCAGGGAAGAGTCAAAAGACCGAGGGTAAGCCCGGCCGAAAGGATCGAGGTGCCCAGGTGCATCAGCTGCACGAAGAGCACGACGCCGAAGAGCCCGTAAACGATCGAGGGGACCCCCGACAAATTGCGGATCGCCAGGCGGATCATCCGGGTCGTTCTGCCGGGCCGGGCGTACTCATGAAGATAAACGGCGGCGAACATTCCCAGAGGGACGGCAAAGGCAACGGTGATGATGCTGACCAGAAACGTTCCCAGGATCGCCGGGAAAATCCCCCCTTCGGTCATCCCCTGCTTTGGAGGCTGAGATAGGAAATTCCAGGAAATAACCCCGATCCCCTTGCTGAAAATATCAAAGAGAATAATTCCGAGAAACAGCAAAACTAAGACCGCGCAAGCGGCCAGGAGAGCAAACCCTAAACGTTCCGTGAACTTCTTGCTCACCGCTCCACCTCCTGGTATTTCTGCAAAATGACGTCGGAGATCAGGTTGACGACGAAGGTCATAACGAAGAGCACAAAGCCGATCACAAACAGCGCATAATAATGAGTCGTATTATAGGGGACTTCGCCCAGCTCTATAGCGATCGTGGCAGTCATGGTCTGGATGGCTTCCAGAAAGTTAAAGGTCAGGGCCGGCGCGTTTCCCGTGGCCATCAAAACGGTCATGGTCTCCCCGATGGCCCGGCCCATACCCAGCATAATGGAAGCGATAATTCCCGAAAGTGCCGAGGGGATGGATACCCGGACCAATGTCTGCCAGCGGTTGGCGCCCAGGGCCAAGGACGCTTCCTTATAGGTCTGCGGCACGGCCCGCAGAGCGTCTTCGGAAAGGCTGACAATGGTGGGCAGAGCCATGATGGCGAGCAGAATGGATCCGTTCAGGGCGTTCAAACCGTGGGAGACCCCGAATAATTTCGAGATGATCGGATTGACCAGGACTATACCCAGAAAGCCCACCACCACCGAGGGAATGGCGGCCAGGATCTCGATCGCCGGTTTCAGGATCTCCTTGAACCGCTTCGAGGCCATCTCGGAGATGAAGGCCGCGCAGCCGACCCCTAAGGGGACCGCGATGATCAAAGCCCCCAGGGTGACCATCAGGCTGCTCACGATCAAGGAAAGGATCCCATATCGGGGGATAGAATAGGAAGTCGGGTTCCACACGGCACCGGCAAAAAACTGAAGGATGCCGAGTTCGGCGAAGGCGGGGTAGGCTTTTATGAACAGGAGGGCGAAGATCCCTCCTAAAATCAAAATGGCCATCAGGCCGTTCAGGAAAAAGAAACGTTCGATCAAGGTTTCTTTCCGGCGCCGGCGGCGGGCCTCCCGAAGAGAAGTCTCCAGCTCCTTCATGTCTGCCGCCTTGGAAACCGCAGCTCCAAAACTCATAATGGTTTCTCCATGATGAATACCACTTAAAAGTTCTCGGGGGAAGAAAACATCAAATAAATCATTATCTTCCCCCAAGATTATCCAGAGTTTCGTTTACAGACCCTGCTTGCGGTTGAATTCGGCCCAATTTGCCTGAACCGGGAAAAACCCCTGCTTCCTGACGATCTCCTGGCCCTCGGGGCTGATCTGGAATTTCATGAAATCTAAGAGCTTGCCGGAAGGCTTGCCGTTCAGATATTGATTCAAAGGACGGCTGATGGGGTATTTCCCGGTCATCACGTTTTCCATCTTCGCCGGGTTATAGGCCTCTGATTTCTCATCTTTGGCCACATTCAATATTTTTACTCCCGGTTTCACTTCGCCGCTTGAACCAACCACATATCCCACAGCCGCGTATCCAACTCCGGCCTTGTCCCTCTGCACCCCTTCCACGATCTGGGCATTGCCGTTCATGGATTTCATGTGCTGGGAATAATCCCCCTTGAGTACGAATTCGCGGAAGAACACATAGGTGCCGGAGTTGCTCTGGCGGCCATAGAGGGAAATTTTCATGTCCGGGCCGCCTACTTCCTTCCAGTTGCCGATCTCACCTTTAAAGATCTTTCCGAGCTGATCAACCGTCAATTTGGATACCGGGTTTTCCGGGTGGAGGATGACCGATATGCCGTCAGTAGCAAAGGCCACACGGAAGGGGCTCACTCCCGCCTTTTTGGCTGCCTCTTCTTCCTTGGCACTCAACTCCCGGGAAGAATTGGCGATATCGGTCTGCTTGTTGATCAGGGCGGCGATTCCCGTTCCCGACCCTCCGCCGGTGACAGAAATATTGACGCCCGGGTTCTTCTGCATAAAAACTTCCGCCAATCTCTGAACCAGGTTTACTTCCGAATCGGATCCCTTGACCTGAATCATCCCCTGGCCATTGGCCATGGGCACCGAAAGAACCAAGGTTGTAAAGGCAATAGCGAACAATCCGGCAAAATACCAACTCTTTCTAAACATTTTGACCTCCTGAGATTTCATTCTTTTTAATGATAGGGTTTTCAAATTACAGTTCAGTTACCGGTTTGTAAAATAATTGTAAAATTTCAAGATGCCATCTTTTCACCTCCATTCCCGGTTGGTTCCGAACTCACGGGAATAATGATCGAAAAAAGACTTCCTTTGCCCAGTTCACTTAGCACCTTAATTTTACCCCCATGTAATTCCACAACCTGTTTGACCAGAGATAGCCCCAAGCCAATGCCCTTTTCATTCTTTGTATTCCGACCTCGATAAAACGGCTCAAAGATCTTGGAAATATCTTCGGCCGGAATCCCGACCCCATTGTCTTTCACGGATATTTCAATAACGCGTTCCCCCTTCATTTCTATAAACCCAGTTTTTATTTCGATCCTACCCTCGTCGGGGGTGTATTTAAAGGCATTGGTAATCAGGTTTTCAACGGCCCGCTGCAGCCAGCGCTTATTGCCCATAATGGTTGGAAGAAGTTCCTCGCTATGGAAATCCACGGCAATTTTCTTTCCCTTTCCAATGGGGCTTAGCAATTCCGTCGCGGTTTTTACCAAAGAATTGACCTCCAGACATTCTTTGTCCTTTTCCAGGTTTTTAAGGGAAAGATCTGAAAAGGCCAGGATTTCTTCAAGCCACCGGGTCATGCTCATGCTGTTTTGATAGATGTTGCGCAGAAAGGATATTTTTTCTTCGTCGGGATCTTTGCGCATCAAGACTTTTGCCGAAGCCCCGATGGACATGAGCGGATTTTTCAAATCGTGTATGATTTCTCGAAGATTGGTTTCCTGCTCCCGCATTTGCAGGCGAAGGCGGTCGACTTCCCGATAGAGTTCGGCTACGGTCCATTTCTTTTGCAGGATTCGATCGATACGTAGGGTAAGTTCTGCCAAAGAAAAGGGTTTTGTTAAGTAGTCGTCGGCTCCCAGTTCTAAACCCTGAATCCGATCTTCAGGGAGAGTGCGGGCGCTTAAAATGAGGATCGGAATATTACGGATCATTGGATTTTCATTTCTGCGGACCAGACGGCAAACCTCCCACCCATCAATCTCGGGCATCATAAGATCGAGAATCAATAGATCGGGATGGATGGAATTCAGTTCTTCCCAGGCTTCCCTACCGTTGAAGGCAAGATGGGTTTCATATCCCTTTTTCTTAAGGTGAAAAGAGAGCATTTCCACTAAATCCGGCTCGTCGTCTACGATCAGAATCCGTGGAAGATCTTCCGCAGCCCGGTTCGCATTCTCTTCTTGCTTACTGAGCGGCATCAATCCAAAATTCACGCCTGTAGCCTCCATCCCAGGAAAGTATGCGCTTGCACCCAATTTCTGATTTTACAGAGGCAGACTTACCGTAAATCTGGAACCCTTTCCAGGTTGGCTGTCCACCGAAACGCGCCCGCCGTGAGCCTCGGCGATATGTTTGACAATGGAAAGGCCCAATCCCGTTCCTCCCAGCTCGCGGGACCGCCCCTTGTCTACCCGGTAGAAACGCTCGAAGATTCTTAACAGGTCCTCGGCGGGAATTCCGATCCCGGTGTCGGCCACCTCAAACTGAATACCTGCCTTAGTCTTTCCGGCTTCCAGCGCAATCTTTCCTCCTTCAGGGGTATAATTGATCGCGTTCTGGAGAAGATTCACAAGCATCTGGTGGATCTTCTGGTTATCGCCCGGAAAAGGAGGAATTTTCGGAGGGCATTTGATCTCCAGAACCTGTTTCTTGGCTTCCCCCAGGGGTCTTACGGAATCCAGAGCGCCCTGAAGCAACTCGGCTATGTCGATCAGTTCCTTTCGAAGGAAGCGGGTGGGGGATTCGAGCTGGGAAAGAAGAAGCAAGTCGGCAACGATCTTTTCCATCCGGGCCGCATGACGGTCGATAACCTTCAAGAACTCCGCGGCGTGCGGACTGCTTTTCAAATTTTCTTCGAGTAAGGCTTCTGCATATCCCTTGATAGCGGTCAAGGGAGTGCGCAGCTCATGTGACACATTGGCTACAAACTCCTGCCGGATCCTCTCTAATCGTTTCATTTCACTGACGTCGTGAAACACCATGACGACCCCGCCCGTCTTCCTCTCCGGATCCTGAATGAGAGAACTCTGCACTTGATAAATTTTATTGGGCTGGCTGAGAAAGGAAAGGGTTCTTTTTAACCCCTGTTCTGAGGCCAGGGTGGTTTGAATCAAACTGTTAAGCTCGGGATCGCGAAACACCTCCAAGTAGTGTTTCCCCAGGTCGGCGGGAAAGGATTGAGGTATAATCGCCAACATGGAGTCGTTCATTTTCTTCACCCGCCCCTGAAGATCCAAAATGAGAACGCCCTCCTCCATACCTCCTAACAGGGCCTGTGATTCCGCCAGGGAATTCGAGAGCCTCTGGAGTTTATCCTGGATCGACTCTGCCATCTGATTCAAACGGCCGCTCAGGGCCCCCAGTTCGGTTTTGGTGTCGCGGAGACGGATTTTCCAGTTGAAGTGCCCCTCTGATAAATGCCGGACCCCTTCTTCGATTTTCTCCAGGGGGCGGAGGATGGATCGGGAGACGCCCACGAAAATTAGAAGAAAAACAGCGGCGAGAAGAAAGGTCAAAAGCACATTCTTCCAGCCATTGACTCCCGGAAGCAGAAAAAAGCCGGCAATCCAAAGGAACGCCGCTCCGGGAAATAGGAAAGAGAGGAAAAAACGCCAGTGGATTTTCATTCCCCATTTCATGAATTCTGGGTATCCTCAGCGAGTTTATAGCCCAAACCTTTGATGGAAATAAGGAACTTTTCAAGGATGGGAAACTTTTGGCGCAGTCGGGCAACATGTACATCCACCGTCCTCGTGGTGCCATAATAGTCATAGCCCCAAAGTTCGTTCAGGAGGGTTTCGCGGGATAGCACCCGGCCGCAGTTTGCAAAGAAACACTCCAGGAGCTTGAACTCTTTGGACGTGAGGTCATGAATCTTCCCTTTGTAGGATACTTCGTGGCGATCGCTATCGAGCGAGATCCCCCTGTATTGCCATTTCACCTCTTTGGGCTGCGGTTTCTCGATCCGCCGGTGAAGGGCTTTGATCCGCGCCTGGACCTCGCGGGGGCTGAAAGGTTTGGTAATATAGTCGTCGGCCCCCAATTCGAGTCCGATGATCCGGTCCATCTCGTCGGTCTTGGCGGTAAGCATAATAATCGGCAGGGCGG
>Ga0105107_10000833_pt1 | contig 20017 bp, 17 predicted proteins | sample PPLLaktember2015_6_FD_79335 | JGI IMG/M metagenome (GOLD analysis project Ga0105107, IMG submission 79335) | Freshwater sediment microbial communities from Prairie Pothole Lake near Jamestown, North Dakota, USA - PPLs Lake P8 Core (1) Depth... | ecosystem: Environmental > Aquatic > Freshwater >... | reverse complement strand
GCTCAGCGGCCGCGAAAGACCGGCTTGCGCTTCTCCACGAAGGCGCGCCGGGCCTCCCGCGCGTCCTCGCTGGTGCGGAGCGGGCGGCCGATCTCCTCCTGGCGGCGCCAGGCCTCGGCGAGGGGCAGCGCCAGCAGCTCGCGCACGCCCGCGCGGGTAGCCTGGACGGCGAGGGGCGCGTTCGCCGCGATGCGATCGGCGGCGGCGAACGCCGTGGCGAGCAGCTCGGCGCGCGGCACCACCCGGTTCACCAGGCCGATCTCGGCGGCGCGCGCGGCGGAGATCGGAGCGGCGGTGAGCAGCAGCTCCTGGGCGTGCACCCAGGCGATCTGGCGCGGCAGCAGCACGCTCGCGTTCCCGGTCGGGTAGAGGCCGAGGGCGACCTCCTCGAGGGCGAAGCTCGCCTCCGGCACGGCGAAGCGGAGATCAGCGGCCAGCATCAGGTCGAATCCCCCCGCCCGGGCGTGCCCGTTCACCGCGCAGACCAGCGGGACGCGGAGGTCGAACCCCACGAGGAGCGCGGTCTGCACGCTGCGCAGTCCCTCGAAGCTCTCGGCGTCGATGCGCTCGCCCCGCGCGAGGCGCTGGGAGGCTTCGATGGTGCTGGCCATGTCCATGCCCGCGCAGAAGGCCCGCTCGCCGGCGCCGGTCAGCACGGCGCAGCGCAGCTCCCGGTCGGCGGCGATCTCCCGCCAGGCTCCGGCCAGCTGGCGCAGCAGAGCCGGGTCGAGGGCGTTGGCCTTCTCGGGTCGGTCGAGGGTCACGAGCGCCACGTGGGGGTGCTCGGCGGGGCGCTCCAGGTGGACCGGCATGGCTCGCTCGCTCCGGGGCCCGGCGCTTCGATACGATCGGCCCGGACATCGGTGCCGCGACGGGCGGGGCCGACCCGAGAGTAGCCGGGAGAGCGCGGACGCATGCGCGAGGTGGAGGCGGCGGTCGGCGCCCCGGTGTGGGCGAGCCTCTCGTCGCGCGGCGGGCGGGCCGACAACCAGGACCGCTGCGGCGACGGGCCGATGCCCGGCGGCCACGTGTTCGTGGTGGCCGACGGCCTCGGCGGGCACGCAGCCGGCGCGGTGGCGGCGGAGGCCTGCGTGACCGCCGCGCTGGCGGCCGCGCGCAGCGCCGACCTCGAGCCGGAGCCGCTGCGCGCGCTGTTCGAGGCCGCGCACCGGGCGGTGCAGGAGGCCCAGCGCGATCCATCTGCGGCCGGCTGCCGCACGACGTTGGTCGTGCTGATGGCGGGAGGCGGCCGCGCGCTCTGGGGCCACGTCGGCGACACGCGGCTCTACCACCTGCGCGCGGGGCGCGTGATCGCGCAGACGCTCGACCACAGCGTGCCCCAGGCGCTGGTGCAGAGCGGCGCGATCAAGGCCTCCGAGATCCGCCGCCATCCGGATCGCAATCGCCTGCTGCGCTCGCTCGGCGGCGAGGAGGAGGTGGCGCCGACGCTGCTCGCGGCGCCCGTGGCGCTCGAAGCAGGCGACGCCTTCCTCCTCTGCAGCGACGGCCTGTGGGAGCACGTGACCGAGGCCGAGATGGAGGAGTCGCTGCGCGGTGCGGCGAAGCCCGAAGAGTGGCTGCGGCGCCTCGAGGCGCGCGTGCTCGGCGCCGCGCGGGGCGCCTTCGACAACTACAGCGCGACGGCGGTGTTCTTCGGTGCGGCCGGAGGAGGCGGCAAGGCGCAGGCCCCGCGGCGCCGGCTCCGGGTGGTGGTCGCCGCTCTCGCAGCGGTCTGCCTGGGGCTCGCGGTCCAGCGCTGCCTGGGCCGCCCCGACGCGGGTCTCGTGTTCGGGACGGGAGCTGCGCGCTCCTTGCCGGTGGGTGAAGAGGCCCACGGGGCGCCGCCCGGGGTCCGGCTACACTCCACGTCCGCCGAGTCCCGCCGCAGCGCGGGGTGGCGGTGAGGCGCAGCGATGGCCCAGAGCCAGTACTCGCTCCAGCCGGGCACTCGGATCGGGGATTACGAGATCCTCGCCGAGCTCGGGGCCGGGAGCTTCGGGATCACCTACAAGGCGTGGGACCACCGCCTCCAGACCTACGTGGCCCTGAAGGAATACCTGCCGATCGAGTTCGCCGTCCGCGGACCCGATTCGACCACCGTCGCGCCGCGCAGCGAGAAGGTCACCCATCAGTACCAGTTCGGGCTCAAGGGCTTCCTCGAAGAGGCGCGCACCCTCGCCCAGTTTCGCGACGCGCGCATCGTCCGCGTCACCAACTACATGGAGGGCAACGGAACCGCCTACCTCGTGATGGACTACGAGGAGGGCGAGTCCCTCGACGCGCTGGTGCGCCGCGACCAGAAGCGGCTCGACGAGCCGGAAGTGCTGCGCATCATGATTCCGGTGCTCGAGGGCCTGTGCATCGTGCACCGCGCGGGCGTGCTGCACCGCGACGTCAAGCCGGCCAACATCTACCTGCGCGCCCAGGGCTCCCCGCTGCTGCTCGACTTCGGCGCGGCGCGCCATGCCCTCGGCGAAGAGACGCAGAATCTGACCAGCATCGTGACGCCCGGCTACGGGCCCTTCGAGCAGTACCAGCGCACGGGCAAGCAGGGACCCTGGACGGACGTCTACGGCGCCGGCGCCACCTTGTACCGCCTCGTGACCGGGCGGCGGCCGGCGGAGGCGCCCGATCGCGCGGCCGCGGCCCACGCGCGGGAGAAGGATCCGAACCCGCCGGCGCAGGAGCTGGCCAAGGGCCGCTACACCCAGCGTCTGCTCGAGACCGTCGACTGGATGCTGCAGCCGTTGCCGCAGGACCGGCCGCAGCGCGTGGAGGACGCCCTCGAGCGCATCGCGAGCACCGACGCGCCGACGCTGCGCGATCCGGGCGGCCCGCCGACTTCGAGCGGCGCGCGCGCCCGCGCGACGCTGGCGGCGATGGAGCAGGAGCGCGCCGCGCGCAAGCAGTGGATGACGACCCTCGGCGTGGGTCTGGCGGTGGCCCTCTCGGTGGCCGGCCTCGGCGTGCTGGCGACGCGGCGCGCGGAGTCGCCGGCGGCCGGGTCGGCCCGCCCCGCGGCGCCGCCGTCCCTCGAGGCGGTGCCCGCCCCGGCCGAGATGAGGAGCGACGAGCCGGTGACGGAGCCGGCCCCCGGCAGCGCCCAGGCCCCCGCGGCCGATCCCGCCGTCGACGCTTTCGTGGCCCGCGAGCAGCAGATCGCGGAGGCGCTGGCGCGCGCGGAGCAAGCCGTGTCGGAGCTCCGCCTCACCACCCCCGAGACCGACTCGGCGATGTTCCACTACCAGCAGGTGCTCAGCCTCGATCCGGAGAACGAGGTGGCGCGCGAGGGCGTGCGCCGCATCGTGCTGCGCTACGTGTCGCTGGCGGACTCGGCGGCGTCCTCGGGCAACCGCTCCCAGGCGATCACCTACCTGGAGCGCGCCAGCTCGATCTCGCCGAACGACCCCGAGGTGATCGCCGCGCGCGCGCGGATCGCCTCGGCTCCGCCGACGGCGCCGCGGGCGACCCAGCCGTCCGCGCCGAGCCTGCGGGCGGAGTCGCGCGGCGTCGCGCCGGCGCCGGCCCCCGCGCCGCCGCAGTGGACCAGCTTCCGCCAGGCGAAGGAGGCCTACCGCGCCCGGCGCATCGATCGCGGCGAGTACGGCCGCATCGTCGACGATCTCGAACGCCGCCGCAACGCCGAGATCCTGCGCGCCAAAGCCTCCTACGTCGCCCACGAGATCAACCGCGACGAGTACGGCCGCCGCGTCCGCGAAATCAAACTCCGCTACGCCGGCGAAAACTGACGCCTTCGAAAGACGTCTGTGAAGTCGCTAGTAGAGGCCGAGCATGCGGCCGGCGAGGGCGAGGACGGCGAGGGCGAGGACGGGGCGGATCAGACGTTCGCCGCCGCGAACGGCGAGGCGCGCGCCGAGCTCGCCGCCTGCGGCGAAGCCCGCGCCGAGCACCAGCGCCGGCAGCCAGGCCACCTTGCCCTCGGCGATGAAGATGGGCGCGGCGAGCAGCGTGAAGCAGAAGTTGATCGACACCTTGAGGGCGTTGGCGCGCACCAGGTCGTAGCCGGCCCAGGCGAGCGCGAACACGAGCAGCACGCCGACGCCGGCCTGGATCGCCCCGCCGTAGAGCCCGATCGCGAAGAAGGCCGCGGCGCGCAGCCAGCGCGGAGGTTGCGGGCCGGGATCGACGCCGAGCGTCGGCGGTCGCCGAAGCGTCGGCACCAGCAGCACGAGCATGGCGAGCGCGAAAGCGCGCTCGAAGGCGCGGTCGCTGAGCTGCACCACCGCGATCGCGCCCGCCAGCGCGCCAGCGGCCACCGCGCCGAGCTCGAGCGCGGCCCTGCGTACGTCCCAGATGCCCGCCCGGCGGAAGCGCCAGGCGGCCACGCCGTTCTGCACCAGGATGCCGATGCGGTTGGTGCCGTTCGCGACCCCGCCGGGCAGGCCGAGCATCACGAGCAGCGGCACGCTCAGCAGGGAGCCGCCGCCCGCGAGCGTGTTCACCGTGCCTGCGGCGAGGCCGCCGGCCAGCAGAAGCAGCGCCTCGAAGGGGCTCACGACCGCTACGATCCCTCCGCGGGCTGCGCATGGAGGCTTCCGATGCCCGGGTCGGCTGCTCGAATACCGCAGGTGGGGCGCTTCGGCACCTGGCCGTCGTCCGTGAGCGCCGCGCAAGCGGCCGGCGCGGCGCTGCGCCTGTCCCAGCCGCAGCTCGACGGCGACCACGTCTACTGGCTGGAGGGACGTCCGGAGGAAGGCGGGCGGCAGACGGTGATGCGCGCGCCGCTCGCGGGCGCGGGCACCGTCGAGGATCTGACGCCGCAGCGCAACGTGCGCTCCCGGATCCACGAGTACGGAGGCGGCGACTACCGCGTAGGCGAGGGAGTCGTCGTGGCGGCGGATCCCGAGGGCGGCGCCTTCCTGGCGGGCCGGGCGTCCGGCGCGCTCGCCAGCGCCCGCCCGGCTGCGCGCTATGCCGACTTCGCTTTTTCACCCGACGGCCGCTGGATCGTCGCGGTCGAGGAGGAGCACGGCGACGGCGAGCCGCGCAACCGCCTGGTGGCGCTCGCGCGCTCCGGGCGCGAGCGCATCGTGATCGGCGGCGAGCACGACTTCGTGGCCTCGCCCTGCTTCTCGCCGGACGGCGCGCGCCTCGCCTTCCTCAGCTGGGAGCACCCCGACATGCCCTGGGACGCCACCGCGCTGCGCGCCCTGCGCTTCGGCCCCGACGGCCCGGCCGGCGGCGCGCGCCTCGTGGCCGGAGGCGGCGAGGAATCGATCTTCCAGCCGAGCTTCTCGCCGGACGGCGCGCTCACCTTCGTCTCCGACCGAAGCGGTTGGTGGAACCTGTGGCAGGAGCGGGGCGACGCGCTGCGGCCGCTCTGCCCGCGCGAGGCGGAGTTCGGCCTGCCGCTCTGGGTGCTCGGCCTCTCGACCCACGGCCACGAGGGGGAGGGCGTGCTCTGGTGCAGCGAGCGCTCCGCCGGGCGGGACCGGCTCTGCCGCCTCGAGACGGAGACGGGCCGCCTCGACGCCTTGCCGCTGCCCTTCGACCTCGTCGAGGGGCTCAGCGTTCGCGGCGGGCGCGCCGCCTTCATCGGCTACGGGGCCCGGCGCGCGCCGACGGTCTGCGTCCTCGACCTCGCCAGCCGCGCGCTGCGCGAGGTGCGCGAGGCCTTCCCGGTCACGCTCGCCGACGCGGACCTCTCGCTCCCCGAGGCCGTCGAGCTCCCGAGCGAGGAGGGGAGGCGCGCCTACGCCTTCCTGTACCGCCCCGCGAACGGCGCCTGGCGCGCGCCGGCCGGCGAGCGGCCGCCGCTCCTGGTCTGGAGCCACGGCGGGCCCACGAGCAGCGCGGCGCCGGTGCTGCGTCTCGCCCTCCAGTACTTCACCTCGCGCGGCTTCGCGGTGATCGACGTCGACTACGCCGGCAGCACCGGCTACGGCCGCAGCTACCGCAACGCGCTGCGCGGCCAGTGGGGCGTGCGCGACGTCGCCGACTGCGCCGCCGCGGCGCGCTTCGCGGCGGCCGAGGGCGCCGCCGACCCCGCGCGCCTGCTGGCCCGCGGCGGCAGCGCCGGGGGATACACGACTCTGTGTCTGCTGACCTTCCGCGGCGAGTTCGCGGCCGGCGCCAGCTACTACGGCATCGGCGACCTCGCGGCGCTCGCCCGCGACACCCACAAGTTCGAGTCCCGCTACCTCGATCGCCTGGTCGGCCCCTGGCCGGAGCGCGCCGACCTCTACCGGGAGCGCTCGCCCCTCGCCCACGCGGATCGGCTGGCGCGGCCGGTGATCTTCTTCCAGGGCCTCGAGGACCGCGTGGTGCCGCCGGCCCAGGCCGAGACGATGGTGGCCGCCCTCGCCAAGCGCGGCGTGCCCCACGCCTACCTGACGTTCGAGGGCGAGGGCCACGGCTTCCGCCGCGCCGAGAGCCTGGCGACGGCGCTCGAGGCCGAGCGCTGGTTCTTCGCCGAGGTGCTGGGGCTGGCTCCGGGGCCGCCGCCGCCGGGTGTCGTGCTGCGATGAGGTTTCCACTGGAGGTGATGCGGATGGCCGGCGACGTGATTCCCGTGCGCGAGGACGAGCGTCTCGACGAGGCGCCGCTCGCGGCCTGGCTCGCGGAGCGCCTCGAGGGCGCGCGCGGACCTCTCCACGTCCAGCAGTTCGGCGGCGGCCACGCGAACCTCACCTACCTGCTGCGCTTCGGAGAAGGGCCGGACGCGCGCGAGTTCGTGATGCGGCGCCCTCCGCTCGGCCCGGTGGCGCCGGGCGCCCACGACATGCAGCGCGAGTACCGCGCGCTCTCGGTGCTCTGGCGCGCCTTCCCGCCGGCGCCGCGCGCGTTCCTCTACTGCGACGACGCGGCGGTGATCGGCGCCCCCTTCGTCGTGATGGAGCGCCGGCACGGCGTGGTGGTGCGGGGCGCGGTGCCCGAGCTCTATGGCGGAGGCCGGGACGAGCGCGCCAACCGCAAGCTCTCGGAGGTGGTGATCGACGTGCTCGTCGACTTCCACGCGGTCGAGCCGGCGCCCCTCGGCCTCGACGCCCTGGGCCGCGATCCCGAGCACTTTCTCGAGCGCCAGGTCGCGGGCTGGCTGGGGCGCTACCGGCGCGCCCAGACGCGCGAGCTGCCGGAGGCCGAGGCGCTGGTGCGCTGGCTGGAGGACAATCGCCCGCCGTCGCCGAAGGCGACCCTGCTGCACAACGACTGGCGCCTCGACAACATGGCCCTCGATCCCGCCGACCCGGGCCGCTGCGTGGCCGTCTACGATTGGGACATGTGCACGGTGGGCGACCCGCTCGCCGACCTCGGCACCTTGCTCGCTCTCTGGAGCAACCGCGGCGACGCGCCCGCGGGCACCAACCCGATGCCGACCCAGACCCCGGGCTTCCTGTCGCGCGAGGCGGCGGTGGCGCGCTACGGGGAGCGCAGCGGGCGCGACGTCTCGCAGGTTCCCTGGTACGACGTCTTCGGCACCTTCAAGATGGGCGTCGTGCTGCAGCAGATCTACTTCCGCTTTGCGAAGGGGCAGACCCAGGACGCGCGCTTCGCCGGCCTCGCGGGCGCGGCCGAGGGGCTCTTCCGGCTGGCGGCGTCGCGGCGCCCGTAGCGCCGCCTGGCGTCAGCGCGCGGGCTGGAGCTGCTCGGCCACCACGCGCTGCATGCCCTCCACCTCCCGCCCCACCGCGGGCCGGGCGAGCATGCGCGCCTGCCAGTCGCGCAGGGCGCCGTGGGCGTCGGCCGGCGGCGCGCCCAGCGCGGCAGCGGTGTGCACCAGGATGAAGGTGGCGATGTCGGCCACGGAGAAGGCGCCGCAGAGGAAGGCGCGGCCGGCGAGCTCCTTGTCGAGCCGCTCGTGCTCGCGCGCGACGCCGGCGCGCCCGCGGGCGAGGCGCGCCTCGTCGCGCCCGCCGGCGCCGGCCGGGTAGAAGGAGCACTCGATCAGGTCCCAGACGTGGGGGAAGAGCTGTTCGTCCGCGGCGGCCTCGAGGCGGCGGCAGCGCGCGCGCCCGGCGACGTCCCGGGGGTAGAGCGGCGGATCCGGGTAGCGGTCCTCGAGGTACTCGAAGATCTGCGTCGAGTCGTAGACGGCGAGCTCGCCGTCTACGAGCACCGGCACCTGAGCCTTCGGGTTCAGCGCCACCACGTCCGGATGCTTGGGCTCGTAGCGCGCCGCCAGGCTCCAGGGCACGCTGATCTTCTCGTAGCTCAGCCCCTTCTCGTCGAGCGCGATCCGCACCTTCGCGGTGAACAGGCTCAGCGGACCCGAGTACAGCTTCACGGCATTCCTCCTCGGACGCCCCGCCAGTCTGCACCCCGACGGCCCCCTGCGTCAGAGCCAGAACCACCCGCATTCCTGGGTCCACTTCTTCAGAAGGTCGATAGAATCGCGCCACCTGATGCCCCAGTCCCGGCTGCTGACGCGGCCCTTCGTCCTGTGCTTCGTCGCGAACCTGCTGCAGGGGCTGGCGTTCAACCTGTTCCTGCACTTCCCCGGGTACCTGAAGGCGCTGGGCGCCGACGAGCTGCGCATCGGATTCATCTCCGCGCTCACCGCGGTGGCGGCGATCGCCCTGCGCCCGCCGACGGGGCGCGCGATGGACCGCCGGGGCCGCCGCATCGTCATCCTGGTGGGCGGCGTCGTGAACGTCGTCGCGGTGGCGCTCTACCTCACCGTGGAGCGCATCGGCCCCTGGCTCTACGGGGTGCGCGTGGCGCACGGGGTGGCGGAGGCGCTGCTCTTCTCGTCGCTCTTCACCTACGCGGCGGACTTCGTGCCCGCCGCGCGCCGCACCGAGGGGCTCGCCCTGTTCGGCGTCTCGGGCATGCTGCCGATCTCGCTGGCGGGGGCGTTCGGGGACTGGCTGATTCCGCGCCACGGCTACCGGGCGCTGTTCCTGTGCTCGCTGGCGCTCGCGATCGCCTCGCTGCTCTGCTCGCTCCCGCTTCGCGATCTGCCGCGCTCGCGCTCCGGCAGCGGGCGGCCTCTCGGCTTCCGGGCCGCGCTCGGCCAGCGCGATCTGCTGCCGCTCTGGTTCATGGGCAGCGTCTTCTCGGTGGCGCTGACGGCGTTCTTCGTCTTCATCAAGACCTTCGTCGACGCGACGGGCGTCGGCACCGTCGGCGGCTTCTTCACCGCCTACACGGCGTCGGCGCTGGTGCTGCGCGCGTTCCTCGGCTGGCTGCCCGACCGCGTGGGCCCGAAGCGCGTGCTGGTGCCGGCGCTGCTGGCGCTCGCGCTCGGCTTCGTCGCCCTGGCGCAGGCGGGCACCGCCCTCGAGGTCGGCCTCGCCGGCCTGCTGTGCGGGATCGGCCACGGCTACACCTTCCCGATCCTCTTCGGCCTGGTGGTCAGCCGGGCCCCGGAGGACAACCGCGGCGCCGCGATGGCGATCTTCACCGCGCTCTTCGACCTCGGCCTGCTGATCGGCGGCCCCATCCTCGGCGCCCTCATCGAGCGCGCCGGCTACCCCTTCACCTTCCGCACCGCCGCCGCCCTCACCCTCCTCGGCCTCGCCACCTTCCTCCTCTGGGAACGCAGTTTAGAAAGGGGACGGACTTAAGAATTTAGAATCGCCCGCGGGGCCGTTTCTAAATTCTTAAGTCCGTCCCCTTTCTAAATCAGGCGCGGGCTTTGGGGTCGAGCTGGCGGGCGCGGGCGGTGGCGCGGGCGGCGCCGGCGGCGTCGCCGATGGACTTGAGGACGATGCCGAGACGCAGATGGGCGACGGCGTCCTGGGGATCGAGGGCGACGGCCTTCTCGAGGTGCTGGCGCGCGCGGGCCTCGTCGGGCGGCGTCTTCTTGTAGAGGCACCAGCCGAGCGCGCCCTGGTAGGCGGCGTCCTCGGGCCAGAGGGTCACGGCGGCCTGGGCCAGGTCGAGGGCGCCGGCGAACTGTCCGGCGCGCATCATCATCTCGGCCTTGCGGTAGGCGCTCTCCGCCTGGGCCACGCGATCGGCGTCCACCTGGCCGTGACCCTCGAGGGCGGCGTCGTACTCGCGCCTCCGCTCCGCATCCGAGAGCACCTCGTGGGCGCGCGTGATGGCTGCGAAGAGCTCGTTGGCGTCGCGCTTCAGGTCCTCGAGGCCGAGGCGCGAGAGGGCGTCGGGATGGAAGCGCTTGGCGGCCTTCAGGTAGGCGCGCTTCAGCTGGCCGGCCGGCGCGTTCCGCTCGATGCCGAGGAGACTGTAGTGGTCGAGCTCGGCCAGGCGCTTGCGCTTGTCGGTAATCTCGGCGCGCAGCTCCGCTGCGCGCGCGTCCTCGCTCGCCTCGTCCCGGGCCGCGCGATCCCCGCCGGCCTCGGCCGCCGCGCGCGGCGCCGGCGCGCCGCCCACCACCTCGATCTCGATCTCGGGCCCCTCGTCGCGCGGCGGCGCCCCCGCTTCCGCCGGGGCGGCAGCGGGCGCGCACGCGACGTCGCTCCATTCGAGCGCGCCGCAGACCTCGAGCACCCAGAGCGCGGCGACGCGCGGCAGCTCGGCCGTGCTCGCCACCAGCGCCCAGAGGCTGCGCCCCCCGTCGAGGCTGCCCGCCAGCACGTCCACTCCGCCCGCCGGGTCGAGCCGCCCGAGGAGCTGCGCGCAGGCGGCCCCCGGGCGCGGGAAGAGCCGCAGCCGGGGCTCGAGATCCGCCAGCAGCCGGTCCGGCCGCCAGCAGGCCGCGAGGATGCGCTGCACCACCGGGAGCGGGTCGACGCGCAGCGGATTGCTCGCGGCCGGCGGCGCGGGCTCGCGCGCGACCCGGAACTCGCCCGCCTCGAGCCGCCCGAGGCCGACCAGCCGCCGCACCAGGAGCTCGCGCCGCGCGATCACCAGATCCTTGGGTGCCACCACGCCGAGGCCCAGCAGCGCGGCCTCCTCCACGCCGCCGCGCGCCGCCCGCGCGCTGCTCGCGCGCTCCGCGTCCTTGGCGGACAACAGCCCGCGCTCGACCAGCAGCTCCGCGAGGCCCGGCCCCGCCGGCTCGAGCTCGCAAGCCACCGGCATGCCGCGCAGCCAGGCGATGCGCGCGCGCTCGCGCCCGCGGGCCAGCCCCAGCTCGCCCGTATGCCCCGCCGTGGCCAGCTCCAGCAGCAGGCGCGGGAGCGGCGTCTCGTCGAGGCGCCCCGCGCGCAGGGGAGCCGGAGCCCCGTTCTCGGAATCCGATGCCACGTTCACGGTTTCGGGCGGTCGGCGCGATCCCTTGAAGCCCCTAGAGGGATCCCCTTTGCGCGTCCGCGATCTGGAAGGCCGTGGCGATCGCTTCGGGCAGGTCCTTGTGGAGCACGGCGTGGCTGCGCTCGAGCTCGGTCACCACCCCCATCGAGAGCGGCGAGACGCCGGCCAGGATGGGCTCGGCGCCGAGGGCCGACACGGCCTCGAGGATGCGCTCCAGCGCCAGCGCCCCGAAGCCCTCGTCGATGATCGCGCCCGAGCAGTCGACGATCACCACGCGCACGCCGCGCGCCGCGCGGTCGCGCCCGATCAGCTCCAGCGCCCGCAGCGACTCGTCGGCGCCGGAGAAGGGCACCACCATCACCGGTCCCCACAGGTGGATCGCCGGCGAGCCCGCCTCGAAGCCCTCGTTCTCGCGCTGCGGGAGCGCCGCGAGCTGGCGCGCCACGAGCTCGCGCAGGCCGGCAAGCGGCACGGCCTCGAGCAGCGCCGCGGCGCGCGATTCGCCCGCCTCCTGCCAGGCCTCGGCCTCCAGCACCTGGAAGCGGCAGGCCTCGTCGCCCCGTGCGGCGCAGTGGGTCTCGAGCGCGACCAGGTCCGGCCCCAGCACGCCCGACAGCCAGCCCGAGGTGTACCCCGCGCTGGCGTGGCAGCACGGAGAGCCCGCGGGTCCGAGCGCCGCGATCACCGCGTGCGCCTCGCGGCGCTCCGGCCAGGCGCCTTCGAGCTCGAGGCCCAGGCTGCCGCTGCGCGCGGGCGTGAGGCGCATCGCGACGAGCGCCGCGACGGGCGCCTCGCAGGCCATCGGCCCGATGCCGGAGCCGAGGCCGTCGCGCACCACGCGGCTCGCGTCGAACAGGCCGCGCGCGAAGCCGAGCTGGAACAGCACCGCCGCGGCGGCGTCGGCGCCGATCTCCTCGCGCAGCTCGGCGTGCAGCGCCCCCACGAAGCCGACCTCGGTCAGGAAGCGCGGCTCGTCGAGCAGGCTGCCTTCGAGATCGATGCCCAGGGCTTCGAGGCGCGCGCGCGAATCCACCATCAGACCTCGAGGAACGCGTAGATGTCGAACTTCTGGTCCTTCTGGATGAAGTCCTCGGCCTCGCGGTCCAGCAGGCGCAGGCAGGCGTCGACGCAGGCGGGATCGAACTGCGAGCCCGAGAACTTGTGCAGCTCCCGCACCACCATCTCGAGGGGCAGGCCGGCGCGGTAGGGCCGGTCGCTGGTCATCGCCTCGACGGTGTCGGCCACCAGGATGATGCGCGAGGGCAGGGGAATGCGGTCGGCCCGCAGCCGGTCCGGGTAGCCCTTCTCGGAGCCGTCGTACCACTCGTGGTGGTGGCGCACGCACTCGACCACGTCGGAGAGGAACGACACCGGCTCGAGGATCTTCGCGCCGATCTCGGGGTGGCGCTTGATCTCCTCGTACTCCTCGGCGGTCAGCCGGTCGGGCTTGGTGATCACGTAGTCGCGGATGCCGATCTTGCCGACGTCGTGGAGCAGGCCCGCGATGTAGACGCGCTCGATCAGCTCGCGCGGCAGGCCGACCTCGCGCGCGATCTTGGAGGCGTAGACGCCGACGCGCTCCGAGTGGCCCCGCGTGTAGGCGTCCTTGGCGTCGACCGCCTCGGCGAGGGCGCGGATGGTCTGGACGTAGGCGGTGCGCAGCTCGTGGTGCTTCTCGGCGACCTGCTTGGTGCGCTCGCGCACCTTGTACTCGAGGTTCCGGTTCATGTCCTGGAGCTTGAAGTTCTGCTCCCGCGTCACCTGGTTGAGGCGCTTGATCTCCTCCTTCAGGTCGAAGTGGTCGAAGGCCTGGCGCAGCGTCGCCTTCAGTTCTTCGTCGTTCCAGGGCTTGGTGATCAGGCGGAAGATCTCGCCGCGGTTGATGGCCTCGACCGCGACGTTCATCTCGGTGTAGCCCGTCAGCATCATGCGCACGACGTCGGGGTGGCGCTCGCGCACCGCGGAGAGCAGGTCGACGCCGCTCATCTCCGGCATGCGCTGGTCGCTCACCACCACCTGAACGGCCGAAGTGTCGAGCAGCTCGAGCGCCTCCTGGGGGCGGCCCGCGCAGAGCACCTCCCACGACTCGTTGCGCAGCAGGCGCTTCACCGCCTTCAGGATGTTGACCTCGTCGTCGACGAACAGCACGGCGTGGCGATGCATGGGGGCTCCCGCGGACGTCCCGTTCCGGCGCCCGGCCCGCAGCGCTTCTTCAAGCGCTGTGCCAAGCCCCCGCCTCCGAGACTTTGCGAGAAGAAACGGCAAGTTAGGGGGTTGCATCTCGTGCGCTGGATCACCCTCGCAGTCCCGCTCTCGAGAAGGCGAGCCGCGCCCTCTCCGGAAGCGCGCCGGCATCTTGCCGGGGGGCTTCCGGCGCACGGCCCTCTTCGGCGGTGCGCAGGGGCGCCGGCCATCCCTCCGCCCGCGCTGCGCCGCGGTCCGACCGGCGCGGGCCGGCTCGCCTTCCGGGGCCCGAAAAGCGCCCGTCCGCCGTCCCGCCTTCGGGACTTCCCGCGACCGGGACGGGTTTCCTGCCACCTCCGCCCGCGTCCCGCCCACATCCCGGACATGACGGTCCAGTGCGCGTGGTGCGACACCCAGCTTCCGAGCCCGACCCGCGCGCGGACCGCGCCGGCGAGCGCCCGCGTGAGCGACGGGATCTGCCCGACCTGCCTCTCGCAGCAGCTCGCGGCCCTCGCCCGGCAGGCCGCGGCGCCGGGCGTGCTCCGCACCGCCAGCGCGCTGCGCTGAGCAGGCGCAGCACGCCCGCGCCGGACGGCGCCCGGTCCTTGGGCAGCGGCTCTCTCTGGAGCGCCGCCAGCGGCTCTCCCGCCGGCATCCAACTTGCTGTAGGTAGGGGACGATGATCGGCCTCGTCCTGACGGCGGGCGGCGCGCGCGGCGCCTACCAGGCCGGCGTGCTGAAGCGGCTCGGGGAGCTCCCCGCTCTCCGCGGCGCGCCGTCGCCGTTCGAGATCGTGTCCGGCGCCTCGGCGGGCGCGATCAACGGCTCCGTCGTCGCCGCGCGGAGCGAGGACTTCGCGGGCGCCGCCCGGGAGATCGCCGCGCTCTGGGCGGGCCTGCGCTTCGAGCGGGTGGTGCGGACCGACCTGCTCGCCCTGGTGCGCGGCGTCCTCGGCCTGGCGGGCGACTTCGTGATCGGCCCGCTGCTGGGGCGCACCGTCAGCCGGGCCCTCTTCGACGCCTCGCCGCTCGAGGCGCTGGTGCGCGGCGCCTTCCCGGAGCGGGGCATCGGCGCGGCGATCCGCCGCGGGCAGCTCTACGCCGTCGCGATCTCGGCGACCAGCTACCACTCGGGCCGCTCCTTCACCTTCGTCGAGGGGCGCCCCGGCCATCCCGTCTGGCAGAAGAGCCGGCGGATGGTGCTGCCGGTGGTGCTCGACGCCAGCCACATCCTCGCGTCGGCCGCGATCCCGCTGGTGTTCCCTCCGGTGAAGGTGGCGTGCTCGGAGGGCGAGCTCTGGCTCGGCGACGGCGCCCTCCGCCTCGTCACGCCCTTCAGCCCGGCGATCCGGCTCGGCGCGAGCCACGTGCTCGCCGTCGGCGTGCGCTCGTCGAAGGCGGCGGACGAGCTCGCGCAGGAGGAGCGCGCCGGGGTGCGCCAGGGGAGCGGCCTCGCCTGCCCGCCGCTCGCCCAGATCTGCGGCGTGTTCCTGAACGCGATCTTCCTCGACCACCTCGACGCGGACCTCGACCATCTGCGCCGCATGAACGAGCTGATGGCGGACGGGCGGAGCGTCGTGCCGGGCGATGGCGCGCGCCCGGCGGAGCCGATGCGCGTGGTGGAGCCCCTCGTCGTGTCTCCCTCCGAGGATCTGGCTCTGGTGGCGCAGCGCTTCGCGGGGCGCATGCCCCGCCTGGTGCGCCTCGCGATGGAGGGCCTCGGCCGGCCCGACGCCCAGAGCGCCGACCTGATGAGCTACCTGCTCTTCGACGGCGCCTACACCGGCGCGCTGATCGAGATCGGCTACGCGGACGCGGGCCGGCGCATCGGGGAGATCGAGGCGTTCCTCGAGCGCGCGGGAGCGCTGCGCGCGGCCCGGCCTCGCGCACGCTCGAGGCCGGGAGCGAGGGCGCCCCGGCCCACCCTCAGCGCTCCCGGCTAGGGGCCGCGGGGCGGAAGCGTCCCGCTCGCAGGGCCCTTCGGTCGAGCGTTGGCGGATCCACACACGTTGGCGTAGGGGGCCGCCGCAGCTACAGATCCGCCATGGGCGCGACGATGACGCCGGCGCCATCCGATGGGGGATGATCCATGCACCGAGCCCGCACGCTCGCCGTTCTCTGCTCGCTCGCACTCGCCGGCGCTCTCGCACCGGCCGCGAGCGTCGCGGTCACGTCGGCCACGTTCACGTTCGACTTCACCAGCGACCCGGGCGACGTGGGCGATGGACCCGACTTCCTCGTCACCGGCGTCGGGCCCATCGACGATGGACTCGCCTGCGACCAGGTGGTCATGATCATGGTCGACCCGACCGGCACCGTCACCGACGTCGATGGTTTCTGCCTCGACCTGGTGACGGGGCTGGGCGGCAGCGACGGCGACTACGGCTCGTTCGGGACCGGCTATGTCCCCGTCCAGGGGCCCGTCACCTATGCGCTCTTCGACCTGACCGCCGCCGACATCGCCGCGCTGGCGGCGTTCAACGACACCGACCAGGAGTTCGTCGACTACGTCCTGGCCAACTGCAGCTTCCTCGCCGAGGGCACCTTCCCCGTGCCGGGCCTCCCGGGCGTGACGCCTTTCTCGTTCGCGGCCGCCACCGGGAGCTACCAGTGCTACCAGGGCAAGGACCTGAAGAGCCCGAAGTTCGCGCCCGTGGACGCGCTCGCGGTCGCGGACGAGTTCGCGGCCAGCACCATCGAGGTGAAGAAGCCGTACCAGATCTGCGCGCCGGCCGGCCTCGACGGCGCCGCCATTCCGACCGCGCCGCACCTCTGCTGCTACAAGATGAAGGGCACCAAGCTCCCGGCGGCCGAGGACCTGCAGATCGAGGACGGGTTCGGAACGCACCAGGTGCAGATCCGCGTGCCGAAGACCCTCTGCACGGCCTGCACCGCGGGCGGCATCCCGATCCAGTGACGCCGACGCCGACGCCGATGGCTCGGGCTCGCGCGTCCTAGGCGGCGCCGAGCCCGAGCCGCTCGCGCCGGTAGCTGCCGGACTGGACGTGCTCGCACCAGTCGGCGTGGGCCAGGTACCACTCGACCGTGGCGCGCATGCCGGAGTCGAAGTCGTGGCGCGGCGCCCAGCCGAGCTCGCTGCGCAGCCGGCGGTCGTCGATGGCGTAGCGCCGGTCGTGGCCGGGGCGGTCCTCGACGAAGCGCTTGAGATCGGCGTAGCGGCGCACGGCCGCGCAGGCGGGGTTGTCCGCGATCGGCCGCAGCTCCTCGAGCAGCGCGCAGATGCGGTCCACCACCTGGAGGTTCGTGCGCTCGCTGCTCCCGCCGACGTTGTACGAGCGGCCCGGCTTCCCCGCCTGGAGCACGCGCAGGATCGCGCGGCAGTGGTCCTCGACGTGGAGCCAGTCGCGGATCTGGCCGCCGTCGCCGTAGATCGGCAGCGGCTTGCCCTCGAGGGCGGTGAGGATCATCAGCGGGATCAGCTTCTCGGGGAACTGGTAGGGCCCGTAGTTGTTCGAGCAATTCGTGAGCAGCGTGGGGAGGCCGAAGGTGTCGTGCCAGGCGCGCACCAGGTGGTCGGCGCCGGCCTTCGAGGCGGAGTAGGGCGAGCGCGGCGCGTAGGGCGTGGTCTCGCAGAAGGCGCCCTCCGGGCCGAGGGAGCCGAAGACCTCGTCGGTCGAGACGTGCAGGAAGCGGAAGCGCTCGCGCTCGGCGGGCGCCAGCTCGGCGCGCAGGGCGCGCGAGGCCTCGAGCAGCTCGAGGGTGCCCGCCACGTTGGTGCGCACGAAGACGCGCGGGCCGTCGATCGAGCGGTCGACGTGGGTCTCGGCCGCGAAGTTCAGCACCGCCTCGGGGCGCGTCTCGCGGAACAGCGCCTCCACCGCTGCGCGGTCCGCGATGTCGACGCGCCGGAACGCGAAGCGCGGGTGGCCCTCGACGTCGCGCAGGCTCTCGAGGTTGCCGGCGTAGGTGAGCGCGTCGGCCACCACGACGCGGGCCGTCGTCTCGGCCAGCGCCAGCCGCACGAAGTTCGAGCCGATGAAGCCGGCGCCGCCGGTGACGATCCAGTTGGTCATCTCGCGTCGCTTCGCCTCGACCTAGACGTAGAACCCGCCGCCCACCCGGGGCAGGCGGCCGCTGACGCGCTGGAAGCGTTCGACCTCGGAGAGCAGGTCGTTGGTGGTGACGGGTCCGACCGGCTCGAGGGCTGCCTCGCAGCGCGCCTTGTGGCGCAGCGTGCCGTGCAGCAGCCGCACCCAGTCGCCCACGGTCGCGTCGCGGTACTTCGTCACCACCTGCTCCCAGTCGACGCCCTCGAAGAGCGTCCGACCGGCCCGCTTCTCGGCCGCGCGGGCGTGGATCTGGAGCGCCGCGACCACGTCCCCGGGGAAGACCGGGATCACCTCGACGACGCGCTCGAAGCGCCCCGGCGCCGCGAAGGCGGGCCGCAGCGTGTCGGGGTGGGAGGTCGAGCCGACCGCCAGCGTCGTGGGCGTGGCGATCGCGCGGTCGACCAGCTCCTGGAGGAAGTCCATGATCGGCCCCACCGGCAGGTCCGTGCGCCGCGCGCCGATCTCCTCGGCCTGGGAGAACTCCAGCTCCTCGAAGAACACGGTCAGCGGCGGCATCTCGGCGAGCGTGGCGGACCAGATCTCGAGCAGCTCCCCCACCTTGCCGCCGTAGTGCACCACCTCGATCACGAGCCGCGGCACGCGCACGTGCAGGAAGCCGGTGTGGGCGCGCGTGGCGAGCGCCTCCGCCATCAGCTTCTTCCCGCCCCCGGGCGGCCCGATCAGCAGCAGCCCGGTCGGCGGGAACGTCCCCCACTGCTCGTAGACGTCGGGGTTGGTGAGCGTGCAGGCGTAGCTCAGCAGCTCCTCCTGGGCCTGCGCCAGCCCCCCGATCTGGTCGGGGTGCACGGACGGCACCGCCACGAGCGTCGCGGCCCGCTCGAGCGGCGGCATCTTGCGCACGCTCCGGTCCCACAGGTTCTGGCTGCGCTCGACCTGGATCTGGAGCTCGTCCATCCCCGGGGAGCTTAGACCACCGGCCCCGGGGCGCCCCGGCGGCCCCGGGGCAGCGGCCCCGCGGTCCGTTCCCGCTATGATCCGCCCCCGTCCCGCGCGGACCCGCGCGTCCCCATCGTCTAGAGGCCTAGGACCCGGCCCTTTCAAGGCCGCGACACGGGTTCGAATCCCGTTGGGGACGCCACAAACCTCGCGAGATGCCGGCAGTTGTTTCGCGCCCCCCTTGCCGCCAGCTTGCCCCCGAGAAAGCCCACGCTTCACCATGCGGTGTCACCGTTTCACGACTGTGCTTGCCGGGGAGCTTCGCGCAGCATGCGGTCCTGCGGAGGTCCGCGCCCGAGCATCGCGGCCAGCACGCGGTCCTCGGGCTGTGCGGACTCGCTACGCGGTCAGGCGCCACGCTGCGACCCCGGCGTAGTAGCGGCGCAGTGCCACCGCGGTCAGCGCCAGCGCCGGGAGTGCCAGCAGGATGGCGGGCGCGAGCGGCGCGCCGGCAGCGGCGATCGCCGCTCCGGTCAGGCAGGCGGCGAAGCAACCGACGTCCCAGGCCCCTTCGTTCGCGACGGTGGTGCGAAGCGCGCACGGCGAGGCCTTGACCAGATTGGAGGTCGCCGCTCCCAGGGCCGGCGAGAGCAGCGCGAGGGCCACCGGGCCCGCGGCGTTGGCCGCCACCGCCAGCTCGGGCAGGCCGGCGCTCGCCGCCCGCAGCAAGGCGACCAGCCCCATGGCCCCGTAGGCGATGGCCACCGCCCGCCGCCCGCCGCCGGCGTCCACGTGCCGGCCGAGCAGGAGGCCGAAGGCCGCGCCGCTCAGCCCCGCCAGGGCCATGGCTCCGCCGTAGGCTTCGAAGCTCTGTGCGAGGGTCACGAACAGCACGATCTGCCAGACGTGGAAGAACCAGCTGTCGAGCCAGCCGTCGGCGGCGTTGAGCAGGAGAGTCAGGCGCGCTGCGCGCAGTACGCCGGTGGCTTCGGCCTCCACCGCCACGTTCGGCAGGCCGACCAGCGGCAGCACCGAGGCGGCTTGGAAGAGGGCGACGACGGCGAAGGTCGTTTGCGCGCCGAAGCGGGTCAGGCCGAAGGCGCCCATCAGCGGGGCGACGATGGCGGCGGCCGCCACCAGGGCCTCGCGGGCGCTGATCTGGCGCCCGCGCCCGTCGGCATCGCCGACCGCGGCGAAGTAGGCGTTGTAGGCCACCCAGTAGAGCACCTCGGCGACGCAGCGGGTCAGTGCCAGCACGGCGAGGCGGCCATTGACCCCCTCCACCTCCGCGAGCATCGGATACGGCAGCGCCATGGCCAGGGCGCCGGCGATCAACAGGGGCTTGAGGCCGAACCGCTTGGCGAGCGGCAGGACCGCGGGCCGCAGCGTGAACCGGCCGGCGACGACGCCGGCCTCGGCAAGCAGCGCCCAGTGGGCCGGCACCCCGGCCTTGAGCAGGAAGGCGAAGAAGAAGACGCCGCCGCCCGCCTGCGCCAGGGTCTGGACGGCGGAATGGACGTTGACGCGGTTGATCGCGTCGTTGGCGAAGAAGGCCATCTTTGGATCTGCCCGGAAGGAGGTGAGGACCGCGGGCCCTCGTCGGGGCCGGCGAAGCGGGGAAGCAGAGCCGCTAGGAAATGTCCTCACGCATGGGCAGGTCCCTCTTCAGCGCCGGCAGTCTTGCGCGCAGACGCCGGCGAGTCAACAGAGGGACAGCTTGTCTCGTCCCAGTCCGCCGCGGCGCCT
>Ga0105107_10000832_pt1 | contig 20024 bp, 10 predicted proteins | sample PPLLaktember2015_6_FD_79335 | JGI IMG/M metagenome (GOLD analysis project Ga0105107, IMG submission 79335) | Freshwater sediment microbial communities from Prairie Pothole Lake near Jamestown, North Dakota, USA - PPLs Lake P8 Core (1) Depth... | ecosystem: Environmental > Aquatic > Freshwater >... | reverse complement strand
CTGGACCCAAGATGATGATCCTGTCGGTAATGATGCCGCAGTTGCAAACTGGCAAAGAAATGCAGTAGAACTTTACCTTGATGGTGATTACACCAGGGATATGAGTGGAACTGTTAGTTTCCCTGATCATCATCTTACTTTCCGTCATGAACATATTGGTGATGAAGCTGGCAGCGATTGGGATGTCGAGACAGGTTTAGATTCAACTGGTTTAGAGTGGATATTCTTAGATGACGCAACAACTATGGTCGGTTACTGGTTAGAAGTAAAAGTTCCGCTTGATAATGTAGATTTACCAAATACACCTGGAACTGTAATCGGTTTGGAACTTCAACAGGACGACAATGATGGAAGCGGACGCGATGCTGTTTCTAAATGGTGGGCAGATGATGGGGATTCTGCATGGCAATTTGCTGGTACATGGGGAACGGGAGTACTTAGTGATCGGGTTGTTGATGATAAATTCCAGATACTGAAGGTTCCCGCTGGTGGACCAACACCGGTCGTTGATGGTGAGTTGGATGCTGTCTTTTTAGCAGGTACTTCAGCTACAACTAACAACTTCGGAAACATTAGTGCAACAGCACCGATTTATCCAGATGATATTAGCGACGCTTTTGTAAGATGTTACTTACTCTATGATGATGATAATCTTTACGGCTATTTTGATGTGTATGATGATGATGCCGTTGGTAATGATGCTGCTGTTGCAAACTGGCAAAGAAATGCAGTAGAACTTTATCTTGATGGTGACAACACAAAAGATTGCAGCGGAACAGTTGCTCTCCCGGATCATCACCTTACTTTCCGTCATGAAAATATTGGAAACGAAGCTATTAGTCATTGGGACTTAGAAACCGGCTTAGACTCAGCTGGTATTGAATGGAAGATTACAGATTTTACCGGAAAAGTAGTTGGTCAAGATGATTTTGCAGTTAACGGATATACAGTGGAATTTAAAATCCCACTTGATTTATTAGATATGCCAAACACTCCTGGTAGTGTTATTGGTCTTGAGTTACAGCAGGATGATAATGATGGTGCTGGACGTGATGTTGTTACAAAATGGTGGGAAAACGTTGGCGACTCTTCATGGCAATATGCTTGTTCATGGGGAACAGCAGTTCTAGGGCCTGAAGTTACCGTTGATGTAAGAGGAATATCAAATCAGATTCCTACACATTTCTCTATATCACAAAATTATCCTAATCCTTTCAACCCAAGTACAAAAATTACTTTCAGTATTATTGAGCCCGGATTGGTAACATTAAAAGTATTCAACTTACTTGGTCAGGAAGTTGCTACACTAGTAAACGAAGAATTAGTAACGAATACATATGAAGTTGATTTTGATGCAAGTAATTTACCAAGTGGTGTATATTTCTATAAGTTAGAATCTGGTTCTAATTCTGTTGCCAAGAAGATGATGCTTCTTAAGTAATAGATTCGCTTTCCAGCGTCCCGATATATCGGGACGCTTTTTTTTTGCATTTTTTTAATTAACAGGTTACTTCAGGAGATTATGGATGAACCTTCACTTTATAGATATTGGAATTATTCTTTTATACCTCACCTCTACAATTTTTATTGGGTTTTATATTTCAAAAAGAGCTTCCAAAAATATTCAAAATTATTTCCTTGGCGGGAATAAAATTCCCTGGTACTTCCTCGGCATTTCCGATGCTTCCGGTATGTTTGATATTGCCGGGACTATGCTTCTGGTTTACTGGCTTTCCGTTTATGGTTTAAAAAGCATCTGGATACCGTGGATATGGCCTGTCTTTAATCAGATATTTCTTATGGTTTATCTTTCTCCCTGGTTACGAAGATCAAATGTAATGACTGGTGCTGAATGGATGAAAACACGATTTGGAACAGGAAGAGGAGCTACACTTTCCCACTTCATTGTAGTTATATTTGCGCTTATAAGTGTAATCGGATTTCTTTCTTATGGATTTAAAGGAATAGGGAAATTTGCCGCAGCATTCCTTCCTGCTTTAGTTACTAACCCCGAGACTTTACTTCAATATCCTCAAATAAATGCAAATCTTTATGCACTTATTTTAATGGGAATAACGACTCTATATGTTGTTAAAGGTGGAATGATGAGTGTTGTAGCGACTGAAGTCATTCAATATTGTATCCTGTCCGTATCGGCAATTGCAATTGGAATAATTGCAATGTATAACGTCTCTCCTGAAATGATAAATAGCGTAATCCCTGAAGGCTGGAAAAGTATGTCCTTCGGTTTAAATTTAAATCTTGATTGGTCAACCGTGAGTTCCTCTGTTGCAACAAAAGTAACTGCGTTCAATCAATGGATTGAAACAGATGGATACTCTATGTTCGGTTTGTTTTTCGGAATGATGATTTTTAAAGGGTTATTTGTAGCAGCTGCCGGACCCGCTCCTAATTATGATATGCAGCGTATTCTTTCAACCCGCAGCCCTGTTGAGGCAGCAAAGATGAATTCATTAGTTAGCATTGTTCTTAATCCCACCCGTTATTTTATGGCTGCAGGTTTAGCGGTTCTTGCTTTAACAAATTTTGATGCACTTTATAAAAGTTCAATCACTAGCCCTGATTTCGAAGCTATTCTACCCGAAGTATTAGCACATTATGTTCCTGTAGGATTACTTGGTCTTTTAATGGCAGGATTTATTGCAGCATTTATGAGTAATTTTGCAGCTACTGTAAATGCAGCTCCAGCTTATATAGTTAATGATATTTATAAGCGTTATATAAACCCAAATGCAGAACCAAAAAAATATGTAATGATTAGCTACATTGCTTCTGTAGCTGTTGTTGTTGTAGGTATAACAACAGGCTTTTTTGTTGAATCTATTAACCAGATTGCGTTATGGATTGTAGCTTCATTGTGGGGTGGTTATACAGCAGCAAATGTTTTAAAATGGTATTGGTGGCGGTTTAATGGTTATGGATATTTCTGGGGAATGGTTTCAGGTATCGCAACTTCTTTAATTCTACTCCTGCTCGATGAATTAAACCTTATCCCATTTTTAGATAATTGGCCTTTGCCTGCTAACCCAAATATGAATTCATTTCCATTTATCTTTCTTAATTCGATAATTGGATGCATAGTTGCAACATTGATGACAAAACCGGAAAGTGATGAAGTATTAATGAAGTTTTATCATAATATCAGACCATGGGGTTTCTGGAAACCTATTTATGAAAAAGTTATTAAGGCTGATCCGCAGTTCGCCGCAAATAAAAATTTCAAACGCGATATGATTAATATTTTAGTGGGGATTACATGGCAGATTACTTTAATGGCAACCCCTGTATTTTTAGTTATCCGGGAGTTTACATCATTTGGAATTTGTGTTGTAATTCTAATTATTACTTCGGTTATTTTAAAATTTAATTGGTGGAATAAACTTGAAGAAACTTATGGACAGAAAGATTCCCAATTAATAATTCCAGCATCCGGTAAGGAAAAAGAATAACAAAAGGAAAATGCTTTTTAATCTGCAGAAGCACAATTAGCAATCAATTTAAAAAATTGAATCACATGTAAATTGTAAAAAACATTCAGATTACTTATTTCAAAAAATATGATTTATTAATAAATTGTAGAGTTCACTTCTTTCAATATTTCATGCCTGAAAAATAATGGTTACTTTAAAGTTGAGAAGAAAAAAGAATTATTTGACATCAAATAAATGAACAAGCTTAAATCCGGAAAAAGAATTTTTTTTTACACAGTATTAATAATTCTACCCATTTTAGTACTAATCTTTCTTGAGCTTGGACTAAGGTTATTCTCTTATGGTGATGATCTAACACTTTTTATACCAGGTTCTGATGATAAATACCTTACTTGCAACCGTGCTGTTGGTAAAAGATTTTTTAGTAAGATAGAACAAACAACTCCTATCTATAATTTTTTCTTAAAAGAAAAACCGGAAAATGGTTATAGAATTTTTATCCTTGGGGAATCTACAGTACAAGGTTTTCCATACGATGCAAATGTTTCCATTTCAAGAATTTTACAACGACGCCTTCAGGATATTTTTTCAAACCGGATTATCGAGGTAATAAATCTTGGTATGACTGCAATAAACAGTTATACATTACTGGATTTCGCTGATGAACTTCTGGAACAAAAACCTGATGTAGTTTTAATTTATACTGGACATAATGAATACTACGGCGCTTTAGGTGTCGCATCAATGGAGAGTGGTTCTATACCTTCCTGGTTTAAAAAATTACATCTGAATCTTATCCACTTAAAAACATATCAATTACTACAAAATACTATAGGCAGCATTTATAAATTATTTAGTCCGGTTAGTGAAGAAGAAGCTAAAGAAACCTTAATGCAGCAAATGGTTGGGAAAAATATTATCCCATATAATTCAGAAATGTATAGAGAAGGTTTAAACCAGTTCCGGGATAATATGAGTGGTCTGCTCCGGAAATTAAAAGATGCACAAGTACCTGTAATTATAAGCGATCTGTCAAGTAATATAAAGGACTTACCTCCTTTTTATTCATTAAGTAATGGGAATTCTGAATCAGCCAATTCTCTATATATTGAAGCAAAACGATTGGAAGCTGATTCTTTATTTGAAAAAGCAAAAGAAAAATATTTCAAAGCAAAAGACTTTGATGCAATAAGGTTCAGAGCTCCGGAAGATATCAATAAAATAATTTATGAACTTGCTGATTCACCTGGTTGTTATCACTTATCAATCAAATCAATTTTTGAAGAATATTCTCCAAATGGTATTGTTGGAGATAATTTAATGACTGAACATCTGCATCCAAATATTGATGGATATTTTTTAATGGCTGATGGTTTTCTTAATGCTCTAAGAGAACGCAGAATGATAGAAGAAAAATGGGATTCGTCGAAAATTAAATTGTGGACCTATTACAGAAACAACTGGGGTTTCACTGAGCTTGATAGTATGATTGCATACCTTCGTATAAAAAACTTAAAATCAGGCTGGCCATTTCAACCTGATACAACCGTTAACAATTTCATTTTTACTTATAAGCCCAATGGAATTGTTGACTCGCTTGCATTTATGGCTATTAAATATGATGATGTTAGTATAGATAGAGTTCATAAAGATCTTGCAGCATATTATAAATCTACAGGGGATTTGAAACACGCTTCCAAAGAGTATTTATCTCTCGCATATATTTATCCCCATAGAGCTTCCTATTTTTACTTTGCTGCTGATTTGGCCTATAAAGCAAATGACTTTGATAATGCTGTCCAAATTTTAAATGAATCACCAAATCCGGATACAAGTGCATTTGCACAGCTTACACTTGCATCAATTTATTTTTCGCGGCAAAAATTTACTGAAGCTCTTTTAAGCCTGGATAAGCTTAAAAAAATTAACTTAAATGAGGAAAATTATTTGCTCGCAGAAAAACTTAGATACAAAATCCAAAAAGTATCGGGACTTAACTCTGAGGCAGAAAAGACTTTGGTTTCAATAAGAAAATTAGAACCTGGTTTTAATGAAAGTAATGATGGAAAACCAGTATTTGTTTTAGTTCCGGAAAAAGTAAAACCTTATATTCAAAATGCAGAAAGACTAAGAAGGAATGGGCAATTTGCTGAGGCGTTATCTGTTTTAACAGAAGCTAATTCTATTCAGGAAACGGCTTTTATTAATCTCCTTATTGGAAAGATATTATTAAAACAAAATAATGTTAATGCTCTAAATTATATGGAAAAAGCATATAAAGAAATCAAAGATGATGCGTCTCTTACTTATAATTTAAGTTTGCTATATTTAATGAAAGAAAATTTTCCTAAAGCTGAAGAAGTGACGAATGACTTTATAAAACTAAAAGGAGATGCCGATCTACAATCCAAACAGTTAATGACTTTGTACGAGAAGCGGTCAGGAAAAAAACTTAATAGTAATTAAGATGGGATTAAAGTTGGAAAGGAATTATATATGATTCAACAGCTTTAGAAATTAAAATGAAATCACAAAAACTATATCACGTTCTTATTAAAACCTGTATTTTAATTGTATTATACATTCCCTTATTTTATTCAACAAATCACTTAAGAAATGCTGGGATTTCCGAAACAGATTCAACTGTTGTTGAAAAATATGGTCAGCTCAGGGTACAGGGAACTCAGATTGTTGACAAGGATGGAAAGCCTGTAACGTTAAGAGGAATGAGCCTTTTTTGGAGTCAATGGATAGGGAAATATTATAACTATGATTGTATCCAATGGCTGCGTGATGATTGGGAATGTACAGTTGTTCGGGCTTCATTGGGAATTGAACCTGATGGATATTTAACCAACCCTATAGCTGAGAAGAATAAAGTTTTAGCGGTAATTGATGCATGCATTGATTTAGGAATATATGTTATAGTTGATTGGCATGATCACAATGCTCAGAACCACCAGCAGCAAGCGAAAGAATTTTTTGCAGAGATAGCCAAGCAGTATGGGGACTATCCAAATTTAATTTATGAAATATTTAATGAACCATTACAGGTATCATGGACAAATGTCATTAAACCTTATGCAGAAGCTGTTATTGATACCATCAGATTTATTGATCAGGATAATATAATCATTGTTGGTACACCTACCTGGTCGCAGGATGTTGATATAGCATCTCAGTCTCCTTTGCAATACGAGAATATAGCTTATGCGCTTCATTTCTATGCTGCAACACATAAACAATTCTTAAGAAATAAAGCTATTACTGCCTTAAATAATGGTATAGCACTTTGGGTTAGCGAATTTGGTACGAGTGAATCATCAGGTAATGGTACTCTAGATTCTACGGAAACAGATATCTGGATGAATTTTATGGAATCAAGAAAAATAAGTTGGTGTAACTGGTCTGTTGCAGATAAGAATGAAACTTCAGCCGCATTAAAGTCTGGTGCAAGCCAATATGGTAACTGGTCTGATGCTGATCTTACCAGATCAGGTAGTATAATAAGAGGAAAAATAAAATCCTTTAATGACCCGACAAGTACAGATAATTTACAAGTTGACTTTCCTTTGAATTTTAAATTATACCAGAATTATCCAAATCCTTTTAATCCTCAAACAACAATCGAATATGAGTTAGAAGGTAATGGATTTGTTAAGCTGGAAATATTCGATATAAAAGGAAGTAAAATAAGAACACTTATTGATGATTATCAGCCGAAAGGTTTGCATAAAGTATTGTGGGATGGAAATACCGATGAGAATGTCGATGCTTCCAGTGGAATTTATTTTTATCATCTTTTTTTTATAAAAACAGATCAGTCATCTGAATTCCAGAATGAATATAAACCAATGGTGCTTTTAAAATAAATTTAAATACTCTAAATAATAACCACCAAATTAATGTCGTATACCCAAATTCATACAAAGGAATAATGCCAAAGAAATTATTATTCTTTCTGTTATTCGTTGGCTATATTCTGGCTGGATGTTCCTCAAGTAGATTTGCTAATTACATTACTACAAGTAAAGATAAATTAATGGATGGGGACGAAGAATTCCGTTTTGTTTCTTTTAATATTCCTAACCTGCATTATATAGAAGATTATCTTGCATTTGATTCATCAAACCCATGGCGTTTACCTGATGAATTCGAAATAAGAGATGCTCTTGAATCAATAAAACAACTCGGTGGAAAAGTTACAAGAACTTATGTCCTGTCAGTTCGAAAGCCCGGTGAATCAAGAAATATCATTCGTCATGTTGAGGCTCCTGGTGTTTTTAATGAAGAGGCATTCAAAGCTTTAGACAAGGTTATGCAAATTGCAAACGAAGTTGGTGTGAGAGTAATAATTCCTTTTGTAGATAACTGGTGGTGGTGGGGTGGACCTGTTGAATATGCTGCATTCAGAAATAAAAGTAAAGAGGAATTCTGGACAGATACTCAGTTGATCTCTGATTTCAAAAAAACAATTGAGTTCATTATTAACAGAAAAAATACTTACACAGGAATTTTATATAAAGAAGATAAAGCCTTGTTTGGATGGGAAACAGGAAATGAGCTTGAATGCCCTTTCTCCTGGACAGCTGAAATTGCTTCTTATATTAAAAGCCTAGATCATAATCATGTTGTTATTGAAGGGACTCATGCAAAAATCTTAACAGAGGATGCAATTAATGATCCACATATTGACGTTTTATCTTCACATCATTATTCGAGAGTAGATGAATCCCTAAAAAATATTTTAAAGAATAAAGAATTATCAAGAGATAAGAAACCTTACTTTGTAGGTGAGTTCGGTTTAACTGCTCCTGAGAATATTAAAAAAATTGTTGATACTGTAATTAATAATGATGTATCAGGAATTATGATCTGGAGTTTAAGATTTCACAACAGGGAGGGTGGATTTTATATGCACCGTGAAAATACAGGTGCCGGTCCGTATCGTTTCCCAGGATTTTCTTCCGGAGATATTTACCATGAAAAGGAAATTATTAATTTTATGAGGGCGAAAGCGTATGAAATTGATGATAAGGAACCTCCGGTTTTAAAGATTCCTGAGGCTCCAAATCTGCTTGAGATAAAAGATATTTACAGTATTTCCTGGCAAGGTTCTACCGGGGCATCATCTTATATTATAGAAAGAAGAGAAACAAATAGTGGTAATTGGATTACAATAGCTGATGGAATTTCTGATGCTAATATTGCTTATAAACATTTATTTATTGATACAACTGCTATTTTGGGCAGCACTTATTTATATAGGGTAAGAGCAAAAAATGAAAGTGGTATTTCAGAACCGTCGAATGAAATTGGACCAGTGCAAGTTAATTTCCTTAAAATTGTTGATGAATTAGAAGATGAATCTAAAATCTTTTTAAAAGATGGAATAATTGAACCAATTAGATTTAAAGAGATCTATAAGGTTAAAGAAGATAACAGCAGATTAGCTGTCAGCTCTGGCTCCTCAATTATTTATTCGGTGCTGGTTAATATTTTATCTTTCAAAGTTGATGCTTTTGCGAGAAATAATATTTGTGGGATTACAATTTTAACTTCAGATTCTCTTGAGAATTTTTCTCCGATTATTTTTAAACTGGAAACATTTCCACCACATAAGAATGTTTATGGATTTCTTACACCAGTTACTTATACTTGCGAAGAGTTTCCTGAAAACACAAAATACATAAAAATTTTGTTTAATGATGAAGCTCAACTTAGCAGAGTCGAAATTAAATATTCCGGGGGCAATATTTCTGTAAAATAATTATTGGAAAATTACAATGAAACTTATCATACTTTTTTTTTCAGTTATAACAATTATGGTTTCTAACAATACAATCTCTAAATCAAATATTAAAATAGAGATTCCGTCTATATTTTCTGACAATATGGTTCTTCAGCAAAACTCTGATTGTAGTTTCTGGGGAAAAGCTGAACCAAATTTACAAATAAACATCGAAGCGAGCTGGGGTGAAAATTCAAATACAACTGTAAAAGACGATGGACGCTGGTTAACCAAACTAAAGACTCCAACAGCCGGAGGGCCTTTCGAAATAAATCTTCAGGTTGGCGATTCATTAATAATTTATAAAAATGTGTTGATTGGCGAAGTTTGGCTCTGTTCCGGACAATCAAATATGGAAATGCCATTGCAAGGCTGGCCGCCAAATGATCTGATCTTAAATTCGGAAGTAGAGATTACAAAAGCTGATTACCCTGAAATCAGATTCTTTACAGTACCACGGGCTTATTCTAATGAAAAAGAATTTAATATTAACGGAAAATGGGAAGAATGTTCACCTTTAACAGCTCCAGGTTTTAGTGCAACCGCTTATTTTTTTGGCAAAAAATTGTATGAAGAATTAAAAATCCCGATTGGTTTAATCCATTCAAGTTGGGGTGGAACGCCTGTGGAATCCTGGATGAGCGATAAGTACCTGGAAAATGTTGATGAATACAAAACGGTTATAAATGAAATTAAAAACAGCAGTGTTGAAATCCAAAAATATAAAGAATGGCTTTATACTCACCCGGTTATTGATATTAAAAATCCATCAGAAGACAGATGGGAAAATCTCGATTTCAATGACCAGAAATGTCTTTCAATTGATTTTGATGACAGCCAATGGAAAGAAATGAATTTACCAACCCTCTGGGAAAATACTGAAGTTGGAAATTTTGATGGTGTTATCTGGTTCAGAAAAAATATTGCTATCCCTACAAGCTGGGAAAATAAAGACCTTGTGATTGAACTCGGTCCCATTGATGATATGGATAGAACTTATATAAATGGAATTTTGATTGGAGCTCATGAAAGAGAAGGTTTTTGGAATACAAATAGAATTTATCAAATTCCTAAAGAAGTAGTAAAAAGTAATAAAGTTATTATCGCAATAAGAGTGGTTGATAATCAGGGTGGTGGTGGATTATTCGGAGCAAAAGAACAATTAAAAATCTATCCTGCCGGGAATAATGATAGTATATCGTTAAGTGGTAATTGGAAATATCTGCCAGTTGCGGAATATATAGGACAGAAGTTTTTTACTTTTGGAATTGAAAATAGGGAATACTATTCAAAACCTGCCTTAAAAATTAATTTATCCGCCAACACCCCAACAACTTTGTATAATTCAATGATAAACCCATTGATACCATATTCAATAAAAGGCGCAATTTGGTATCAGGGTGAATCAAACACTGGTAATCCCGAGTTGTATTCAATCATTTTTCCACTAATGATTAAAAACTGGAGAGACGACTGGAAAAATGATTTTTCATTTTATTATGCACAGATAGCGCCATACAATTATGGAGACAGTACTCATTCTGAACGACTCCGGGAATCCCAATTTAAAACTTTATCTGTTCCAAATACAGGAATGGTTGTAACTTTAGATATTAGCAATCCTAATAATATTCATCCTGCAAATAAAACAGAAGTTGGAGAAAGACTTGCAAGTTGGGCATTAGCTAAAGACTATAGCCGAGATGTTCCTTTTTCAGGCCCGTTGTATAAATCAATGAAGGTTGATGGAGATAAAATTATTCTTTCTTTTGATTATTCAGATGGCTTAATTTTAAAAGAATTAAATGGGGGAAATAATTTTATGATTGCAGGTGATGATAAAAATTTTATCAAAGCTCTTGTAGAGATTGAAGAAAATAATCTTATAGTCTTTAATCCCGAAATTAAAAATCCAGTCGCCGTGAGATACGCATGGAGTAATATATCCGAAGGGACATTATTTAACGAAGCGGGTTTACCAGCTTCTTCATTCAGAACAGATAATTGGAATGATTAAATATATTTCCGGATTTATAATTTTTGCATAAGCTTGAAGTAGTTTAAATAACAAACTAAAATATTTTAATAGGGGAGATTATGAAAAGAGGAATAATTATAATCAACTTATTCATGTTAATTATTTGTATTAATTCAAATTCTTGTTCTGACAGAGGAACAGAAACGACGGAAGAAAAAATCACTTATGAAATAGTGGATACTACTTTTGTTTCGCAATTTGTGGGTGACAGCATAAAATTAGATATAAGTTTACCTTCAAGTTATAATGACAGCACCGGGAAAATATATCCGGTTGTTTACCTGACAGATGGTTATTGGAGAAGAGAAGAGCATAGTACAATACACCAAATGAGTGACAACAATGAAATTCCGGAAGTAATTGTTGTAGGAATCGGGTACCCTGATGGATATGATTATAACAATATCAGAGTAAGGGATTTAATTACTAATGCCAACACATTTCTTCTTTGTATAAAAAATGAAATAATTCCTTACATTGAAAATAAATACATGGCAGATACTCTAATCAGAACTCTCTGGGGTTCTTCTTATGGTGGATATTTTTTAATTTATTCTTTTACAGAACATTTAAATCTAGGGAAGTTGTTTAAAAATTATATCTGTGCAAGTGCAGCATTAAATCCTCCATATCAGCATACGGATCTCTTAGAAAACGAACAAACACTTTGGACTAACACAAAAGTGTTGCCTGTTAATCTATATTTGACTGTAGGAGGAGATGAAACTTCTTCGTTTATAAATTCCTATAATGGAATCGTTGAAGCAATTGAATCTCACCCATTCGTGGATTTATATTTTGAACATGAAATAATCTCAAGCACAAATCACTATACTGTTTGGAAACCAACTCTATTAAATGGACTCAGAAAATTCCTAAACTAATTTTCGTTTTAACTACTTTATAATAAAACAGGGTGATCGGTTGCATGATCACCCTGCCAAGAATATTTTAAGGTGATATTATATATATAAGCAGCATTATCTTTTGCTTAACTTAAATCCCGAAATTTAAAATCCTGTCAATATAAAATTTCCGAGTAATTATAAGTTCATACTATTTTACAGTTTTATCTAAAGGCAAACCTACTTTTTCATATAAATCTTTTCTACCTGACTTATCCTTTGCTAAAATTTCATGTGCATATTTAGCTACCTGTTCGGCTTTATCTCTTGGTACAATTATTACTCCGTCACCGTCAGCTACAACAATATCTCCCGGACAAACAAGAACACCTCCAATTACTATTGGACGATTTACTGACTCTAATTCATTTCTACCAGGTCTTATACCCCTTCCCTTGCTTCTTAAATATAAAGGAACTTTTTCAATTGCTATTTCATCTGTATCTCTTGAATTTGCATCAGTAACAACTCCTACAGCTCCCAGGCTTTTCCAGTTTAAAATATTGTATGAACCAATTGAACCAATATCTTTTTCATCAACATCATCTATAACTACTACTGTTCCCTTTTTTATTACTTTTGTGAAGGCTTCGCTGGAATACTTATTATAAAAATTTCCTTCCCACTCCTGGAATTTCTCTTCAGGCATTGGTCTGTCTGGTCTTTGAGTTGGAACATAACGAACAGTAACGGCTATCCCTCTGAATTGATGTGATAAATCTTTTGTATCAATCCAATCAGGATGAATTGCAGGATCTACTAAACCAGTCCCGGGTAATCCCACCATATCCATACCATCAGATACATCTGCAACTCGAAGTCTTTCAAAAAGTTTTAATATTTTTACATCTTCTTCATCCGAGTAGGTTTTTGTTTCGATAAAATTATAACCTCTCTGAATATCAGTTTGACTTAAATCCTGAGATAAGATCAGAGGTGAAAAAAACAGAAGAAAGTTAAAAGTGAGTTTTGTTAAATTTTTCATAATCTATTCCTTCCAGATTTAATAGATTGGATTCCTTTAAATTTTAGTTAATTTATTTTTATAATGCAACAATTATCCTCAAATTTTAATTATAATAATGATTGATTAAAAAATTATATTTTATTTGTTAAAATATTTTCAACAGGTTATCATATGTTAAAAACGTTAATAATTATTTGTTTCTCTTTAACAATAATTTATTCCCAAAAATTTGAAAGACTTGCACAAACTCCACCTATGGGATGGAATAGCTGGAATAATTTTGCCTGCGATGTAGATGAAAAACTTATTCGTGAAACCGCAGATGCAATGGTGAGCAGCGGAATGAAAGATGCCGGTTATATCTATGTAAATGTTGATGATTGCTGGCATGGTGAACGTGACAGTTTAGGTTTTATTCATCCAGATCCGGCAAGGTTTCCTTCAGGTATGAAAGCTCTTGCTGATTACATTCATTCAAAAGGATTAAAATTCGGTATCTACTCAGATGCCGGATGGAAAACATGCGGCGGAAAACCCGGCAGCAGAGGATATGAATACCAGGATGCGCTTCAATATGCAAAATGGGGCGTTGATTATCTTAAATATGATTGGTGTAATACTGAAGCACTTAACGCTGAAGGAGCTTATTTAACAATGCGTAATGCTCTTTATTCTGCAGGACGACCAATTGTTTTCAGTCTATGTGAGTGGGGTAATAATAAACCTTGGGATTGGGGGAAAAATGTGGGACATCTCTGGCGTACAACAGGTGATATTACCAATTGTTTTGATTGTGTAGTTGATCATGGAACATGGAAATCCTGGGGTGTCATGTATATCCTTGATATGCAGGATGGACTTCGAATTCATGCTGGTCCCGATCATTGGAATGATCCCGACATGATGGAAGTTGGTAACGGAATGTCGGTTAGTGAAGACCGTGCCCATTTCTCAATATGGTGTATGCTGGCTGCACCTCTCATTGCGGGAAATGATATTAGAAATATGTCTAAAGAGACAATTGAAATACTGACAAACAAAGAAGTAATTGCAGTTAACCAGGATTCACTTGGAATCCAGGGATTTAAATATTCTACCGAAGATAGTCTTGAAACATGGTTTAAGCCCTTAAGCAAAGATGAGTGGACAGTGTGTTTTTTAAATCGCAGTTCAGAAACAAGAACAATGGATTTTGTGTGGGAAGATTATAAAATAGCAGATGAATTTTCAAAAAGAGAAATCAATTTTGAAGAAGTCATATTTAACATCAGGGATTTATGGATTAAAAAAAATATTGGAACTACTGATAAAAAATTCTCTGCTCAAGTAAAATCACACGACGTTTTAATGTTAAGATTAACTCCCGTCAAATAAATTATATTCTAATGTTAGGGACACTTATGCCCTGTCCCTAAATATTTCAAAATATTTCACATTGCATACCTAAATACCATGTTCTGCCTGGTGCCGGTTCAAAATATCTTTCTCCAACTGCATTTGGAACAATAGAACCGTTATATTTTCCATTTAATAAATTATTTATTCCAAAAAACAATTCAGGCTGTAGAAGATTAAATTCAAATTTGTATCCGAATCTTAAGTCAATTTTAAAATAAGATTCATTCAGAAAATTACTTTCAGGCGATTGACTGCCGGGAAGGGTTCCGTTAAAATCATTTGTGAAATATTCATCTGCAAAAAGAAATTTAATTTTACTCCAAATTCCAAAATTGCTTTCATAATATATTTGAGCAGCAAAAATCTGTTTCGGAATACCGGGCATTTTATTTTTTTCCAAAGAATATTCAACACCATTAAACTCAACCATATACTTTTTATATACAAAATTCATAAAAGTATAAGAGAAGGAAGTTCTGAAATTTTTAAATGGATTTATTTCAATCATAACTTCAATACCCTGGTTTCTTGCTTCACCGGCATTCCTGAAAAATATTTCTTCAGAACCTGAAATTTGATATGGGATTAACAAATCGCTAAAATCCATAAAGTATAATGCTGCCGAGAAGATGGCATTAATTTCTCTCAGAAAATATTCTGTGCCAAATTCCATCTGGTAAATCCTTTCAGGATTCAGATCAGGATTAAAGCCTCCTTGCTGATTAGGACGGTTACTTAATTCTGAGGTTGTTGGAGTCTGGAATGAAGTTGAATAGTTCAGAAAATATTTTGAATAAAGATTCGGTTTGAAAAATATTCCAGTAGCTGGACTTAATTGATTCATTCTTCTTTTACCGGAATTGACTGTATAAAAATCATCAACTTTAAATAAATAACTATCATATCTTAAACTGGCTAAAAATCCCAATGTATTATTCAAAAGGAATTCTGCTGACAAGAATGGCCCGATACCTAAAACATATTCTTTCTGGTCTATAAGTTTATTGCCATAATTAAGATTATCAAAAATTTCATCCGGCTCAAAATTCAGATTTATTAATCCATTGTTCTCAAATTCCTTTCTCATATCGCTTTGGAATTCAACATCCACCCCTGCTGAAATATTAATTTCAGATTTATCAACCGGGAATACTGCTTTAACTATTGAACGGATTCCGCCTGAAGTTCGTTTTAAATCAATTATTCTTCCGGGAATAGGATTTAATAAATTTCTGCTTAGAAGATAAATAGTTGTTTCAAAATTAAAATCATCATTCAATAAATTTATTGTAATACCTCCCTGCAATTGGTTTGCTTTTTCCCCGGCACCCTGCTGCTTTACAAAATCTCTAACGGAATTTCGGTTTGTATCTATAGAGGCTTTGTTTAATGAACTTGGATTTAACAAGTATGGAGAATTAAAATAATTAATCACAGCTGTTAATCTCAGTTTCTCAGATAAACTGTTTTTATAAATAGTATTTAGCTGATAGATATTTCTTTCCGAATGTTCCCTGAATCCCGTGTAATTCAGATTGTTAAAACTAACTAAATAAGACTGGGTGTTTGAACTCCCCGACATCTTTAACGAATATTTCCTGAGTTCATCTTCACCTATAATAACTGAAGGATTAATTTTAATTTCAGAAGGTATTTCAGATTGGATACTAATCACACCACCTGCTGCATTCCCGTATTGAGATGAAGAGGGCCCTTTTAATATTTCTATCCTTCCTGCTGAAAAAAGATCTATGTTATTTGTCTGTGATTGTCCATCCGGTATTGTTAAGGGAATATTATCAACTAAAATTTTTATTCCTCTTATGCCAAAGGATGAGCGGCTCCCAATTCCTCTTATAGAAATTTTATCTCCAAGAGATGGATTATTCCGATCACTGATTATTAAACCTGGGATTTTAGTTAATGATTCCTCAAAAGATAAATTTATTTCCCCTTTATGAATTTCACTACTATCTAATAAATAGTAAGATTGAAAATTAGTCAAACCTGTTCTTATTGCAGTTATTTCGACAGGCTGCAAAGTATAGATTGAATCCTGAGCAACAATTAAATTGTTCAATAATAAAAAAATGACTAATAATTTTATCATTATAAATTTAATTTTAGAAACTTCTATGGATGAAACCAAAGATTAGAGATATACTCTTAATTTTAACGGATTAATATGATAAGATTTGAAATTATTATGAAATAATGAAACTGAAGTTAAAGTTTCATTTTATTAAAATCATTTTTTTGATTGAATGGAAATTTTGATTCCCACTAAGCGGAACAGCAATTAATTTGTAAAATAAAACCTGGCTTGAAATATTTTCAGCATTAAAGAAAGCCTGGTGTTTGCCGGAAGAAATTTGTTCGTTCAATAATGTAGTTATTTCAGCACCGTTCGAATCAAATATTCTTAAAGTAACAAATGATTCTTTAGGAATAGTAAAATCTATTAACGTATTCGGATTAAATGGATTCGGATAATTTTGTTCCAGATTAAATTCAGAAGGTCGCGAGGATTCATTTTCTACACTTGTTATATTCTGATAAACTCTTACATAATCAATTTCAAGATATTGAGGGAAGATTGTAGACTGATTCGGATTGCCGGGCCAGTTCCCACCAACAGCAATATTAAGTACAATAAAATATTCCTGGTGAAACTCACTTAATCCCGATGGAGTTATATTGATAGTATTAAAAAGTATATCATCAACATACCATTTTATTGCAGACGGATCCCACTCAATCCTGAAATTATGAAAGTCATCTGCAAAAGTTCCTAAGGATAATGTATATGAATCGCCATACTGCGCATGCTGCCCGTTATTATCCCAATGTGCAGTACCATAAACAGTATTCTCTCTCCCCTGACCTCCGATCATTTCCATAATATCAATCTCGCCGCAAGCAGGCCAGCCAACTGAAGAAATATTTTGTCCAAGCATCCAAAATGCGGGCCAGATTCCTTGTCCATAAGGAAGCTTCATCCTTGCTTCTACTTTTCCATACTGCCAGAATCTTTTATTCTGTGTTTTTAATCTTGCTGATGTATATGATCTTCCCCCATAATTTTCCTGCATTGCTTTAATGACAAGTTTGCCATCCTGTAGATATGAATTATCTGTTCTGTCTGTATAATACTGTAATTCATTATTACCCCACCCGTTTCCACCGACTTCATGTGTCCATGAATTAAGATCCAATGAAGCACTATCAAATTCATCAGCCCAGAAAAGCTGCCAATCCTGAGAATAAACACTTTGCTGAGTTATAAAAACTAAAAATGTAAAAATAAAAGATTTCATATTTCTCAATTAATTATTTGCAGCAGAAGTAGGTTTTAAAACAAAATTTTCTTTCATGTTATCAATTGATATCTCAAACTCACCCGGTTCAACAATTCGTTTATTTTCTCTGCCGATAAAAGATAAATGTTCTCTATTAATTTTGAAGCTGACCTTTTTTGTTTCACCAGGATTAAGCATTACTTTCTCAAAACCTTTTAATTGTTTGTTTGGTCTTGATACTGAACCATAAAGATCACTTAAATAAAGCTGAACCACTTCACTTGAAGCTGTCTTCCCTGTATTCGAAACTTCAACCGAAATATTTAATTCTTCATTCTCGCTAATTTCTTTTTTATCAAGATTTAGATCTTGGTATGCAAACGTTGTATAACTTAATCCAAAACCAAACGACCATTGAGGATCATATTTATTCGAATCAAAATTCTCCATAGGTTTAAAATCATATGTTGTATTACCATTTGGAGATTTGGGATACGTTACAGATAATTTTCCGCTGGGAGAATGATCGCCAAAGATAATATCTGCTAAGGCATTTCCTCCTTCCATTCCGGGAAGAAAAGCAATCAGAACCGCATCAACTTCATCAACAATAGAATTAATTACTCTTGGTCTCCCTTCAAGCATAACCAGAATAACAGGTTTTCCGGTTTCAATTATTTTCTCTGCCAGTTCCAATTGAACAGGGTTAAGTGTAAGATCACTTATATTCCCTTCGCCTTCACAATAAGTTGGTTCACCAAGACAAAGAATAACAACATCATTTTCTTTTGCTTTGCTTACTGTTTCACTTATATTAATATTTTCATCAAATGAAGTTCCTTCAATATAAGAAACCTTTTCCGAACCGATCTTTTCGCTTATTGCTTCCAATACAGAATTTTTCTCCTGCGGGTATAATGATTCTTCACTTCCCTGCCAGGTTATTGTCCATCCTCCATTCATTACAGAAAGCATGTTTGCTGTTGGACCTGTTACTAAAACTCTAACATTCTTTGGAAGAGGTAAAAGACTATTTTCATTTTTTGTGAGAACGATAGATTCTCTTGATGCTGAAAGATTAACTTTTGTAAACTCATCGCTTGCAAATTTTTCTTTAAGTACTATATCAGGATATGGATTTTCAAACAGGCCAAGTTCCATTTTTACAGTTAGAATTCTTTCCACTGCTTCATCAATTCTCGATATTGGCACTGTGCCTTCTTTTACAAGTTCTAAAAGATATTCATAGAAACTATAGTCCTTTGGAACCATGCTCATATCAACTCCTGCCATAACTGCAATGCGGACAGCCTCTTTGGGTGTTTCTGCTATTTTATCACGGAAGTGAAGTCTTTTAATATCTTCCCAGTCAGAAACGACAAAACCTTTAAAATTCAATTCACCCCGGAGAACTTCTGTGAGCAGATGATAATCCGAATGTGTTGGTATTCCATTTACCTCCCCTGAGTTAACCATAATTGTTGGCGCACCGGCAAGTATTCCTGCTTCAAATGTGGGAAGAAAATATTCTCTCATCATTCGTTCAGAAATCCATGCGGGGCTACGGTCTCGTCCATTAAGAGGATAACTGTAACCAACATAATGCTTAAGGCAAACTGCAAGTTTATCGCGGGCACCAATATTATTTCCCTGAGCACCTTTTATAAATGAACTGCCAATTTGTGAAGCAAGGTAAACATCTTCACCGTAAGTTTCCCAGAGGCGTGACCAGAGTGGCTGCCTTCCAATATCCAATACAGGATAAAAATTCCATGGAATTCCTGATGCACGTGTTTCATAAGCTGTAATCTCACCAACCTTCTCAATTAATTCTTTATTCCAGGTTGCAGCCATATTAATTCCCTGAGGAAATAAACTTGATCCTTTTGTATAAGTTGCTCCGTGTATTGCATCAATACCATACAGAACCGGAATCTTCAACCTTGTTTCTTTAACTGCAATATCCTGAATCTTATTTATTATTTCATGCCAGTAGTCAATTTCATGAGCAACATCAAAAACATTAATTATTGAACCAACATTATATTTTTTAATCGCTTCTTCTAATTTTTTTTCATCAAGAACATGATGTTGATCTTTTGTACCTTGTTTTGAAGAAATGGCTTCAATAGTAATCAAGGTCATTTGCCCCACTTTCTCTTCAACTGTCATCT
>Ga0105107_10000829_pt1 | contig 20045 bp, 17 predicted proteins | sample PPLLaktember2015_6_FD_79335 | JGI IMG/M metagenome (GOLD analysis project Ga0105107, IMG submission 79335) | Freshwater sediment microbial communities from Prairie Pothole Lake near Jamestown, North Dakota, USA - PPLs Lake P8 Core (1) Depth... | ecosystem: Environmental > Aquatic > Freshwater >... | reverse complement strand
TGCCCCCCATGCCCAGGCGACCGGCCCTGCCTCCCCACCTCCTCGTCCTCGTCCTCGCCGCCCTGCTCGGCGGGGCGAGCCCTGCGCCGGCCCCCGCTGACCTGCCCCGGATCGCCTGGCGCAGCCACCCGGCGCTCCCCGGCATGCGCGACGCCGAGGCCCTGGCCTTCGACGCCGCCAGCGGCCGCATCGCCCTCGGCGACGCGCGGGGCGTCTGGCTGGTCGCGGGAGAGGGCGCGCCGCGCCGCCTCCTCGGCCGGGGCCCGGTGCGCGACCTGCTGTTCCGTCCGGCCGGCGAGCTCCTCGCCGCCACCGACCGCGGGCTCTTCGCGATCGGCGCCGACGGCCGAGCGCGCTTCCTCCGCCTCGCGAGCGGGAAGGCTTCCCGCGTCCGCCGCCTCGCGGGCGCCGGACCGGCCGTCGCCGCGGGCACCGAGGACGGCGTGTTCCTCGCCCAGGACGGCGCGAGCTTCGCGCGGCTCGAGGGCGGGCTTCCCTCGCGCCCGGTCGACGCCCTCGCGCTGCGCCCCGGCGACACCGGCCTCGAGCTCTGGGCGTCCTTCGCGGGGGCCCTGCACCGCGCGCGGGTCCGCAGCGGCGAGGGCGGGGCGCTGCGCGTCGAGGCGGAGGCGGCGGCCATCGCCGACGGCCCCGGCGCCCGCGAGGCGGTCGACCTCGCCGCCGATCTCGCCGGAGCGGAGCTGGTCGCCCTCTCTCCCGAGCACCTCGCCCTGCGCCGCGACGGGCAGTGGCGGAGCATTTCCCTCGAGCTCCCGGCCGGCGCGCGGGCGCGCCGCCTCGGCAGCGGCTCGGGTCGGCTCTGGATCGCCACCGACGGCGGAATCGTCGAGGCTGCGGCCTTCGAAGGCCCCTGGCGCCGGGCGCGTCCGCCCGCCGGCGGGACGCCGAGCTTCGCCCTCGCGGGCGCCGGCGAGCGCATCTTCGCCCTCGGCGTCCGGGGGCTGCTGGAAGGCCGTCCGATGGGCGCCGCCGGCGGCGACGAGACGGCGGAGGAGCGCGCCGCCCCCGCGGCGGGCGCCCTCTCCCCCGACGACTATCTCTGGCGCCTTCGCAGCGAGCCGAGCGTCCAGCAGGTCCACGGCGCGGCGCTCCGCTGGCTCTCCCTCGGGCCCGAGCGCATGGCGTCCCTGCGCCGCGGGGCCGACCGCCGGGGCTGGCTCCCGGACGTGGCGCTGCGGGGAGCGGCGGGGCGCGGGCGCAGCCGCCGCCTGCTCGAGGACCAGGCCCAGAGCTCCGGCGTCGTCTACGACCTCCTCGACCGCGAGACGGACCGCGGCAGCGACTACGAGGCCGGCATCGTCCTCGAATGGAGCCTCGGCGACCTGGTCTACAACCCCGACGCCATCGACGTGGCCCGGGAGGCCCGCGAGGTGATCGAGCTCCGGGACGAGGTCCTCGACGAGCTCACCCAGCTCTACTTCGAGCGGCGCCGCACCCTCCTCGCGCTCCGCGCCGCGGCGGCGGACCCGGCGGAGCTGGCGAGGCTCCGCCTGCGCGCCGACGAGCTCGCCGCCGGCCTCGACGCCTGGACGGGCGGCTTCTTCTCCCGGCACGCGCCGCCCCTCGCGGCCGTGGCTCCCTCCGCCTCACCCCTCCCTTCCGCAGGAGGCACTGCTCCATGAACTTCCACCCCCGCCGGCGGGCGCTGCCCATCGGCCTCGCGCTCGCGGCCCTGCTCTCGGGCGGCGCCGCCCGGGCGCTCCCCGTGCTCTCGGAGGTGCTCTACGACGCGACCGGCGCCGACGACGGCGCCCTCTTCGTCGAGCTCCACGGCGCTCCGGGCACCTCCCTCGACGGCTACGTCGTCGAGGGGGTGAACGGCACCGACGGGAGCGTCACCCATACCCTGACGCTCTCGGGCAGCATTCCCGAGGACGGCCTGTTCGTGATCGCCGACGAGGCGTCCGGGGGCGGGACCCTCGTCGCCGGCGCCGACCAGCTACTCAACTTCGACTTCCAGAACGGGCCCGACTCGGTGGTGCTGCGGGACGCCCTCGGCACGGTGATCGACGCCCTCGGCTACGGGGTCTTCGAGGCCGGCGAGGTGTTCGCGGGGGAAGGCAGCCCCGCCGCGGATCCCCCCGCCGGCTCGAGCCTCGCCCGGGTGTTCGCGGACGTGGACACGGGCGACAACGGCGTCGACTTCGCGGCCCTCGAGGCCCCGACGCCCGGGAGCGCCCCCTTCTCCTCGGTCCCCGAGCCCGCCGGCGGGGTGCTGCTCCTCGCGGGCCTCGCCGGGCTCAAGCTGTTCGGGCGGCGCTAGAGCTCCCCGCCACCGCAGGGCGCCGCCCGGGGCCCCGGCGCTCGTGGCGCCGGGGCCACTTCCGCGCCGGGGCGTTCAGCCCGCGGCGCGCTCCGCCGATACGGGAGGCCGCAAGGCGGCGGCCGATGTGCGCGAGGCCGCAGGGCCTGTCCCGTGGCAGGTGTTGCGGGACCTCCCGGGGCTCTGGTAACGGAAGCGCACGCGGTGCGCCGCTCCAGGGGGTGAGAGCCCGGGCCATGCTGTCCGGCTTCAACACGAACATCCGCCACGGCTCCCGACTCTTCCACGTGCAGAGCGAGGACAGCGGGCGCAACCACCCCCACATCATCACGCACCTCTACTACCGGGGTACGATCGTCGCCTCGGAGAAGAGCAGCTACGCCGATCGCCTCGACGCGCCCGACCTTCCCGACGTGGTGAAGGGGTTGATGGAGGCCCAGCACAAGGCGGTGCTGCGCCGTCTCGTGTCCGGCCAGTTCGACGCCGCGATCCGCGAGCGCCTCGGCGCCGACGCCCTGCCGGCCGATCCCGGGGACACCCGGGGCCTCGTCACCCCCGCCGAGCTCGCGGGGGCCGCCTCCGAGACCGACGCGACCACGCTGCGCGAGCCCTCGCGGGAACCGGAGAGCGAGGCCCCGGCGTCCGAGCGGCCCCTCGACGAGGTGATCCTCGACTACCTCGTCGAGAACGCGCGCCAGCGCAAGCGCCGCTCGAAGTGAGCGCCGCGGGGGAGGGGCCTGCGCGCGGTGGCGACGCCCTCGTGCGCCTGTTCCACGTCTCGAAGTCGTACCTCGCGGGCACCTGGGCGCTGCGCGACGTGAGCATCGAGATGCGCAAGGGCGAGTTCGCCTTCCTCACCGGCCCGAGCGGCGCCGGCAAGACGACGCTGATGCGGCTGATCTTCGCCGCGGAGCGCCCGAGCGAGGGCCAGATCATCATCCTCGGCCGCAACGTCGACCGGCTGCGCCCGGCGGGCGTGCCCGCCCTGCGGCGCCGCATCGGCGTGGTGTTCCAGGACTTCAAGCTGCTCCCGCGGCGCACGGTGGAGGAGAACGTCGGCGTGGCCCTCGACGTGGTGGGCGTGCCGAGCCGCCAGGCGCGCGCCCGCGTGTTCTCGATCCTGAAGCGGGTCGGGCTCCAGCACCGGCGCTTCCACTCCCCGCTCTCCCTCTCGGGAGGCGAGCAGCAGCGCGTGGCGATCGCGCGGGCGCTGGTGAACGAGCCCGAGATCCTGCTGGCCGACGAGCCCACGGGCAACCTCGATCCGGACCTCACCATCGAGATCATGGACCTGATCGCCGGCGTCGCCGCGCGCGGCACCACGGTGCTGGTGGCCACCCACGACCTCGCGCTGGTCGAGCGCTTCGGGAAGCGGCGGCTCCGCCTCGAGGAAGGACGCATCGCCGCGGACTCCCGCGCCGAGCGATGACGGGCCTGCTCGCTCAGCTCCGCCACTTCCTGCGCTCCGCGTGGCTCGGGCTGCGCTCGAGCCCGGTCCCGAGCGCCGTGGCCGTCGTCACGATCGCGGTGAGCCTGTTCCTGATCGGGCTGTTCGCGCTGCTGCTCGCGAACATGGGCGGCATCCTGGAGCGCTTCGGCCGCGAGGTGCGCCTCACCGTGTACGTGGCCGACGGCGTCGGCGCCGAGGGCGAGCGCGCCCTCCTGGAGCGCGTGCGCCGGGAGGCGGGCGTGGAGCGGGCCGAGGCGGTGAGCAAGCAGGAGGCGCTGGAGCGCTTCCGGCAGCGGCTCGGCGGTGAGACGGCGCTCCTCGAGGGCCTCGAGGAGAACCCGCTGCCCGCCTCGATCGAGGTGGAGCTCGCTCCCGGTGAGCGGAGCACGGAGGGCCTCGCCAGGGTGGCGCAGAGGCTCGCGGCGCTCCCCGGCGCCGCCGAGGTGAGCCACGGCCACGCCTGGGTCGAGGGGTACGCGCGCGCCCTCTCGCTGCTGCGCGCCGCGGCGCTCGCGATCGGCGGCGTGCTCGCCCTCGCCGCCCTCGTGATCGTGACCAACACCATCCGGCTCGCGGTCTACGCCCGGCGCGACGAGATCGACATCCTGATGCTGGTAGGCGCCACGCGCACCTTCGTCGCGATCCCCTTCCTCCTGGAAGGCCTGGTCCAGGGCGTGGCCGGCGGGCTGCTGGCCCTCGCGCTCGTCTACGGCGTGTTCTCGCTGCTCGGCGGACCGCTGGAGGGCGCCTTCACGTTCCTGCTCGGCCACGCCTCGCCCGTCTTCCTCGGCGGCGAGGCGCGCGCGGCCCTCGTGGCCGGCGGCGCGGTGCTCGGGGTGATCGGCTCCGCCGCGGCGCTGCTCCAGGGCCTGCGCTCGTGAGGGGCCGTGGGCTCGCCGCCGCCGCCCTGCTGCTCGCCGCCTTCGCGGCGGCGGCCGAGGGGGACCCCCGGGAGGCGGAGCTCCAGGCGCTGCGCCGCGCGATCGAGCAGCACCGCGAGCGCGTGGGCGCCTTCGAGCGCGAGGAGCGCGGCCTGCTCGAGACCCTCGAGCAGATGGACCAGGCCCTCGAAGCGCTGGCCGGCGACGCGGCGCGCGCGCGGCGCGAGGCGGCGGGGGCCCGCGCCGAGCTGGAGCGCCTCTCGGCGGAGGCGCGCTCCCTCGAGCAGCGCCTCGCCCGCACCCGGCGCTCCCTCGCCGACCGCGCGGTGGCCCTCTACAAGGCCGGCGACCTCGGCCCCGTCGCCGCCCTCTTCGCGGCGTCGACCCTGCAGGACGCCCTCGAGCGCGCCGAGCTGCTGCAGCGCCTCATCGACCACGACCAGATCCTGCTGCGGCGCTTCCAGAGCGAGCGGGCCGAGCTGGCCGCGGCGCGGGAGGGGGCCGCCCGGGCGGCGCGCTCCCGGGACGCCGCCCTGGCGCGGGCCGAGGAGCGCGCCCGGGAGGTGGAGCGCGAGCGCGGAGCCCGGGCCAGGGCCCTCGCCACGGTGCGCAGCGACCGCCGCCGGGAGCGCGCGGCGCTCGGCGAGCTCGAGGCGGCGGCCCGGGCCCTGGAGGAGACCCTGGCGCTGCTCCAGCGCGAAGGCGCGCCCGGCCCGCTGCCGGAGAGCGCGCGCCCCTTCGCGGCCCTGCGCGGCGCGCTCGATCCGCCCGTCGAGGCCCCCGTCGTCGCGCGCTTCGGCAAGGAGCAGGACGAGTTCGGCACCCAGATCTTCCGCAAGGGCATCGAGTTCGCCGCCCGCACGGGGGACCCGGTCCGCGGCGTCGCCGACGGCGTGGTGCGCTTCGCGGGCTGGTTCCGCGGCTACGGGAAGATCGTGATCGTCGACCACGGCGACGCCTGGTTCACGGTGCTCGGGCACCTGGAGGAGATCGCGGTGGCGGTGGGCGATCCGGTACGCCGCGGCGACCGCATCGGCAGCGCCGGCGACACCGGGTCCCTGGCGGGCCCGCGCCTCTACTTCGAGATCCGGCGCGCCGGGGAGGCGCTCGACCCCGAGCCCTGGCTGCGCGGGGCGCAGGCCGCGTCCAGGCGTTAGAATCCCCCGTCACCGCCGGCGCGATCCGGCCGCGCGGCCCGGTCAAGGGCGGACCGCGAAGCGCCGAACGGAAACCCGAGCATGCGCCACAGCCGACTCCGCTTCCTGACCGGTTTCCTCGCCGGGTCGACGGCCGCGATCTTCGTCCTCTTCGCGACCGGCGGCGCGAGCGGGCTCGCTTCGACGCGCTACCAGGAGCTCTCGCTGTTCGCGGGCGTGATGAAGCTCGTGCGCGAGAACTACGTCGAGGAGGTCGACGAATCCAAGCTGGTGCGCGGCGCCGTGCGCGGGCTGCTCGCCGACCTCGACCCCCACTCCTCGTACCTCGATCCCGAGTCCCACCGCGAGATGCAGGTGGACACCCGCGGCGAGTTCCACGGCCTCGGCATCGAGATCATGAAGCGCCGCGACGGCTTCATCGAGATCGTCTCGCCGATCGACGGCACTCCGGCGGCGCGCGCCGGGCTGCGCGCGCGCGACCAGGTGGTCGCGATCTGCCCCACGGAGGTCCCCGAGGACTGGACCGAGCCCTGCCGCGCGACCAAGGCGATGGACCTCCACGAGGCGGTCCTGCTGATGCGCGGCCCCCGCGGCTCGAAGATCACCATCCACATCCTCCGCGAGGGCTTCGAGAAGCCGGAGCCCTACACCATCGTGCGCGACGTGGTGAAGGTCGAGTCGGTGGAGTCGAAGCTCCTCGAGCCGGGTTACGCCTACCTGCGCCTGCGCTCGTTCCAGGAGCGCACCTCCGACGACGTGCGCCAGCAGATCGCGAAGCTGCGCGAGCAGAGCGGCGGGACCTTCGCGGGCTTCGTGCTCGACCTGCGCGACAACCCGGGCGGCCTGCTCGACCAGGCCGTGAAGGTGGCGGACCTGTGGCTCTCCGACGGCCTGATCGTCTACACCCAGGGCCGCGTCGAGAGCCAGCGCCAGGAGTTCCGCGCGGCGCCGGGCGGCGAGGGGCCGAGCTACCCGATGGTGGTGCTCGTGAACGCCGGCAGCGCGAGCGCCTCGGAGATCGTCGCCGGCGCGCTCCAGGACCAGCGGCGGGCGCTGCTGCTCGGCGCGCCCACCTTCGGCAAGGGCTCGGTGCAGACCGTCTACCCCCTGGAGGACGGCTCGGGCCTGCGCCTCACGACGGCGCTCTACTACACGCCGGCGGGCCGCTCGATCCAGGCCGTGGGCATCGAGCCGGACATCCTGGTCGAGCCGCCCGCGCGCGTCGCCGCGGCGGCGAAGGGAGCCCGGGCGCGGGCGATCCGCGAGCGGGACCTCGAGGGCCACTTCGAGCACGCCCCGGACGCCGGCGAGGAGCCCGAGGTTCCCGCGAGCGGGCCCGAGGTCGAGGGGGAGGGCGAGCCCTCCGCCGCGGCCGAGGGAGAGGACCTGCAGCTCGCCCGCGCCCTCGAGGTGCTGAAGAGCTGGACCTACTTCGAGCGCCTTCGCGACGCGGCGCCGGCGCCGGCCCAGGCCTCCCGCGACGCCCAGGCGGCGGCGCGCCCGGGCCAGGACCGCTGAGCCAGCCGGGCGACGCGCGGCCCGGCGCCGATCCGGGCGGCGGGCCGCGGGTCTGGAGCGTGAGCGAGCTGCTGGCGGGGCTGCGCGGCCTCCTCGAGCAGCGCGTCGGCCGCGTCTGGGTCGCGGGCGAGGTGAGCAACCTCCATCGCGCGGCGTCGGGCCACTACTACTTCACGCTGAAGGACGGGGGCGCCCAGCTCCGGGCGGCGCTGTTCCGGAGCGCCGCGCGCCGGCTGGTCTTCGAGCCCGAGGAAGGCCTCGAGGTGCTGGTCTCCGGCGAGCCGACGGTCTACGAGCCGCGCGGCGACCTCCAGCTCCTCGTGCGCCATCTCGAGCCCCGCGGCCGCGGCGCGCTACAGGTCGCCTTCGAGCAGCTCCGCGCGCGCCTCGCCCTCGAGGGCCTGTTCGACGCCGCGCGCAAGCGGCCCCTGCCGGCGCTCCCGCGCTGCCTCGGGGTCGTGACGTCGGCGCGCGGCGCGGCCATCCACGACGTGATCGAGGTCTCGGGCCGGCGCTTCCCGGGCATGCCGCTGCTGCTCGCGGCCACGCGCGTCCAGGGCGCCGGCGCCGAGGACGAGATCGCCGCGGCCCTCGAGGCGCTCCAGGCCTTCCCCGAGGTGGACGTGATCCTCCTCGTGCGCGGCGGGGGCTCCCTCGAGGACCTCCAGCCCTACAACACCGAGCGCGTCGCCCGCGCCCTCCGCGCCTGTCGCGTTCCCGTGGTGAGCGGCGTCGGCCACGAGGTCGACGTGACGATCGCCGACCTCGCGGCCGACCTGCGCGCGCCGACGCCCTCGGCGGCGGCGGCCCTCGCGGTGCCCGAGCGGGCCGCGCTCCTCGGGCAGCTCGAGCGCGCCGAGCGGCGCCTGCTGGCCGCCACGCGCCGCGCCTTCGAGCGCTTCGAGGACCGCCACGGCCGCGCCCACGAGGCGCTGCGCGCCCACGCGCCCTCCGAGCGCCTGCGCTCGCGCCGGGTGCGCCTCGTCGCCGCCCAGCGGGCTCTCGAAGCCGCCGTCCGCCGCGCCGCCGAGCGCCGCCTGCCCCGGCTGCGGGCGGCGGCCGCGCGCCTCGATGCCCTCTCGCCCCTCGCCGTGCTCGGCCGGGGCTACGCCATCGCCCAGCTCGCGGCGAGCGGCGCGATCCTGCGGCGCGCCTCCCAGGCGGAGCCCGGCGATGCCCTGCGCATCCTGCTCGCCGAGGGCGAGCTCGAAGCCGCGGTCACCGCGCGCCGCGGTCCGGCCCCCGGCAGCTCCGAAGAACGTTGAGATCCAAGCGCTTTTTCCTTAGCCTCGGCGCGATGGCGGAGACTCCCGAAGCGCCGCGTCCGGGCCTCTCGGCGGGCGCGGATGCGGGCGCCGCGAGCTTCGAAGAGGCCCTCGAAGGCCTCGAGGCTCTCGTCGCGCAGCTCGAGACCGGCGAGCTCTCCCTCGAAGCGGCCCTCGCGGCGTTCGAGCGGGGCGTGCGCCTCTCGCGGCGCTGCGCCGAGCAGCTGGAGAGCGCCGAGCGCCGCATCGCCGAGCTGGTGCGCGAGGGCGGCATGCTCGTGACGCGCCCCTTCGAGGGCGCGGAGGACGACGCATAGTGGACCTGCGCGCCTACCTCTCGGAGCGCGCGGTGCTCGTCGATCGCCGGCTCGACGCCGAGGTTCCCCCGGCGGACGCGGAGCCGGCGGCGCTCCACGGCGCCATGCGCCACCTGCTGTTCCCGGGCGGGAAGCGCGTGCGCCCGGCCTTCGCCCTCGCCGCCTGCGAAGCGGTCGGCAGCCCGCCGGACCGAGCGCTCCCCCTCGCCGCGGCGCTGGAGCTGGTCCACACCTACTCGCTGGTCCACGACGATCTCCCCTGCATGGACGACGACGCCCTGCGGCGCGGACGGCCGACGGTGCACGTGGTCTACGGGGAAGCCCTCGCGGTGCTCGCCGGCGACGCCCTGCTGGCCCTCGCCTTCGAGGTGCTGGCGCGCGAAGGCGAGCCCGGGTCGGCCGACGCGCGCCTCGCGGCGCTCGCCGAGCTCGCCGCGGCCGCGGGCTCCCTCGCCCTCGTCGGAGGCCAGGCGGCGGACCTCGCCTTCGCGTCCTCGGACCCCGCGGCGGTGGAGCGGGTCCACGAGCGCAAGACCGCAGCTTTGTTCGCCGCGGCGACGGCGGGCGGCGCGCGCCTCGGCGGGGCGCCCGCGGCGCTCGTGCTGCGGCTGCGCCGCTTCGGCCTCGGCGTGGGCGTCGCCTTCCAGATCGCCGACGACCTCCTCGACCAGGGCAGCGACGAGGGCTGCTCCCTGGTGCGCGTGCTCGGCGCCGACCGGGCGCGGCTCCGCGCCGAGCAGCTCCTCGCGGGCGCCCTTGCCGAGATCGAAGATCTGGGAGAGCGCGCCGAGCCGCTGCGGGAGCTGGCGCGCTTCGCGGCCGCGCGCGAGACATGAGTCCCGGGGAGGAGTCGATGGGGGACCGGCTGCTGGATCGCATCGAGGCGCCGGAGCAGCTCCGCCGCCTGCCGCGCGAGCAGGTCGCGAAGGTGGCGGAGGAGATCCGCGCGGAGATCGTCGAGCGCGTGTCGCGCTCGGGCGGCCATCTCGCCTCGAGCCTCGGCGCCGTCGAGCTGCTCGTCGCGATCCACTACGTGTTCGATACCCCGCGCGACCGGCTGGTCCTCGACGTCGGCCACCAGGGCTACGCCCACAAGATGCTGACCGGCCGCCGCGCCTCCTTCGCCGAGATCGGCAAGGAAGGCGGCATCGGCAAGTTCCTGCGCCGCGGCGAGTCGCCCTACGACCACTTCGGCGCGGGACACGCGGGCACCTCGATCTCCGCGGCGCTCGGCATGGCGCGCGCTTTCCAGCACCGCGGCGAGGAGCGCCGGGCCATCGCGCTGATCGGCGACGGCGGCATGACGGCGGGCATGGCCTTCGAGGCGCTGAACCACGCCGGGCATCTGAAGCAGCGCAACCTCGTGGTGGTGCTGAACGACAACGAGATGTCGATCTCGCCGAACGTCGGCGCGCTCTCCTCCTACCTCTCGCGCAAGCTCTCGGCGCCGATGGTGCGCCGCATGAAGGGCTGGGCGAAGGAGTTCCTCGGCTCCCTGCCCGGAGACATGATCCACTGGGCGCAGAAGGCCGAGGAGTCGCTCAAGGTGTTCTTCTCGCCGGGGCTGCTCTTCGAGGCGCTGAACTTCAAGTACGTGGGGCCGGTGCAGGGCCACCGCGTCGACGTACTGCTCGAGACCTTCGAGAACGTGAAGGCGATGCTCGCGAACGGCGACGGCCCGATCCTCGTGCACGCGCTCACCGCCAAGGGCTACGGCTACGGCCCGGCCCAGCAGGACCCCTTCAAGTACCACGGCGTCGGCGCCTTCGACGTCGGCTCGGGCGCCTTCCGGCCGAGCAAGCCCGGCCCGCCCAAGTTCCAGAACGTCTTCGCCGACTCGCTGATCCAGCTCGCCCGGGAGGACGAGCGCATCGTGGCCATCACCGCGGCGATGGCCGACGGCACGGGCCTCGACCGCTTCCAGCGCGTGTTCCCGACCCGCTTCTACGACGTGGGCATCGCCGAGCAGCACGCGGTGACCTTCGCGGCGGGCCTCGCCGCCGAGGGCATGAAGCCCGTCTGCGCGATCTACTCGACCTTCCTCCAGCGCGCCTACGACCAGGTGGTGCACGACGTCTGCGTGCAGAACCTCGACGTCACCTTCGCGATGGACCGCGCCGGCCTGGTCGGAGCCGACGGCGCCACCCACCAGGGCATGTACGACGTCGCCTACCTGCGCACCCTGCCCAACATCGTGGTGATGGCGCCGAAGGACGAGAACGAGCTCCAGCACATGCTGCGCACGGCGGTCGAGTACCCCGGCCCGGCGGCGGTGCGCTACCCGCGCGGCTCGGGCCTCGGCGTGCCCCTCGATCCCGACGCGAAGACGCTGCCGATCGGGCAGGCGGAGCTGCTGCGAGACGGCGACGACGCGCTGATCGTGGCCTACGGCACGCGCGTGCATCCCGCGCTCGAGGCCGCGGCGGAGCTGGCCGCCGAGGGCATCTCGGCGGCGGTGCTGAACGCGCGCTTCGCGAAGCCCCTCGACCGCGAGCGCATCGGCGCCCTCGCCGCCCGCTGCCGCTGCGTGCTGACGGTCGAGGAGCACGCGGGCATGGGCGGCTTCGGCAGCGCGGTGCTCGAGCTGCTGGCGGAGCTCGGCCACGACGGGCCCGTGCGCTGCCTCGCGGTGCCCGACCGGCTGATCGAGCACGGCGACCCGGACGCCCAGCAGCACGCTCTCGGCCTCGACGCCGAAGGCATCGCGCGCGCGCTGCGCGAGCTGCTCCACCGCAAGCCCGCCTGAGCGGGGCGGGCAGGGGATCCGCTAGGGCGCGGAGGCCCGGAAGCGGTCCGGACCGGCCTCCTTCACCGTGCCGAGCTCCGCCTGGAAGCAGGCGGGAACCCCGGTGTGCACCTGCACCGTCGCTGCGAGCGCGCCCTGGAGCGCCGCGGCGATGCCGGTCGGGAGAGAGCCCTGGCCGCCGCCCCGGTTGCCCGCCTGGAGGGAGAGCGCGCCCTTGCCCGCGGCCCCGCTCTTCAGCGAGAGCTTGCTCACGCCGGAGGCCGAGGCCGCGGCGTCCTTGTACTTGAAGCCCGTGGCGCCCGCGGCCTTCCAGCAGGGCTTGCTCCCGCAGCTCTGGCCCGCGCGATCGACGGAGAGCTCTGCCACGAGCTGGTTCGCGCCGTCGTAGAGACACACGTCGTAGCGGGTCGTGCCGCCGACCGGATCGCCGAGGTCGGCGAGCGGCACGGCGTCCGCGAGCTTCTTCAGCGCGAGCTTCAGCTTCTCCTTGCCGGGCTTGCTCTCCACCACCGAGAGGCTCGCCTTGCCCGCGTTCACGCAGGCGAGGATCGGCGCGACGGCGCAGGGCGAGCTGGACTCGTCCAGACAGCCCGCGTCGCAGCCGTCGCCGTCCGCCGTGTTGCCGTCGTCGCACTCCTCGGGCCCGTCCTCGGTTCCGTCGCCGCAGATGTGCCCGTCCGGCGCCTCGATCTGGAAGCCGTCGAGGGCGAGCTGGATCCCGTCGCCGCCGGAGACGTCGCGCCACATCTGGAGCGCGAAGCTCCCGCCGGCGCCGGAGGGATCGGTCACGCACTGGAAGTCCGTGAAGGCGGGGCCGTCCAGGAACGAGGCGCAGATCTGGGAGCCGATCCGCTGGAAGCGGAGGGTGCCGGTCGTGTGGGTGGTGGGGACGCCCGCGGTGATCACCCCGGTGGGGCGGAGGTCCGAGAGGTACACATCGCCGCCGAAGGCCGAGTCGCTGATCCGCTCCGCGGCCCCGATCGCGAGCTCGAGGAGCGCCAGCCGCTCCTTGTTGTCGGCCGGCCACTCGAGCAGTTCGTAGTCCACGCTCACCGTGTAGTCGCCGTCCATCGGGTGGCGGAAGCCGACCCGCGTGACCCCTGCGCCTCCCATCTGGGTGAGCACGAGCCGGCCGCTGGAGGTGTCGAGGGTGGTGAGGTTGGTCGAGCTCACCTCCCAGTAGAACGGGTCGAGAGAGGCGGAGGCGAAGGGCTCGGTGAGCGAGAACGCCGCAGCCGGGGCCGTGCAGGGCCAAGCCGCCAGCAAGCCGAAGGCGGCGCACAGCGCGCCTCGAGAATGGAGCATGGGGGGGTACCTCGCTGGAGTGGATCGCGCCGCGGGGCGAGATCCGGCCGAAGCTTTTATACCTACGGTAGGTATGATATTCAAGGGAATTCGTTGCACCTCGAAAGGGGGAGAGAGTTGGCCCGACGAACCGCCAGCGAGGCGGCCGCGACCCGCGAGTCCATCCTGGGCGCGGCCCGGGAGCTCTTCACCGAGAAGGGCTTCGCCGACACGACGCTCGAGGAGGTCGTCGCGCGCGTCGGGGTGACCAAGGGCGCGCTCTACCACCATTTCGGCGACAAGCGCAGGCTGTTCCTGGCCGTGTTCGAGGAGCTCGAGAAGGAGCTCGACGCGACCGCCCGTGGGGGCGCCGCCGCGGCCGTCGCCGGCGGGCCACGCGCCGCCTTTCGGGCAGGCTGCCGGGCCTACCTCGACTTCGCGCTCCGGCCCGACTTCCTCCGCATCGCGCTCACCGACGGCCCGGCGGTCCTCGGCGCCGAGGGCGTCGCGCTGGATGCGCGAATCGGCCTGCCGACCGTCGAGGGCGCGGTCCGGGGGCTGACCGCCGTCGGCCTGCTCGAGCCGCAGCCCTCCAAGCCCTTGGCGCTCCTTCTGCTCGGCGCGCTCAACGAGGCTGGCTTCGCCCTGGCGCGCGGCGAGCCGGGCTTCAGCGCCGAGGCCGCCCTGGAGACCCTGGACCGGGTGCTCGACGGCCTCGCCCCCCCGCCGACGCAATCGAAGGGGCCCGCACGCCCGAAGCCGACCGAGCCCGGGCGCCCCGGTACGCCTCGCTCGAAGCCCCTCCGCCTCGACGAGCGCCTCGTGCGCGACGGCCTCGCCGAGACCCGCAGCCGGGCCGAGGCGCTGATCCGCACCGGGCGGGTGCTGGTGGGCGACGTGCCCGTGGAGAAACCCGGCACGAAGGTGCGCGACGAGGCGCCCGTGCGGGTGCGCGGCGAGGACCGCCGCTACGCGTCCCGGGGCGGCGAGAAGCTCGCCGGCGCCCTCGCCGACCTCGGCGTGGACCCGCAGGGCCTGGTCTGCCTCGACGTCGGCGCCTCGACGGGGGGCTTCACCGACTGCCTGCTCCAGGCGGGGGCGCGGCGCGTCGTGGCCCTCGACGTGGGCCACGGCCAGCTCCATCCCCGCCTGCGCGCCGACCCGCGCGTGGCCGTCCTCGAGCGCTGCCACGCGCGCACGGTCCCCGCGGCGCGGGTGCGCGAAGCCGCGGGCGCGGAGATCGGGCTCGTGGTGATGGACGTCTCCTTCATCTCGGCGACGCTGCTGCTCCCGCCCGTGGCCGAGATCGCGCCCCGCGCCGAGCTCCTCGTGCTCGTGAAGCCCCAGTTCGAGGTGGGCCGCGAGCAGGTGGGGAAGGGCGGGGTGGTGCGCGAGGACGCGCTGCGCGCCGAGGCGGTGGCGCGGGTGCGGGACGCCGGGCGGGCCCTGGGCTACCAGGCCGCCGGCGAGGCCGAGAGCCGCCTCGCCGGCCCCAAGGGCAACCGGGAGGTGTTCCTGCGCCTCCTTCCCAAAGGGGACCGGACTGGTACGGATTGATGGCTGGGCTAGACTCCCTTTCCATGTCGGTCGTTCAGGTCACAGAGTCCGCAGCCCAGCAGATCAAGCGCCTCCTCGACCAGGAGGGCAAGGCGGAGACGCACGCCCTGCGCATGAAGGTCGTCGGCGGCGGCTGCTCCGGCCTCCAGTACCAGCTCGCCTTCGACGACCAGGTCCGCGAGAACGACGCCGAGATCGAGGCGAACGGCGTGCGGGTGCGGATCGACGAGAAGAGCGCCCTCTACCTGGTCGGCACCACCCTCGACTACGTCGACACGCTGATGGAGTCGGGCTTCAAGATCCAGAACCCGAACGCCAAGTCGACCTGCGGCTGCGGGCAGTCCTTCGGGGCCTAGCCGGAGCCCAGGCGCCGCGAGGGCCGGGCGTGCAGCGCCCCATCTACCTCGACCACCACGCCACCACGCCCCTCGACCCCCGGGTGCTCGAGGCCATGCTGCCCTACCTCCGCGAGGAGTTCGGCAACGCCGCGAGCCGCACCCACGAGTACGGCTGGCGGGCCGAGGCTGCCGTCGAGCAGGCCCGCGAGGAGATCGCGGCGGCGATCGGCGCCCGGGAGCCGCGCGAGATCGTCTTCACGAGCGGGGCCACCGAGAGCGACAACCTGGCGCTGAAGGGCCTGCTGCGCGCGCGCCGCGAGCGCGCCCGGGAGCTGGTGATCTCCGCCCTCGAGCACCCCGCGGTGGCCGACACCGCCGAGGCCCTCGGCGCCGAGGGCTTCGCGGTGCGCAAGCTCCCCGTCGACGGCGGCGGCCTCGTCGACCCGGCGGCCCTCGGGGAGAGCCTCGTCGACGGCACCGGCCTCGTCTCGGTGATCTGGGCCCAGAGCGAGATCGGCGTGGTCCAGCCGGTGGCCGAGCTGGCGCGGCGTTGCCGCGAGCGCGGCGTCCCCTTCCACAGCGACGCGGCCCAGGCCGTCGGCAAGCTGCCCGTCGACGTGGAGCGCGACGGCATCGACCTGTTGTCCTTCTCCGCCCACAAGCTCTACGGGCCGAAGGGGATCGGCGCGCTCTACGTGCGGCGCGGCCGCCCGGCGCTGCGTCTCGAGCCGCTGCTCCACGGCGGCGGCCACGAGTGGGGCCTGCGCTCCGGATCGCTGCCCGTGATGCTGATCGTCGGTTTCGCCGCGGCCCTGCGCATCGCCCTCGCCGAGCGCGAGGCCGAGGCCGAGCGCCTCGCAGCGCTGCGCGAGCTCCTGCTCCGGCGGCTGCGGGAGCGGCTCGGCGGCGTGGCCCTGAACGGCGATCCGCTGCGGCGGCTCCCGGGCAACCTCAACCTCTCCATCGAAGGCGTGCCCGGCGACGCCCTGGTCGCGGGCTGCCCGGGCCTCGCCCTCTCCACGGGCTCGGCCTGCGCCTCGGCGCGCCCCGAGCCGAGCCCGGTGCTGCGCGCCCTCGGGCTGCCGGCGGAGCGCGTGCGCGAGGGCTTCCGCATCGGCCTCGGCCGCGGCACCGGCGAGGCCGAGGTCCTGCGCGCCGCCGAGCAGATCGCAGCGGCCGCCGAGCGGCTCGGGGCCGAGCGTGTCGTCTCGCCGCCCCCGGGGAGGGCCGCTAGTCTCCCCGTTTCCAATCCGGCAGGGGAGTAGCGCGTGGCGGACTCGAAGGGCACCAACATCACCTGGCACCAGGGACACGTGGAGCGCAAAGACCGCGAGAAGCTCCTCAGCCAGCGCGGGGCGACGCTCTGGCTGACGGGCCTCTCCGGGTCCGGGAAGTCGACGGTCGCGGTGGCCGCGGAGAAGGCCCTGCTCCAGCGCGGCCACCTCGCCTACGTGCTCGACGGCGACAACGTGCGCCACGGCCTGAACAAGAACCTCGGCTTCTCGCCGGAGGACCGCACCGAGAACATCCGGCGCATCGCCGAGGTGGCGAAGCTGTTCACGGACGCCGGCGTGATCGCGCTGACCTCCTTCATCTCGCCCTACCGCGCGGACCGGGACGCGGCGCGGGCGATCTTCGCGCCCGGGGACTTCGTCGAGATCCACGTCTCGACCGCCCTCGAGACCTGCGAATCGCGGGACCCGAAGGGCCTCTACAAGAAGGCGCGCGCCGGCCAGATTCCCGAGTTCACCGGGATCTCGGCGCCCTACGAGGCCCCGGAGCGTCCCGAGCTGGTGCTCGACACCGGCGCGCTGTCCGTGGAGGAGAGCGTCGCGGCGCTGCTCCGCTACCTCGAGGAGAAGGGAACCCTCTCCGCATAGCTCAGCCCCGGCCTTCCGCGGGCCGATGTTGGAGGGCGATGGGCCGGTTCACGATGGGGCGCCTGCTGCTCGCCGGGCTGGCGATCCTGGCTTCCGGGGGGTGCGCCTCGCTGCAGGGCGCTCTCGGTGGCGAGCCGCGCCCGGTGGTGGTGCCCGCCGACGCCCCCCCCGAGCTCGACTTCCTGGTGGCACGGGACCTCGAGCTCGACGGGGAGCTGGAGCCCGCCCTCGAGGCCTACCAGCGGGCCCTCGGCAAGGACCCGGACTCGACGGAGCTGCTGCGCAAGGTGGCCGAGCTCTCGGCGCGCGCGGGCCGCCTCGAGGATGCCGTGGCCTACGCCGAGCGGGCCTACGCCCTCGACTCCGCGGACCGCAGCACGCGCCTCTTCCTCGGCACCCTCTACCGCTTCCTCAAGGACCCGGCGCGCGTCGAGCAGGTGCTGCGGGAGCCGGGGGGCATGCCCTTCGATCCCGACGCGGCGCTGCTCCTCTACGGCACGCTCTCCGAGGCCCAGCGCTACGCCGAGGCGAAGGAGGTGGCGCGCTGGCTGATCGCGAACGAGCCCGACGGCCTGCGCGGCTGGTTCGCCCTCGCCGACGCCGAGGAGAAGCTCGGCGACCCCGCCGCCGCCGAGAAGACCCTGCGCGAGGCGCTGCTGGAGCACCCGGGCGAGCCCACGATCTACGGCGCCATCGCGCGGGGCCGCCGGGACCGCGGCGACCGCGAGGGCGAGATCACGGTGTACCGCGAGATCCTCGCCTTCGAGCCCGACCACCAGGCCACGCTGCTCGCCCTCGCCGAGGCGCTGATCCAGGCCGAGCGCCTCGCGGAGGCGATCCCGGTGCTCGCGCAGGTGGAGCGGGCCCACCCGAACGACCTGCGCACGGTGCTCCGCCTCGGCTTCCTCGAGTTCGAGGTCCGGGACTACGCGGCCGCCCGCGGCCACTTCGAGCGGGCCCTCGCCCTGAACCCCGAGCAGCACGAGGTCCGCTACTTCCTCGGCGTGACGCTCCGGCGCCTCGACCTTTCCGAGGAGGCGATCGCGGCCTTCGACCAGGTCCCCGAGACCCACGAGCGCTTCCCCGAGGCGCGCACCCAGATCGCGGGCATCTACGAGAAGCGCGGCGAGTACGCGCGCGCCATCGCCGAGGTCGAGCGCGCGCGCTCCCACGGCGAGGCGCGGCCCCTCGACCTCTACGTCGCGAGCCTGCGCTCGCGGGCCGGCGACTTCGAGGGCGCGCTCGCCTTCCTGCAGGGGCTGCTCGAGACGTCGCCGGACGACGCCGAGCTGCTCTACAACATCGGCGTCATCCACGGCGAGGCGAAGCGCGGCGACGAGGCGCTGCGCTGGATGGAGAAGGCGCTCGAGAAGCAGCCCGACCACGCCGGCGCCCTCAACTACATCGGCTACTCCTGGGCGGAGAAGGGCACGAACCTCGACCGGGCCGAGGAGTACATCACCCGCGCGCTGCAGATCCGCCCGGACGACGGCTACATCACCGACAGCCTGGCCTGGGTCTACTACATGCGGGCCCAGGCCCTCGGCGGCAGCGGCCGCTCGCGGGACGCCCGGGAGCTCCTCGAGCGCGCGATCCGCGAGCTCGAGCGGGCGAACGAGCTGACCGGCGGCGACCCGGTGATCTCCGAGCACATGGGCGACGTGTACCTGTCCCTCGGGCTGAAGGAGCGCGCCCTCCAGAGCTACGAGGAGGCGCTCGCCCTCGAGCCGCGGGACGACGAGCAGCCGGAGCTCCGCCAGAAGCACGAGCGGCTGCGCCGCGAGCTCGGGCGGCCGTGAGGCGCGCCGCGCCCCTCCCGGTCCTCCTCGTCCTCCTCCTCGCGCTCGGCGGTTGCCGCACCTTCGGCGCCGGGCCCCCCGCGCAGCCCGCCGACGCGGCGCGCTCGGCGGCCCTCGTCGACGGCCTCGCGGTCCTCGGCGCCTCGCGCAGCGGGCTGCGGGCCGGGGCGCGCGTGTCGATCGAAGGGCAGCGCCGCGCGGCCTTCGCGCGCCAGCTCATGCTGCTCGAGCGGCCGGCGCGCCTGCGTCTCGAGGTGATGGGCGTGCTCGGCCAGCGGGTGGCGGTGCTCGCCACCGACGGCGTCCGCTACGACCTCTACCGCGCCGAGACTCCGGGGCTCGAGTCGGGGGAGGTGCACCCGGGCATCCTGTTCGAGGTGGCGGGCCTCGCGCTGACGCCGGAGGAGGCGGTCCGTCTCGCCCTCGGTGCGCCCCTCGAGCCGGGCGAGGCCGGCGGGGCGGCGGCCGGGGGCTCCGTGCTCGCCGGGGGCGTCGTGCGCGTGGAGCTCCGCGGCGCGCCGGACGCGCTGCGGCGCACCCTCGATTTCGGCCCCGGCGGCGAGCTGCGCCGCTACGCGGTGCACGGGCCGGACGGCGCCCTCGTGCTCGACGCGCGCTACGGCGACTACAAGGACGTCGGCGGCACGCCCTTCGCCCACGCCATCGAGCTCGAGCTCCCGGCCGCGGACAGCCGCGCCGAGATCCACTTCCAGTGGGTCGAGCTGAACCCGGTGCTCGGCGACGAGCTGTTTCGCCTCGCGCCCCGGGCGGGGGCGGCGGGGGAGGGGGCGTGGCGACCAAGCGCCTCCTGATCGCAGCGCCCCTCGTCCTCGTCGCGTTCCTGCTCCAGTCGTGGCTCTGGGTGCCGAGCTACGAGAACCAGACCCGCGGCAACCCCGAGCGCGTCACCAAGTTCATCGAGGGCAGCATCGGCGACGCCCACTTCCTGAACCCGGTGCTCTCCGACGAGAACACCGGCAGCGGCATCGTCTCGCTGGTCTTCGACACCCTGCTCGACCTCGACGAGAACCTGGCGCTGAAGGGAAAGCTCGCCGAGCGCTGGGAGGTGCTGGAGCGGGCGTACCTGGTGGTGCGGCCGGAGCTGCGCCTGCCGGACGGGGCGCCGGCGAGCGGCAAGGCCCTCTACGAGCAGCACTGCGCGTCGTGCCACCGGGCCGACCGGCGGGGCAGCCCGCCGGAGTTCCCCTCGCTCGCCGGCATCGGCGCCCGGCGCAGCGTGGACGAGATCGCGGACGTCGTGCACGAGGGCGCCGGCCGGATGCCGGGCTACGCGCACCTGCACGACGCGGTGCGCCGCGCGATCGTCGAGTACGTCGTCAGCGGACGCTCCGAGACGGTGCGGGCGGACGCGCCCACGCCCCTCGACGTTCGCTACACGCTCGACGGCTACGTCCGGTTCACGGATCCCGACGGCTTTCCCGCCGTCACGCCGCCGTGGGGCACGCTGACCGCCATCGACATGAACCGCGCGACGATCGCCTGGCAGGTGCCGCTCGGCGCGGTGCCGGGGTCGGGGCTCGAGAACACGGGCAGCGAGAACTACGGCGG
>Ga0105107_10000828_pt1 | contig 20063 bp, 17 predicted proteins | sample PPLLaktember2015_6_FD_79335 | JGI IMG/M metagenome (GOLD analysis project Ga0105107, IMG submission 79335) | Freshwater sediment microbial communities from Prairie Pothole Lake near Jamestown, North Dakota, USA - PPLs Lake P8 Core (1) Depth... | ecosystem: Environmental > Aquatic > Freshwater >... | reverse complement strand
CTCGTTTCCTTCGATCCTCTGATTGAGCCTGCGAGACAGCGCTGGCTGAAGGCACAGGAGGAAGCAGACAGGTCGAACGATCGAGAGGTTCACATCAGGGCCGTCGAGGCCCACGACGAGTACGACCATCTCCTCAGTTACTACCCCTCCCCAGACCCCGAGGTGGGACGAGCAACTCGAGCCGGGCCGTCGGTATCTCTTTCTTGGTCACTTCATGATGCAGATGCTGGATGACCGGTTCTTGAATCCGGCATGGCTTCCGCGACTGATGGACGACGCCTCCCTGGAGCTGCGCCTTGTCCGTGCAGCGCACTCGTCCGCCTATGGCGGCACGATATTGGGCTCCGTTGCATACGAGTTGTTGAACGATCCGGATCGTCAAACGCTGCCCGCCAGTGACGTGACCGTCCGCATTTCGTCAACGGGCTTTACGTTCGACACGACAACAGACGCGGACGGAGTATTTCTCGTAGCGGGAGTGCCATCGGGCCACGTGACTGTAACCCCCAGCCTTCCAAGCGGGATGACCGTCGTTGGCGCCGAGGCGGCGAGCGGTGCGCTTGCTGAGGGAGCGTGTCTGCCTCTGGAAATGCACGCGGCTTCAGACGGGGCGCATTCGCGGCAGAGTTGTCGGCCGTGGTGGAAAGCGCCCAGGGCCGCTCTTCCAGTTCAACTTTCTCCAATAGATCCCCACCGGGTTGTACCGCTCGACGGCCTCGATTTCGTCGTCGTCTGGTAAACTCGACCTTCCGAAAGTCAGTATTAGTCATCATGCGTATCGTTTACGGCGTAGCCGCAGCCATCGTCGCCATTCCGCTGGCAATCGCCTCGTCCGCACAGGCACCGGGCGCCGACCGGTTCTGGCCGCAGTGGAGAGGGGCGCACGCCAACGGCATCTCCCGGCATGCCAACCCGCCTGTTGAGTGGGGAGAAAACAAGAACATCCGCTGGAAGGTCGAGATTCCCGGCCGTGGCTCGGCGTCTCCGGTCATCTGGGGAGACCGTGTCTTCATCCTGACAGCGATTCCGGCCGGCACCGGCGTGGCCGATTCTCACGCCCCGAGGGGCGGGGTCAATCCGAGAGGCGTCCATCGATACGTCGTGATGGCCTTCGATCGGCGCGATGGCCGCGTCGTCTGGGAGAGGACGGCGCGCGAGGAAGAGCCGCACGAAGCGTCGCACCAGGACAACGGCACGTGGGCGTCCGCATCGGCGGCCACCGATGGCCAGCACGTCATCGCGTCGTTCGAGTCGCGCGGCATTTACGCGTACGACATGAACGGCACGCTCGTGTGGGAAAAGGATCTCGGCGACAAGTCGATGCGCAACGAGTTCGGCGAGGGCAGCACGCCCGCCCTTTACCGCAACAGGGTCATCGTCGTGTGGGATCACACGAAGGGCTCGTTCATCACGGTGCTCGACAAGAATTCGGGCAAGGAGTTGTGGCGCGTCAGCCGCAACGAAATCGACACCTGGGCCACGCCGTTCGTGGTCGAGAACGCCGGCCGCGCGCAGGTCATCGTGCCCGGGATGAACCGTCTTCACAGCTACGATCTCGAGACGGGCGAGGTCGTCTGGCACAGCCAGGGTTTGACGATGAACCCGATTCCTTCGCCTGTCGGCGAGGACGGGATTGTGATAGCCACGAGCGGCTTCCGCGGCAACAATCTCAAGGCGGTCCGCATCGCAGACGCGAAGGGCGACATCACGGGCACGAACGCGATCGTCTGGTCGCTCGATCGCGACACGCCGTACGTGCCCTCGCCGCTTCTGTATGATGGGTTCTTGTACCTGTTGAAGAGCAACTCGCCGCTCCTTTCGGTGTTCGACGCGAAGACGGGCAAGCCGCACTATCAGCTGCAGCGGCTCGACGGGATGTCCGACGTGTTCGCGTCGCCGGTCGGCGCCGCCGGGCGGGTGTACATCACTGCCCGCGACGGCCACACGCTCGTCATCCGCAACGGCGGCTCGTTCGAAGTCGTCGCGAAGAACGTGCTCGACGACGGGTTCGATGCATCGCCCGCGCTCGTCGACAACGAGATGTACCTGCGCGGCTATCGTTACCTCTACAGCCTGGGAGAGAAGTAAAAAAGGGGTCTGACCCCTTTTTTTGTATGTATGGCCAATCCTGACGTCATTGTCATAGGCGGGGGGCCCGCCGGTTCGACCGTCTCGACGCTCATCGCTCAACAGGGCCACCGTGTGCAGCTCTTCGAGCGCGAGCGGTTTCCACGCTTTCACATCGGCGAGTCGCTGATTCCGGAAACCTACTGGGTGCTGCAGCGGCTGAACATGCTGCCGAAGATGCGGGCCAGCCCCTTCGTGAAGAAGTACAGCGTGCAGTTCGTCAACTCGAAGGGCAGGGAATCGGCGCCGTTCTATTTCTGGGACAACAAGCCGCACGAGTGCTCGCAGACCTGGCAGGTCGTCCGCAGCGAGTTCGACAAGATGATGCTCGAGAACGCGCGCGAGCACGGCGTGGACGCGCAGGAAGGCATCCGCGTCCTCGAAGTGCTCTTCGACGGCGATCGCGCAGTGGGCGTGAAGATTCGCGACGAGCAGAACAACGACCGCGAAGTGTTCGCGAAGATCGTCGTCGACGCCAGCGGTCAGACGGCGATCCTGCAGAACCGCTTCAAGCTGCGGCTCTGGGATCCCGTGCTCAACAAGGGGGCGATCTGGACGTACTGGGAGAACGCGTATCGCGACACCGGCCGCGACGAGGGCGCCACGCTCGTCATCCAGACCGGCGACAAGCAGGGATGGTTCTGGTATATCCCGCAGCACGACAACATCGTCAGCGTGGGCGTGGTCGCGCCGTTCTCGCATCTGTTCAGCAAAGAGCGCGGAAGCCACGAGAAGACCTACGAGGACGAAGTGGAGCAGGCGCCGGGCGTCAAACAGCGGCTCGTCAACGCCAGGCGGGTGACCGGCTACTTCGTCACGCGCGATTATTCGTACCGGTCCAGAGACGTCGCCGGAAACGGCTGGGTGCTCGTCGGCGACGCGTTCGGATTTCTCGATCCGCTGTATTCATCCGGTGTGCTGCTCGCGCTCAAGTCGGGGCAGCTTGCGGCGGACGCCATTGTCGACGGTCTGGCAAAGGGGGATACGTCGGCCGAACAACTCGGCTCGTGGGGACCGAATTTCAATCGCGGCGTCGATCGGATGAGGCGCCTCGTCTGCGAGTACTATGCGGGTTTCAGCTTCGGGGAGTTCGTCAAGCACTACCCGGAGCTTCGCGGCACCGTCACCGACCTTTTGATCGGAGATCTGTTCGACGATCGCGTCGACAAGGTCTGGGAACCGATGGAATCGCTGTACAAGTCAGGGAAGGCGCGGATTCAGGATTGGACCGAGGGCACGCCGGCAGAGATGGCACAGCACAAGACGAACGAGCTGATCCTGCCGGAAGGGCGCCGGAGGTAGGAACCACCAAACCACGAACCACCAACGACAAACCAAGAGGAATCCAGACGATGCGCACTCTCGCGGTCGCGACCTGTGTTGTGTTCGGCAGCATGGACCTTTACGCGGAGAACTGGCCGCAGTGGCGCGGTCCTTCGGCCAATGGGATCAGTTCGGAGACGAACCTGCCCGTCCAATGGTCGCCGACGGAGAACATCGCCTGGAAGCTGCCTCTGCCGACATGGTCGGGATCGACGCCTATCGTCTGGGGCGATCGGATTTTCCTGAACGTGGCCGAGAACGGCAGCCTGTTCCTGTGGGCCGTCGATCGGAACAAGGGTGAACCGATCTGGAAACGCCACCTCGGCGACGGCGACCATCGGCAGCGGAAACAGAACATGTCCACCCCCTCGCCGGTCACCGACGGGACCAATGTGTGGGTGATGACCGGCACCGGCATTCTGAAAGCGTTCGACTTCCAGGGGGAAGAGCTCTGGATGCGCGACATCCAGAAGGAATACGGCCGGTTCGGTCTCAACTGGGGATACGGATCGTCGCCGATGCTGTTCGGCGACTCGCTGTTCGTGCAGGTGCTGCACGGGATGAAGACGGACGACCCGTCCTACGTGCTGCGCATCAGCAAGGCGAACGGGCGGACGATCTGGCGCGTCGAGCGCCCGACGATTGCGCAGCGCGAATCTCCGGACTCGTATACGACGCCGGCGATCGTCCGCCATGGCAACGACCTCGAGCTGGTCATCACGGGCGGCGACGCCGTCACGGGCCACGACGTCAATACCGGCAAAGAGCTGTGGCGTGCGGATGCGTTGAATCCCACGAACGATTTCGCGTATCGCATCGTCGCGTCGCCCGTCGTGCACGGCGAGCTCATCATCGCGCCGAGCCGCGAGCGGCCGATGCTGGCGATGCGGCCAGGCGGGCGCGGCGACGTCGCCGGCTCGCACATCATGTGGTCGTTCCAGAACGGCCCCGACGTGCCGACACCGGTGACCGACGGAAAGTACGTCTATGTCGTGAACGACCGCGGCATCATGTGGTGCCTCGACGCCAAGACGGGCAACGAGGTGTACGGCAAGATGCGCCTCCGCCCGAGCACCTACAGCGGATCGTTCGTGATGGCGGACGGCAAGCTCTACATCACGAACGAGGACGGCCTGACCACCGTCGTGCGGACGGGGCCGAAGTTCGAGATCCTGGCCGAGAACAACTTCGACGACTACACGCTGAGCTCGCCGGCAATCTCCGAAGGGCAGATCTTCATCCGCACGACCGCGGCGCTGTGGGCGATCGGGAAGCGCGCCACCAAGCAGTGAACACCAGGATCTCGAAGGTGTGAGCCCGAACAGGATTACGAAGAGATGATCATCCCCCTCTTGGCAGTCGCTCTTCTGGTTGGCTCGGTGGTGCTTGCCGCGCAGGGCCGCTTCGGCATTGCGGTGGCGATCGGCATCTTCGCCGCCGGCGCGTTGCAGATTGATCGCATGCGGGGCCGACCCAGGTAAGATCAGGTCCGCATGTCCGATAATGACTCTGAAGGTCGATGATCAGCCGAGCCGGCGGGAACGCGCCGCGCACGTCCTGATCGCGCCGAAGGAAGAGGGTGAACGACGGCCCAATTACACCGTCGCGGCGGTCGTCATCACGGCTGCGGCTGCGCTCGCTGAATTCGCCATGGGGCGCCTGCCGCTTTGTCGGTGCGGCTATCTGAAGCTCTGGCACGGGGTTGTCTACAGCTCCGAGAACTCGCAGCACCTGACCGACTGGTACACGTTTACCCACGTCCTGCACGGCCTCGGTTTCTACGTTCTGTTGTGGCTGGCGCTGAGACGCTTTGACGCGGGTCTGCGGTTCATTCTCGCTGTGGCCCTCGAAGCGGCCTGGGAGGTCGCGGAGAACACGCCGTTGGTCATCGACCGGTATCGAGCGGCCACGATTTCCCTCGACTACTATGGCGACAGCATCGTCAATTCGGTTGCCGACATCGGTGCGATGGCCCTGGGTTTCTGGGTCGCTCGAAAGTCACCCGTGTGGGCCGGCATCGCCGTGTTTGGCACCGTCGAGCTTGCCCTCGCCTTGATAATCCGCGACAACCTGACGCTGAATATCCTGATGCTGATCTATCCCGTCGAGATCGTGAAGCGATGGCAGCTCGGCGGCTGAAAACGAGGGAAGGCGAGCTTCTGCACCGACATCGGTGCCTCCGACCGGAGCCCGCGGTCGCGTCATCGCGTCTTCGTGTCATCGTGTTTTGACTTTTCGCGATCGTGTCTCGCTCCGGCCCTTCGTGTTCTTCGTGATCCGTTTGTCTGGCCCGGATTCCAGCAGCGATGGTAAGATGGTCCCGCCAGCAAGTGCCCGCCTGCCGTTTGCGCCAGTCCTGAGGAGCGTTCCATGTCGTTCACGAAAATCGCGATGCTGACAGCAGTGGTGTGTCTGGCGGGTGCAACTGTCGCGGATGCAGACCAGAGACGGGGCCGCGGCCGATCCCGCGGTCGGGACGCGCGTGTCGTTGTGCAGCCCCGCGTCGTGGTGCGGCCTCCGGTCGTTGTCGCGCGACGACATGCCGGCTCGAGATGGGCGGCGCCCTTCGGCGCGCGCCTCGCGTATCGTCCCGTGCATCGGCCCGGCCTTGGAATCGGCATCTACATCGGCTCACCCTTCCGGTACAGCCACCGCGCATACAGCCGGCCGTATTACGCGACACCCTACCCGTACAACTACGGCTACTACGGGTATGCCCCTCCGTATGCGTATCCGTCGTATCCGTCGCACGCGGGCATCTACGCCGTGCCGCCGCCTGATGCGCTATACGGAGGGGTGCGGCTCGACGTCACGCCCCGCGACGCCGCCGTTTACGTGGATGGCTACTATGCCGGCATCGTGGACGACTTCGACGGCGCCTGGCAGCGCGTTGCGCTCGAGCCGGGCCCGCATCGTTTCGAGATCGTGGCGCCCGGGCACGAGACGCTGGTGTTCGAAGTGAACGTCAGGACGAATGAGACGGTTCGATACCGGGGGGATATGTTGCGGATGGTACCTTGATTAGTTAGTAGTTGGTAGTTGGGTAGTTAGTAGTTGGTGGTTGGTAGGAGAAAATGCTCTGCGGCTCTGCGTCAGAAGCAGCGTTCACCAGTACGTAGTGTCCGGCTTCAGCCGGACAACTACCAACTACCAACCATCAACTACCAACTTTCAAGCGGCAGGTCTGAAATACAACACCATCCCGGCACCCAGTGACGCCAGCACGAAGCCGACGTAAAGCATCGGGTTGGGCGCCACTTTCGGCGGATGAATCACCATCGACAAGAGTACGTTGACGATCGGCGCGCCGCCGAAGACGAGCGGCATCACGTAGACGGGCAAACCACCGGTACGGAAGGCCCAGATGATGCAGGCGGCGCCTGCGGCGCCCAACGCTCCGGCGATGGTCGCCACCATCAAGCCGGTCTGGCTGAAGCCCCTGAGATTCCCTTGCGAGGCGAGAGCGGCGACCGGAATCAACACGCCAATCAGAAAATAGGCGACGCCGACGCAGAGGAGCGCCTTCAGCGGGTTACCCAGCATCACCTGGCCGCGGTGGAGCAGGACGCCGTACGCGCCCCAGGACAGCACTGCACCGGCCACGAAGACAAGCCATCTCATTCGCGTGTCCCTCGCTATTTGTTGGCGATGGCGAACAACTGATTGCGGTTGTTCATGAAGATCGTTCCGCGGGCGGGCGTCACCGTCGCGTACACCGAGCTGCCCATGTTCGTCTCCGCAAGCACCTTCTTCTCGCGGCCGTGGGCGAGCACCGTGACGTCGCCGTCCTCGTCGCCGATATATACCTTGCCGTCGGCCACGAAGGGCGATCCCCAGACGGCGGCGAACAGGTCGTGCATCCAGATCTCCTTGCCCGTGTCAGCGTCGAGGCAGTACAGAAATCCGCTGAAGTCGGTGATGTAGACGAGGCCGTCGGCGACCGCCGCAGTCGAGATCGATCGGCGAATCTTGGTGAAGTGCCACAGGCGCCCGGTCTGAGTGATGTCGCCGCGCTTGGTCGCGTCGATCGCGTAGAAGTTGCCGACGCCTTCCCCGTGCTCGGGGTCCTGTCCGTTCGCGAGGTAGACGCGATCGCCGACGATGACCGGCGTCGAGATCAGCTCGTTGCGGGTTTTGGGCCACACCGCCTCTTTCGGGTTCGTATCGAATTCCCAGAGCTTCTTGCCGGTCTGGGCTTCGTATCCGCGCGCCCATCCATCTCCCTGCGCTGACACGACCTGCACCACGCCACCGACGGTGCCAACCGCTGGAGGCGACCACTGGCCGTGGAGGATGCGATCCTCAACGGAGTTGTCTTCCCACACCAGCTTCCCCGTCGTCTTGTTCACCGCAATCAGCGCCGGCGCGCGCGGCGAGGGGATGTTCACGTGGCTTTCGTCCTGTCCGTTGGACGTGCTCACGAAAATCAGGTCGCCCCACATCACGGGCGACGAGTTCGCCAGATTGTGCGGGTAGGTGCCGACCTCTTCCATCATGTCGAATGCCCAGATGACGTCGGCGTCGTTCATGCCGGTCAGCTTTTCGTCCGTGACAGGACCGTCGTTCTCCTTGTCGCGGAAGCCCTCGATGTCGACCGCGAACAGCACCGCGCGGTTGCTCACGTAATACAGGATGTGGCCTTCGACCAGCGGAGACGAGGCGACGCCCTGATAGGGCCAGTCGTTCGCGCGGCCCGCTTCGAGCTTCGTGTGGGTGTGCTGCCACAGGAACTCGCCGTCGCTCTCGCGGAATGCCATCAGCACGCCACGATCGCCGGGCTGCTTGGGATCGCGCAGCCCCTCGTTGTTCGTGCCGACGAAGACCATCCCGCCGGCGACCACGGGATTGCCGTAGCTCTGCGATCCGAGATCGGCCACCCACTTGATGTTCTTCTTGGTCTTGACGTCCCACTCGGTCGGCAGCCCCTTGGCGTTCGACACCATGTTGCGATCGGCAGTGCCTCCCCACATCGGCCAGTCGCCGGTGCCGGGATCAGACGCGCCAAGTCGCGCCGCGCCCAGCGCTGCCACCATCAAAGCCATCGCGATCGATACACGCGTTGTTTTCATGTCCTAATCCCTAATCCCTAATCCCTAATCACCAATCCCTGGAATCACTCATTCGGCGTCAGCTGTAAGTTATCAATAAAGGCCCCGAACTCGGCATCGATGAAGAAGCCCGGGGCGCCCTGACGATTGCCGATCGGATCGGTCTTGTCGATTTGCCATGCCGCCGGTTCCGCTTCTCCGGCCGGCCACGCCTTGCCGCGCGCACGCACCTGGCCATCGGGCAGATTCTCGACGCGCAGCTTGATCGTGTACCACGCGTCGGGCTTCCACGCGAACGGCACGGTCACCGTGCGCTGCGTTTCGGGTTCCCACGGCTCGAGCTTGAGCCGCTGCGTGGTGCCGTAAAGCACCAGGCTGTATCGCTGTACCGTGACACCGACATCGGCCATCATGCGCCGCCGCGTCGGCGCGCGCACGTCGGCCTGCATCGTGTAGTTCGACCATTCCACCGGGCCGATGAAGACGCGGCTGCGCTTGAACAGCGTGTTGGTCGGCGTCTTCTGCAGCACCTTCTGGCCGTCGAGCGTGACGACCGCCAAAGGCCCCAGCGCGCCGCTCGCATTCACCCAACCCGGCGGGACGGTTTTTTCTTCCATCGACTCGAACGTTTCCGTCCACGGCATCGGCCGCACGACGCGCGCGCGCGCCTCGCCGGTGAGCGATCCGACGGTCGCTTTGATGAGGCCGGCCTGCTCGCGATCGCCCGCGGCGGTGAAAGTCCCTTCAGCGACCGTGCCTTTCAGACCGTCGAGCGACCATACGGCTTTCTCCTCGCGCAGGAAACGCCCGCGGCTGTCGAACGCCTTCGCGGTCAGCTTGACGGTTTGACCGGGCGAGACGACCAGCTCTGTCGGCGAGACCTGCACGTGCGCCGGCGCGCCCTCGCCGGCCACCGCGGGCTCGTTCACCGCCCAGCCCGTCAGCGTCTTTCTCTGCTTCGGGCCGATGGCGTACACGGCATCGGTCGTGGCGAAGAAGATGCGGCCGCGCGAAACGGCCGCGCCGCCGAACATCTGCTCGGCAGTACCTTCGGATCCGCCGATGCTGTTCGTGCTGACCGGAAGCTCGACCTCGCTGAGGATCTCCGCGCGATCGGCGTGCGGCCGCACGATGAAGAACTTGCCGTTCTCGGTGCCGACGTAGATCTTGCCGTCTGCCATCACCGGCGGCGCCTTCTGGGAGGTGCCGAGCGGCTGCGTCCAGAGCTCCTTGCCGGATTCGATATCGTAGGCCTTCAGCCGCGATCCGTTTTCAATCTGATACAGACGCTGGCCGTCGACGAGCGGCGACGAGAAGCCGAACTGCTCGCCGTAGTGCGCCCACTTGGTTGTCTTGATGTCGCCGGTCTGCGATCCGTCGATGGCCGCAATCATGCCCATCTGGACGCCCGAGAGATTTTCGTCGCCATGCGACACGATGACGGTGTTGCCGTTCACGACGACGCCGGTGTTGATGGCGCGCTTGGCGGCGACAAAGCTCCAGACTTTTTCGCCCGTCTGCGCCTTGATGGCGTGAACCCCGCCATCGCCAAGACCGACGATGAGCAGACGCGTCCCGTTGATGGTGGCGATGAGGGGCGCCGCATACGCGGTGTCGTACGGCCGCCCTCCGGGATTCGCGACGTACACAATCTCGCCAGTCCGCTTGTTCAGCGCGATGAGGCGGTGCGAGCGCGCGGCCTGGCTGCCCCAGTTCGACACCGCCGCGCTGACGATGACCAGATCGCCATCGACGATGGGCGACATCGTCCGGCCGCCGTGGGTTGTGAAGGCCGCGAACTCTTCGCCGATCGATCGCTGCCAGAGCGGCTTGCCGTCGGCGCTCAAAGCGACGAGCGTCGCGCCGACGTTCAGCGCGTAGACGTTGCCGGTTTCGGGATCGGCGGCCGGCGAGGCCCAGCCCACACGATGCGGTGGCACGTCGCTTTGAAAAATGTTGAACTTGTATTCCCAGATGACCTTGCCGCTGTCGGCGTCGAGCGCCATCACGCGCTCCTGCAGCGCGGGTCCGCGGCCGGACGGATTCTGCAGGTAGACGCGATTGCCCATGACGATGGGGGCCGAACGACCGCCGAACGGCGCGCGCCACAGCAGATTGGTGCCCTTCACATCCCATGAAGATGGGAGGCCTGTTTCTGCCGAACTGCCGTCACGATTCGGTCCGCGAGGTTCGGGCCAGTCGCCGAGCGCCACCCGGCGGGGTGCCTGTGCCGATGCCGGGGCCGCGATGGTCAGGCAAACTGCAAGGACCGGAAGAAGGTGTTTCAGCATAGGATTCGGATGTTACTTGAATACGTCGCAGCCGAAAAGGCTGCTTACGAGAGGTGTGGAGCGATGGGGAATGCGATGCGCGTACTCGTGTGGTCGTTGCTGCTGGCGGTGAGCCTCGATGCGCAGAGCCATCGAGGCGTCATCCGCGGACGCGTCGAAGATGCGTCGGGCGCCGTCGTCGTCGGCGCCGATGTGACAGCGATCAATGAGGCGACCAACGAAACGCGGGCGGCGACGAGCGGCCCGGCGGGTGCGTTCGCGCTCGCAGAGCTCGCGCCGGGCATCTGGCGCGTGGAGATTGCCGCGTCCGGGCACAAGACGCACGTGCAGCGCGTGACGCTCGAGGTGAACCAGGAGCGCCGCGCCGACGCCGAACTTCAGGTGGGAGCGCTCGCCGATCGCATCGAAGTGACGGCGCCCGCGGCCGATCTGCGGCGCGACTCTCCGGCGGTCGGCACCATCGTCGAGAACCGGCAGATTCTCGACATGCCGCTCGACGGCCGGAACTTTCTCGAGCTCACGCTGCTCGCGCCCGGTACCGTCCCGGCCGCGCAGGGATCGGCCGGCTCGGTGCGTGGCGATTTCGCGTTCAGCGTCAACGGCGGCCGCGAGGATTTCAACAGCTTCCTGCTCGACGGCGCCGACAATGTCGATCCGAAGTTGAACACGACGGGCGTGAGGCCGCCGGTGGACGCGATTCAGGAATTCGAAGTGCTCACCAGCACACCCGAGGCGGCGCACGGCCGTCAGGCGGCCTCGCAGATCAGCGTGGTGATGAAGTCGGGCACCAACCAGTTGCAGGGCACGGCGTATACGTTCATCAGGAACGGCGCGCTCGACGCGACCAACTACTTCGCTCCGAAGAGCGAGCCCGAACCGGAATATCAGCGCACGCAATCCGGGTTTTCGATTGGCGGGCCGATCGTGCGCGATCGCACCTTCTTTTTCGCCGATTACGAAGCCACGCGCGGCGACGAAGGGATCACCCGCATCACGACGGTGCCCGCGGCCGAGGCGCGCAACGCGCTGCCGGCGTCTCTGACGCATCCGGTCGGACGCGCAATCGCGGCGCTGTTTCCGACCCCGAATCGTCCGGGCCTCACCGGCAACTATGTGACGTCGCCCACGCAGCGCGACCACACGGACCACTTCGACGTGCGGAGCGACACGGCGTTCGGCACGTCGTTCGATCTGATGGCGCGGTACAGCTTTGCCGACCGCCGGCTCTTCGAGCCGTTCAGCGGCCCCGGGTTCTCGTCGCTGCCGGGATACGGATCCGATGTCGCGCGGCGCGGTCAGAATGTCGTGGCGAGCGCGACGCACATCCTGTCGGACAACCTGTTGAACGAAACCCGCGTCGGGTTCAATCGTGTGTCGGCCAGTGTGTTTCCGGAACAGGGCGGCGCGGTCAACCGCACCGTGGGTCTGCCGGAGTTGTGGACGAACCCCCGCGACGCCGGGCTCAGCCTCATCACCGTCAGCGGATATTCTCCGCTTGGGCATGAATACAACAACCCCCAGAGTGGCACCACCAACACGATCCATCTTGCCGACACGCTCACATGGACGCGCGGCAATCATCTCGTCAAAGCGGGGATGGACGCGCGGCTGATACGCCAGGACGCGTTTCGCGACGTTCAGGCGCGCGGCACACTGACCTTCACGGGAGCCTTCACCGGCAGCCCGATGATCGATTTGCTCAGCGGCCTGCCGACCTTCACGACGCTCGCGCGACTGGACAATCCGCAACGTCTGCGAACGGAGTCGTACGCGTGGTTCGTGCAGGACAGCTACCGCATCCGTCCGAACGTGACGCTGTCTGCGGGGCTGCGTTACGACCTCACCTCGCCGCCAGTTGACGCCGACGATCGCGCGACGCTCTACAACCCGCAGACTGGCAACCTTCAGGCGGTGGGCACCGACGGTCTGCCGAGAGCGGGCTACGAGACCGACCGCAACAACTGGGCGCCGCGCGTCGGTGCGGCATGGACGGTCGATCAGGCGGCGACGACGGTCGTGCGAGCCGCGTATGGCATCCACTACAACCACTCGGCCCTCGCGCCGAGCGAGGGGCTGTATTTCAGCGCGCCGTACTTCAACTTCGCGGCGTACTTCACCTCTCCCGTCGGACTGGTCACGCTGACCGATCCGTTCCCGGCCGACTTTCCGATTCCGACTCCGAATCCGGCAACGGGATTTCAGCGCGATCTGCGCACGCCCTATCTCCACGAGTTCAACGTGACGCTGCAGCGCCAGCTCGGCGCGACCCGCGTCGCCGAGGTGGCCTATGTGGGATCGCGCGGGCGGAATCTCGTCGCGGCGCGCGATCTCAATCAGCCGCGCCCGAGCGCCGCTCCGCTCAACCTGCGGCCCGATCCGCGATTCGCCGACATCACGCTCACGGAGTCGCGTGCGCGCTCGGAATTCGACAGCCTGCAGGCGCGATTTCAGCAGCGCTATGCCTTCGGCTGCACGATGCTGGTGGCGTATACCCTGGGCAAGTCGATGGACGACGCGTCGGGTTTCTTCATGAGCGCAGGGGATCCGAACTTTCCGCAGGACAGCGCCAACCTCGACGCCGAGTGGGGGCGCTCGAGCTTCGACGTCCGTCATCGCTTCTCGGTGAGCTTCTCCTACGACCTGCCGTTCGACTTCACCATCAGCGGCATCGTTCAGATGCAGAGCGGCCGGCCCTTCACCGTGGCGCTGCTGCCGGAGATCGACAACAGCAACACCGGGCGCGCGTCGCTGGGCTTCGGCGGCAACGATCGTCCGAACATCAGCGGCAACGGCGCCGCCGGCAATCCAGGCCCCGGCCAATGGTTCAACACCGGGGCGTTCTCGATGCCGGCGTTCGGCACGTTTGGCAACGCCGGGCGAAACATCCTCGACGGCCCCGGTTATCAGAACGTGAACCTCGCCGTGCTGAAGCGCGTGCCGCTCGCGGGGCGCACGAGCCTGCAGTTGCGCGCGGAGGCATTCAACCTGCTCAACCGCGTGAATTTCGATTTGCCGGACAACTTCTACGGATCGCCGACCTTCGGGCAGATTCTCTCGGCTGGATCGCCGCGGCATATTCAGTTCGGTGCGCGCCTGATGTTCTGAATCAACCACAGAGGGAGATCCACGAACGGCGGAAATGCAAAGAGGTGCCTCCGTTACCGCTGTGGTAAGAGTTGGTTTCTGGCTGACGGAAGTGACACGAGGAGCGCAGTACCGGCGAGGACGGCGACCGCAGCGGCAAGCAGATAGAACATGGCCGCATAGCTGCCGGTTCGTTCCACCGTCGCGGCGAGCAGCAGCGGGCCGACGGCCGACGCCAGCACGGTCATCGCCTGGGCCACGCCCTGAATGCGGCCAAGATGGCGGCGCCCGTACACACGCGGCCAGACGCTGAAGAACAGCACCATCACCAGGCCGCCGCCCAGGCCCATCATCGACGCCCACACCATCGCCATGGCCACGGTGCTCACATAGGGAAGCGCCAGCAGGCCGGCGGCGAGCACGAAGAGCGATATCGCCATCAGTCGGTTCAGCGGCACGAAGCGCGCCAGCCAGCCGCCGGCGAAATTCCCGAGGAGCCCGGTCATCGCCGTGACGACAAGCGTCTGATAGTAAATGTCCGGACCGAAGCCGCGTTCGGCGAGGATGGATTCGTTGAACAACCCGATGCCGGAGGCGACAAGACCGTACAGGGCGGCGCCGATCGCAAAAACCCAGAACGCAAGGGTTGAGACCGCTTCGCGCAGGGTGAAGCCATGCGGTTCAAGGTTCTGGGTGCTGGGTGCTGGGTTCTGGGTTCCTGGTTCCGGGGTCGCACCGTCTGGGTGAAGGCCGATCGATTCGGGATTGCGACGCACGACGAACAGCGCCAGCGGAACCAGGCCGGCGAGAATCGCGGCGCCGACGGCAAACCAGGCGCTGCGCCACCCCCGCGATTGAACGAGCGAGCCGACAACCGGGAAGGCGATCATGAAGCCGACGCTCAGCACCACACTGTAGGTCGCCATCGCGATGTCGATGCGGCGGACGAACCATTGGCCCACCATCGCGATGCTGACCACCGACAACGCGCTCTGGCCGAGCGCGCGCGTCAGCGTCACCGCCACCGCGAGCTCCGCGAACGACGTCACGCGGCTCATCAGACACACCGTGATGCCCAGCGCCGCCGCGACAAAAGCGAGCACGACGCGACTGCCGAACCGATCGACGAAGCGGCCGACGCCCAGCGCGCCGGCCGATCCGATGAGCGTGGCCCACAGATTCAGCTGCGCGTAGTCCACCCGCCCGATCTTCAGATCGCCGAGGATCGGCTCGGTCACCAGGCCGAGGCCCTGCGTGCGCCCGGGCAGCGTGCCCACCATCGCCGCCGAGGCGACGCCGAGCACGATCCAGCCGTAGTAAGGAATGGAACGCACGCGACCTCTGTTGGTCCGGCTGAAGCCGGACACTACGTGCCGCTCGGCGGTGGCGGCGTATCGTGCCGCTGAACGAGCGCCTTGATGGGAATCGCGATGCCCTCAGACGAGAATCGGCGATGGAGGCGCTTCACGAATTCGTGCCTGATGAGGTGCTGGTCCACGAACTCCTGCGCGCGGAGAATGACGGAGAAGCCGATGCCCGGATCGCCGAACGTGTGGTATCTCACGAACGGCTCGAAGCCGCGCACGCCCCCCGGCACGCTCTGCATGACCTCGCGTGCGACATCGGTCGTGATTTGTTCCACTCGATCGAGATCGCTTGCGTAATCCACACTGGCCTCGATGACGACGGCCAGCTCCTGGTCGGGCAGATGGTAGTTTGTGACGATCGACTGCGAGAGCTTCGCGTTCGGCACGAGCACCGTGTTGTTCGAGAGCTCCCGCAGCCGGCTCGCGCGCCAGTCGATGTCGACCAGGTAGCCCTCTTCACCCGACGACAGGCGGATGTAGTTGCCGATGCGTATCTGCTTGGCGACCGTCAGATAGAATCCCGCGAACAGATTCGCCAGCGTGTCCTGCAGCGCGAGCGCGACGGCGAGCCCCCCAACGCCGAGAGCCGTCAGGATGGGGGTAATCGACAGCCCCAGCCCGTTGAGGATGACGAGCAGGCCGAGCGTGACAACGACAATGCGGATGAGGTTTTCGGTGAGGGTGGTATTCGGCAGCCCCGGATCGAACGACGGCCCATGGGTGCGGACCAGCTTGACGAGCACTTCCGACGCGAGGAACGTCAGCGATGCCGCGGCGACGACATACAGACTCTTCTCGAGTGTCGTTGCCATGTGGGGCGCGAGGGGCCAGAACCCGGCGGCGATGTAGATGCCGATGAGCAGGCTCCAGAACGGCACCCGGCCCGCAACGGATTCCACCGCTGCATCGTCCCAGCGGCTCGACGCGCGGCGTACGAGGCCGCCCAGTTGCGTCCGCACGATGTGACGCCCGACTCTGCCAATCAGATATGCGACGGCGATGACGAGGAGCGAGAGCAGAGCCGTCCGTGCGGAGCTCGGCAAGCCCTGAATGTCCCAGTTCATTGGTCACAAATCATATGTCTTTCGACCCGGATCGGCGATGGCGCGCGAGGACCAGCGCATAGACGCCGAGATTGAAGGTCAGCGCCAGCCCGCCGAGCACGAGCTGATGAGCTCGCGTGAGTCCGTCGGGATAGAGGATCGGGAGGATGTAATGCGCGATGAAATCGCCTTCGTATCCGGTGCCGCCCTGCGCGCGCCGCAGGCGGTTTTCCAGCGGCGTGAGCGGGCAGATCCACCCGGCGAATTCGATGAGCACGCCCCACACGACCGCAGGCACGTGCAGCCAGACTATGCGTGGCCACCAGAGGGCGAGCACGCCGCCGCACACCACGAAGAGCACGAACAGGAAATGCAGGAGTACGACGAAGTTGGCCATCGACGTTCGGCGGGTTCAAGGAAATTGTCGTCGGCCGGGTCTTGCTTTATAGGCCCGGCGGTCGGCGGGTCCAAAGAACAGGACCCGCCCTACGTCGTAGGCCGGGTCTTGCCTTATAGACCCGGCATTCTACTTCTCAGGCTGAATCGAGGCGAGCAGCTGCTCGAATTGTTTCTCCTGCGCGGCCATTGTCTTCGCAGGTCCGGTCAGTTTGAAGAACACGTTTCCTCCCGGCCCTTCGACGATGGCGCCCAGCAGCCGATAGCCGGGAACCGGCTTCGCGCCGCCAGCCATCATCGGTCCGCCCATGCCCGTATATGTGCCCGACGCGTCCACGACGGTGATCGGCACGCCTCGCACTGTCCGATTCGTTACCTTGGCGGCTGCGGGTTTACCATCCGCGCCGAGAACCTGTCCTTTCCAGCGCTCGACGTTCGCCTCGACTCCGCCGCCCTGACCCGGCCCGAAATAGTTCACGATACATTCGGCGACACCCTGATCGCCGGCAACCGGCGTAATCGAGTACGTGGCCGCCCGCATGGGGCGGGGGGCTTCAGCTTTCCAGCCTGCCGGTGCTGTCCACCGAACACCGCCGGCCGATTCAGCGAACAGACCGACTGAAGCCAACAGAAGAGCAGCCGCGAAGGGCGCTTGGCGCATAGGAGGTGAGTATATCGCTCCGAGCTGGGAAGGAAGAATACAGATCGATCATCCCTGAACGCGTCCGCACCTGGACAAAAACGCATGCGCTTGCAAAACCTCACAGAAGAACGGAAGAAGGAAGCTGGCTCACGCCGGGGCGTCGAATTGAAGGCATTGGCGAATCCAGACAGCCGCATCGAACAGAGCAAGCTACCGGCTTTGAAGAAGCTCGTCCTGCCTTCTAATCTTCCGTTCTTCTGTAATCGTAAACGTCTTATGGTTTCGGTTTTGAAACCACTTGCTACGAGGTCAGGAGAGTTTTGTTTCGATTCGTAATCCTCCTGATCTCCTCAACTCCTGTTCGGTATTTTCAGTCGCAGCGTTCTGTCGTGGCGCGAACCGAGCGCGCGTGCATCTCGCGATCGGTCAGTGTGCCCGACACGCTGACGCGGTGGCCCACATGCGATCCGAGGTCGAAGCGGTTGCCCGCGTCCACGATCCCGACTCGCGCCGACCCCTTCTTGATGAAGCCCGACTTCCAACTGCGCGATTTTGGCGCATGCTCACCATCGGTGTCCTTCAACTGAAACAGGTCATCGTCGCGGACGAGACATCCGGCGATCGTGGTCGCGATGCTTTCTTCGCTCTGGTTTGCCGCGACCTGACGCGACTCCATCAGCGGTGTGGCGTCCATCGCCGGCGTCGCATCCGCCGACTCGGTGGATGCCGTCGGGACGGTCGCCTTTGAAGCGGCGGCGCTTTTCACATTCTTCGCAGTGGCTTTCCGGGGCTGAGCGGCCTTCGGCGCCGCGGGCTCTGGAGCCGGCAGCGCGACGTCGAGCGTCAGTTGCTCCGGCTCGCGAGCCGCCGCGGCGTCAACTGTCTGCGACGGCTGGCACGCCGTGAACGCGGCGACACTGACCAGACAGACAAATCCTACGATCGTGTTCGGACGCATCGCTTGTCCTCCTTCGCGAAGTACGCAAACCGCGTGATCCGGGGTCCGGAGGGAGGGAGCAAAGGGAATGCCCGGCGGAAACCGGGCGTTTTTCGCTCGAATGGGCGCGGTGTTACGGGATGTAACACCCAAAACTGTAAGTGCGCACTTGCTATTTCAACAGCCGGAATTTCTGCATTCGACGGCCGGTATCGGTCTCGGCGATGTACAGGTTGCCGGCCGAGTCCGAGGCCACCGCGTGACCGTGCGTGAAGTTGCCCAGCAGGTGGCCCGGGCGGCCGAAGCTCGACAGAACCTTGCCGCTCGCGTGATCGAGGATATGCAGCTGCTCGTTCCGTCCGTTCATCACGTACAGGAACTTCTGCTCAGGGTCGCGCGAGAACGCGATCCACCACACGGTGCCGCGTGGATCGGGCAGGGCGGGCGTGCCCGTGCGGATCCAGATGTTCCTGACGAATGCTCCCGTCTTGTCGAACACTTGAATGCGATCGCCCTGGCGGTCGCACACATAGACCAGTCCCGCTCGGCTCATGGCGATGCAGTGCACGAGCTGCGCGAACGCGCCGCCGACGCCGGTGTCGATCTCGGCCTGCGTCGCCTGACGGCCCCATTGGCGCAGGAACTCGCCGTTCCGGTTGAAGACCGCCACGCGCCGGTTGCCGTATCCGTCGGCCACGTAGATGTCGCCGTTGGTTGAATCGACGACAACGCCCGCAGGATTGAAGAACTGCGACGTGCCTGCATTCAGCCGCCGACCTTTCGCCGTGCCGTCCGTGGTATCGAACGCGCCTCGCTTGCCGATCTGCATCAGGAGCATTCCGTCGTGGCTCCATTTCTGCACGATGCCGTCGCCGTTGCCGGTGAGCCAGATGTTGTTTTCGTGATCGACGAAGCATCCGTGAACGACGCGGGGCACGGTGTCGGAATCGCCGAACGAATGCACGAGGGTGCCGGCCGGGTCGAAAATGAGGATCGAAGGCGCCTGAAGCGATGTTTCGGCTTCTTCGGCCGTGATATCGCGCCGGTTGGTGACGACGAGATGGTCGTGCGCATCGGAGCAGATGCTGCCCGTGCGCCCGATCACCCATCTGTCTGGAAGCGGCTTGGGCCAGGACGGATCGATTTCAAATCGCGGCGCATCCTGCGCGAGCGCTGTCGCAGAGAGACATGCGACGAGCGCCATCATCACGAATACAACTGCGTTCCGCATACTGACCTCCGGCTCGCGTTTCTACCTCACGTCTTCGAAGAACTCCACGACCCCCGTTTCCAGCGAGTACTCTGCGCCGACGATCACGAGACTGCCGTTTCCGATGAGCTGCTCGAGTACCTCCGACCCGTGTCGCAGGTGACCTACCGACATGCGGACGTTCGCGCGGACGGCGTCGCGCACGAGCGCGTCCTCGTCGTTCCGGAAGGCCGTTGCCAGCAGCGGCTCGACCGAGGGCCGTACGCGATCGACGATGGAATGCAGGTTCTTCGACTGGTTTGCCGTCGGCCGTTTCAGCTGCTCGATGGTCGCGAGAATGGCCCCGCATTGGGAGTGACCCAGCACGACGACGAGCCGGGTGCCGTACTGCTCGGCCGCAAATTCGACGCTGCCGATCTGGGAGGGCGCCACGATGTTGCCGGCGACGCGAATGACGAACAGGTCGCCCAGGCCCTGATCGAACACGATCTCCGCCGGCACCCGCGAATCGGAGCATCCGAGGACGATTGCGAAGGGCCGTTGTGCCGCTGCGACCTGGTTGCGCCGCGCCTCGCCGACCGAGTCGTGTCCGCG
>Ga0105107_10000825_pt1 | contig 20105 bp, 18 predicted proteins | sample PPLLaktember2015_6_FD_79335 | JGI IMG/M metagenome (GOLD analysis project Ga0105107, IMG submission 79335) | Freshwater sediment microbial communities from Prairie Pothole Lake near Jamestown, North Dakota, USA - PPLs Lake P8 Core (1) Depth... | ecosystem: Environmental > Aquatic > Freshwater >... | reverse complement strand
TTCGTCCCCGCTCCGAAGCTCTCCTTCGAGAAGCCCGCCATCGAGCGGATCACCACCTCGCCCCCACCGAGGGAGTCGAGGCTCCACGGGGTCATCGAGACCACCTCGAGCCGCGGGTGCGCGCTCACGTCGCGCGCGGGGCCGGCCTTCGGCCGCGCCTCGACGCGCAGGCGCAGGCGCTCGCCCCGGCGCACGAGCACGGTGCCGTCCGCCTGCGGCGACCGGCCCTCGACGGAGATCGCGAGGTCGAGCGTCGGTCGGGGAGGAGAGCCGACGAAGTCCTCCACCTTCGGGACGAAGCCGGGGCTCCCCGGGCTCCCGAAGCGGATCGGGATCGTCGTTCGGGTGAGCCCGTCCGGGCCGACGCGGGCCACCGCGAAGTGGAGGTGCGGCCCCGCCGTGAAGCCGGTGTTTCCGCTCCTGCCGAGAAGGTCGCCCCGCTCCACGCGCTGCCCGACCTTCACGGGGATGCCCGGCTCGAGGTGCAGGTAGATCCCGAAGCTGCCGTCCGCGTGGAGCACGAAGACGTGGTTCCCCGTGAGCGCCGGATCGAGGCCGCCGCGGCGGAAGCCGTCCACCACCTGCGCGACCTTTCCCTCGCGCGCCGCGAGCACCGGCGTTCCGAGCGGCATCACGAAGTCGAAGGCGTGCACCCCGGTGTGCGAGAGGCGCCCCCCCGGCCCCTGGATCAGCACCCGCGGATACACCGGATCGAACGGCAGGGAGTAGAGGGTCGCGTCGTCGTGCTGCGCGCCCGCCGGTGCGAACGCGTTCTCGGCGCGGCCGAGCTCGCCGCCCAGCCAGCTCGACAGCGCGGCCGGCGTGGCGCCGGCCGCCTTCCGGCGCGCCGCCTCGGCCGCCAGCGCGTCCGCGTCGACGATCTGCCTCGGATGATGGGTGCGCGAGAGCCACGTCTCCACGTTCCGCCGCACCCAGGCCTCGACGGGCTCGGGCGGCGCGGCGCCCACCGCACCCGCTGCGAGCAGGACCGCGGCGGCGAAGACCAGCGCGCGTGCCGGCGCTCGCCTCACCCCATCCATGCGCCGTTGTTCGGGTCGAAGCCCTGGCCGGTGAAGCCGACGCCGTCGCCCGAGGCGAGGAACGCGACGACCCCCGCGATCTCGTCGGGCTCGCTGATGCGCTGCAGCGGGACGCCCGCGAGCAGCTCGCGACGCGCCTCCTCGTAGCCTTTGCCCGCCGCCGCGGCGATCTCGCGCATGCGGTCCTCGGCCATGCTCGTCTCGACCCAGCCGGGCAGCACGGCGTTCACCCGCACGCCCTGGGGCGCCAGCTCCGCAGCGAGGGAGCGCACCAGGCCGAGCTGGCCGGCCTTCGCGGCGCTGTAGGCCGCGATGCCCGGGACTCCGAAGCGCGCCACGCAGGAGGAGATCACCACGATGTGTCGGGCCGCCGGCCCCGGGGCCAGGTGGCGCAGGAAGGCGCGCGCCGAGTAATACGCGCCGTGCAGGTTCGTGCGCACGATGTCGTCGAAGCGGTCCTCGCCAAGGGCCACGTCGGGGCCGCCGCTGCCCGCGTTCGCCACCAGCAGGTGAAGCTTGCCGAGGCGGTGGGCCACGGCGTCGAAGGCCTCGTCGAGGGAAGCGCGCTCGCGCACGTCGGCGACGTGCACGAAGGTCTCGCCCTTCGCCTCGCCCGCCACGGCGTCGAGCCAGGCGCGCGTGCGCCCGAGCAGCGCGACGGCCGCGCCGGCCCGCGAGAGGCGCAGCGCCACCGCGCGGCCGATGCCCGTGCCCGCGCCCGTCACCACCGCCACCCGGCCCGCGAGCTCCGTCACGCGGCGCCCTCGCCGCCGCCGATGCCGACCTCGGCGAGCAGCTCCGGCAGCCGCGCGAGCGGCGCGACCACGATGGGAACACCCGGCGGCAGCGCCTCGCGCAGGCGCCGGAAGTAGCCCTTCTCGGCGCGCGGCTCGACGATCACGACGATGCCGCGGTCTTCCTCGCTCCGGATCAGGCGCCCGCTCATCTGCTTCAGGTACAGCAGCATCTTGCCCAGGGTATAGCGCCCGAAGGCGTCGATCCCGCGCTCGAGCAGGCGCTGCTCGCGGCGGCGGCGCAGCTCCGTCGGCACCTCGAAGGGCAGCTTCTCGATCACCACGGCCTGCAGGTCGTCGCCGGGGATGTCGAGGCCCTGCCAGAACTTGCGGGCGCCGAGCAGCACCGCGGCGCCGGCGGTGAAGCGCTGCACCAGCGCGGCGGGGTCGTCCGAGGCGCGCCGCGGCGCCAGCAGGTCGATGCCCTCTTCGCGCAGGCGCGGCGCCAGCTCCTCCGCCACCTGGTCCATGCGCCGCAGGCTGGTGAAGAGGCCGAGCGTGCGCCCGCCGAGGCGCTTGCCCAGCTCCTCGAGCACCGCCGCGGTGTCGCGCACCAGGTCCCCGGTCTCGCTGCGCAGAGCGAGCACGCGCATGTGCGTGGCGTAGGGGAATGGGCTCGGCACGGAGTCGCGCTGCAGGCGTTCGCCGGCGCGCTGCTCGAGCTCGAGGTCGCCGAGGGCGGCGAAGGCGCTGCCGCCGATGAACAGGCTCGCGGAGACGCCGGCGAAGGACCGCACGCGCTCCATCAGGCCCGCGTGGAACGCCGCCGCGGGCGAGACGAGCCGCACCGCGAGGCGCCAGCGGTCGAAGGGCGGGTCGACGCCCTCGAAGGCCGCCACCGCCTCGGGCCGCTCGCCCGCGAAGGCCAGGCGCAGGGTCTCCGCCGCGCCGCGCAGCTCGGCGAGGGCGCGTTCCAGCGCGGGGGTGGACTCCGCCTTGCGCTCGGCGTGGTCCGCGGCCTGCTCGAGACGCTGCGCGGTCGTCTCGGCCATGCGCGCCGCCGGCGCGAACGCCGCCCCGGGCGGATCGGGAACCTGCACGTCGCCGAACTCGCCCACCTCGGGCAGCAGCGCGCGCCCGAGGCCGCGCAGATCCTGGTCGAGGGCGCGGCGCCAGGCGGCCGCGTCGTTGCGCTCGGCGGCGGAGGAAAGGGGCACCAGCCCGTCGCCGCGCCGCGCGCGCTCCGGGCGCGGCCGGCCGTAGAGCTCGTCGAAGCGCTCGAGGATCTCGTCCGGACGCGCCTCGAGGGCGTAGGCCTCGTCGGCCACCTCGGCGAGCTCGTGCACCTCGTCGACGATCACGTGCTCGAAGGCCGGGTAGTCGGCCGGCCAGCGCAGCAGCAGGTCGTGGTTCGCGATCACGAGGTGCGCCTTCGCGAGGGCGGCGCGGCGGCGCCCGAGCGGGCACCAGCGCTCGGCGGCGCACTGCTCGCGCGTGCACTGCTCGGCGCGGGCGGCGACCGAGCGCCGCAGCAGCTCGCGCAGCGCGGGATAGCGCCGCAGCAGCGCCGCGGGCACGCTGCCGACCTCGCCCCACGGCCGCGTGCGCGCGCAAGCGTCGAGCACCGCGTGGGCGGCGCGCCGCTCGGGGAAGAGCTGCGGATCGCGGCCTTCGGCGAGCACGCCCTCGAGGCGGCGCGCGCACACGTAGTTGGCGCGCCCCTTGATCGAAAGCGCGCGCAGCTCCGGGTAGCCGAGGAAGCGCGCGGCGGCGCCGATGTCCTTGCCGAGGAGCTGGTCCTGGAGCAGCTTGGTGCGCGTCGAGATCACGATCGGCGAGCGAATGCCCTGCTCGGCGCGCAGGACTGCGAAGGGAATCGCCGCGGCGAGGTAGGCGAGCGACTTTCCGACGCCGGTGCCGCCCTCGAGCAGCAGCACCTCGTCGTCGGCCAGGTTCTTCGCGAAGCGCAGCGCGAGGCGCACCTGCTCCTCTCGCACGCGGTACCCGGAGAAGTGGCGGCGACCGCGCGCCTCGTCGCGCAGCGCGGCGGCGATGGCCTCGGGGTCGAAGGGCACCGGCGTCTCGCGGCTGGCGCCCACCGCGACGAAGGGGGACGGCTCGGCGAGCGGCTCGGGCAGCGCCTCCTTGCCGAGCAGCGCCAGCCACGGCGAGTCCGGCGCGAAGCTCTCGAGCGCGCGCGCGGCGATCCGGAAGCGCGCCTCCCCGGCGGCGGCGCCGGCGCCGGCGGCCGAGACGACCCGCGCCGTGTCGAGGGCGTCGTCCAGGGCGCGGTGGCGCTCCTCGCTCCCGAGCAGCATGCGCGTGAACGACTCGAGCCTTAGATCCGGCGCGTCCGGGTGGGTGACGGCCAGCAGGTCGAGGCTGTCGAGGTAGTCGGCGTCCGCGAGCTCCGCGCCGACGAAGCGCGAGAGGAAGTGCCGCTCGAACTCGGCGTTGTGGGCGAGCAGCGTGCGGCCCGCCAGCAGCTCGCGCAGCGCCGGCGCCACGGCTTCGAGGGCGGGCCCGCCGGCGAGGTCGGCGTCGCGCAGCCCGGTCAGCCGCGCCACGGCGCGCGGCAGCGGCCGCCGCGTTCGCAGCAGCACCTGCGCCGTTCGCACGCGCGCCGCGCCCGGCTCGACGAGCAGCGCCCCGAACTCGAGAATCTCCGCCTCCGCGTCGGTCTGGAGGCCCGTGGTCTCGAGGTCGACGATCGCCAGCGGCCCGGTGCTCGCGACGAGGCGCGCGAGCGCCTCGCCCTCGATCCCGAGCTCCGCCGGGCTCCGCTCCTCGAGCCTCGGCTCAGACGTAGATGCCGCCCTTGTACTCGCGGTCCTGGCGGATCACGACGTTGACGAGGGCGGGCTTGCCGCTCGCGGCGGCTCGCTCGAGGGCCGGCCGGATCTGCTCGGGCCGCTCCACCAGCTCGCCGTGGCCGCCGAGCGCCTCCACCACCTTGTCGTAGCGCGTCGGGTTCAGCAGGGTGGCCTGCAGCCGGTCCCAGCCGTAGACGGCGCCCTGGGGCCGCATCATCTGGCCCCACGCCGCGTCGTTCCCGACCACCCCGATGATCGGCAGGCCGAAGCGCACCGCGGTGTCGAACTCGAAGCCGTTCAGGCCGAAGGAGCCGTCGCCGTAGACGATCACCACGCGCTTGTCCGGGTTGGCGAGCTGCGCGGCGAGGGCGAAGGGCGCGCCGACGCCGAGCGTGCCGAGCGGGCCCGGGTCCATCCAGGCGCCTTCGCGCTTCACCGGCAGGATCTTCGCGGCCGTCGCCACGATGTCGCCGCCGTCGCCGATCACGATCGGGTCGCCGAGGGTGTCGAGCCAGTCGCGCACCTCGCGGCACATGCGCTGGGGGTCGATCGGCGTCTCGTCGCTGTTCAGAGCCGCCTGCACCTTGGCCTCGGCGGCGTTCTCGATCGCGCGCAGCTCGTCGCGCCAGGCGCTGAAGTCGAGGCGCACGCCCTGGTTCTTCATCTCCTCGAGCAGCAGCTCGAAGCTGCAGGCGAGGTTCCCGACCAGACCGACGTCGGACGAGCGGTTCTGGCCGATGAGCGTGGCGTCCATGTCGAGCTGGATGATCTTCGCGTCGGCGGGGATCGTCTTGCCGAACGCCATGCGGAAGTCGAGCAGGGTGCCGGCCAGGATCACGCAGTCGCTCTGCTTCAGCGCCTCGCGCCGCGAGCGGTTCAGGAACTCGGGCGTCTCGGGCGACACGGTGCCGCGGCCCATGCCGTTGGTGAACGTCGGCAGGTGCAGGTCCTGGAGGAAGCGGTTCATCTCCGCCGCCGCCCGCGACCACTTGACGCTGGTGCCGGCCATCAGCATCGGGCGCTTCGACTTCGCGAGGATCTCGATGGCGCGGCGCACCTCGAGCCGGTCGGGCGAGAGGCGAGGCGGCGCGGTGCGGATCTTCGGGATCGGCGCCTGCTCCCACTCCGCCTGCCCCATGAACACGTCCATCGGGATCTCGAGGTAGGCGGGGCCGGGGATGCCCGACACCGCGTGGCGGATCGCGAGCTCGACGTACTCGGGGATGCGGTGCGTCTGGTAGATCGCGTCGGCGAACTTCGTGATCGGGCGGACCACGCCGATGTGGTCCATCTCCTGGAGCGAGCCGCGCCGCAGGTTGGCGAAGGGGCCCTGGCCGCCGAACACCAGGATCGGCGAGTTGGCGCGCCAGGCGTTCGCGATGCCCGTGACGCCGTCGGTGACGCCGGGCCCCGCGGTGATCGCCGCCACGCCGATCGAGCCCGGGCGGCAGCGCGCCCAGGCGTCCGCCGCGTGCACCGCCGCCTGCTCGTGGCGGACGTCCACGATGCGGATGCCCTCGTCCACGCAGCCGTCGTAGAGCGGCATGATGTGGCCGCCGGAGAGGGTGAAGATCACCTCGACGCCGGCTTCCTTCAGGGCGCGGGCGGCGAGCTTTCCGCCGTGAACGGACATGGGGGGCTCCTTCGCTTCGAGGGGGCGACGGTACCACAAACACGAACGGCGGACGGGGTGGCCCCGTCCGCCGTCGGTTGCGAACCGAAACGCTTCAGGTCAGCGCTTGATGACCTTGAACTCCGCCCGGCGGTTCCACTTCCAGGCCGACTCGTCGTGGCCCTGCACGCCCGGCTTGCTCTCGCCGAAGCTCACCGTGTCCATGCGCGCGGAGGGGATGCCGAGGTTCGAGAGGTACTGCTTCACCGAGGTCGCGCGGCGCTCGCCCAGCGCGAGGTTGTACTCCTCGCTGCCGCGCTCGTCGCAGTGACCCTCGATCACGACCGTCGACCACTCGCCGTGGCTGTTGATCTGCTGCGAGTTGCCGCGCAGCGTGCCCTTCTGGTCCTCGCGCACGTTCGAGCGGTCGTAGTCGAAGTACACCGCCTCGAGCTCGGCCACCGACACCGGCATGCCTCGCTCGTCGCCGCTCATGTCCTCGCCCGAGTCGAAGCCGCTGCTCTTCGTCGCGTCCTCTTCTTCGCCACCACCGAACAGCGAGCAGCCCGTGGAGAGCGCTGCCGCCGTGAACGTCACCATCGCCAAGCGACCGATCTGGAATCGCATCTTCCCGTTTCTCCACAAACGCGTTGCGCGCGCCGAGGCCACACCTCCGGGCCCCGTCCGGACCCCGCCTGCAGGCCCCTCCCGCAGGCGCGCGCTTCACGCGTTCTCCAAGTTCGGGCGCAGAGTTTGGGCACTCCGCGCGCTCCCCGCAAGGACGCCCGCGTAAATTCTTGTGAGCTGGCCCACTGAAATCCCCCGGGGGCTCCGTGTCGTAATTTCGCCCCAGCAGTCCGTTCAGCGGCCGGCGAAACGGGGCGAGCGCTTCTCGAGGAAGGCGCGCACCCCTTCGCGGTAATCCTCGCTCTCGAAGCACGCCAGGATCGCGCGGCGCACGGCCGCTTGATCGCGCTCGGCGGGATCGCGCGCCAGCTCGCGCAGCGCGAGCTTGGCGCTGCGCAGGGTGAGGGGCGCGTTCGCCGCGATCGTCGCCGCGATGCCGCGAACCTCGCGCTCCAGGTCCGCCTTCGGCCACACGGCGTTCACCAGGCCCAGCCGGAGCGCGTCCGCGGCGGGGTAGCGCCGCGCGGTGAACAGGATCTCCTTGGCCGCCGCCGGCCCGACCAGGCGCGAGAGCGCGTCGAGACCGGCCATGTGGTAGCCGAGCCCGAGCCGCGCCGCGGGGATCGCGAAGACCGCGTCCTCCGCGGCGTAGCGCAAGTCGGCGGCAAGTGCGGTCGCCATGCCGCCGCCGATGCAGAAGCCGTGGACCATCGCGAGCAGAGGCTTCGAGAGGCCCGAGAGCGCGTCGAAGGCGCGCGCCGTCGTGCGGTCGTACTCCGCGGCCGCGGCGGCCCCGGTGCGGGCGTTCTCGAACTCGGAGATGTCGGCGCCCGAGACGAAGGCCTGCTCGCCGGCGCCGCGCATCACCACGACGCGCACGTCCTCGTCGGCCTCGAGGGCCTCCACGGCGCCGGGCAGCGCGCGCCACATCTCGGCCGAGATGGCGTTGCGCCGCTCGGGATGGTCGAAGACCAGCCACGCGAGGTCCCCCTCCCGCTCGACGCGTACCCGACCCGCCACGGAGCCCAACGTAGCGCGCGGGTCAGGCTCCGAGGAAGCGGATCGATTCGAGGGAGGCTTCGGCGAAGGTCTCGAGGTCCGGGTAGGAGAGCTGCGCCGTTCCCTCGCGGGCGAGGGCGCGGAGGCCCGGCGTGTGCGCCTCGGGCGCCACGCCGAGCTCGATCGCCCGCGCGAGGCGCGACGCCTGCGCCGGCTCGGCCTCCAGCCGGCACACCACGCACTCGGGGCCGCGCACCGACACCGCGAGGTCGAAGACGAAGGAGTGGCCCGCGCCGGGCTCTCCCACCTGGGCGGCGAAGGCCCGCTTCACGCGCGCCCAGGCCAGCAGGAACTGCTCCTCGCCCTTCAGGTAGAGCACGCCCCGATCGGTCGCCTTGGCCCGCGGCAGCAGGTGCACGCGGTAGCGCGAGGGCACCTGCTCGTCCGCCGGCCGGGTCTGGGGCAGCCGCTCCATGGACCTCTCCCGACCCGCGCGTTCGGCTTGCGGCAGGACGCCCTTGACCCCGGAGGGGTAGACTCGGCCTGTGCTCTCGAGCCGCCGCCCGCGCCTCGACTCTCCGTTCCGGAGCGAACGCTCCCTGGTGCTCGCCCGGCGCGGCATGGTGTGCGCGAGCGTTCCGGCGGCCGCTGCGGCGGGGGCCGGGATGCTGGCGCGCGGGGGCAACGCCGTGGACGCGGCCCTCGCCGCCGCGGCGGTGCTCTGCGTCGTCGAGCCAATGTCGACCGGGGTCGGCGGCGACGCCTTCGCGTTGCTCTGGTCGGCGCCCGAGGGCCGCCTGCTGGGCCTGAACGGCAGCGGCCGCGCGCCGGCGGCCGCCACCCTCGAGGCCTACCGCGCGCGGGGCCTCGAGGCGGTGCCCGCCACGGGCATCCTCTCGGTGACGGTCCCCGGCGCGGTCCACGCCTGGGAGACGCTCTCGCGGGCCCATGGACGGCTCCCCCTCGGCGACGTCCTCGAGCCGGCGCTGCGCGCTGCCGAGGAAGGCTTCGCGGTGAGCGAGCTGGTCGCGCACTACTGGTGGGGGCTGGAGCGCGCGGGCGTGCTCGACGCCGCCGCACGCGCGAGCTGGGCGCCGGGCGGGCGCACGCCGCGCGCGGGCGAATGGTTCCGCGCGCCCGGGCTCGCACGCACGCTGCGCGCGCTGGCGAAGGGCGGCGCGCGCGCCTTCTACGAGGGCGAGATCGCCGACGCGATCGTCGGCGCGTCGCGCGACGCTGGGGGGCTGCTGGCCCACGACGATCTCTCCGCCCACACCTCCACCTGGGTGGAGCCGATCCGCACGACCTACCGCGGCGTCGAGGTGGCGGAGCTGCCCCCGAACGGCCAGGGCATCGCGGCCCTGATCGCGCTCAACGTGCTCGAGTGTCTCGATCCCGCCGATCCGGCGAGCGCGCTCCACTGGCACCGCCGCATCGAGGCCGTGAAGCTCGCCTTCGCGGACCGCGATCGTTTCGTCGCCGATCCCGAGCACGCCGAGCTACCGGTCGCCGCGCTGCTCGACAAGGGGCTCGCGCGGCGGCGCGCGGCGGGCATCGGCGAGCGAGCAGCGGAGGCGCCGGCTCCCGGCCTGCCGAGCGACACCGTGACGCTCTGCGCGGCCGACGGCGAGGGCAACCTCGTCTCGTTCATCCAGAGCCTCTTCACCGGCTTCGGCTCGGGTGTGGGCTGCGGCGAGACCGGCGTCGTGCTCCAGAGCCGCGGGGCCGGCTTCCGCCTCGAGGCGGGTCATCGCAACGCGTTGGCTCCGCGCAAGCGGCCGCTCCACACGATCATCCCGGGCATGCTGCTGCGCGGCGGCGAGCCGTGGGTGGCGTTCGGCGCGATGGGCGGGCCCATCCAGCCCCAGAGCCACCTGAACTTCGTGGCCAACCTGGTCGACCTCGAGCTGTCGCCCCAGGAGGCGCTCGACCGCCCGCGCTTCCGCTTCCAGGGCGGACGCGAGGTGTTGCTGGAGGCGCCGGATGCGGCCGTCTCCGAGGGCGGCACGCTGGCGGAGGCCCTCGCAGCGCGCGGCCACCTCGTGAAGCGGCCGTCCCCGATCGCGATGGACGCCTTCGGCGGCGGCCAGGCGATCCAGCGGCTCGCCGGCGGCGTGCTGGCGGGCGCCAGCGACCGCCGCAAGGACGGCTGCGCGCTCGGGGTCTACTGAGGCCCGACGCGGATCGCGCTCTCGACGGAGGCCACGCCGTCGACCGCGCTCGCGATCGACACCGCGGCGTCGCGCGTCTCCTCGTCGGGCACGCTGCCGTGGAGCGTCACCTTGCGCTCCGCGACCTCGGCCTTGATCGCCACCTTCGCCAGCGCGGGCGCGTCCAGCAGCTCCTTTTGGACGCGGCGGAACACCTCCGCGTCCGAGGGCGGCGGCGGCACCAGCGAGGCGAGCCTCTGCTCGGCGTCGCGCAGCGCGTTGCGCGCCTGGTCGTAGGCCTCGGCGGCCTGCTCGAGGGCGTCCTCGGCGGCCTCCTTCTGCGCCTCGGCCGTCTGGTTCGCCTGCTCGGTCTCGGCCACCCGCGTGCGGAGCGCCTCGACCTCGCGGCGCGCGCTCTCGAGCTGGGCCGCGACCTGCTCGGCGGTGCGGGGCGGCGGGGCGGCCACCTGCTCTTCGGAGCCGCAGCCCAGCGGGGCGACGGCGAAGGCCAGCAGGAAGGCGGAAGCGAGCAAGCGGCGAGGTTCCATGGCGTCCTCCGGCGAGAATCGGAGTTTCCCCCGAAAGACGCCCCGCGCAACCCCCGGTTGCTAGCCTGCCCCCCGTGGACACCGGCACCCCCCTCGCCGTCCTGCGCCTCTCGGGCGAGCTCTCGACCAAGGCGCGCGCCACGCGGCGGCGCTTCCTCGGCCAGCTCGTGCAGAACCTGCGCGAGGCGCTGGCGGCGGAGGGCATCGCCGCCGCGGTCGAGCGCGCCCACGAGCGGGTCTACCTGGTGCCGGGCGACAGCCGCGCGGTCGAGCTCGCCGCGCGCGTCTTCGGCGTCCAGTCGATCTCGCTGGCCGAGCGCGCCGACTTCGAGGGCCTCGCGGGGCTGGTCGAGGTCTGCGCCCGCCGCTTCGCCGCGGAGGTGCAGGGGCGCTCCTTCGCCGTGCGCGCGCGCATCGTCGGAGGGAAGGACACCGCGCCCTTCGGCGCGCGCGACGTCGAGCGCGAGCTCGGTGCGGCGCTTCTGCCCGGGGCGCGGCGCGTCGACCTCTCGGCCCCCGAGGTGACGGTGCGCGTCGAGGTCCACCGCGGCCAGGCGCACCTGTTCCGGGACTCCCTGCCCGGCGCGGGAGGCCTGCCCCTCGGCACCGAGGGCCGTGCGGTGGCGCTCGTCTCCGGCGGCTTCGACTCGGCGGTCGCCGCCTTCCAGCTGCTGCGTCGCGGCGTGCGCCTCGACTACGTGTTCTGCAATCTCGCCGGCCGCACCCACGAGCTCGGCGCGCTGCGCGTGATGAAGGTGATCGCGGAGCGCTGGAGCTACGGCGACCGCCCGCGCCTCCACGCCCTCGACTTCCGGCCCGTGGTGCAGGAGCTGATGGAGCGCAGTGAGCCGCGGCTCTGGCAGATCCTGCTGAAGCGCGAGATGCTGCGCGCCGCGGAGGCGGTGGCGCGCGCCGTGCGCGGCCAGGCGATCGTGACGGGCGAGGCGCTCGGGCAGGTGTCGTCCCAGACCCTCGCGAACCTGGCGGTGATCTCGGAGGCCACGTCGCTGCCGATCTTCCGGCCGCTGATCGGCTTCCACAAGGACGAGATCATCGCCCTCGCCAACCGCATCGGGACGGGCCCGCTCTCGGCGGCGGTGGGGGAGTACTGCGCGATCGTGCCGCGCCGCCCCGCCACGGCGGCGCGGCTCGCCGACGTGCTCCGCCAGGAGGAGCGGCGCGACGGCGCCGCCCTCGAGCACGCGCTCAAGACCTCGCTGCGCGTCGACCTGCGCAGCTTCGACCCCGACCGCGAGCTGCTCGGCGACCTCTCCGTCGACGCGCTGCCGCCGGGCGCGGTGCTGCTCGACCTGCGCAGCCGCGAGGAGTTCTCCGCCTGGCATCCCGAGGGCGCGCTGCGGCTCGACTTCCCGGACGCGCTGCGCGCCTATCCCAGCTTCGCCAGGGAGCGCGAGTACGTGGTCTACTGCGCCTACGGGCTGAAGAGCGCGCACCTCGCCGAGCGGATGCGCGAGGCGGGCTTCCACGCCCACCACTTCCGCGGCGGGAGCCGCGCGCTGCGGCGGGCCGCGGGCGGCGCCGCGGCGGGCTGAGCGGCGCGTCCGTCACAGGACCGTGTCGGACTCGCCGGTGCGGGCCTCCGCGGCGAAGCGCCCTGCGTCGGTGGTGAGCGTGCAGCGGCAGGCGATGCGCAGCCGGCCCGCCCGGCCGGCGGCGTCCTCGCGCGCGAAGAGCGCGTCGAGCTCCGCGGCGCGCAGCGCCTCCGGGCCCAGGCCCGCGCGGCCGAGCGCGGCCTCCAGCTCGCGGCGCAGCTCGCCCGCGATGAAGAGGGGCGGCAGCGGCTCGCCGTCGCACCAGGCCTCGCCGGAGAGGACGTCGACGCGCAGCGAGCCCTCCTCGAGGGCCACGAGCGCGTCGTAGTCCTCGCGCAGGCGCCAGCCGAGGAAGACGCGACACAGGTCCGCCGCGCAGCGCTCCGCGTCGAAGTCCGCCACGGCCGGGAGCCTAGCCCGCTAGCGAGCGGGCGGTGCCGGGCGCACGGTGCGGAGCCGGGCGAGGATCTCGCGGCGCTCGTCGCTGGAGCGCTCGGCGAAGCGCTGCTCGACGAGGGCCTCCTGCTCCGCGGCAGAGAGGGCGCGGAAGCCCCGCAGCCTGCGGCGCAGCGTCTCCCGCTCGGCGGGCGAGCGATCGCGCCAGGCATGCAGGTTGTTCGCGAGCCGCTCGCGGCGCTCCACCGCGCGCGGGCTCGGACCCTCGCCGCGCGCCATGCGCTCCACCTCCTCGCGCTCCTCCGGGCTCAGATCCTGGAAGCGGCTGAAGAGCTTCGCCCGGCTCTCGGGGGACATGCGCCGGAGGCGCTCCTCGACGCCGGGGCGCTTGTCCGGCGGCACGGCCTCGAGGAACGCGCTCCAGGCCTCGGAGCGCTGCTCCTCCTCCGCTCCGGCGGGCGCCGCCAGCGCGAGGAGCAGCAGACACGGCGCGATCCAACGCCTCATCCGCGGCCTCCCTCGAGGTCCCCGAGCGCTTCGAGCAGGTCGAGTAGCTCGATCACCGCGAAGTCCTCGAGGGTCGGCGCGTCCTCGACGTCCTCGGGCAGCATGGCCTCCTCGGTGCGCGGCTTCGGGGGCGGTGGCTGGACTTCGGCCGTCGGCGGCGTCGGGGGCGGCGGGGGGGCCGGTCGCTCGACGAGCGGCGGGGGAGCGCTGCGGGCGGGCGGCTCGGCCGGAGGCCGCTCCAGGCGGCGCGCGAAGAGTGCGAGGCCGAGCACCAGCGAAACGCCGACGGCCGCGGCGATTGCGAGGCCGCGGCGGCTGCGCGGGAGCGGCAGCGAGGGCCCGCGCGCCGCGTTCGCGCCGCGCCGGCCCTTCGCCGCGCGCGCCACGGCGAGCGGCACGCTGCGGAGCAGGGCGACGCTCAGCTCCGGCTCCGGGAGCGCGCGCAGCGCCTCGCCGGCCGCGGCGTCGCCGCGGGCGCGCGCGACCCGGGCCGCCACCGCGTCGACCGGCGCCTCGAGGGCGAGTGCGACCTCGCGCTCGCCGAGGCTCTCCACCGCGACCAGCCAGAGCAGCGCGCGCTCCGCCTCGCCCGCGGCTTCCTCGGCCAGGCGCGCGCGCCAGACGCGCGTCGCGGTGACGGATGCCCGCGCCGGAGCCGGGAGGGCGGCGAGATCGGAGTCGCCGCCGCTGCAGAGGCGCACGAGGGTGTCGCGCGCCAGCTCCTCGGCGAGCCCGGGGTCGCGGGAGAGGTAGCCGAGCTGGCGCAGCAGCGGGCGCCCGAAGCGCTGGAGCGCGGCTTCGGCGCTCTCCCGATCGCCGCGCTGCGGGTCTTCGGATTCGCCCGGCTGCATGAGCCCTCCGCGTTCCGAACCCGGACGCCGGCGACCGGTTGCTAGCGCCCGGCCGCCGCCGACTCCGGCGGCAGGCCCGCGAGGAAATCCAGCACGGCGCGGTTGAACGCCTCGGCCTCCTCGACGTTCACCACGTGACCGGCGCGCGGCACCAGCACGTGCTTCGCGCCGGGGATGCGCGCGGCCATCACCTCGGCGGCGCGCAGGTAGTCGGCGTCCTTCTCGCCGACCAGCACGAGCGCGGGCACGCGCAGGCCGCCGAGGGCGTCGATCACGCACGGCGCCGGCCCCGCGACGCGCCGCCCGAAGAGCGCCACGCTGCGCGGGTTCTGGGCGACGATCGCGCGGCCCGCCGCCTGGGCGGCCGGGAGCTCCGGGCGCAGGCCGATCGCCGTCGGCGCGGCGCGGCCGTCGACGTAGCCCTCGAAGCCGCGTTCCTCGAGCCGCGACGCGATGCGCTCGACCTGGGCCTGCCAGCGCGCCTGGGCTTCCGGGTTCTTGAAGCCGGGCCCGCTCGCCACCAGCAGCAGCGCGCGCACCCGCTCGGGGTGCGCGAGCGCGAAGTGGAGCGAGGCCAGGCCGCCGAAGGAGAGCCCGCCCACCACCGCGCGGCGCCCGGGCGCGGCCCAGTCGAGCACGGCGCCGAGATCGTCTACGACCTGCGCCATCGAGTAGCGCTCGGCCTCGAGGGGCGCGCCCGACAGTCCGTGCCCGCGATAGTCCCAGAGCGCCACGCGGAAGCCCGCGCCCACCAGCGGCTCGACCTGGGGGCGGAAGTTCTCGTGGGTCTGGCAGTAGCCCGGCGAGAGCACCAGCGGCGGACCCTCGCCGTGCGCCTCGGCGTAGAGCTCGACTCCGTCCCCTGCAGCGATCCGGGCCACGCGCGGCTCTACGCGCGCTCGATGCGGCGCCGCAGCGCGTCCGCCATCTGCTCGATCTGCTCCTGCATCGGGCCCTTGATCGTGAACTCCGGCACCAGGCCCTTGGTCTTCCCTTCCATCTCGATGCGCACGAGCGTCGCGCTCTTGCCGCACGCCTCGAAGGAGAGGTTGCCGTCGAGGCGCCGCCAGACGCGCCCGTCGCAGACCTTCTCGAAGGCGACGCCGCCGTCGGACCGGAAGGTGAAGTGGAAGGTCGCCTCGCCTTCCCGCCCGAGAGCGCGGTAGCGCGAGCGCGCGGTCTTGCGGGTGCCGCGGCTCTCCACGATCTCGGTCTCGGTGCCCGGGAACAGCCCGACGAGCGTCTCGTCCTGGGCCACCACGGCCACGGCCTTCTCGAGGGGCTTCTCGACCTCGAACTCCTTCACGAGACGCATCAGCGCACCTCCGCGAAGACGGGGGGGATGAGCAGCGGCACTCCGGCAGGCAGCTCGCGCAGCACGCCCACCACGCCGCGCGCGCCGCGCGGCAGCAGGCCCTGCGCGAGGGCGTCCGCGCGCAGCGACACCGCTCCCTGGAAGGTCTCGCGGAGCTGCTCGACCAGCGGCTTCGGCGGCGGGAACGGCACCAGCACGACGTCGGCGTCGGCGGGCAGGCCGACCAGGCCCTTGGCCTCGGCCACCGCCTCGCGCAGGCCGCCGAGCGTATCGACCAGGCCGGCCTCCTTCGCCGCGGCGCCGGTCCAGACGCGCCCGCGTCCCACCTCGTTCACGCGCTTCTCGTCGAGGCCGCGGCCCTCCGCAACCCGCGCCACGAACTGCTGGTAGATGCCGCGCACCTCCTCGCGCATGCGCTCGCGGGCGCCCTCGGAGAGCGGCTGCGTCGAGAGCAGCAGGTCGGCGTGCTGGCCCCGCGTGATCGACGCGAAGCCGATGCCCAGCTTGTCGAGGGCGCCGGCGATCATCGGGCGGATCACGAACACACCGATCGAGCCCGTGATCGTCGAAGGCTGCGCCACGATGCGGTCGGCGCCCGCCGCGACGTAGTAACCGCCGGACGCGGCGACGTCGGAGAACGACGCCACCACCGGCTTGCCCTTGGCGCGCGCCTTGCGCACCGCGCGCCAGATCAGATCGGAGGCGAGCGCCGAGCCGCCGGGGCTGTCGATGCGGAACACGATGGCGCGCACTTCGGGGCTGGCGGCGGCCTGCTCGAACGCCTCGGCGAGGTCGACCGAAGCCATCACCGGCCCGCCCGCAGGCCCCGCGCGCCCCTCGCCCACCACCACCGAGCCGGCGCCGTAGATGAGCGCGAAACTCGCCTTCGGCGCGAAGCCGACCGCGCTGGCCGGGACCTGCGCGTAGACGTCCGCCTTCACCAGCGGCGGCTGCTTCTCCTTCTCGAGGATCTCGTCGAGGAACGCCGCGCCGTCGATCAGTCGGCGCGCCTCCAGCTCCGCCGGCGAGGCCGGCGCCTGGTCGACGATCGCCTGGAGCTCCTCCCGGCCGATGCCGCGCGAGGCCGCGATGTCCGTCAGAAACTGGGACTGGATCGAGTCGAGGATCGCCTCGGACATCTCGCGGTTCGCGTCGGACATCTCGCGGCCGGCGAGGCCGTCGACCGCGGTCTTGTACTTGCCGATGCGCTCGTACTCGAGCGACACGCCGAGCTTCTCGAAGAGCCCGCCCAGGAACAGGTACTCGGCGGCGAGCCCGACGAACGGGCTGCGCGTACCGGGCGCCACGTAGACCGCATCCGCCGCCGAGGCCACGTAGTACTCGAGGTTGGGCCCGTACTTCTCGAGCTCGAGGTAGGCGACGGTGCGCTTGCCCTTCTCGCGGAGCCGCTGGATCGCCCGGCGCAGGTCCTGGGCCTTGCCCCAGCCGACGTCGAGGCTGCGCACGCGCACCAGCACGCCCGCGATGCGGGCGTCGCGCTCGGCCTTGCCCAGCTCCGAGAGGGTCGAGGCGAGGGTGTGGGCGCGCCGCCCGATCACCCTCTGCAAGGGGGAGGGCTCCGCCTCGACGTACTCTCCCTCGAGGTCGAAGAGGAGCCAGCTCCCGTCCTGGATCGGGACGCCGGCGCCCCGCCAGAGCAGCGCGGCCGCGAGCGCGAGGAGGAGACCGGCGGCGAGCCACCAGCGCAATCTCGACATCGGCTACATCAGGATCACGCCGCGCGCGTTGACACCCTTCTGCATGTCTTCGAAGGCGCGGTTGATCTCCTCGATCTTGTAGGTCGAGGTCACCAGCTCGTCGAGCTTGAGGCGGTTCGTCTTGTAGAGGTTCAGAAGGCGCGGGAAGTCGACGGACGGCCGCGCGGAGCCGTACATCGAGCCCGTCAGCACCTTCTCCTGGAAGGGCAGCAGGAACGCGCCGATCGTGATCTGGTCGGTCGCCTTGGTGACGCCCACCACCACGCAGGTACCGCCCTTGCGCGTGGCGTTCCAGGCCTGCTCGATCACCTTGGGCGCGCCGATCGCCTCGAAGGTGTAGTCCGCGCCGCCGCCGGTCAGGGCCATGATCTTCGCCACCGCGTCGCCGTCGCTGCTCGGGTTCACGATGTGCGTGGCGCCGAAGCGTTGCGCGAACTCGAGCTTCTTGTCGGCGAGGTCGACGGCGATGATCTTCTCGGCGCCCGCCAGCGCGGCGCCCTGGATCACGTTCAGGCCGATGCCGCCCGCTCCGAACACGGCCACCGTCGAGCCGGGTCGCACCTTCGCGGTGTTGATCGCGGCGCCGACGCCCGTCATCACCGCGCAGCCGACCAGCGCCGCCTTGTCGAGCGGCACGTCCGGGTCGATCGGGATCACGCTGTCGCGGTGGAGGGTGGCGTACTCGGTCATCACGCCGACGCCCGCGAAGTGGTTCAGCGTCTTGCCGCTCGCGTCCTTGAAGCGGCTGGTGCCGTCCGGGAGCGTGAGGGTGGCCTTCGCGGCGGCGTCGCACAGGGCGGGGCGGCCCTCCACGCAGTAGCGGCACTTGCCGCACATCGGGATCCAGGAGATCACGACGGTGTCGCCCACCTTGAGGTCGCTCACCCCTTCGCCCACCTCGGCGATGATGCCGGCGGCCTCGTGGCCGATCACGGTGGGCGGAGGCATCGGGATCGTGCCGTTCGTCGCCGAGAGGTCGCTGTGGCAGACGCCGCAGGCCTTGATCTGCACCATCACCTCGCCGCGCTTGGGCGATTCGACCTGAATCTCCTCGACCACGACGGGCTTGTTCCACTCGCGACAGATGACGGCCTTGGCCTTCTTGCCCATGGCTAGCGCTCCTCCAGGGCGCCAGCGGGGCGCCGTTCCGGGATCAGGCGGGGTAGACGGGAAGTCTAGGAGAGCGCCGGTGGCGCTGCCACGCGGCGCCGGGCGCGGGCGTATACTCGGAGGGTGGAGATCCGCCCGTTTCGCGACACCGACGCCGCCGAGCTCGCGCGCCTCGCGTCCTCCTGCGCCCGCGGCGAGGCCGACTTCGTGCTGCACCCGCTCTGGGAGAGCGAGGACGAGCTCTACGCGGAGTTCGAGCTGCACGGCATCGAGCCCGAGGACCATCTGCTGGTGGTCGACGGAGGCGACGGCGCGCCGCTCGCCACCGCCGGCCTGCTGCGATTCCCCGGCGAGACCACGGCCGCGCTGATCCCCCCGGTGGTGTCGCGCAGCGCGCGCGGCAAAGGCGTGGGCGGAGAGCTGCTGCGCCGCGCGCTCGAGCTGGCCAAGCGCCTCGACGTGAAGCTCGCCAGCGCCGCGCTCGGCTCGCGCAACCGCTCCGGCTACGCGCTGCTCGCGGCCCACGGCTTCCGCCCCGTGCGCCAGCACTTCTTCATGCGCTGCGACGGCGCCCTCGGCCCGGCCGGCGCGCTTCCGGACGGCGTGACCCTGGACGCCGCGCGACCCGAGGATGGGGAGGCCATCCACGGCCTCTACCTGGAGGCCAACTTCCCGGCGCGCACACCCGACGCGAGCCGACGCGCCCTCGAGGACGGGCGCCACGCCCATGCGGTGGCGCGCCGCGGCCACCAGGTGGTCGCCTTCGTCGAGCTCGACACCCACTGGCCCGAGCGCCCGTTCGTCGCGTTCGTGGGCGTCGACCCGGCGCTGCGCGACCGCGGCGTGGGCACCGGCCTCGTGCGCTGGGCCCTCGCCCGCGAGTTCGAGCGCGGCGCCCGCAGCGCCCTGCTGCTGCTCTCGCCCGCCAACCGCTCGGCGCTGCGCGCCTACGAGAAGGTGGGCTTCCGCCGCTACCGCCTGCTCGACGTCCTCGAGCGGGGCCTGTAGCCGAGCAGGGTCAGGCCCGCGGCCAGGAGCAGCGCGGTGCCGGGCTCGGGAACCAGCGTCACGACGTCGCCGTCGACCCCCAGGTTCGCTCCGGTGCCCGCGATCACCCAGCCGCTGTCGTTCCCGAAGCCCGAGTAGTCGGTGGCGCTGGTGTAGTCGTAGCCGTAGAGGCGGAAGGTGACCGTGCCGCTCTGGGTCCCGAGGGTGGAGAGGTCCACGGTGAAGATCACCTGGGTGTCGGCGCCCGAAGCGGTGATGTCCAGGGTCTGGAGCAGGACGTCCGAAGCGCCGAACCCGTCGGTGCTGGCGCGCAGGTCCCAGAGCTGGGCGCCGTGGTTGGCGCCCTGGATGCCGCGCAGCAGCGCCAGGGTGAGCGAGTCGAACTGGATCGCCGTGCCCACGCTCGCCGTGATGCTCCACTCGAAGTAGCGGCCCGGGTCGGGGGCCGCGCCCGGGGCCCAGCCGGCGGCCGCCACGAAGCCGTTCTGCGTCGTGTTCGGCCAGGGCGTGACGCCCACCGCCACGAGATCTCCGGCGCTGATGCCGGGCGCCGTGAAGCCGAGCGTCGCGCTCTGGCCGGTGGCGGCGGCGATGTCCCAGACCGCGAGGGGCACCGCGCTCGCGCCGGTCGCGACGGCGAGCAGCAGCGCGAAGGCGGCGAGTCGAGCGGCGAAACGTTTGGGGAAGGACATGGTCCGGCGGAAAAGCAAGCACCATGCCGTGCGCGAGCTGCGCGCGCACGCACCGGCAGCAGGCGCTGCGAGCTCCGTGCGGGAGCTGCGGAAGCCGCCGCCGCCCGGCCGCGCGCGGCCCGGCGCGCTACGCGGCCAGGTGACGCAAAACGCGTCCCTCGGGCGCCCGGGGGGGCCTCCGACGCGCTACTGGATCGCCAGGATCTTGACGTCGAAGTGCAGCGCCTTGCCGGCGAGCGGGTGGTTCATGTCGACCACGATCTGGTCGCCCTTCACCTCGTGCACGCGGACCTGCTGGCGCCGCCCCGAGCCGTCCTCGGCGATCATCACGGCGCCGGGCGTGCGGCCCTCCGCGGGGATCTGCTCGGCGGGCACGCTGTGGAACGCCTTGGGATCCACGGCTCCGTACCCTTCCTCGGGCGACAGGTCCAC
>Ga0105107_10000822_pt1 | contig 20121 bp, 15 predicted proteins | sample PPLLaktember2015_6_FD_79335 | JGI IMG/M metagenome (GOLD analysis project Ga0105107, IMG submission 79335) | Freshwater sediment microbial communities from Prairie Pothole Lake near Jamestown, North Dakota, USA - PPLs Lake P8 Core (1) Depth... | ecosystem: Environmental > Aquatic > Freshwater >... | reverse complement strand
GTGCCGTATGTGGATGCGCTGCCTTATTATGAAGCGGTCAACCGCCAGGCGATCGATTCCGGGCAGGTACCCCTCGATCTGCGCGAGTTGGTGCGGCGCTACTTCTCGGCCCTGGAACCTTAATCCTACATGTAGAGCAAACTGTTAGTTTGCTCAATGTCGGCCACATATAGAGCAAACTGGGCGTTTGCTCTGGGCAAGCTAACAGCTTGCCCTACATGGAGAGTATATGTCCTGGCTTTCCCAAAACCAAAGACTCCTCCAGCTCGGCCTGCTGCTCCTGCTGATCGCTTCCTTCTTCGGTCCCTGGAACTACGAGGCCGACGGCGTCCCACCGCCTGAGTACTGCGATCCGCCATACGTGCTGCTCACCCCCCAGCGCTGCGTGAAGCTGGTCTCCGGAGCAGGAATAGTTGGTTTTTTAATAATTAACGCCCCGCAAATGTTGCTTGGCTTACTCACTGGAGCGTACAGCGGACCCTCCGCGCTGCGCGAGATAGCCTTTGTGTTCATCCTGCTGCTGCCAGCTTTGCCGCTTTTGGTGTTGGCCTGGCGCGTGCTGGCCGGCTTCCAGGCTGCCAGTCCGGCGGACCAGTCCGGCCTGGGCGGCCGGATTGCGCTGTATGTTTCCCTGGGCCTGGGCTGGTTTGCCGCCCTGGGCATGTTCCTGCTCCACTGGCCCTCGCAGCCCTGGCTGTTCTGGGGGCTGTGGCTGTACCTGATCTTCAATGATGCAGCATTGATGCTGGATATTCTCTCCCAGGCTGGTCTGCGCAAAGCGTCAGAACCAGCCTGAGCAGACTTAATTTTCATCTGTGCCAATTTGTGTTGATCTGTGGTTGATATGGTTTGTCTACATCACGCTCATACTTGCTTACCTGAGTATCCAGGAGTCCTATGACTGAAATTACCCCCGCCATCTTCCGCCAGCAAGCTGCCGCCATCGAAGCCGCCGTCGGGCAGGTCATCGTCGGGCAGCACGCCGTCGTGCGCCATGTGCTCACCACCATTCTCGCCGGCGGGCATGTCCTGCTCGAAGGCGTGCCCGGCCTGGGCAAGACCATGCTGGTGCGCACCTTGGGCCAGGTTCTGCGCCTGAAATTTGCCCGCATCCAGTTCACCCCCGACCTGATGCCCGCCGATATCACCGGCACCGAGATCCTCACCGACCAGGATGGGGCGCGCCAGTTCCGCTTCCAGCCCGGCCCGGTCTTTGCCAACCTGCTGCTGGCGGACGAGATCAACCGCGCCACCCCCAAGACCCAATCGGCTCTGCTGGAAGCCATGCAGGAAGGCTCGGTCACCGTCGCCAACCAGACCTACCGCCTGGAGGAGCCCTTCTTCGTGCTCGCCACCCAGAACCCGCTGGAGATGGAAGGCACTTATCCTCTGCCCGAAGCCCAGCTCGACCGTTTCCTATTTAAAGTGGACGTGGGCTTCCCTTCCTCGAGCGAGCTGGTGCAGATCTTCGAACGCACCACCGGCGCCCTCCCCGAGCCGCCGGCTGTCGCCGCCGGGGCTGACGAGATCATAGCCCTACGCGAGCTGGCGCGCCAGGTGCCGGTGGCCTCACACCTCAGCGATTACGTGGCGCGCCTGGTGGTCGCCTCCCACCCGGGGCAGCCCTCCGCCCCGGAGCTGGTGCGCAAGTACGTGCGTTATGGGGTCTCGCCGCGCGCCGGGCAGGCCATCCTGCTGGGCGCCAAGGTGAGCGCCTTGCTGGATGGGCGTTATAACGTCTCGTTTGAAGATATCCACGCCATCGCCCCGGCAGCCATGCGCCACCGCCTGCTGCTCAGCTTTGAGGGCCTGGCGGACGAGATCCCCCCGGACGCCATCATCGCCGAGCTGCTGGAAAAAGTCCCTCAGCTCCCTGACTGATCGGACCTGGGAAAAGATAAATTTACATGGATAAACAGGATGGTCAGGATTTGTTTGTTCTAATGACCCCCATTTCTCTTAAATCCTGTTTATCCTGTCCATCCATGTTAATAAATTTTCACCTTTACTGAGACAGTATTCCAATGCTCTTCGACGAAGCCACCCTGCGCAAGCTCACCCGCCTGACGCTGATCGCCAACCAGGTGCGCGCCGGTCGTATGAAGGGCGAGCGCCGCTCCTCGCGCAGGGGCGCCAGCCTGGAGTTCGCCGATTACCGCGATTACTCCCCTGGCGACGACCTGCGCCGCCTGGACTGGAAAGCCTACGGGCGGCTGGACCGCGCCTTCCTCAAGCTCTTCGAGGAGGAAGAAGACCTGGCGGTGCATATCCTGCTGGATGCCTCGGGTTCGATGGACTGGGGCGAGGGGAATACGCACAAATTCACCTATGCCCTGCGTATCGCTGGGGCGCTGGGAGCGATTGCCCTGGCGGAAGGCGATCAGCTTTCCGTGCGCCTGCTGCGCGGCCAGGGCGCGGACCCGCTGGAAAGCCTCGGCCCGCTGCGCGGCTCCGGCAACACTCTGCGCCTGCTGCGTTACCTGGAAGGCTTGAGGCCGTCTGGCGAAACCAACCTTTCCGCCGCCCTGCGCAGTGCCGCCGCCACCCGCCCGCGCCCGGGGCTGGTCTTTTTGATCTCCGACCTGCTCTCCCCCAGCAATTTTGCCGATGGCCTGGCCGCCTTCCTGCGACGCGGCTCGGAGGCGGCTGTGATCCAGGTGCTGGCCCCCGATGAGCTCGACCCACCCCTGGCGGGCGACCTGCGCCTGCTGGACGTGGAGACCGGCGCGGCCCAGGAAGTCTCGCTGGATTCTGGGGCGCGCCGCCTGTACCGCCAGCGCCTGGAAGCCTGGCAGGCCGAGCTGCAGGCCAGCGCCCTTAAGTACCATGCCCGCTGGGCGACTCTGTCTACCGCCGAGCCGTGGGACCAGGTGGTGCAGGCTTCTTTATGGAAGGCGGGTATCGTTATATGAGCTTCCTGGCGCCTGCCTGGCTGTGGTTGGGGCTGCTTACCGTCCCCATTTTGATCCTGTATATGCTGCGCCTGCGGCGGCGGGAGGCGCCGGTCTCGTCCATCCTGCTGTGGCGCCTGCTGCTGCGCGATCAGCAGGCCAACGCCCCCTGGCAGAAGCTGGAGCGCAACCTGCTCTTGTTCCTGCAATTACTGGCCCTGGCAGCCCTGGTATTGGCCCTGGCGCGCCCGGCTTTGCCCGTGCCCAGCCTGGTCAGCGGCTCGGTGGTGGTGATCCTGGATGGCTCAGCCTCCATGCTCGCTCAGGAGGGGCGAGAAGGCGAGACCCGCTTCGAGGCTGCTCACCTCGCTGCCCTGGAACTGGTGAGCGAGCTGCCTGCCAATGCGCGCATGAGCCTGGTACTGGCCGGCGACCCGCCGCAGATCCTGGCGGCGGCTGAGGGCGACCACGCTCGGCTGCGCCAGGCGCTCGAGTCGTCCCAGGCTGCCCCGGTTGAGGCCGACTGGCCTGCCACGCTGGCCCTGGCTGCCGGCGCAGCCTCCGCTCCCGGCCAATCCGAGCAGGGCATTGAATTTATCCTCATTTCAGATGGGGGTTTGAGTCTGGCTGAGCACGCCGGCGCCGGAAGCTCCGCACCCTGGCGCTTGAACCTGCCCGGGCGTGTGCGCTACCTGCCGGTTGGCGGTGATGCGCCTAACCTGGCCCTCAGCGCTCTGGCGCTACGCCCGGCTGAAAGCGGCGTGCAGCTTTTTACCCAGGCGCATAATTATGGACCGCAGCCCCGCCAGGCCATCCTGGCGATCTATTCTCAGGTGGGTGAGGCAGCCGAGACCCTCCTGGAGGCGCGCCCGCTGGAGCTGGCCCCCGGTGCGGCGCAGTCGGTTGTATTGGAGGGCCTGCCCGATAGCGCCGCCCGCTATACCGCCCGGCTGCAGCCACCCAGAGGGCAGGTCGCCGATAGCTTCCCCCTTGATGATGCAGCTTATGCCATTTACACCCCCGCTCAGGTCGGGCGCACCTTACTGGTAACCCCCGGCAACCTGTTCTTGGAGCAATTGCTTGCCAGCCTGGAAGGCGTGCAGGCCTTCCGTTTGAATCTCCCCGCAGAGGGTGCCCTGGAACTGCCGGCGGCGGACTACGATCTGTATATTTTCGATGGCGTGGCGCCCGCACAGCCGCCTCCCGCCCCGGCGAGCATCCTGTTGATCAACCCGCCGGACTCCCCGCTGCTGCCGGTCACCGGCGTCTTCACCGCCACCCAGCCGGCCAGCCTGAGCGCTTCGGCGATGCTCGAGGCTGTAGATTGGTCCAACGTGCATATCCGCCAGGCGCGCCAGATGAGCCAGCCTGCCTGGTTGACCCCCCTGATCACTGCCCCCGGCGGCGCGCTGTTGCTGGCAGGGGAGCAGGATAGGCGGCGCATGGCGGTACTGAGTTTTGCCCTGCAGGATTCCGACCTGCCCTTGCAAACTGCCTACCCTATCCTGATGGCCAACCTGGTGCGCTATTTGCTCCCCGCCAGCGACCCGCTCGCATCTTCTTCGGCTGCCGGTCTTCCGTCATCGGTCTCCGGTCTTCCCCCGGGCTTCTACACCCTGGAGCGTCCTGACCTGCCCGCGCTGGAATACGCCGTCAACCTGTTCAGCATGCTGGAATCCGACCTGGCGATCCGCCCTGAGATTCAACTGGGCGGGCAGTCCATCCCACCGGCGGCCTCCGCCGAGACCGGGCAGCGCGAGCTGTGGCCGTGGCTGGCTGGCCTGGGCTGGCTGGCGCTGCTGGCCGAATGGGCGCTCTATCAATCCCGCCGCCGGATGATCTCCGGCTGGCGCGACCTACTGCCTGCCTGGAGGGCAGTCTCCCGATGATCCGTTTTGCCGCGCCGCTGGTGCTGCTCGTGCTGGCTGTCGCCCTGGGCCTGGTTGCCTTGCTGGGCTGGCCCGAGCGCGGCTATGGCAGGCGGCGCGAGACGATCGCCCTGCTCGTGCGCCTGCTGCTGATCGCCTGCCTGGGGCTGGGCCTGGCTGGCATGGCGCTGGCGCGCCCCGGCGGTGGGCTGGCGCTGGTCTTCCTGGTGGATGTGTCGGATTCGATCTCGGTGGAGGCGCGCCAACAGGCCGAAAGTACCGTGCGCCAGGCGCTTGAGCGCCTGGGCCCCGACGACCAGGCTGCGGTGGTGCTGTTCGCCGGGGAAGCCCTGGTGGAGCGCGCCATGTCGCCTGCGCGCACGCTGGCGCCCTTCCGCTCGGCGCCCGACTCCAGCCAGAGTGACCTGGAAGAAGCTATCCGCCTGGGGCTGGCGCTGTTTCCGCCGGGCATGCAGCGCCGCATGCTGCTGCTCTCGGACGGCCTGCAAACCACGGGTGAGGCGCTGGCTGCTGCGCAACTGGCAGCCGCAGCCGGGGTGCAGCTTGTTGTGCAGCCCTTACCGGCCGCCAGCGGGCCGGAAACCCTGCTGGTCAGCGCGCACGTCCCCGAGCAGCTGCATCCGGGAGAGCGCTTCGACCTGGATCTGGAGATCGATGCTTCCCAGGCTGGTGAAGCCCAGGTGCGCGTCCTGGCGGAGGGCCAGCTGCTGTACGAAGCCGCCCACGCATTGCGGCGCGGCGCGCAGCGCTTGAGCTTGCCTCTGGAGGCCTTGCCCGAGGCGACCCCCGGCGGATTTCTGCGCTTCACCGTGCAGATCAGCCCAGGCGCGGATGGCTTCTACCAGAATAATGAGCTGGCCACCTACACGCGCGTCGTCGCCCCGCCCCAGGTGCTGGTGGTGGCTCCCCCCGCCGGCGAGCTGCTGCCGGCGCGGGCGGGTTTGCCCCCTCAACCCCGTCCCGACGAAGCCGCCGCCCTGAATGCCGCCCTGGGCGCGGCTGGCTTTAATGTGCGCCAGATCACGCCGGCCGCGCTGCCTGACGACCTGCTCGAGCTGGCCGAGCAGCAGGCGGTGATCCTGGTGGATGTGCCCGCTCGCCAGCTCAGCCAGCGCCAGATGGAGGCCCTGCAGGCTTATGTGCGCGACCTGGGCGGCGGCTTGATCGCCATCGGCGGCCCCACGAGTTATGGGGCGGGCGGCTATTTCCGTACCCCGCTGGAGGAGACCTTGCCGGTAGATATGCAGCTCAAAGACCCCCAGCGCCGCCCGGAGCTGGCCCTGGTATTTGTGATCGACCATTCCGGCTCGATGGAAGATCGCAGCGGCGGCGTGAATAAGCTCGAGCTGGCCAAAGAAGCCGTGCTGCGCTCGATCGAGATGCTTTACCCCGGTGACCGCCTGGGCGTGGTGGCGTTCGATGAATCGGCCACCTGGGTCTCCCCGCTGGAAGAGCTCAACGATCCGGACGCGGTGGCGGCGCGGGTGGGCGCCCTGCGCTCTGGCGGCGGCACGGATATCCTGGCTGGATTGCAGGCGGCCGCGGCGGTTCTCCCAGATGACCCGGCTGCCAACCGCCATATCATCCTGCTCACCGATGGCGGCGCTGATCCCGGAGGCATCCCTGAGCTGGTGCAAAGCTTGTACGAGCAGCACAATATCACCCTCACCACCATCGGCGTGGGCACGGACGCCGCTCCATATCTGGCCGACCTGGCGGAGCTGGGCGGCGGGCGCTACCATTTCGCCGCCGACCCGGCCTCCATCCCGCGCATCTTCACCGAAGAGACCGCCCTGGTCTCGCGTGCCTATATCATCGAGGAGCCGTTCGTGCCGCAGCAAAGCGCATCTTCGCCCATCCTGGCAGGCCTCACCGGCTTTCCCCCGCTGTACGGCTACGTGGCGGCTGCCCCCAAGGACGTGGCGCAGACCCTGCTGCTCACCGCGCAGCGCGACCCGCTGCTGGCAGTCTGGCAGTACGGGCTGGGGCGCGCCCTGGCTTTCACCTCGGATGCCTCCGGGCGCTGGGCGCAGGCCTGGTTAGGTTGGGAGGGCTTTCCAGCCTTCTGGGCGCAGGCGCTGAGCTATGTTGCTGTCCAATCCAGTCTCGAGCGCCTGCAGGTGCAGGTCCGGCCGCAGGGCGAGCGAGCGCAGGTGCAGGTGGAGGCTGTGGAACAGGCTGGCGGCTATCTCAACAGCCTGGAGCTGAGTCTCAGCGTGGTCGGACCCGATGGATCGGCGCAGGAGGTTCGCCTGCCGCAGACTGCCCCAGGCTTGTATTCCGGCGAGTTCACACCGGCTGAACCGGGCGCTTACGTGCTGCGTGTGAGTGGGGAAGCGGAGGCCGAAAGCCTGGCGACGACCAGCGGCTGGGTGTATACCTATTCCCCCGAGTACGCCCTCTCCGCAGGCGGCGCGGCGACCCTGGAAAATATTGCTGCCGCGGCTGGCGGCTTCGTGCTGGGCGATGATCTGGCCCCCTTGCTGGCTCACAACCTGCCTTCCAAGCGGGCTGTCCAACCGGTGTGGCCCTGGCTGCTGGGGCTGGCGGCCCTGCTGCTGCCCGTGGATATCGCTGTGCGCAGGCTGGCAGTCACCCGCACGGATTGGCAGCGCGCTCGGGCATGGCTGGTGGCCCGCCTGGGCCTGCGCCCCACACCGCCGGAGGCTTATACTGGCCCGCAGTCCGCCCCCGTGATGGCGCTCAAGCGCGCCAAAGACAAAGTAGGTCCGGCTCCGGCCGGACTCCAGCGGCCCGCTGATCCACCCGTCTCCGTCGAATCGCCGCCGCATGAAAAACCTCCCCAGGCATCTTCCGGGCAGGAGGTCGGCACTAAACCGCCCGCGGCGTCTTCCACAACAGCAGCTCTGCTGGCGAGCAAAAAGAAACGTGAAAGCAAAAAATAACTGGCAAAACCATGAGCATGTCTATTGAAACAAACGATCTCGGGAAAAATTACCGCAGCGTGAAGGCCGTCGAACACCTCTCCCTGCGGGTTGCAGAGGGCGAAATATACGCCTTCCTGGGACTGAATGGCGCTGGGAAAACCACCACCATTCGCATGCTGCTGGGCATGATCAAGCCGACCACCGGCTCCGCCACGGTGCTGGGAACCACAGTGCGTCTGGGCAGCCGTGATCCTTGGGGAGCGGTAGGGTATATGGTGGAGGACCCGCATGCCTATCCAGAGCTGACGCTGCGCGAGAATCTGGAGGTCGCCCGCCGCCTGCATCCCGGCACGCCGCCCAAAGCGGTGGGAGAAATCATCGAGCGCCTGGGCCTGGCCGCCTACGCCGACCGCCGGGCAGGCACGCTCTCGCATGGTAATGCCCAACGCCTGGGACTGGCTAAATCCATGCTGCACCATCCCCGGCTGCTCATCCTGGACGAGCCGGCCAACGGTCTGGACCCGGCCGGGATCGTCGAAATCCGCGCCTTGCTGCTGGAGCTGACCAGCGGGCAGGGCGGGACGGTCTTCATGTCCAGCCATATCCTGGCCGAAGTCTCGCGCCTGGCCGGGCGTATCGGGATTATTCACCAGGGACGCTTGCTCCAGGAAATGGATATCGCCGAGCTGGAACGCAATCGTAAGCGACGCCTGCTGCTGCGGGCGCGCCAGGTTGAAGCCGCCCAGCGCGTACTGCTGGACGCCGGGCAGCCGGCCGAACTGCTGCCGGATGGCGCGCTTGAGCTCAAAAATGCAGCCGCCGTCGAGCGCCCGGACGACATCAATCGCCTGCTGGTGCAGGCCGGTATCTCGCTTACCCAGCTGCTGGTGGAAGAAGAGCAGCTGGAGCCGTATTTCCTGCGCCTGGTTGGAATGGATGGAGGAACGCGCAATGAATAACCTGCCCGCCATGTTATGGATCGAGCTGCGCAAAGCCATCCGCTCCGGAATGCCGCTGTGGACCGCCCTGGGTTCCCTGTTCATGCCCCTGGGTATCGCCTTCTTGATTTTTGTCTCCAAGAATCCAGCCATCTCGCAGAAGCTGGGTCTGGTCAGCGCCAAAGCAAACCTGATCGCCTACTCTGCCACGGATTGGCCCACCTACATGGGATTATCCGGTCAGATGATTGCCGCCGGTGGTTTCTTCTTGTTCGTCATGGCAGTTAGCTGGGTATTTGGGCGCGAATTTTCCGATGGCACTCTCAAAGATATGCTGGCTGTGCCGGTGCAGCGCGCCAGCATCCTGCTGGCCAAATTCTGCGTGGTGGGGCTGTGGTCGGTGGCTTTGAGCGTTTTGATGTTCGTAACGAGCCTGCTGGTGGGCGCCCTCATCTGTCTCCCCGGCGCAAGCGCGCTCGTGCTGTTAACCTCCAGCCTAAAAATGCTGGTCACCGCCGGTCTGGTGATCGCCGGCAGCCTGCCGTTCGCTTTCTTCGCCAGCGTGGGGCGCGGCTATCTGCTGCCTATCGGCATGGCTATCCTGACCCTGATGCTGGCGAACCTGGTGGTGGTGCTTGGCTGGGGCGAAATATTCCCTTGGGCTGTGCCGGTGTTATATGCCCAGGGTGAAAGCGTTCTGCCGTCGCTCAGTTACTGGAGCGTGCTGGTGACCGGGCTGGTGGGCATGTTCGCCACGTATGTCTGGTGGCAAAACGCTGACCAGAATCGCTAAGCGGGGAGTACGCTCTGGCTCAGGCGGATATCCCCACTGTCTCACGGATCAGCGCCAGGTGGTGGTAGCTATGGCTGAGGGGATGGTACTCAATGAAGTATTGGGTCGTCAGCGGCGCGTTCCAATGCAATGAGACCGGAGCAGCCTGATCCAGCTCGGCATCGCTCAGTTCGCGGATGGCGCGCAACGCCTGGGGGCTATTCTGCTTTAGCAGCGCCAGAGTTTCTGCTTTGGTGCAGTGGGCGTGGTCCTGGGCGTGTTGCGCATTCATCTCCGCTACAGCCTGCAGCGTTACCCCCTGGATCGCCTCCCCAGCCGCCAGGGTTTGAAACAGGCTCGTCTCGATGGGTAAGACACTGGCGATGTGATGAAGAATAACGCCGGCGGTGCGTTGATCCCCGGGGATGGCGCGCTTCCAATCTGCATCGGAAAGTTGATCGATCAGATCGATCAATGCCTGGTGGCCTTGCTCGACACGCCTGGCAAGCGCTTCTGCTCGTATGGTCATCATTTCCTCCGTTGTCTGGTCTGTGAATATCGTTTATCTGGACGCATGAAATTCACTTACTTCCATCACGACCAGCCATAACCCTCTTAACATCAGCCTGAGCTATAAATGATTCTCGCAGGTAGGCATGCTGTTCAGAAAACAGGGCCAGGATCCAATCCAAAACTGCGCCGGCTTTGTGCAGCCAGGTGCTGGCTTGATCGGCATGCGCTTCAAGCCGGCTCAGTGCGCACATGCTGCGCCAGACGCAGCGCCGTGATCCGGTCGCCTCCGCTGCCGCCAGGGCTTCTACAAACCTGGCCTGGGCGAATTGTTCCTGCCCGCTGCCCAGCAAAGCTTGCCCGGATAGATAGAGCGCCTCAGGGAGCAGCAAGCGCATATCATAATTCTGCAGGCGCCGGATCAGCTCATCCAGGATCGCCAGCGCGTTGGATGGCATTCCCTGGGCGATGGCCAGCTCCGCCTCCGCCAGCGGGACGAACAGGAAAAAAACCAGCCAGGAGTCGCGATAGGGATCCCGTTTGGCTGCCTGAATGTTGGCGCTGGCCTCGCTCAGCTTGCCGCTGTGGATCTGCAGGCGCGCCAATACGCTCCTGCCCAGAGCAGCATGCGCCGGCACCTGCGCTTCAGAAAAATTAACTGCAGCCTCGGCCAGCGAGATGGCTTGATCCCAGTTGCCCAGCTCCAGGTAGATTTGGGCAAGCTTGATAGGCGTGTACGACTGGGAGACCAGGAACCCAGCCTGCTTCCCCAGACGAATGCATTCTTGCATGGACTCAATTGCCAGGCTGAATTCGCCGCGCTCGGCGTAGGCGTCGCCAATAGTCCACAGGCTGTAGGATTGCCCCCAAAGATTTTTGCTCTCGACACTCAATTGGTAGGCCTGCCTGGAAATGGCAATGGCCTGTTCAAAGTTGCCTGTGTAAACGTGGGTAATGCACAGGCCACCCAGGCTGTCGGTCAGCATGGCCATGTTTCCCAACTGGCGCCATAAATCGCTGGCTTCCTGTAAAGCGTGACGCGCCTGGCTCAGCCTGCCGCTATACAGGTAAACCATGCCGCCAATGTCATTCAAGGTTTGGGCGGTTTGTTCCACCAGGTTGTGTTGGCGAGCCAGGGCCAGAGACCTTTCACCAAAAATGATAGCTTCCTGCAGGTGATACAGGAAAAAGTTGGCAATCGACAGGCTCCACAAGATCCTGGCTTCGGCTGCCGGATCATTTAATTCACTGGCTAAGAACAGGGCGCGTTCGCCCAGCAACCTGGCTTCGCCCGGATCGTGTACGGCGGTTGGGGCAGACAAAATCGTGATGCGCGCCATCAAGGAAGCCAGTTCCATGCGCGGATTGCGCTGCTGGAGGGCCAGATGGGCTAATTGCTCATAGGTCCGCAAAGCCTGGTTGAAAGCTGAGTCCAGCTCCTGGTACCTGCCCAGGCGGATATACAGCTCGGAGAGCGGTTCTCCGCTCAATCCAATCTTCTCCGCCAGCCGGATGGCCTGCTGAAAATGCGCGATGGCATCCGTCATGGCGTAAATCCGCGCTGCCGTTTCGCCGGCTTGCTTTGAATAGGCGATGGCCTGGCTGAAGGCGCCGGCTTGCTGGTAATGCCACGCCAGGAGCCCGGCAATTTCATCCTTCTGGCCCTGGTAAAGACATTCCAGGGCGTCGCCGACGGCTGCGTGTAGATGAACGCGCTCGACTGCATCCAACGTGCTGTAGATGTACTTTTGAAATAAGATATGGCTGAACTGGTAGCGGCTGATGCGTTGCTCACCATGCTGCAGCACGCCGCGCGCCTGGATCAGTTTGTGTTCTCTGGCAAGCTCCATGCTCAGTCGCCTGACCATCGTCTCGTCATCCACGCCGAGCACCCGCCCGATGACCTGTGCGGTGAATTCTTCCCCCTCCACGCTGGCACAGGTGAGCGCTTCGCGCAAATGGGGATCTAATCGATTGACCCGGCTTTCAATCACGCCCTCCACGCGCTCTGGCAGGGCATCCCAGGTGATCTGAGCCCGATTCACCCAGCGCCCCGCTTCATCCTGTTGGAGGTCCCCGCGTTCCTGCATTTCCAGGAGCATCTCGGCGATGAATAAAGGGCGACCGCGCGTATTGCGGGTTAATAGCTCTCGAAAATGATCGTCCAGTTGATTTGGCGTGCGCTCCAGCAGGGCATCCACAAACTGGCGACCTTCCTCAATGCCTCCCTGATCCAGATGCAGCCAGATATTGCCAAATAAGCCTTTAAACTCATGCAGCACCGGCGCAAGGGGGTGTGCTTTGCCATCTCGCCCCAGGTGAACGTCTTCAGGCCGGTAAGCCCCCAGGATCATCACTGCCGAATCGCGCAAGCGCCTTCCCAGGTGGTAGAGCAGGTTGATCGAGGCGCTATCCGCCCAGTGCAGGTCATCCAGGATCAGCAGCAGGGGCGCCTTCCTGGAAATCTCCATCAGGACTTCCAGGTACTCTTCCAGGATACGCTCCTGGTTCACCCCGCTGTTGTGTGGGATCTGGCGCAGGGCGCGGATTTGCTGGACCAGCTCAGGCGCCATGCCTGCATGCGCCTGGGCATGGTCCAGGAAGGCCAGGTAGGGCACAAAAGTATCGATGAGATTGCGCCCCTGACTGACCAACGCATGGGCAGAGGTGGGCAGGAGCGCCCACAGTCGCAAGGCGTCCTGGCGCGAGATCGCCCCGGCAGCCCATTTCGCCTCCACATCCCCGCACAGCATGCGCAAGATCTCCCGAAAGGGCAGGTACGGATCACCTGCGCCTTTGTAGGTCGAACAGATGCCACTGGCGACGACCAGATGTGGGTGGGCGTCCTGGGCGTGGCGAGAAAAATTCGCCAGCAGGCTGGTCTTGCCCCAGCCAGCTTCGGAGCTGAGGAAAGCCATCTGGCCGCGCGCGGAAAGCGCCGCCTCCAGGAACTGGCTCAGGCGCGCCATTTGCGTCTCGCGGGCGACGAAAGTCATTTGTGGGCTGGCAGGGGGTTGTGATTCCATGCATAGAAAGGCTGGTGGGTTGCTTTGAGAGAAATTCTCGCTCCGGGCGAGGCGCGGTGTCGGGGCCAGCTCTCCGGAGCGTATTCGCTGGTACAGATCGCTGGTTTCCTGGGCTGGCTCGATCTCCAGCTCATCATCCAGGATCTGACGCAGGCGCTCGTATTGGGCCAGCGCGGCTGCGCGCTGGCCGTTCAAGGTCAGCCAGGTCATCAGGCAGCGCTGAGCTTCTTCGTGCCAGGGTTCCAGCTCCAGGTAGCGGCGCATCAAGGCTATTGCCTGGCTAAAGTTCCCCTGGCTAGCCTGGTGATCCGCCAGCGCCTGCAGCGCTTCCAGATACTGCTCTCGCAAGCGCGCCCGCTCGATCAGCCACCAGTTCTCAAATTCGGGTGTGTTGCGTAGATAGAACCCCTCCAGAAAATCGCCGCGATACAGGTCGATGGCGCGCTGGAGATGGTCTACCGATTCTGCCGCCAAAACCGGAGGCTGGGTAGCGGCAGCGCTGGGGTAGTGCCCAGCGACCGCCTGGTGAAGCGCCTGGGTTATATAATCGGTAAATTGGCTGATATCCAGGCTGTAGTCGCTCTGGCGGTTAAATTGGATCGTATCATGGCGGATAGACAGGTGGGGAGGCCGGGCAGTGTGCTCGTCGATTGCCTGGCGTAATTTGGATAAAGCCTGGCGCAGGCTCTTGCGGGCGGCATCTTCCGGCTGGTCTGGCCAGAGCAGTCCCGCCAGGTACTCGCGGCGGTGCGCTCGCTCGCTTTCCACGGACAGGTAAGCCAGCAGGGCGCGCACTTTATCATACACAAAATCATCGATGGGTCTGCCACGTAATGTGCATTCATAGCCCCCAAACAGGGCGATTTCAAGCCGGGTCATGCTCACCCAGGTTTACGGCTTCACCTGCGGACCACAATAGCCAACACCCCTCTCTGAGATGCGAATTCCTCCCACGAAACTGCCTGAATATGGATAATTACGATTATTTTACTATAATTTTGCGGGTTTTTGACGCCCTTTTGCTAAACTTCGTGCAAGCAACAATTCATCCGCCATTTTTTGATAACCAGAAAGGAGAATAAGCTATGCACACTCGATTTAGCACCCAATTGATTTTTGTTATTGGACTGGCTGCCCTGGCATTGCTGGTGGCTGCACTGCCAGTCCAGGCCAGGTTCGCACCAGGCGGCGTGGAGCTGCGCCCGCTGGTGGAACCTGATGAGACTGAACCGGACAGCGTGCTGGGAGTAAGTAATGCTGCGCTCAACCCACAGCTAGCAGCCCGAACCAGCTCACAGGTCCAGCTTTACCGCCTGCCAGACCTCACCAGTGCTATGGGCGGCGCACTCGACCCTGGAACGGCTGTGTACATCTGGGGATTCACCAAAGATGGCCAGCTTGCCGGACTAACCGACCAATCCAGCGGGATGCTGCTCGGCTGGGTCACCACGGACCTGCTTATCTTCAATGAGTATAAGACTGAGATTGCCAGGGAGATCGACCTCTTCAGCCGGCCTAACCCGAGAAGCAAGACCCTGGGCAAGCTCGCGGCTGAGCAGTCGATCGTGGTTCTCGGAGCCGACGCTCGGGGTGAGTGGTTAGCCATCAACACCCTGCAGGCCGCCCAGCATATCGTTGGTTGGATCCCGGCTGGTTTTGCAGAACAAGCGCCTCAGGCGAGAGAAATGACGAAGCGATAATTGTTGCCCTGGGGGGGCTGTCCCCAAGACAGCCTCCCCTCAGAACTCTGGTCTTGCTACCAGTACCACTAAGTTCATTTTGAAAGGAGAATTTTCTGATGAAGAGCAAATTGTTCAAGTCTGTTGGTTTTGTAGTGCTGGCCCTGCTGGCTGTGTCCACGATCGCCACGGCAGGCCTGGCCATGCCGGTCTCAGGCGAAACGCCAGCCACTGGCCTGGTCCAGGCTGTGCGCCTGGCTGCCGTTCCTTATCAGGATGTGGAGGCAGCCAAGGCAGCCGGCTACGGGATGTTCCTGGGCTGTGTCAGCAGCCCTCAGGAAGGGGCGATGGGCGTGCATTTCCCTAATGGGGATCTGGTCGGCGATGGCGTCCTCGACGCTACCAAGCCAGAAGTGCTGGTGTATGAAGTCAAAAACGGCCGTTACAACCTGGTTGCCGTGGAGTTCCTGGTACTGGCTGAGCAATGGGATGCCAATAACGCCTCCCCGCCTGTGCTGCTGGGCCAGGTGTTCAACTACAATGGCAGCCCCAATCGCTACGGCATGCCTGCCTTCTACGAGCTGCATGTCTGGGCGTGGAAGACCAATCCCAACGGCGTCTTTACCGACTGGAACCCAAATGTGACCTGCGAGGGATACACCGGTGAGCCCGATCAAGGCTAGGTGCTGGGTTAGGCCGCCAACTTCGACGGGGTGTCCACAAGCACAATTTCGATGGCGGTTAGCGCCAATAGAAAGAGCGAAGCTGTGTGATGAAGGCCATGTATGGCGGTCAAAACACGCTTCGCTCTGCTTGTTGCTTTATCCGGGCTCTGGATTGGCGCCAGGCGCAGCGCTGATCAATCCTCCGCTGGTTCGCCCTGCTTTTCAAATGTTACGCGCTGCAGGCTGGCGGCGGGCTGCATTGGCTTTAAGTCCTGTTCAGCCGCCTCCAAAATATCCATTGCAGACTTGTGTTCGCCCGTGCTGAGCGCCGCGCCCAGGCACAGGGTTGGCTGGTAGATTTCATTATCAATCGCATAGGGCCGCAGTAATTTGGAAGTCAGCCGGCTGGTAATAATGCGCACATCACCAGGTTGTTTCAGATCCTCATATAAAGATACAAACTTCTTATGCGTTAAGCGTGCCAGCGTATCCGTAGGGCGGAAATTCTTCAGCAGCCTCCGGCCGGTTGCGCGCATGATGGCGTCATAGATTGGGACGGTCATCTCCTGGATGGGTAGGTTTTCAAACTCGAGCGTGAAAACCACGTTGGCATACAAAAAATCGGGCTTGCGCTTGCGGCGCTCGAAGGCATGCTCCAGGCGTGTGACGAAAAATTCTTCCATGAATAACCCGGTGACCGGATCGCGGAAATATTCCAACCCGGGCTTGCTCTCCACGCTCGCCAGGCGCTGGATCAAGATCTTAAGCTGCTCGATCTCAACCGGTTTGAGCAGGATCAGATCTGTCAGATCAGATATGGATTCAGCCATCGAAGGGTAACCGGTGACCACGATCACGCGCGTGTTTTTGAAGCGCGGGTTGGCGCGGATCTGTACCAGGATATCCTCCCCGCTGATCTCCAGGCCCAGGCGCAAGTCCAGCAGGATGATATCCGGCACGCTCAGAGCAAGTTTCGACAGGCATTCTTTGGCGGAATGGACGATATCGCACTCAAAACCCACCAGAGTTAGCACCACCTGGAATAATCTGGCGATATCTTTGTCATCATCAACAATCAGCACCTGCTGCCTGGACATACCTTCCTCGCCTGTGCGGAACCTGTAATAGCGCTAAACCATCTTCCTTGGCTTGCCCTCAGAGCCTGATTCGATGCGACCGATCGTGAAGCTAAGCATGAACGTCATTTCCCTTGCACGCCCTGGTGGGGGAGTCCGGGTCGCCAACCAGCGCAGCCAGTGGATTGATGGGGATAAACAGGGGATAGGAGGCTTTATTCAGGTTTTTTCCGGACTCAGCGCGTGCAGCAAAATTTACATGACAGCAACATAATCCTGGCTGGCTGCCAGGGTTACTTTTACATAGGGCGCTTTGCTGCTTAATCGCCCCGGTAATAAGGCCAGGATCGCCATCGCCATGCACACAGGCACGAACCCCAGACTATTAAAGGACCCGAAAATCTGCCGCATGCTGTCTGGGAAAGTGATCACAAAAGCCAGTGTGATCAACGTCAGATGAACCCCATTTCTTAGAAATTCCCGCATGCTCAACCCCTTTATTGAATAGCTCAATAAATTATTTGTGACTGAAGCACACGTCCAGTCTACACTAAAATAATATCAGCAATTGAGCCAATTCTCCCTCACATTGCTGAAAGTTTTGCAGGAATTTTCATTTTATCAGCATTACATGATGATTCAAAAGCCGGTCCGGATTGGCGGCAGGAGGCGCTGCCTGCCATGCGGCATGCATTCTAGCTCGATCACGCACCGCTGAAACCTACCCGCCGAGCTGATTTCTGGCATGCTGGTGGTTCCTGACTGAAGCCATGCCCGCCCCGATCAATGCCAGCGTTCCCCCAATCACGAAAGCCGGCGTAATTTTCTCCCCCAGCAGCCAGACTGCGAACAGGATCGTGGCGACCGGCTGTAAATAGGTGAACAGAGAGGCAGTAAGCTCGTTGCCTTGCTGAATCGCTTTTTGATAAGACAGGAAGAAAAGGCTGCTCGCCACCAGGCCAATCACCAGGGCGGAGAGGATGTGTCTCGGCTCGATAAACGCAGGGTCGAGCGGCTGTTGGAGCAGCTCGTAAGCCGCCAACGGGATGGCGAAGATCAGGATAACCAGCGCAAGGTAAAAGGTCAGCGCCAGGGGAGAGATCTGCAGCTGCTGTTGTTTGTCATTTGAATAGATGCCATAGAACATGAACGAGACCGCTGCCCCGAAGATCAGGACATTCCCCCACAGGCTTTTCAGATCCACGCCGCCGTTCTGAAAGAGCGGCAAAAGCACGATGATCGCCACGCCGGTGAACCCCACCAGGATCCCCAGCAGGTTGTCGCGTGTGATCCTGGTGTTACGGAAGGTATGCAGGTACAGGGCGGTCAGCAGAGGCACGGCGGCATAGATCAGGGGCGAGACCGATGAGGGGGTGAATTGCAGAGCAATAAACAGCAGGATGGGATTGGCTGCCCCGATCACCGCCACCGGCAGCAGGGTGCGCAGGGTTTTGCGATCCAGCTCTTTATTGCGCTGCACAAAAGGCAACAGGACCAGCGAGGCAAAGAAAAAGCGTATCACGATCAGGGTGAAGGGCGGAATGGCTTCCAGGGCAACTTTTGCCAAAGGTGCGATCGATCCCCCCGCCAGCGCGGCTACGACGATGAGCAGGATGACGTTGTTCACAATTTTTCGTATTAGCAATTATGCACGTGGCCTTGCACGCAGCATGGTGGGTTCTGCTCATTCACCCCTTAAATTGGCATCCACTTGCACATTTTTCAGCGCCTGATCAGGGGGAAGAAAACTGCATGCTCATAAACGACAACGGGTGTTGCTGAAGGCGTGACCGGCTGTGTGGGCAGCGTCGCGGTGGCTGTGGGCGGGTGCGAAGGCGTCCAGGTAGGCGTCCGATAGGTAGTTGCCGTTGGTGTTGGGGTTGTTGTCCGGGTGGCTGTGGCAGTGCTGGTGGCGGTGAAGGTTGCTGTGGGGGTGGCTGTCTTCGTCGGTGTGGAAGTGGCAGTGCTGGTGGCGGTAAAAGTTGGCGTGGGGGTGGCTGTCTTCGTCGGTGTGGAAGTGGCAGTGCTGGTGGCGGTAAAAGTTGGCGTGGGGGTATTTGTTCCCGTGGCGGTCGGCGTCGGCGTCGGGCCTTGCCCATCAAAGGCGGTCGAGATCACCCACAGGGGGTACTGTCCGTCCGGAGGCACAATTCCACCTCCATCCTCCAGGCTGCCATCCCAGTCATAGATGCTGTCATCGGTCAGGGTCAGGCCGCTGCCATCCGACATCTTGTAGTATGCCATCAGCCCGGCTTCGTTTCCGATTAATTCCTGGAAGCGGTAGGCGGCGATCTCTGCTGGGGTGCGGGCAGTATTCCACAGGCGAACTTCATCGATCTGCCCCTGATAGGTCCAGTTGCGGGAGGCATTGATGATTACCCCGCCCAGTTGTAGAACAGGCAGCGCGCCGGTATCGGGCTGCTGAGTATCGCCGCTGGATATGCTGCTCACCTCGGTGCCATCCTGGTAGACCCGCAACACGCCGTCGCTGTGAACCATGGCGATATGCGTCCACACATCCGGGGTGTATGCTATCGGGATGACATCGTAACCGGTGGGGCTGTTATTCCACACCCACAGGCGGTCTTGCCCGCCGATGACCCCGCGCGAGATGCCCCACCAGCGCGGGCGATCGCCGAAGACTGCATCGCACCAGGCGATATCGGAATATTCGCAGGTGAGGCTCGGGCCTTGCGGGAGCACCCACAGCTCCACGGTCTTGGTGTTTTTCCACCCGGCTCCCAGGATATATTCCGTCTCTGCCAGGCGCACATAATCGTTGTTCCCGTCAAACTGCAAGGCGTAATTGGTATCCGCCAGGGCGAAGCGCGCCGGTAGCTGGCTCAGCAAGAGCACTAATATGATACATAAGGAGAGGACGTGCATAGTGGTTCTCGAGGAATTTTTCACCCACTCAGCTCCTGCATATAAGCTACCGTTTAGATGGTTTCATTATACTGGAAGGTCACGTGGGGAGCGCCATACATTTCAGTAAAGCCAGTGTCGGGAGCGTTTTACCTCAGCCAGCCCTCCAGCTCGGCAGCCTGCCACTCCACCACCACCATCGGTAGCGGCAGGAACATGCCCACCGGCAGCTCGCGCTCCGGATTCTCGGCTGCGCCCAGCATGGCCTCGCCCTCGCGGAAGCTCGTCAGCCGGCCCGGCAGGTTGGTCTCTAAAGCGAAAGCCTGCGTGCCGGAAGTCCAGCTCAGCGTGTTGCCGTCCCAGGCAAAATCGTAGCCGGCCCACCTGCCGGGCGTGAAGCGCCGTTCGGGATCGACCACCAGCGGCAGGCGCAGGCTGCGCTCGGGCCCGTGGTAGCTGAAGGCCAGCCCCGCCCCTGCCAGGCTGTATTCCAAGCTGGATGTGCCGTCTGCGCTGGTCAGTTGCACGCCATTGGGCAGCAGCCTGAGCTGGTAGGGGAGGTTTTCCCCAGCGAACCCGCCCGTTAGCATCTGCGGGTCGGCGTTTTCCCCGGCGCTGAGATCCCAGTCCGCCGGGTCGCTCAGCCCGGAGGCCAGCAGGTACCCCGGCGCCACCAGCAAATGGGCTTCCCCCTGGCGCAGGGCGGCAGCCAGCGCTAAGCGCCCATCCTGCGGCTCGATCACGGCATAGAAAGATTCTGAGGCCAGCACGCATTCCGGCGCGCCATCCTGGTCGGGATCGGCGGCGCAGTCCAGGCGCGACTGGGGGTTCTCGGTCCAGGCTGCCAGCGCTCCCAGGCTGCTGACCAGCCCCAGGTAACCGGAGCGCAGGGCAGGCAGCTCGGGCGGAGAGGGGTAGGGCT
>Ga0105107_10000820_pt1 | contig 20129 bp, 19 predicted proteins | sample PPLLaktember2015_6_FD_79335 | JGI IMG/M metagenome (GOLD analysis project Ga0105107, IMG submission 79335) | Freshwater sediment microbial communities from Prairie Pothole Lake near Jamestown, North Dakota, USA - PPLs Lake P8 Core (1) Depth... | ecosystem: Environmental > Aquatic > Freshwater >... | reverse complement strand
GGCCGTCTGATGGTGGTGATGCTCCACAATACCGATATTCCCGACGGTTGGGAGCGGGAAGGCGAGGACCCAGAGTACTTCTATCGCTTTTCACCGGATGCGTACGCGGTCGGCATCGACATTGTGCTGTACGCAATGATGCACTGAGGAGAACCGCGGCTGGGCGCATTTCACGCACCGGTCAAACCACGTCGATGACGAGACGCATTGGCGCGTACGACTTCTTCGAGCCTGACATCGCCGAAGAACTCGCCCCGGCCGTTCTTGGCCTCGGTGACGCCGTCGGTGTACAGGAGAAATCGCTCGCCGGCCTCGATCGACATCGTGAACACGGGATAGTCACACTCCTGGACCATTCCGAACAGGAAGATGCGGACACCGTGCCGAGGACGAATCACCGCAATCGCGCAGGCGCCCAATCCGATGAACAGGAATACGATCCGGCTACGATGTCGACGATCTGGCCGCGAACCATCGCGGTGACTTGATCGGTCAGAAAAACCTTCGCGGCGTCAGCATACCAGACCAATAGAGCCGCTCCTGTGTTATGTTCCTTCCGGATCTCGATGCGCACGTTGGATCCGATGGAGGTTTTGTATGACGCGTTATCCCGTTCTGCTCATCGGCCTCCTGGCCCTCTCCAGCAACCTGCTCGCTCAATCACCCGACATCGACACCCCACTGCTCGCCGCGCCCGCCAATCAGCGCGCGGGGGCCACGGTGATCAAGTGGAAGCCCGACGTCACGTACGACACGCTGAGGAAGGGCACGAACCGCCTGGTCTGCTACGACCGTTCCGGGCAGCCCGGGCAGCAGCCGTTCTCGCTCGAGTGCACCAGCATCACGAACATCGAGCGGGTCGCGCAGAACATGAAATTCGAGGCGATGGGCGACAGGAAACAGGCGATGCTGGATGCGGCTGAAAAGGACGGAACCCGCGTGAAACCCGAGTTCGGGTCTGTCTTCTATAACCTCGGGGGCCCCGATCGCGAGCGCGCTCGATCGCATACGACCATTGCGGTCCCCTTCGCGACAGCACAATCGCTGGGGCTGCCAGATAACAACAAGATGGGTGGCGCCTGGATCATGAATGCGGGCACGTCAACAGCGCATCTCATGATTCCCGGTTTTTGATCGAGGGATCTGGAAGTGGTTTCAAAACCGAAACCATAGACGTTTACGATTACAGAAGAACGGAAGATTAGAAGGCAGGACGAGCTTTTTCAACGCCGGTAGCTTGCTCTGTTCGATGCGGCTGTCTGGATTCGCCAATGCCTTCAAATTCGACGCCCCGGCTTGAGCCAGCTTCCTTCTTCCGTTCTTCTGTGAGGTTTTGCATCTAGGGATCTGGAGATCTATTCGATGTCAGGCAATCTCAGACAACCTGTCTAACGTCTTCCTCTCCCGGCAGGTGACGGCCATGTCGCGGCGCCGCAGTTCGCGCACGAACGGCGCGACGGGCATCACCTGCTCGGGTGCCCAGACACCCGGGCGGATCGGGATGTCGCCGCGGGCCATCAACTGCACCGCGATTGAAGGCGGGGCACCCGTGTTGATGTCGGGCCCAATCCCGTTGCCGGCGTTGCTCCCGGCATGGCAGTCCGCAATGACCGTCACGTGCCGCCGGCCGATCGTTCCGCCGACAACCGTCCTCAACACTTCGTAGCGCACAGCTTTCCCCATCGGGAGCGGCGGTGCCTGGCGCTTCACGAGCGCCAGCAGCACGTCGCGCGGCACGATGGCGCTGCCGTTCGAGCACGGGAGCGCAGCCGTGTCGGTCAGACCAACCTGGACCAGGAACTTCATCTTGTCCTTGAAATCCTTGTCGAAGCCCTGCCGGAACGTGACCTCTCGAATGCCGCGATGGCGGAACGAGAGCGGCAACGTCGCCACTTCCGAGTGGAGCGTGGTGTCGACGCCGACGGTTCCAACAGGCGCAGGAAACCGGACGGCGATGTGCTCGCCGGGATCAAGAGGTGGGACCATCTTGAATTTACCTGCGCGGAAGATGGCCGAGGGCATCGTGAACTCGTCCAGCAGGGTGTCGGCCGAGTAGCCGAATCCGAGTGGCGGGGCGTGCCGAAAGCGGGTCTCGTCGATGCCCCCAACCAGCACGTGGATCTCGTGGACACGGTCGAGGCCGCGCGAAGCGAGCAGGGCAAGGACATTCACGATGCCAGGAGCTGAACCCATGCCGAGGATCGCCATCACTCCACGGCGCGCGAACAGCGGCGCCAGCTCGAGCTGCCGGCGCGTGACATGGAAGAGCCCGCCGAGATCGATGTAGTGCGCTCCGGCCTCGAGCGCGCCGTGCATGGCTTCGAGATTGTAGCGATAGGGCAGCGACGCAATGGTGGCGTAGGCGCCATCGAGCGCGCTCCGAAGGCTTTTGGGATCGGTGACGTCGACCTGTGCCGTCTCGACGGGAAGACCGCGTGCGGCAGAGACATCGCGATCGGCGATGACGACCTGCAGCCTGTTGCGGCTGGTCCGCAGCAGGTCCAGCGCAATGATGCGGCCCATGGCGCCCGCCCCGCCGAGGATGACGATACGTGGCTTCATTCGAGTTCGCCTCGCGGTCGCATCATGCGACGTCTCGGATGCACGACTCGAGCACGGCCAGTCCTTCCTCGAGCTCAGCATCGGTGATGGTAAGTGGCATCAGCGTGCGAATGACGTTGCCGTACAAGCCCGCCGAAAGCATCAGCAGGCCCCGCGAGGCAGCGAGTGCCAGCACACGCTCCGTGCGGGCGCGATCCGGCGTGAGAGAGGCGCCGTCTTCAACCAGCTCGAGCGCCCGCATGGCGCCCACCCCGCGCGCCTCGGCGACAAACGGATAACGCGCGGCCATGCTGTCCAGGTGCGCCGCGACGGTCGCGCCAATGGTTTCGGCGCGCCCAATCAGCCCATCCTGTTCGATCGTTTCAATGGCGCCCAGAGCGGCCGCGCATGAGATCGGGTTGCCTCCAAACGTCCCGCCCAGCCCTCCGGGCTGTGGCGCGTCCATGATGGCTGCACGCCCCACGACCGCCGAAAGGGGGAATCCATTCGATAGCGATTTCGCGAGGCACATCAGATCTGGCGCGAGGCCGAACCGCTCGCAGGCGAACATCCGGCCGGTTCGCCCGAAGCCGGTCTGCACTTCGTCCGCAACGAGAAGGATGCCGTGCTCTGCGCACAGACGTGCCAGTTCCATCAACAACGCCTTCGGAGGCACGATGAATCCCCCCTCGCCCATCACCGGCTCGATGATCGCACAGGCGATCGAGTCGGGGTGCACCGTGCTCTTGAAGAAGCGGTGCAGCTCGGCAATGGAATGCTGCACGCACGCGTCGACCGACGCGCCACGTGGCCGGCGCAGCACATCGGGAACCGGGAAGCGGTACACTTCAGGCGCAAACGGCCCGAACCCGCGCCGGTACGGTGATGCCTTGCTGGTCAGCGACAGCGCGAGAAGCGTTCGACCGTGAAATCCGGGATCGAACGCGAGCACGGCGGGCCGGCCAGTGGCCGATCGCGCGATCTTGACGGCGTTCTCGACCGCCTCGGCCCCGCTGTTGAACAGCGCCGCCTTCGTCGGCCCGGCGATCGGAACGATCTCGCACAGCCTGCGCGCAAGGGCGACATACGGTTCATATGGCGCCACCATGAAGCACGCGTGCTGCAGCCTGGCCAGCTGCTCGCGTACGCGCGCCACGACACGCGGCGCCGAGTGGCCCGCATTGAGGCAACCAATGCCGCCGGCGAAGTCGAGAAAGACGTTGCCGTCGACATCGACGAGACGAGCCCCCTCGGCACGCTCGAAGAAGATGCCGTGCGCCGCTTCGGCGACACCGGCGGCGACATAGCGCCGGCGCTCTTCGACGAGGGCCCGGCTGCGTGGGCCCGGCACAGGCGTACGGATGCGTATCGCCATGGCGTCAGTCACCACTTACGCGCGGCATACGGAAACCAGTAGCTCTTGCGCTCCTGGATGTAATCGATGTGCACGTGCTTCGGCTCGCGAAATGCGTCGAGACCTTCCTCGCCGAGCTCTCGGCCGATGCCGCTCTGCCGCATTCCTCCGAAGGGCCCCGCCTCGTTGTCGGTGAGCGGGTCGTTCACCCAGAACGTGCCGGCCTTGATGTCTTCCATGGCCCGCATCACGTACTGGAGATTGTTCGTGTAGATGTTTGCGCCCAGGCCATAGTCGCTGTCGTTCGCACGCGCGATCGCTTCGTCGACGCTGCCGACACGGATGATCGCTGCAACGGGCCCAAATACCTCTTCACGAGTCAGACAGCCGCCATGCCGCACGTGATCGAGCACGGTCGGCTCGAGAAAATGACCGCGCTCGCGGTCCGCGGGCCGTCCGCCCCCCGTCGCCAGATGCGCTCCCTCGCAGACCGCCGTTTCGATCGACTGCTTCACGCGCGCCAATGCCGTGCTCGAAATGAGCGGGCCCATGTCGGTCTCGGGCCGCCGGGGGTCGCCGACCACAACTTCCCGCGCCAGCTGTACGAAGCGCTCGACAAACGCGTCGGCGATCGCGTCGACGACATAGAACCGTTTGGCTGAGGTGCACACCTGCCCGGCGTTCAGATAGCGCGCCCAGACCGCGCCACGCGCCGCGATGTCGAGATCGGCGTCTTCACAGACGATGAAGGGATCGATCCCGCTCGTTTCGAGATTCACTCTCTTGAGCGAGTCGGCGGCGATGCGCATGATGTGCTTGCCCGTGGCTGTGGAGCCCGTAAACGCGATCGCATCGACGTGCGGATGCCGCACGAGGGCTTCTCCCGCTTCCGAACCGGTTCCGGTGACAATCCCGACCACCCCGCGCGGCAACACGTCGAAGGCGTGCGCCAGCCGGAGCGTCGCGAGCGGCGTCTCTTCGGCAGGCTTGATGACGACGGTGTTGCCCGCAGCGAGGGCCGGCGCGACCTTCCACGCCATCAGCAGCAGCGGGTAGTTGAAGGGCACGATGGCGGCCACCACGCCGTACGGTTCTTTCACCGTGAAATTCACCTGGTGCTCGAAGCCGGGCGGGATCGTCGAGCCGCGCGAGTGCCGGCCGATCTCTGCGTAGTAATCGAAACAGGCGGCGGTCCACTCGATCTCGTCCACGTTCTCGATCATGGGCTTTCCGCCCTCGATCGTCATCGTCTCGGCCAACTCTCGATGCATGGCACGCACGCGCGCGGCCACCTCGTGCAGCAGCTTCGCCTTGTCGAGCCCGGGCAGGCGCCGCCAGTCTCGCTGCGCGGCTCGCGCGTGTTCCACGGCCACTGCCACGTCGGCCGCCTGCGCGCGCGGAACCGAGGCGATCGTCTCTTCGGTTGCCGGGTTCTCGACCCGCATGGTCTCGCCGCCGCGGGCGTGCTCGTGCCGATGATCGATCCACATGGCGAGGCCGGTCATGGTTCCATTTGCGCCACGGGGTTCGCGGCCGCTTGCGGGCGCGGCTCCCGTCGTTTCTCGGGCACGAGCTGCAGGTAAACGAACCGGACGCCGCTGCGAAGATAGTTGTCGACCACCTGGATCACCTGCGCCTCGCGGAGCCAGGGCGGCCCTGTCTGGTGCACACGCTCCTCGATGAGCGCCGAGATGTACTCGAAACCGGCGGCCAGCGCCCGGACGCGAACCAGTTCCAGCATCCGGTTCTCAATCGCTGCGTAGTTCTGCACCGAGGGCAGCGTCGCTGTTGCATGGAGATAGAACGTGGTGTTGTCGCCGAAGGACGGGTCCGATGACACGCCCTCTTCGTCGTGATCCTCGAGCGCGCTTCCCACCGCGTACGCGACGAGGCGCCCGCTCACGCCGTCGCGCAGCGCGACACCAATGGACCGGGGGTTCGACAGCGTGGCCTCGAGCATCTCGGGAGGCAGCTGGAGCAACGGCCATCCTCCGGCCCGCAGCCTGTCGGGCGGGTATTGATTGCACGGCCCGTAGTGCTCGGTTTCGACGTCCATGATCTGGGCTTTGTGCTCGTCGAAGTTTCCCGATGTGATGTCGAGCACCTCGAGGGCATCAAGAGAACACTCGAGCGATCCGACGCGGATTTCCGGTCCAGGCGGCAACGGCTCCAATCGCCCTCCCACCATGTCCTCCACGGCAGCTTTCAGAATCGCGAGTCCTTCGGCGATGGCGTAGGGCTCTGTGTCGTAGCGCGGATAGAAGCGCAGCGTCCGTTCACCTGCCGGCAGCATCACGAGGCCGCGCCGGAAGGCGCGGTCGCGCAGCGCATCCCGCCAGTCGGCCCGTGGCACGTCGAACGCCAGCATCACTCCCGCGCCCCGCACGTTTTCGATGAGGCCGGAATAAGCTTTCGCGAGCGCGTCCAGTCCGGCTCGGGCGAGCGCGCCGGTGCAGCGCACCTGTTCGAGATCGATCTTGTCGAGCAACGCGAGCAGACGCACCATGCCGACGGCGTCACCCTCCCAGGTCGTGTTGAACTTCTTCTCCTCCTGGAAAAAGGTCGCCAGCTCCTCGCTGACGAACAGCACGCCGTTCTGCGCCTTCTTTGCCCAGATGACCACGTCCGGCGGCGTCGGCAGATCGAACAGCTCGTGAGCCCACATGCACCCGGTGGCGCCCCATCCCGTCTGGACCTCGTCGAAGATGAGCGGCACGTCGTAGATCGCCGTCAGCAACCGCAATCGCTGCATGAATCTCGGCGTCGTCAGCCGGACGCCACCCTCGCCCTGAATCGGCTCGACCAGCACGGCCGCCACACGACGGCTTCGCCTGACGGTGTCGGCGCTGAGCGCCGCACGCTGTGCCAGGATGAAGGAGCCGGCATCCCGATCTGACGTCGACAGGAATGCATCGATCGCGTCGAGCTCGCGGCGGAACGCATCCTTGTTCTTCTCGGCGTGCGGAAGTCGGCCGGAAACGAGCAGGTCCCACACCTGCTTGAGGCTCCGTTCTTCGCGACGTGCCGTCTCCTTCTGGCGGCCGTCGAGGACGGGAAACGAGACCTGAGGCCAGTCGAAGGTGGGAAATCCCAGGCGTGCTTTCTTGCGGTGCGTCACGGCAAGGCTGCCCAGAGTGCGGCCGTGAAACGCGCCTTCGAACGAGATCACGAAGCCGCCGTCTGGCTCGCCCGACGTCTTCACTCGATTGAGGAGGACGGACTTGATCGCGTTCTCCACCGCCTCCGCGCCGGTATTCACCACGAAGTGGCGCGGCGTGCCCGCCGGAGCGACACGATCGAGCTCGGCTTTCAGACGCAGTGATACCGCGGTCTGATACTCGGAGTGCGCATAGCGCGAGAATGCATAGGGCAAATGGTTCAGGATCGCTTCGATGACGTTCGGGTCGTTCTCTCCGAACGCCTGCGTGGCGATGAGCGCCCCCATGTCGAGAAAGCGATACGGCTGGCCCTGCGCATCCCGATCGACGGTCGCCAGAAACGGACCAATGGAATAAGCCGGATCGAATGCGACCGGCAGCGAACAGAACAGGTTTCTGGATGCGGCTTCGAGTGCCGCGGCTGAAGCCGGCAGATGGTCGTGGATCAGCTCTTCGAGCGCCTCATCGGTTTCAAAGAGCGCCTCAGGTACGTTGACGTGCACGCGACCGTCGCGGTACCGGCAATGAAGTCCGGCAAGCCGCTCGACGGTGTCGGCCGCACTGTCGCAAGCCGTTTCCAGCCGTTTGGTTAGCTTCAGCACTGGCGTCTCGTCCGTGCATCCTGGATGTCATGTCCCGAGTTCCGGAAGTCGGCTTGTAGCGGACCAATGTCTGCTTCAGGCCGGACTAATACCGGGTAATCCCAGGTAATAACGGTGTTTGGAGCAAGACCTGCTCCAATGCACGTCGGTGGCGTACGGGATGGCACCATGGGCTCCCAAACCCGCGCTGACTACTGAACCAGCTGCAACAACTCCTGCCTGCTCGGCCCCGGAACCGGTCTCGGAGGCAAATCTTTCATGGTGGCCAGGACGTGCTGAATCTCTTCAGCCACTCCCGGACGCTTCAGGATGTCTTGCACAGGCGTGATGGTGCCCAAGTACTCGAGGCCCGCGCGGAACAGGTCGGGGCTGTCCGCCATACTCATCATCAATGACTGAATGCTGGCTGCCAACGCAGTTTGTGGAGGCGGGGGCACGCGGCCTTCCCGGATCGCTTCGATCTCGGCAAACCGCATGCGATCCGAGGCGATCTGCGCGTGGTGCCACGGTGCAATCTGCGCCTCGGTTCTCCTGTAGAACTCCTCCACCAGGGTGCGGGGGTTATCGGCCGTCCCGGCAATCACGTCGCGAAGCAGCCGCGCGTGCTTGAAGCCGACCGTCAGGCCCCGTCCTGCCGACGGATTGCTGCACGCCCACGCGTCAGCCACAGCGACGAACCCCGTCACCACAGGCAGTCCATCAACCACGTAGTGACGATAGCGATCGACGATGCCGCTCATGGCGAGGACACCGGTGATGGGTTCGCCCTCCAGCCAGTGGGCTTGCATCGGACATGCCTGAGCGACCTTCGTCCACTGCTTCTCATGCCGGAGGTTTTTGAGTGCCTGATCGCCGACCGACGTGAAGATCGTCACCGACCACGTGTCGTTGTCCCCCATCAGTGTGAGCACCGAGATACTGCCAATGGGCGTCAGCCCCGGGCCGCGCCGCTCGGGCATCTTCCCCGTGAAGTATCGCGTGTAATAGATGAACCCGCAGTCGGCCTGTTCCTCGAACGGTCGACGCGCACCCAGCGTTGTCAGCCATTCACCATTGCGCGATTGACGGCCCCTGGCGTCAACGACAAGATCCCCGCGCAGTTCTTCGCCAGCGGACGTGCGGACACCAACGATGTGCGGAATGCCCGCCGAAACCGGCGGGCCAGGTACGAGCGCCGTGACCGCGACGCCCCGCCGAACGGCGACGCGCGCCTCTCGCTCAGCCGCCCGAGCAAAAACCCATTCCCCGACGGGGCGCCGCGCGGTGTAGGTCCAGAGCGACGTGTCTATTGCGCGCGGCGATCGGTCGGTGATCGACGGAGGGAGTGGGTTCAGCATGTCGAACCGAGACGCCCCCTCGTCGGCGAGCGCCTGCTGCACGTCGGGTAGAGCCTCCTCCAGCAGCAGACGCAGGCCGGGCATGAAGTTGTGAGGCTGCCTGAACTGCGCAACGCCGCGACGCTGCCAGCCCTCCCACGCGTCGGCCGGCGACACAGGCGTCGGCGCTCCATCACGTTCGAGCAGGGTGACGTCGTGGCCGACGCGCGCGAGAAGGAGAGCCGTACCGAGGCCGCAGATACCTCCGCCGATGATCAGCACGTGCATGACCGAGGATTATCTACGAGCGCTGGCTGGGCGGGCCATTCTGGGCGACCGCGGCCTTCACGAGCGCCTTGAACGCGCCCGCGTCGACCTTCTCCCCTTCGTGGATGTCGATCGCCCTTCGCGTGTTGCCTTCCAAGCTGGAATTGAAGAGGCGCGATGGGTCTGGGATGCTGGCCCCCCGGGCGAACGTGAGCTTCACGACCTTCGTGTACGCCTCCCCGGTGCAGACAATCCCGACGTGCGACCAGACCGGAGTGCCCATCCACTTCCAGTCCTCAGTCATCTCGGGGTCGGCTTCCAGGATGAGCGCCCGCATGCGGGCCAGGGTCTCGCCGCGCCAGCCCCCCAGGTCGCGGATCCGCTGGTCGATGAGCCGGGAAGCAGGTTTCCCGGTCGTGTCTGTCTTCGGCCTCGCCTTGCTCACTTGGGTCTCCTCCTGAGTTTTTGTTACATTGGCGGGCCGCTCTCGTCTCTGATCCTCAGGACGGTCGGCCAGGAACCCAGCCGGGCAACGCGGCCGCCTGTTTCACCCAGGTCGCCATCTGCGCCTCGTCGAGCTCGCCTTCGTGGATGTCGATGTAGCGCGTGCCCTTGTCCCTGCTGGGGCCGGGCGGGACCGGTCGCAGCGATGTGCCGCGAAAGAAGGCCACCTTGACGTAGTGCGTGAAGGTGTGGAACCCCAGGAACCACCCCTGGCCCTCGATGCCGTACAACGGCGAGTTCCACTTCACGGCCTTGCGCACGTTGGGCACGTTCCGCACGATGAGCGCGTCGAGGCGCTTTCCGAGGCCGCGCTTCCAGCCCGGCATCGCGCCGATGTACGCCTGCACCGGGGCGTCGCCGTCTGCCTTCGCGATTTGCGGGTTGCCGCCCGAGAGGAGGACGACGGCGACCTTCTCGCCTTTTCGCACCTTGATCGGCTTGGCCCCACTCGCACCTGGCTTGGCCTTCGCGCCTGCCTTCGGCTTTTTGATTGACGCCTTCATCACATGAGAAAGACCAACTGGATGGCGTTCTTGGTCTGCATTACTGCGGCATTGTGACACGGAGCTCAAGAAGTGAACGCGAGTCCTTCGGGCGGTGACGGCGGCGGGAATGCGTGATTTCCTTTATTACCTATGTACTCCGGAATCCGAAACAGAGTTCGACCCCAGAGTCGTCGCGGCATTCGAGAAGGGCTTCCGCCAGGGCAAGCTGGAGATGGCCCGCGCCGTTGACAGCGGCCTGAGTACAGGGCGGCTATTCCTTATCGGACCACTGCGGAATCCGGAGTGAGCTCACGCCAGTCGATGACCACGCGCCGGCGATCCGAGGAAGCCACACGCACGTTGACGATCGCGCCGGGCGCAAGCCGACGAAGGACGTCGGGGTGGACGGCCTGCCTGATCGTAGCCGCGGCTCCGTCGGTTTGCATTCGCAGACCGAAACGGACAATTGGGTACTGCCGGTTGTACCGCCAACCGGTCGGCTCGATCGCTGTGATGGTCGCCGTCTCCTTGAGACCATGCTCCAGCACTTCCTCGTCGCCCGTGAACGACATGAATGCGCGGACGATAAGCGGCACCCCCAGGAGCGCGGCAGCTGCACAAACGGCCGCGGCCCCGAAGCAAGCCGCGCGCGCTTCCGGCACGACGAAGCCGACGCCCGCGAACACGGCGGCGAACACCAGCAGCGAGCCGCTCACCACTTTGCCCCAGAGCCTCATGTCTTTTCGCGGCCAAGCCACACGGCGTCAGTTGACCGCGTCGGGTCGTATAGAACGCTGCCGACATCGCCAACGTTCCACCCTTGCGCCTCGTCCTGCGGCATGTCGAATGTCTTCACATGACGATGCCCGTGGAAGTCGCGGTAGTCGTAATGCAACCGCCACTGGTGCGCGCCATTGAGTTTCAGATTCAGATCCTGCAGCTCTGTGACGGTCCCTTGCGTGCGGACGCCGTGCTGCCGCAAATGCCATTCGAGCCGGGCGTTGCGAACGGCACGGACGAACACCGTGCTCCCTACCACCGCAAAGACCAGTCCCAGCAATCCGAAGAAAGTCTTCTTGAGCCATGGCCTGTCGCCGGCTAAACGGTTGGACGAAGGCTTCTGAGGTCGATACAGCACGTCTGCCGATTCGCGCTCAATCAACCGCCCCCAGTCCCCCAGCGACAGCTCGTCGCGTCCTTCGATCGTCTCGCCCGACACGGCGAACCTGTAGGTCACTTCGTAGTGCAGCGTTTCCGACCGTGTGTTGCCCGACCGTCTGATTTCCTTTGTCAGGACGACACCCTGAGCGGAGCGGCCTTCCTGAGCAAACCGCCAGTCGGCATAGAAAGGGATGACGCCGTTGACGACGAACCACGGCAGGCCGACGAGGAGGGAAATTCCGCCAAACCAGAATCCAAATGACTTTCGGGCGAGGGGCCAGAAGGATCGTTGGTGTGCGACCGGAACGCTAGACGCCTCTCCGAATGGCACTGCCACTGCGGGCGCCGCGGCATCGGCCGGAATCGACGCACCGCCACCAGATGACGAAAGCCACCGGCCGCCTTTGAGGATGACGAAGAGACCGATAAGTGCCAGGACACCACCGGTGCTCAAGGCGAAAGCCATCTCAGTGGTCTGATCCGATCTCTCCAGCACCACGCGCGCCGACTCGGGTTGGCCGAGGACGTGCTCAACCACTAACGGCGAATCACGCTCAATGCGTTCCCACAGGTGTACGTCGACGCTTTCGGTCTGCTCGAAGGGTGTTCCTTCAGCCGGGTTGACCCGGTAAGAAATTTCGTAGGACGTGGCGGAGTGGGATGTGGCAAGACGCAACGCTTTGCCTGTCACGACGGCTGGGGCTCGCACGCCGCGTTGTTGATAGAGCTGTTCATCGAGAAAGGTCCTGCCGCCGATGAAGAGGAAGATGGCGCCTATAAGGAGGAACACGGCGCCAAAAAAGATCCGAGGAAGCATGCTGCTCCTTCCCCTAGGGGCGCCGCGCCGCCGTTCCGGCGCGTAGGTTGTGCAGGCGCTCCAGAATGAGGGTCGGGCGCTCGTTGCTCGACCCGGCATTCGCGAGATCCAACGCCGCTTCGTAGGCCATCCGTGCGCCTCCGCGATCGCCGGTTGCAAGGAGCGCATCGCCGAGCAGGATCCGCGCACGGATACTCGCGTCCTCGCGTGTGCTCCATTCACGCGCGACACGAACGGCCTCGCCGAACTGTTTGGTCGTGTAAAGGAACGCAGCGTTCCCTGCGAGTAGCCGACTTGGCGTCTCGCTGGACGCCACGGTTACGACAAGCGGTGCTGATTCGGCCCGACCGCGCCATCCCCAGAACTGCCAGAACGGCGTCTGCAGTGACGCGACGAGTTGATACTCCGCCGCAGCCTCCTTCGGGCGGCCCATCCGTTCGAGCGCCTGGCCCTTGTTGATTTTCACAGTCGAAGTTGACGTGCGCAGAATACACCACGATGGACGTGGCCGGCATGTATCCTTTGCTGTTCCTGAGGCGTTGCGATACATTACCGCGGGACGTTGTTGTCGTGCGTCCATGGGCGATCCCACAACCTAAGCCACGCGGGAGGTCAAGTAACCATGAAGACTCTTCCAGCGCTCCTCTTTACCGCCTTCCTATTGCTCGTACCAGTTGCTGCCGAGACGCAACCGGTCGAGACCGAGCTCCCCGGCGTCACGGCTGAAGTCGTCGAACTGCGACAAACCGGCGGCGTGCTGCGCCTGGCCGTCCGCTTCGCGAACAGTGGCGAAGCGAAGAAGGACGAGTTCAATCGCTATACGTTCGATCGGATCGTGCTCGTCGACGTGAAGTCGAAGAGGAAGCACTTACCACTCAAGGACGCGAACGGGCAATACATCGGGGGCCCGATCGGCGATTGGACAAGCGGCGGGCGCATCGCGCTCAAGATTCCGAATAAGCAGTCCACGGTGCTGTGGGCGTACTTCGAGCCTGTGGCCCCGGGAACTGTGATGAACGTTGAAGTGCCATACGTGTTCCCGTTCGAAAACGTGCCGGTGACGGAGGGAACGGGCAAGGTCTTCGCGAGCGGTACCGCGGGAAGCACCCCCAGCGGGGTGCGGGCGACCATCGTCTCGGCGAGACGAGCAGACCAGGTCCTGAACGTGCGCCTGAGGATTGAACCCGAGAAAGGGGAGACTGCCGATACTCTTCACAACCGCCTCGACTCATATTTTTATTTCAAAGATGTCTTCCTCTTCGACCCGGCCGCGAAGCGCAAGTATCCCCTGGTCAAGGACACCGAGGGCTACTTCCAGGCTCAACCCCTCACCGTCAAGATGGACGGAGGCAGGTTCATCCACGACTGGAGGAAAACAACGCTCGTCAGCCTCGCGTTCCAGGCGCCACCCGATACCGTGCAGCGGGCCGATCTCCTCCTGCCGCAGTTCCTGCCTTTCGAAGCCGTGACCATCGAAGGCCTCGGCGGGGCGGCGGCCGGCGGGATTGCCGCTGCCGGCAAGACACTTGGCCTCGAGGGGGCGCTAAAGGAGCTGAAGGCCGAGGTGACCGCGACGGCGATCACGATCGACCTCGCGGCTGATGTGCTCTTCGATTTCGACAAGGCTGCGATTAAGAAGGAGGCGGAGCCGAGCCTGCAGAACCTCGCCACGGTGCTCAAAGCGAATTCAGCCGCTGCGGTGACCATTGAAGGGCACACCGACGCCAAGGGCGCGGATGCGTACAACCAGACCCTCTCCGAACAACGCGCCGCTTCGGTGAAGCAGTGGCTGGTGACGAATGCTCAGGTGAACGGCGCGAACATCTCAACGCGTGGCTGGGGGAAGTCGAAGCCCGTTACGCATAACGCGAAGCCTGACGGGTCCGATGATCCCGAGGGGCGCGCGAAGAACCGGAGGGTCCAGATTATCGTCCGCAAGGGCGCGTGATGGCCAGAAGTGGTCGACGACGACTGGGCCCAGCCCCACATCCGGTCGCGTGACCGGGACGACGACGCGCCCACAATCGGCCGCGGTCCAGGGAGCGACTCGCACGTGAAGCTTCTGCTCTCACTTGCGTCGCGAGGCCGACAGGCACGCGGAGCCGCTTCAAGCTGCTCGCCCTCCGGGCCACAGCACAAAGCATTTTCAAACACCGGAACGGTTGGCAATGGTCCCAGCCGAGACCTCCTGAGACGGCCCAAGGCCACTCGATACCGCATGCAAATCAACGACTTCGCAGTTCCGCGAATGGAGCGAACGCCTGTTTATCGGCGAGATCAAGGCCGCCGCGATCCAGCGATCAGGCCGCCGCTGAAGGGGGGCTGCGGCAGATCTTCAACACGTGGCGGGTTTCCTCGACGCGTATTTCGAGCGTCACCTCAGACCTGCCGGAATTCGTAGCCTGGATACGGCGTCGGGACGCATCAAGGTCTTGAAGAAGTACCTCGGTGACCTCCCGACCAACGCGCTGGAGGAAGCGGAGGTTGTCAACCGATTCAAGACCGAGTCCGAGTACGCGCGAAAGGTGGAGATCTCGACACTCCACAAGGTGCTGGCGATCTTGCGCGCCGCGATTCGTTGGGGCCAGGCTCAAACACCACCGCTCATCGAGAAGTCTTCGTTTCCATCGATTCGGTGTTCGGCTGAATCAAAAAGCCGAGACTATTCGCGATCGGATCTCGCGTGATGAGGAGAAACGTCTCCTCGATGCCGCCTTGGCGACCAATACGTGGCAACACCGCTACGTCGGTTCGGTCATGCACGATCGGATCATCGGCGCGCTCGAGCTCTGTTGCCGGCGCGGTGAAATGCTGCTCATCCAGAACAAGCGTGTGGATTGGGACACTCACGATCGGCATCCCTGGTCACACGACGAAGGACAAAGAACCGCCGGATTCCATTCGACCCGAATGGTCGTTTGGCGGTAATCCTGCAACGGCGCGTCAAGCTTGGGCCAAACTTGAAGGCCCTTGCGTCGGTTGTCACGTGTTTCCGAGCCGTTAGCTTCGGCGGCAATCATCGCCAACATCACGAGTGCCGAAAAACGCTCGCTAGGTCTTCGCGATCGGCATGGTGTAGCACACCGCGTCTCCATCCAGCACCAGCGTGCCGTCATCCCGGACAATGCTGGTCTTGAGCCTGGTAATGGGCTTGTCGGCTCGCGCCTCCAACACTTCCGCCCGGCCCGTGATCGTATCCCCAGGGCGCACCGGCGCCTTGAAGCTCCAGTTGACCTGCAGGAATACGGTCCCTGGGCCGGGGAGATCTTCGGCCACCAGCGCGTTGAGGATTGCGCTGGTGACACCGCCTTGCACCACAATCTCTCCGAACCGGCTCGCCTTCGCCACCGCCTCGTCGTAGTGGAGCGGGTTGTGGTCCCCGCTGATCTCCGTGAACCGCTCGATGTCTGTCGCCTCCACTTTGCGCGAGCGCTCCGCGACCTGTCCCACGCGCGGCATACCCCCGGGCCACACGACAGCCTCATCGTCACTCATGCTCGTCTCCCTCGGTCTGGTGAGCGGTGCGCTTGCGCTCAGTGAAACTGGTTCACCTGAACGGTCTCTTTCTTCATTTCATCGCTGAGAGAGCGATGGAGCTTCTGGACCGTCGCGAGGTCCCAGTCGAAGGACGCGATCGCATCGGTCACGTCGAACAGGCCCATCGCCCGAGCGTCGCGAGCCCGCTGGTAGTCGGCCAGGGCGCGCTCGGTTCCCTCGGCGGCAGCGTGGGCGAGGCACTCACAGTCAATGAGGGCGTCGGTCATCCCGTGGGCCGTGAGCGGATCCTTGAAGTAGCCCGCATCGCCGATGAGCGCCCAACCGGGCCCCCAGGACTGGCGGAAAAAACCCACCTGGCCCGCAAACCCGCGGTACCGCTCGGCCCTTTCTGCCCCCTCGACGACGGCCGCCAGGTCCGGATCGCACTCCCTCAACACCTGCCGGTGTCCTGCGGCCATGTCGCGGCGGATCTCATCGTGGAATCGACGCTGCGGTACCGAGGCGAAGATGCAGGTGAGACCGCCGTTGGTCGGAATGGCGCCGACGCTCACACCCGGCCGATAGTACCAATGGTACCCGTCGATCCCGGTGTTCAACCAGTAGCTGAAGACCGAACCGGTGGCATGGCGCGCCGTTCGGTAGCGCTCCGCCCCAACGAGGTCGGCGACCGTCGAGCGCATACCATCGGCGCCGACCACGAGCTCGGCCGCAGCCTGAGAGTCCCGTCCGTCCGAATCCCTGAGATGTACGCCGCACACGCGTCCCTCGGGGGTTCGCATGAGGTCGATCAACCGGGTTCCGTACGCGATCTCGGCACCGGATTCGCGAGCGGCGTCCACGAGCAGCCTGTCGATGACGGTGCGCCGAGGCGCGTACAAGCCATCTACGCCGTCCTTGGGCTTGATCTGGACGTCCACGACGTCATCAGCGTAGTGGAACGAGGTGGATCGGACCGTGGGTGTCCCCGCCGCTCTGAGCCTCTCGAGAATGCCCCAGCGATGTAGCTGGAGCACACCGCCCCGCATGAGCGCGTGCGTAGAGAGCGTGTCCGTCCCGTAGCGATCCCGATCGACGGCGAGCACCCGAAGGCCTCGACGAGCTAGCAGCATGGCAGTAGCGGCGCCAGCGCATCGGGCCCCAATCACGATGGCGTCGTAGCGCTCGGATCGCGTGGGATGGATCGTCATTTCGGATAGCACCGCCACTAGCGACGTGGTGAGCTCGCCGCGAGGTGGCCGGCGAGGTGCGCGATCAGGTCACGAGCATCGGCTTCAGCGCCGTAGATGAAGCTTGACTTGCGCCGCCGAAGGACCGGTAAGCCGATGGCGTAGAGCCCAGGGGCGTCAACTACTCCACCATCGTGACGGAGGTAGCCCTTACGATCGAGCACCGGCACGTCGAGCCAGCTGTAATCAGGGCGGAAACCGGTGGCCCATACGATGGAGCGGATCTCGCCGCTCGTGAGGTCGAGGCTGAGTCGTGACGACGCCGGCACGCGGGTTGGCTCGAAGCGCTCCGGAGGCGCACAGTCGCCAGCGCGACCGCTCTCGTTCGCCCACTCATCGAACGTGTCCAGCAGTCGATTCATCTTGAGATCGGCCAGGGCAAACTGATTACGCAACCCGCCGGAGAAGAGCGCCTGACCATCTCGCACGGCAGCCCACCGGCCCACGAGCTCGACCCCGGCGTCGGCGAGGACGTTCAGGTCGAGCGTCGCGCGCTCCGGCGTTCCGACCAGCTGCGGCGATGGGAGCCGTCGGGCACGGGTGATGTCGTCGATCTCGTCGTAGCGCTCGTTCCACACACCCGATGCATCCATCCACCACAGCACGTCGCGGCCTCGGTACGTCCGCGGCAGCCGTACGTGCTCGCCGACCGACAGCGTCACACGTCGGCCCGAGTGGCGAATCTCTTCGGCCAGTTGTACGCCGGTGGCGGAGGCACCGACGACCAATACCCCGCCATCCGGCAGCTGGTCCGGCCGGCGGTAGTCCATCGGTGTGAAGCACTCGAGGGACCCGGGCACCGACTGGCGCAGTGCCGGCACATTTGGAACGTTGCACGCGCCGCTTGCCAGTACCAGGCACCGGCAGCAGAGGTCGCCAGTGTCTGTAGCCACGAGGTACCCGGCGTCGGTGGGACGAACGGACGTGACGGTCGTTTGCGCGCGCAGCGGCGCAGCAGACGCCCTGGCATAGCCTGAAACGAACTCGACCACCTCGGCCGCCGTCATGAACCCGTCAGGATCGGCCCCCTCGTAACGACTGCCTGGCAATTGCGTCTGCCAGTTGGGTGTCAAGAGGCGCAGCGAGTCCCAGCGCTCACGGCGCCAGGAATTCGCCACCTCGCCACGCTCCACCACAACGTGGTCGATCGAGCGCTCACTCAGGCACCGGCTGGTCGCAAGGCCTGCGTGGCCCGCCCCAATGACGACGGTAGTGACGTATTCGATGACTGCCTCCGCGGCCAGGCGTCGTTACTGTTTGTTCACGTGGACGGTCACATTCGTCGGGTTGGTCACGACGTCGTACACCGCCGAGCGCTTCTGAGACTGCGCCACCAGGGCCTCGATATCCTCTTTCGACGCGTCGGCGTCGATGTTGAAGGTCACCTTGATGTCGTCGTAGCCGTTACGCACGTCACTATCGATCCCCAAGATGCCCTGGAGGTCCATCGCCCCTTCCAGCTTCGCCTCGACCGATTTCAGCTGGATGCGGCGATTCTGCGCCACCGAGGCCACGCCAGCCGTCAGGCAGCTTGCGAGACCGATGAGCACGAACTCAATGGGCGTCGCGCCGAGATCCTGGGAGGCGAAAATCTCAGGATGGTCGGCGTCGAACGAGAACTCCGTCTTGTGTTTCTGCTCTGCACCAAGGCCATGGAACCCCAGTATCGTGGTCTTGCTGTGCGTGCCATTCTGCCATTTGCACGATGCCCGCCAGTTGAATTTGGCGGCCTCTGGCGCGGCGGTCAGCGCCTTGCGCGCTTCCAACAGTGCCTCGACATTCACTCCGTTGTTGACGCTGAGTTCAGCCATGGTTCTCTCCTCTTTATGCAGTGACGGATCGGTCCCCGAACGCACTCGCGGGCACGGTGCGTCGAGGCACATTATGATGTCGGCGCAGCCCCGGGGATCAACTTAAATTGGGCGCCCCTCGAACGCACGTTGGAAGCGAGTATGCCTGGCGCGTTCGGCGGCGTCAGCGCGGCCGTCGTGCGGCTAGGGGCCTGCCAGCGGTAGCTCGCGTGCGAAGTGAGCTTTGTTGTGAAAAATTGGCGCGCCCGGCAGGACTCGAACCTGCGACCCTCGGCTTAGAAGGCCGATGCTCTATCCACTGAGCTACGGGCGCGTGAATAAGTAGCTTAGCCCGAGTGAGTTCCCCCCGACAAAGTCGACGGGAGGCGCGGCGGGATTCTATGAGGTGCGCGTTTCGTTCAGACGAACCTGACGCTTCGAATGCCGGCCGCCGTCACAAATACCCGGAGGGTGCCCGAGTCCTCGTCTACCGACTCGACGAAGAAGCCGCTGCTGCTGCGAGAGTAATTGCGGGCCGAGCCGATGATCTCCGTGCCGTTCGGTAGAGGGACCGCAACTCTTCGTCCACCTGCGGGCACGATGTCGGGGCCGGACGGCTCGACGTCGTCGCCGTTTCCACGTTGGGCGTCACGTCCGAAGAACAGCGCGTCCAGGTGGATCATCGAGACGAACTCCGACCCTTCTGCGTACGGCGCCGGCGAAATGTGCAAGTACGGATTCATCGGGCTGAAGTCGTTCGTGTAACCGCGTATCAGACGTCCATCCCGGTATTTGCCGACCACCTGCTGCCACGCGCCGGCGTCATCTCTCGTTGTCTGGGCCGGGCGTTCTCCTGGACGCGTTTCGCCCGCGAAGTCGGAAACCGGAAAAGGACGTCTGAACGCGCCAGCCGCCTCCGACCGTGCCGTGCTATCGATGGGGTGAAGGGGCTGGCACCGGCTAATCTGCGCAGTACGCAGCACGGTTTTCGTCGAGCCCGAGAACTCCAGCGCGACGGTCGAGCCCGGAGACAACTCGCGTGGGATTTCGAACCGCACACCGCCCACCGAGAGGTCGATCACCGACACCTGAGGGCCCCATTTCACGCGCGCGGTGCGAAGTCCGGCCAATTCCCTGGAAGAGAAACGACGGTAGGCTCGGAGAAGCGGCGTTGGTGTCTCAGCCGTGGCTGCATTTCGATGCGGCATTGTGGTACCTCACACACGTTCTCATCGGCACTATTCGCGCCGTTCTTCATGGGGCCCGAACGGCCCGTGCCGGTGTGACGTCGTGGGCAATCCCTCACGCAAAAAGAGTTGTCGGCTCATGCAAGTGCGTGAGATTCTGCCGATTGAGCGCGTGCTACAATCGCCAGCCAAAACACGTATCCCGGGACCCCTTTCAATCACG
>Ga0105107_10000819_pt1 | contig 20130 bp, 18 predicted proteins | sample PPLLaktember2015_6_FD_79335 | JGI IMG/M metagenome (GOLD analysis project Ga0105107, IMG submission 79335) | Freshwater sediment microbial communities from Prairie Pothole Lake near Jamestown, North Dakota, USA - PPLs Lake P8 Core (1) Depth... | ecosystem: Environmental > Aquatic > Freshwater >... | reverse complement strand
CCGAGCGCTGCTGGTGCGCAGGGTCGTGATCAAGTTCTGGCGGGAGTACTCCGATTATCGGCCGTTCGAGCCCGATGAGCTGCTCGCGAAGCTGGGGCTGGCCCGCTGACGGCGGAGCACGACCCAACTGGCGCCGATTGCCAACGCAACGGCCGCCAGGACCATGCCCACGGTGCCTCCGTGCTGCCGGACCATGTCGATACCGCGCTCACCGTACCGCATCGCCAGATACGCCTGGCCGAAATAGCGCGTGCCTCGGCCGACGATCACGGCCAGGGCGAACCGCCACGGAGCCACGGCCGCCGCACCCGCCATCAGCACGAAGATCTTGAACGGTGTCGGCGGGGGCAGCAGCGATGGGACGACGACGGCGAGCAGCCCCCACCGCTGGTAGAGGCGCATCGCCCGGTCCACCCGCTCCGTGCTGAACCGCCGGCGCAGGAACACGTCACCGCCCTTGCGCCCGATCGAGTAAAGCAGAAAGCAGCCGGCCAGCGAGCCCAGGGTGGTCATCCCGGCGTAGTAGGGCATGCGGTCCGGCTGCCGCGCGCTGAGGTAGATGACCAGCACATCGTTCACTTCGGGCAGCGACAGGAACGACGAGTCGAGCGTCGCGATGATGAAGAGCCCCAGTCCCCCGAGCTGATCGACCCAGGCCTGGAAAGTCGCCAGCATCAGGCGAGATTCTCGGGGATCAGTCGCTCGACGATGACGACGTCGCGCCAGGCGCCGTCCAGCTTCGCGTGATGGTCGTAGATGCCGACTTCCCTGAAGCCCAGCGACGCCATCAGCCGCCGGCTGGGGGCGTTTTCGACGAAGATGCGCGAGATCAGCTTCCAGAAACCCGCACGCGTGGCCGCATCGATCAGCGCATCCATGGCGACGCGGCCCGCGCCACGGCGGCGGCCCTCGCGTTCCACATACACGGAGAACTCCGCGATGCCCGCGTAGCATTCCCTCGACCGGTAGGTGGACGTGGAGGCGAAGGCAACGATGTGCCCGGCGCCATCCTCGACGACGACGATGGGGTGCCGGCCGTCGAACCAGGCGGCGACGTCTTCGACGCGCCGCGGGAGTGTCTCGAAGGTGCCGAGGCGGTCCTCGATGCCTTCGTTGTAGATTCGTGCGATGTGTGGAGCGTCCGCAGGGGACGCCGGGCGGGCGGTGAGCGTCATGGCATCGGAGCGACGATCATAACGCGGTCTCCGGTCTCCGGTCTCCGGTGTTCCAACTCCCGCCGTACTTCTCCTCCCGGCGCGGTTCTCTCCCGACGCGATCCCACTCCCGACGTGATCCATAATCCGCCATGCTCAGAGAGGCAGCGGCGGAGTTTCTCGGCACCTTCATCCTCATCATGTTCGGCGCCGGCGTGGTTGCGCAGGCGGTGCTCAGCCAGAACGCCAACGGGTCGTATTTCGCCATCAACGTGGGATGGGGCCTTGGGGTGATGGTCGGCGTCTACGCGGCCGCCGGGGTCTCGGGGGCGCACCTCAACCCCGCCGTGTCGGTGGCGCTGGCCGTGCGGCGCGGGTTCCCCTGGGCCAAGGTGCCGGTGTTCGCACTGGCGCAGACCGCCGGCGCCTTCGTCGCTTCGGCGCTGGTCTTCCTGACCTATCGCGAGGCGTTCGCCGCGTTCGACGGCGGCGTCCGGCAGGTGCAGGGCGCGCTGGGCACGGCCGGCATCTTCGCCACCTACCCGCAGCCGCATCTCTCGATCGCCGGGGGGCTCGTCGATCAAATCGTCGGCACGGCCCTCCTGATGGTGGGCGTGCTGGCGATGACCGATCAGCGGAATGCGGCGCCGCCGGGATGGCTGGCCGCGCCGCTCATCGGCGCGCTCGTCATCGGCATCGGTGCGGCCTTCGGCTTCAACGCCGGGTACGCCATCAACCCCGCGCGTGACCTGGGCCCGCGCCTCTTCACGGCCGTCGCCGGGTGGGGCGGAGGCGTCTTCACGGCCGGCAACGGCTGGTGGTGGGTGCCCATCGCCGGTCCGCTGGTGGGCGGCGTGCTCGGCACGCTCGCCTACGACGCCTGCGTCGGTCGCGCGCTGCCCCCGGCGGGGTCGCGCTCGTGAGCCGCTACATCCTGGCCCTCGACCAGGGCACCACGTCGAGCCGCAGCATCGTCTTCGATCGCGCGGGACGCGTGGTGGCGATGGCGCAGCAGGAATTCCCACAGCTGTTTCCGGGGCCGGGACACGTGGAGCACGACCCCGAGGCCATCTGGTCGTCGCAGCTGCAGACGGCGCGCGACGCGCTGTCCGGGGCGCGCATCTCGGCCGCGGATCTGGCGGCCATCGGCGTGACCAACCAGCGCGAGACCACGATCCTCTGGGAGAAAGCCTCCGGCAGGCCCGTCGCCAACGCCATCGTCTGGCAGAGCCGCGTGACGGCGCCGATCTGCGATCGGTTGAAGGCCGAAGGCCACGAGCCCACGTTCCGCCGAAAGACGGGCCTCGTGGTGGACGCCTACTTCTCGGGCACGAAGGTCAAGCATCTGCTCGACTCGTTCGACGGCCTGCGCGCGCGCGCGGCGCGCGGCGAGATCCTCTTCGGCACCGTGGACAGCTTCCTCCTCTGGCGGCTGACCGGTGGGCGTCGGCACGTCACCGATGCCAGCAACGCGAGCCGCACCCTGCTCTTCAACATCCACACGCAGGACTGGGACGACGAGTTGCTCGGACTGCTGGACGTGCCGCGCGCGATGCTGCCGGAGGTGTGCGCTTCGAGCGAGGTGTACGGCGAGACCGTGCCTGAACTGCTCGGCGCCAGCGTGCCCGTGGCCGGCATTGCCGGCGATCAGCAGGCGGCGCTCTTCGGCCAGGCATGCTTCGAGTCCGGCACGGCGAAGAACACCTATGGCACCGGCTGCTTCATGCTGCTCAACACCGGCAGCACGCCCGTGCCCTCGGAGAAGGGGCTGGTGACCACCATCGGCTGGCGCATCGGGCGCGAGACCACCTACGCGCTCGAAGGCTCGGTGTTCGTCGCGGGCGCCGCCGTGCAGTGGCTGCGCGACGGGCTGCAGGCCATCCGTTCGTCGGCCGATGTCGAGGCGCTGATGAGCGAGGTGCCGGACACCGACGGCGTGTACCTGGTGCCCGCGTTCGTGGGGCTCGGCGCGCCGTACTGGGATCCGCGGGCCCGCGGCGTCATCGTCGGGCTGACGCGCAACACGAAGATGGCGCACATCGCCCGGGCCGCCGTGGACGCCATGGCCTACCAGACGCGCGACGTGCTCGAGGTGATGCAGCTCGAATCGGGGCTGCCGCTCACCACGCTGAAGGTGGACGGCGGCGCGGCGGCCAACGCCACGCTGCTGCAGTTCCAGGCCGACCTGCTGGGTGTGCCCGTGCGGCGTCCCGTGGTCGGTGAGACCACCGCGCTCGGCGCCGCCTACCTGGCCGGGCTCGCCGTAGGCTACTGGAACGGGCTGGACGACGTGCGGAGGAACTGGGCCCTCGACCGCGAGTTCAGGCCGTCCATGCCCGCCGACACCCGCGAGCGCCTGTACGCCGGGTGGAAAAAGGCGGTGGGACGATCACTCGATTGGGAACGCGCCTAGCACCACGGTCCAGCGGAGATGGCGCGGACGCCACGGGCCCCCGGAGGCCTATTGGGGGAACAACAGGTCCCGAGCCCATTCATTTCTTCCCGCGGCGTGGTACACGAGCGATCGCAGCAACTCGGGCATGAAGGCGGCAGACGGGACGAACGCGACGAACCCGAGTCCACGTTCGGGATCGACACACCACGCGCCCAGCTGATGAGCATCTGGCTGCACCACCTCGTTGGCGTTCAGGCGCTGCGCAATGGCCGCGTCGGGTTCAACCGGGATGAGGAGGCGCAGCTGCAGGCCTGAGCCGAGCGCCGGGTGGACCGCGCCGGCGTCCATCTCGAGGCGCGCCGGCTGGCCCGTGGCGAAGTCCAGGTCTGCGATCAGCCGATCGGGCTCGTTGGCGGCCAGCAGCCAGGGGCGGGGCTCGACATGGACCAGCTGCGCCAGGGCGTCGGTGGTGAAGGGCGACGGGTCCTGCCCCCGCTGCTGGTAGATCTCGACCACGCCCAGCATCTCGTCCGGGTGCTGGCGCGGTCCGGCCGACAGGTGGGCGCTCTCATCCACGCGTGCGCCGAAGGCCTTCGCCATCTCCGCGGCTTCGGCATGGGCGTCGGCCACCTGCAGCGCCATTGCGTGCAGCGCCAGGGTGCGCGCCATCGGCCAGTTGTCGTCCGTGAGTGTCACCGACGCATGCAGGCGGATCGTGCGCGTCTCGACGTCAGCCACGTACGCGCTGAGCGTGGCCAGGCGGTTGATGGCGGCCAGGCGTTGCCAAGTGAGCGACGAAGGCGGGACGTCGGCCAGCAGGTCGGTCTCGACGTGCAGCGTGGTCACCGTCACCCCGTGGACGGTGCGCGGGGTGCCCAGGTACGCGCGCTGCGCCAGAGCGCCTGCCCACCACGCGAAGCCGCGGCTCCGGCCCTCGAACCACTCGTGATCGATCTGCAGGCGATCGATGAGGAAGTTGATGAGGGCCGCCTCGGTCTCGGGGGTCACGACGTCTCGCTCACACTCACATGGTACAGGGCAATGGCGACGGCCGTGCTGACGTTGAGCGAGTCCACGCGGGCGCTCATCGGGATGGCCACGCGCACGTCGGCGGCGGCGAGCGCGTCGTCTGACAGTCCGCTGCCCTCGGCGCCGGCGACCAGTGCCACGCGCCTACTGGCGAGCCTCAGCCGTGGCAGGGGCAGCGCATCCGCGGCGGGTGTCAGCGCGACCAGCGCGAAGCCAGCATCCCGAAGCAGCGCCAGCGCGCCGGGCCACGGATCGGCCAGCACGTACGGAACCGCGAGCGTGGCGCCCATCGACGTGCGCACGGCCTTCCGGTAGAGCGGATCGCCGCAGGCGGGCCCGAGCACCACCAGCTCGGCGCCAAGTGCCGCTGCAGTGCGGAACACGCCACCGATATTGTCCGGGTTGTTCACGCCTTCGAGCACGACGACGCGTGACAGCGCCTCCAGGGTCTCGTGCGACAGCGGGCGGATGGCAGGCCGCCGCGCGAGCGCCAGGCAGCCGCGGTGGATGTTGAACCCCACCACGTCGTTCATCACCCGTTGCGGGACCACGTAGACCGGTACGTCCGGATGGGCCGAGACTATCGGTTCCATCTGCGCGAAGGCCGCGGGAGAGAGCAGGACCGATTGCGCCGCGCCCGACCACGCTCCCGAACGGGCCGATGCCGCGAGCAGCCGAGCCACGACCAGCCGCCCCTCGGCCACGAACACCCCCCGGGCCTCCAGCGCGTGGGGATCGGCCACCAGCCGGTACCCCGCCACGCGCTCATCGTCCAGCGCGGCGACAGGAATCACCCAATCACCCAATCGCTCAATCACGCAATCCAATCGCCAATTGGCAAACTCCAGAATCTCCAATCAATCGCCAATCTGCAATCGCCAATCATCCATGGCCTACTGCCACTCGTTCTTCTGGACGACCGGCATCTGCAGCGCGCGCTCGCGGTCGAGGTCGAGCGAGCCGACGTGCAGCGAGAGCGGGGACTGCACCCACTTGTAGATGGACTGTGAGAACAGGCGGGTGAAGCACCGCGCCCAGGCCTTCAGGCGTTCGCCGTCCTCCGAGGGGAAGAGGCTGCCGAGGGCCGCGGTCATCTCGTCGGGTGACATCTTCTCGCCCGCGTACAGCTGGAGGCACGCGTCGAGCACCGGGAAGGGCATCAGCTCCTGTTCGGCCTGCTGTGCATCGGCCAGTTCGGGCCCGGGCTCGGTGGCGAGCGTGGCCGTGATGCCGGTGAACCCGAAGCGCGCGTGCAGCCGGTGCAGCAGGGCGACCACCACCGTCTTCGGCACGTTGGCGATGACCGACAGCGCGCCCTCGAGGTCGCCGCCCATCGTCGTGTAGCCGACCGCCTTCTCGCTCATGTCGCCGGTCTGCAGGAACAGCGCGCCCGAGGTGTTGGACCAGTTCCACATGCGCTGCCCGCGGAGGCGCGCCTGGACGTTCTGCCGCGTGAGCTCGGTGGGCGGCCGGCCGCCCAGCATGGCGGTGACCACCGCGATCTCGCGGTCGGTGGCCTCGTCTATGGGCACGACCTGCAGGCTGGCGCCAAGCTCGCGTGCCAGGACCTCGGCGGCCTCCCGCGTGGCCTCCTGCGAGTGGCGGCTCGGCATGTAGAAGGCGTGGATGGGCACGGCGCCGGCCCCCATCAGTTGTGCCGCGCGCCACGCCACCATCAGCGTGAGCATCGAGTCGCGTCCGCCCGAGAGGGCGATACCCAGCGACGTGAATGCGCCGGTCTTCTCGTAATAGCTCTTGACGCCCAGCGCGAGGGCTTCGAAGAGATCGTCGAGCGCCTGGTCGCGCGGGTCGGGCTCGGGCGCGCGGCTGGCGGGCAGGAAGAAGCTGCCGCCCTCTGGCGCCGGGTAGCCCAGCCTCGAGCGATCGGCCGTGCCCCCGTCGCACTCGATGACCGGGACGGCCTGCCTGCCGAGGCGGTAGTCTTCGCAGTCGCTGCGCCAGGTGGTGTTCTCGACGCGCAGCCGCCTGGTGCGATCCAGGTCCACCACCGCGGACCACCAGCCCTCGAGGAAGCGCGGCGCGTCGAGCACGCGACGGCCGTTCTGGAAGATGAAGCCGCCGCCGTCGTAGATGAGCCCGTCCTGGCCGCCCACGGCGTTCGCATACACCAGCAGCGCCTGCGTGTCGGCCGCGCGCGTTGCCAGCATCTCGCGCCGGGTGGCGTCGATGCCCATGCGGTATGGCGAAGCCGAGACGTTCACGACGATCTCGGCGCCGGAGTAGCAGCGCCGCCGCATCGGTCCGTCAGGCGACCAGGCGTCCTCGCACACCTCCACGGCCACCAGCCCGAAGTCGAACCCGAAGACGTAATCGCCCAGCGGAATGCCGCCGGCATCGAGGGTCAGGCCGGGCCCGCCGCGCGAGAAGGTCCGGCCCTCGTAGAAGACGTTGTAGGTGGGCAGCTTCTCCTTCGGCACGAACCCCAGGATCCGGCCGTGGTGGACAACGGCGGCGCAGTTGAAGAGCTGTCCACCGACGGCCACGGCCAGGCCCAGGACGAACACCGTGGGGAGGTCCGCGGTGTCAGCGGCGAACTGTTCCAGGGATCGGCGCTGGCCGTCCAGGAAGGCGCGCCACTGGACGAGGTCCTCGGGCGGGTAGCCGCCGATCACCTGTTCGGGGAAGGCCGCCAGCGTGACATCCTCGGCGGCCATGACCCCGGCCAGCTGGACCAGCCGCTGTCGGTTGGAGGTCACGGCGCCCACGGTGGGGCTGACGCTCGCGACCGCGAGCTTGGCAAGCCGCATCCCTCAAAGGGTACAACACGCCGCTTGCACAATCGTGCACCTGCACCGGCTGGCCCGCGCAGGGCGTCCAACCGGCATGGACTTCCTCAGGCAATGGGTCGTTGGCATCGTGGCCCTGGTGGCCATCGATTTCGTCTGGCTCGGTGTCGTGGCGAACGGCTTCTACCGGCGTGAGCTCGGGCCCCTTCTGCGCATGAACGGCGACCGGATGGATCCACGCCTGGCGCCGGCGGTTCTCTTCTACGCCATCTTCGTCGCGGGCCTCATCCTCTTCGCCCTGCCGCGCGCGCGGGCGGGGGCGCTGGTGGAGACCATGGCCTGGTCGGGCCTCTTCGGCCTGGTGGCGTACAGCGTGTACGACCTGACGAACTACGCCACCCTGCAGGCGTTTCCGCTCAGGGTCGTGGTGGTGGACCTGGCCTGGGGCGGCGTGCTCTCGGCTCTCACGGGCGCGGCGATGTGGCTCGTGCGCCCGGCATGACCTGGCGCCCGCGCTCGCCGAGCAGGACGGACGGCCGCCGCCGGCGCCGCGCCAGGCCGAACCTGAGCACGGCCTTCTCTTCGATGTGGGCCATCGCCTCGTCCACCGAGTCGGTGACGCACATGAGGTCGAGATCGTGGGCCGAGACGGTGCCCGCCTCGATCATCCGCTGCGACATGTCGAGGAACGGCTTCCAGTAATCCCGCCCCATCAGCACCACGGGGAACTGCTCGATCTTGCCTGTCTGGATGAGCGTCAGGGCCTCGGTCAGCTCGTCGAGCGTGCCGAACCCGCCCGGCAGCACCACGAACGCGTACGAGTACTTCAGCAGCAGCACCTTGCGCACGAAGAAGTAGTGGCAGGTGACCATCTCGTCGAGGTAGGGGTTCGGCGCCTGCTCGAACGGCAGCTCGATGTTGCAGCCCACTGAGCGGCCGCCCGCTTCCTTCGCCCCGCGGTTGGCGCCTTCCATCACGCCCGGGCCGCCGCCGGTCATCACCGTGAAGCCCAGCCTGGCCAGTGCGCGGCCCACGTCGCGCGCCCGCTCGTAATAGGGGTGGTCGTCCTGGAACCGCGCCGATCCGAAGACCGTGACGCACGGTCCGACGAAATGGAGGGTGCGGAATCCGCGCAGGAAGTCGCGACCGGCGCGGAGCAGGAGCAGCAGCTCGCGGGTGCGCGACTGCGGTCCTTCGAGGAACACTTCTTCGTCGCGCCAGTGCCGGGATGAGGGGAGCGAGGGCAGTTCCGGCGCATCGCCGGGCGGGTCTTGTGTCATGCGTGCGAAGGCGATTCTTCGGCGCCGACACCCTCGGGGATGTCGCACCTCGGCCTTGGTGTAGAGTCTACTCCCATGCACGTGCGCAGGTTTCTCATCCAACTGAGGGCGGTGTGTCTCCTGGCAGCGATCGCGACGGTCGCAGATGCCCAGACGGCGTCGGTTTCGGGTACGGTCGTCGACGTATCAGGCCTGGCGGTTGCCGGGGCCGAAATCACGGCGCGAACCGCCGACGGGCGCACCGCGACCACGGCCGCGGGGCCCGACGGCCGGTTCACCATAGAGGGCCCCGTGGCGAGCTTGCGCGCCATCGCCCCCGGATTCGCCCCGACCGACGTGGACGTGGTGTCGAGCGGCCTGCAGGTCGTACTTCGTCCGGCCACGTTCGCCGATTCGGTGGTCGTCACCGCCACCCGCGGTGCCGAGCGGCTGCCCAGTGCGGCGAGTGCGACGGTGGTCACCTCGGCGGAGCTCAGCAACTCGGCGGCCGGCGCGCTCGACGATGTGCTGCGATCGACGCCGGGCTTCAGCTTGTTCCGCCGGTCGTCGTCGCGCGTGGCCAATCCCACCACACAGGGCGTCACGCTGCGTGGGGTCTCGGGCTCAGGCGCCAGCCGCACGCTGGTGCTCGCCGATGGGGTACCGCTGAACGATCCGTTCGGCAGCTGGGTCTACTGGAACCGCGTACCGCAGGCCGCGGTGGACCGCGTCGAGGTGGTGCGCGGGGCCACGGGGGATCTCTACGGCGCCGACGCGCTGGGTGGCGTCGTGCAGGTGTTGACGTTCTCGCCCGACCGCACTCGCGCGCGCGCCACCATCGAGGGCGGATCGTTCGACACCTTCCGCGGTTCGCTCTTCGGTGGCGTCGAGAACGACGGATGGGCGGCCGCGGGTGCGTTCGAGGGCACCACGACGGATGGCGCCTATACCGTGGCGCCCGAGGCGCGCGGGCCCATCGACACCCGTGCCGACAGCGACTACACGACGGGCTTCGTCACGGCGGGCAAGCAGGCCGACACGTGGAATGCGTGGATCAAGGGGGCGGCCTACGCCGAAGATCGTGGCAACGGCACGCCGGCCCAGGTGAATTCCACCGATTGGCAGCAGGTGTCGGGCACAGCCGGCGGATCCCTGGCCGGGGGCGTGTGGCAGGCGCAGGCGGCAGGCAGCTCGCAGGATTACTACCAGACGTTCACCGCGGTGTCGGCCGACCGCACGACCGAGCGGCTGACCACCGAGCAGACCACGGACACGAGCTTTGCGTCGGTCGGCGGGCAGTGGACGCGGCCCGTGGCGCGCGCAACGCTGATCGCGGGCGCGGACTTCCAGCGAACCGAGTCCACCGTGGCCGAGCTGCGCTACTCGTTCACTGGCGTGCAGAGCGGTCCCTTCTACCTCGGCGGCACCGAACGCACGTCGGCGATGTACGCGCGCGCCAGCCTGCCGGTGGCCGGCAGCGTCACGATCGATCTCGGCGGCCGCGTGGACTGGTGGCGGTCGGAACCGACCAATCCAACGCTGCCCGACAAGTCGGTGACGTTCTTCAGCCCCCGCGGCGCCGTCGCGTGGCGTCGTGGCCGCTATGCGCTCCAGGGCGCGGTGTACCACGCGAACCGTCCGCCGACGCTGAATGAGCTGCATCGCGGCTTCCGCGTGGGGAACGCCGTCACCAACCCGAACCCGCTCCTCGATCCGGAAACCCTGACCGGCGTCGAGGGGGGCGTGCTCGCGTCGTGGGACCGCGTCACGGCACGGGTCACGGGCTTCTACAACAGTCTCGACGGCGCCATCGCCAACATCACGCTGTCCAGCACGCCCACCCTCATCACGCGCGAGCGGCGCAACTCTGATGAGATCCGCGCCGGCGGCGTCGAGCTCGAGGCCGACGCGCGCCTGACATCGACGGTCGGCCTCAACGGGCAGATCGTGTTCACGTCGAGCCACTTCCGCGGCTCTGTGGCGACCCCCGCCATCGAAGGCAACCAAGTGCCCCAGGTGCCCGTAGTTCAGGGCGGCGTCGGGCTCACATGGACCGACCCCCGCCTCGTCACGGCGGCCGTGCAGGTGCGGTTCAGCGGCGAACAGTACGACGATGACGCGAACCGGTTCGTCCTCGGCGCCTATGGCGTGGTGGACCTGCAGGTGAGCCGCGCCGTGACGCGCGGCCTGGTGGGATTCTTCGCGGTCGAGAACCTGTTCGACGAGGATTACGACGCCGGCCGCACGCCGATTCGCCTCGTGGGCTGGCCGCGGTCGGTGCGCGTGGGACTGCGTGTGGCACTGCGCTGATTCCGGAGGTTACGCGGAACGAGGTAATCCGCCGATTTCGTCGGACCCTGCGGATCCAGCATCCGGCGCCATGAGCCATGTCGACTGCCCGCCGCACCATCCGCGCCATCAACAACGAGACCCGGCCGCTCGCGTCTGCCGTCGCGACGTTGCTCCGGGCGGAGATTGGTGACCCTCCCATCTCGAAGGCCGACGCGCGCCGAGTGGTCATGGCCGGCGCCGTCCGCGTGAACGGGCAGAAGTGGTCCGTGCCCTCGGCCCCGGTGCCCGAGGGCGCACGGGTCGAGATCGCGCTCGACATGTCTCGGCTGCCTCGGGCTCGGGCCGGCGCACCCGTCGCCGCGCCGCGCGTGCTGTTCGACGACGCTCACCTCATCGCCGCGGACAAGCCGCCGGACCTGCCCACTCACGCCACCGCCGACCCGAATCGGCCCGACCTGGTGACCATCGTGGCCAGGACCGTCGGCGTCAACGTGGCCGACCTCGGCGTGCATCAGCGCCTGGACGCGGGCACGTCTGGCGTCGTGATTTTCGCGCGCACGCCGGAGGCGAACGAGGGTCTGGCGCGGCAGTTCGAGGCCCGCACGGTCGAAATGGTGTACCTGGCGGTGGTCGATGCGCGCCGCCGGCCCGAGCTCGCGCCCGGCGATGCCTGGGTGGAGCAGGCGGCCCTGGCCGCGGACGGCCGTGGCCGCCGCGCGCGGGTCGTGGCCGTGAGCACCGGAGGCCAGCTGGCAGAGACGGCGTTCCGCGTGCGCGCCAGGGACGGGGAACGCCTGCTCGTCGAGGCGCGTCCCCAGACGGGGAGGAAGCACCAGATTCGCGCGCACCTGGCCGCGGCACGGTTGAGGATCGTGGGGGACGAACGCTACGGGTGGAGCGGTCCGAAGACCCGGATGATGCTGCACGCGTGGCGCCTGTCGCTGGCGCATCCTGTCACTGGTGAGCCGCTGGAGATTGAGGCGCCGCTCCCGCCGGGGTTTGTCCTCGCGGGCGACGAGGCATGACCGAGACGCCGCACGCCATCGTGCTGTTCGACGGGACCTGCGGGTTCTGCGAGGGCTCCGTGCGCTTCATCGCCACGCGCGACCCGACCGGGTATTTTCGGTTCGCCCCCTCGCAGTGGCCGCAGGCTCAGCAGGCACTGGCCGCCCGCGGACTCACGCGCGAGGCCGCCCGCAGCCTCGTTCTCATCGAGGGCGACCAGGTGTACCTGCGCTCGACGGCCACGCTCCGCATCGCGGGGCGCCTGTCGTGGCCCTGGCGCGCGGCGCGCCTGCTGCTGTGGGTGCCCGAACCGCTGCGCGACGCGGCCTACCGCGTGGTGGCCGCGCTCCGGCATCGAGTCGCGAGGCCATCCAACGCGTGCGAGCTGCCGCCAAGGGAGATCCGCGACCGGCTGATCAGCTGAGCAGGTTCCCGAACGTGTTCCGGAGCTTCTCCAGCTTGGGCAGGGCCGTGAACAGGATGTACGGCTGGCCCGGGTTTCGGTTCGCGTAGTCCTGGTGATAGGGTTCGGCCTCGAAGAACTCGTCCAGCGACTCGAGCGTGGTGACGATGGGCGAGCCGAAGACGGCGGCGTCTGCCAGCTGCTTCATGTACGCGGCCGCGATCGCGCGCTGCTGCGGCGACTGGTAGAAGATGGCCGAGCGATACTGACGGCCGCGATCATGCCCCTGCCGGTCGAGCTGCGTCGGGTCGTGCGCCACGCCGAAGAACACCTGCAGCAGGCGGCCCAGCGAGATGCGCTGCGGGTCGTAGCGCACTTCCACCGCCTCTGCGTGATTGGTGGTGCCGCTGCAGACCGCGTCGTAGTTGGCCGTGGCCTTCGTGCCGCCGGCATAGCCCGACCGCACGCCCAGCACTCCGGCGAGCGGCTGGAACACGGCCTCGACGCACCAGAAGCAGCCTCCGGCCAGCACCAACGTCACGGCCGCGGCGTCGTGGGGAGCCGGAGGATCGAACGCCGGAGGCGGGATCGTCGTCATCGCTCCATTAGAGCCCGAATCGCGCTCTCCGGTTTCCCGCCTTCGCTCGCGTCACGGGAGTGAGCTTCGGCGAGGCCAGCCGCGAACCTCAGAACCCCAGGAGCCCCAATGCGCCGCATTGTCTACAGCGTGGCCGCCAGCCTCGACGGATTCATCGCCGGCCCGAATGGCGAGTACGACTGGATCCCCATGGATCCCGACATCGATTTTGCCCAGCTTTTCGCCGTGTTCGACACGGCGTTGATGGGACGTCGAAGCTACGAGGTGGCGGTCGCGACCGGCTGGTCCCTGCCCGGCATCACGTCCGTGGTCGTGTCGCGCACGCTCGAGGCGGCTCCCCCGGGCGCCTTGTTGATACGAGACGTCGCTCGCGAGGTCCCGGCCCTCAAGGCCGGGCGCGGCAAGGACATCTGGCTCTGGGGCGGGGGAGAGCTGTTCAGGTCGCTGCTCGACCTGGGCCTGGTGGACGAGGTGGAAGTGGCCCTCGTGCCCGCCCTTCTCAGCCAAGGGGTGCCCCTGCTGCCGCCCGCGGCGCGCCTGACGACGCTGGCCTTCAAGGAGCATCGCCTGTACCCGAAGTCGGGCATCGTGATGGTGCGGTACGCCGTCCGTGAAAGCACCAATGCCGTATCATGACCGCGGAGGATTCCATCGATGGGGAACGGTTGCTGGTTGCTGATGACGGCGTTGAGTGTGGCCCCCGCGGCGGCGCAGGGCGTGTCGAAGGACGCGCAGATTGCGCAGGCGGTGATGGCCGCGCCCGAGGACCGGCGCGCAGGCGCTGCGGTCATGGGCTTCGAGGGCGGCAAGATCGTCAGCCTCCGCCCCGGGACCAACGACCTGGTCTGCCTCGCCGACAACCCGGCCGCCGATGGCTTCAGCGTCGCCTGCTACCACAAGGATCTCGAGCCCTTCATGGCCCGTGGCCGCGAGCTCACGGCCCAGGGCGTCACCGAGGACAAGGTGCGGGACCAGACGCGCTACGACGAGATCAAGGCGGGGAAGCTGGCGATGCCCACGGAGCCGCGCGCGCTGTATGTGATGACCGGCAAGTCGATTGACGCCGCCGGGAGGGTGGACGGGGCCTACACGCGCTGGGTGCTCTACGTGCCGTTCGCGACCGGTGAGTCGCTGGGGCTGCCGACGCGGCCGGCTGGACCGGGTGCGCCGTGGTTGATGGACCCGGGGACCGGGGGCGCGCACATCATGATCAGTCCACCTCGGCCGTAAGGGCCGAAAGTCCCGTCCAATGAATGACATCCGATGACAAATCGGTACAACATTCCATCCACACTCTCGCCGGACAGGTCCCATAATTAGGGCATCTGGGACAGGCTCGGCCTCGCATGGCCGACCCCCCCCGGTTCCGGGAGAGTTGCATGAAAAAGGTCCTGATGGCAGGACTGGTAGTGGCCGTGTGTGGGGCCGCGCTGGTCGCGCAAGGTTCGCCGAGCCGTCCGACAGCCCAGGCGCCAACCCCCGCCCGGACGCCGGCGGCCCCCTCCGTGGCGGCCCCCTCGGCGCCCAGGCCGGCCACCTCGCACGCCGCACCGGTCTCCGCGAGCTTTGCGGCGGCCGATCAAACCGCGCTGGTCGGGCAGTACTGCGCCACCTGCCATAGCGACCGCGGCAAGGCCGGCGGCCTGTCCCTGGCCGGCTTCGATGCCGCGAAGGCCGACCAGCACGCGGACGTCGCCGAGAAGATCATCCGCAAGCTGCGCGCGGGCATGATGCCGCCCGCGGGCGCGCGCCGTCCCGACGCGGCGATCCTCGACAAGCTGGCCACCGCGCTCGAGACGCGCATCGATACCGTGGCCGCGCTCCATCCGAATCCAGGCCGCCGTCCGTTCCAGCGGCTGAACCGCGTCGAGTATGCCGCCGCGGTGCGCGACCTGCTCGACGTGGACGTGGACGTCACGGCCTACCTCCCGCCCGACACCATCAGCAAGGGCTTCGACAACGTGGCCGACGTGCAGACGTTCTCGCCGGCGCTGATGGACGGCTACCTGCGGGCGGCCAGCCAGATCAGCCGCCTCGCGGTGGGCGATCGGAACGCCAGCGGCACGTCGGTCACCTACAAGATCGGGCGCACGGCCTCGCAGATGCGTCACGTCGAGGGCGCGCCCATCGGCACGCGCGGCGGCATCTCGGTGGTGCACACCTTCCCGGCCGACGGCGACTACGTCTTCAAGATGAACCTGCACAACGAGCCGCTCGGCGGGCTCGCGGGCCGCACCTCGATGACGGTGCTGGACCTGAAGGAAGTGGTGGAGGTCTCGATCAACGGCGAGCGGGTGGCGCTGCTGCCGCTCAACACGCGGATGAGCGAGACCGATGCGGCCAACAGCCTCGACATCTCGACGCCGTCCATCCATGTGAAGGCGGGCCCGCAGCGCGTGTCGGCGGCCTTCATCCAGAACATCGACGGGCCCATCGACGACCTGCTGACGCCGCTCGAGAACACGCTGGCGGATGTCAGCATCAGCTTCGGTGTCACCATGCTGCCGCACCTGCGCGACTTCAGCGTCGTGGGGCCGACGCGGGTGACGGGCGTGTCCGAGACGCCGAGCCGCGCGAAGATTTTCTCGTGCCGGCCCACGTCGGCCGCCGAGGAGGAGACCTGCGCGCTGTCCATCGTCAAGCGGCTCACGGCCCAGGCCTACCGCGGCGAGCCGAGCGCGGAGGACCTGCAGGACGCGATGAAGTTCTACGAGCAGGGCCGCGAGAAGGGCGGCTTCGAGGGCGGCGTGCGCCTGGCGGTGCAGTCCATCCTGATGAGCCCGCGCTTCCTGTTCCGCCTCGAGCCGATGCCCGCGGCTGCCACGACGCGCGCCTACCGGGTGTCGGACACCGACACGGCGTCGCGACTGTCGTTCTTCCTGTGGGGTACCTCGCCCGACGCCGAGCTGCTCCGCGCCGCCAGCCAGGGCGGCCTGCGCACGCAGGCGGGCTTCGAGCGCCAGGTGCGCCGCCTGCTGGCCGACTCACGCAGCCAGGCACTCTCCGAACGCTTCGCGGCCCAGTGGCTGCGGCTGCAGGACCTCGAGAAGATCATCCCCGACTACCTCACGTTCCCGCAGTACGACGAGACGCTGGCCGACGCCATGGAGCAGGAGACCAAGCTCCTGTTCGACAGCATCGTCCGCGAGGACCGGAGCGTGCTCGACCTGCTCACCTCGGACTACACGTTCGTCAACGAGCGGCTGGCCCGGCACTACGGCATCCCGAATGTCTCGGGGAACACGTTTCAGCGCGTCCAGGTGCCCGAGTACCGCCGAGGGCTGCTGGGCCAGGGCAGCATCCTCACGCTCACCTCGGTGGCCGACCGCACGTCGCCCGTGCAGCGCGGCAAGTGGGTGATGGAAGTGCTGCTCGGCTCGCCCCCGCCGGCGCCGCCGCCCAACGTGCCGTCGCTCGACGACTCGGTGAAGGCCAACGCGGGCGGAAAGATGCTCTCCACGCGCGAGCGCATGGAGGAGCACCGCAAGAACCCGTCGTGCAACTCGTGCCACCGCGTCATCGATCCGCTGGGGCTCGCACTCGACAACTTCGACGCGACCGGCGCCTGGCGCATCAAGGACAACGAGGTGCCGGTGGACTCGCAGGGCGAGCTCTACGACGGGACCAAGGTGAACGGGCCCGGAGATCTGCGGCAGGCCCTGCTGACGCACCAGGATGTGTTCCTCCTGAGCTTCACCGAGAACCTGCTCACCTACGCGCTGGGCCGCCGCGTGGAATCGGCCGACATGCCGATGATTCGCGGCATCGTCCGCGATGCGCGGAAGCAGAACCTGAAGCTGTCGGCGTTCGTCATGGCCGTGGCCAACAGCCAGGCCTTCCGCATGGCCGCGCCCGACGTGCCGGCGCCGAAGAACGCCGACCTGGACAAGGCCGCCCGCTAGTTTTCGAGGAGACGCGATGATCATCACGAAGAAGCACATTGCCCGCCGGACGATCCTGAGGGGCATGGGCGTGACCATGGCCCTGCCGTTCCTCGAGGCGATGGTGCCCGCGGGCACGGCCTACGCGAAGACCGCGGCGAAGCGCGTGCGGCTGGCCGCCATCGAGATCGTCCACGGCGCGGCGGGCAGCACGGCCTTCGGGGCGAAGAAGTTCATGTGGGCCCCCGAGAAGGTCGGTCGCGGATTCGATTTGTCGCCGAGCAGCCTGGCCCCGATGGAGCCGTTCCGCGACCACCTGACCATCGTCAGCAACACCGACGTCCGCAACGCCGAGGCGTTCACGGCGCCGGAGATTGGCGGCGACCACTTCCGGTCGAGCGCGGTGTTCCTCACGCAGTGCCACCCGAAGCAGACCCAGGGCTCCGACGTCTTCGTCGGCACCTCGCTGGACCAGATGTACGCGCAGAAGTTCGGGCAGGAGACACCCATCCCGTCGATGCAGCTGTGCATCGAGAACGTGGATCAGGCGGGCGGCTGCTCCTACGGTTACTCGTGCGTCTACACCGACTCCATCAGCTGGGCATCGCCGACCGACCCGCTGCCGATGATCCGCGACCCGCGCGTCGTGTTCGATCAGCTCTTCGGCGTGGGCGCCACGCCCGGCGAGCGCCGCGAGCGGCGCGCCGAGGACAAGAGCATCCTCGACTGGCTGGGCACGGCCGTCGCACGCCTCAACAAGGATCTGGGCGCCGCCGACCGGGCGCGGCTGGCCGACTATCTCGACGACGTGCGGGAAATCGAGCGCCGCATCGAGCGCATCGAGGCGCAGAACCGCTCGGGCGAGGAGCGCGAGCTGCCCGGCGCCCCCATCGGCGTGCCCGACTCGTTCGAGGATCACGTCAAGCTGATGTTCGACCTGCAGGCCATCGCGTTCGCGTCCGACACGACCCGCGTCTTCGCGTTCAAGCTGGGACGCGATGCCTCGAACCGCGTGTACCCGGAGAGCGGCTACAAGGCCGCCTTCCACTCGGCCTCACACCACCAGGACCGGGACGACCGCATCACGGAATACGCGAAGATCAACAAGTACCACGTGAGCATGCTGCCGTACTTCCTGGAGAAGCTGAAGAACACCCAGGACGGCGAGTCGAACCTCCTCGAGAACACCCTGGTGATCTATGGATCGCCCATGGGCAACTCGAACGTGCACAACCACAAGCGGTGCCCGCTCGTCTTCGCCGGCCACGCGGGCGGCGCCCTGAAGGGCGGCGTTCACGTGAAGGCGGCCGACGGCACGCCGATGGCCAACGCGCTGCTCACCGCGGCGCACGCCCTGGGGCTGGACGACACCAAGGCCCTGGGCGACAGCACCGGGACGATGGCCCTGAACAGCGCGCCCGAGACCACCGTCTCTCAGGGCTGAGGAGTCTTCACATGGTGCGCAAACGGTTGGTGACGGGCACCCTGGCCGGCTTTGCCGGCGCGCTCTGCCTTTCGGTCGCGCTGCAGGCCCAGCCCTCGCGGACCGCGGTGGCGGATGCCGCCCAGCAGGCCGATCGCGCCGCGGTGAAAGCGCTGCTGAAGGACGCGGCGGACGTCAACGCCGCGCAGGGCGACGGCATGACCGCCCTCCACTGGGCCGCCATGAACGGCGACGCCGAGATGGCGCAGATGCTCGTCTATGCCGGCGCCAACGTCCGGGCCGCGACGCGCCTCGGCGCCTACACGCCGCTGTTCCTGGCCGCGCGCCAGGGCAAGGCCGCGGTGATCCCGGTGCTGGTGAAGGCTGGCGCCGATGCGAAGCACGCCACGGCCACCGGCACGACCCCGCTGATGGTGGCGGCCGCTTCCGGCAGCACCGAGACGGTGTCGGCGCTGCTCGACGCCGGGGCCGATCCGAACGCGACTGAATCGGTGAGAGGCCTCAACGCCCTCATGTTCGCGGCCTCGGCCAATCGCCGCGAGGTCATCACGCTGCTCGCCAGCCGCGGCGCCAACGTGAAGGCCGCGACCAGGGTGATCGACCTCTCCGCCCTCACGCGCGCGAACATGGGATTCAACGGCGGCAATCCACAGGTGCCCGGCCAGCCCCCGCGCGAAGGACAAGGCGGAGCCCCCGCCCAGGCCGGTCCTGGTCGTCCCGGGGCGCCCGCCGGACCTGCCAACCGCCGTCCGCCCCAGGTGCCCGGCGTGGACCGGCAGTTCCAGTTGAACGAACTGGTGGCGGGGCAGGGTGGATTCACCCCGCTGCTCTTCGCCGCGCGCGACGGCTACGTGGAATCGGCCCTGGCGCTGCTCGACGCGGGCGCCGACGTGAATCAGGTGGCCGAGAGCGACAGGAACAGCCCGCTGATGACCGCGATCGTCAACGGTCACTTCGATCTCGCGAAGACCCTCATCGAGCGGGGCGCCGACGTGAACCTGGCCGCCGACAACGGCGCGGCGCCGCTCTACGCCGCGCTGAACGTGCAGTGGGCGCCCAAGGCGCTCTACCCGCAGCCGCAGGCCTACCGCCAGCAGAAGCTCGACTACCTGCAGATGATGACGGTGCTGCTCGACAAGGGCGCCAATGTCAACGCGCGCCTGAAGAAGAAGGTCTGGTACTCGGGCTACAGCTTCGACCTCTCGGGCGTCGACGAGATTGGCGCCACGCCCTTCTGGCGCGCGGCCTACGCCAGCGACGTCCAGGCGATGAAGTTGCTGGCCTCTTACGGGGCCGACCCGAACATCCCGACCATGAAGCCGGCTGGCCGTCCCCGCCTGGGAGACGGTGAGCAGCGCGAGATGAAGGACACCACGGGTCTGCCACCGGTCCCGCTGGGTGGCCCGTCGGTGACGCCGCTCCAGGCGGCCGCGGGCGTGGGCTACGGCGAGGGCTTTGCCGCCAACGCGCACCGCTTCGCCCCGTCGGGCATGCTGGCCGCCGTCCAGTACCTGGTCGAGGTCCACGGGGCCGACGTCAACGCCGTGGACCACGAGGGCATGACCGCGCTGCACCACGCGGCCGCGCGCGGCGACAACGAGATGATCCAGTATCTCGTCTCGAAAGGCGCGAACGTGAAGGCAGTCGACCGCGAGGGCCGCACCACCGTGGACATGGCCAATGGCCCCGTCCAGCGCATCCAGCCGTTTCCCGAGACCATCAAGCTGCTCGAGTCACTGGGTGCCGTGAACAACCACAAGTGCGTCTCTTGTTAGCCGGTTAGCGCGGTGGGCGGCACGGCCGCCCACCGTTGGCCACTCCCGTTCGTTACTCCCGCCTTTCGGGGGGTCCCTCCCCCTGGTTTTTTTCGTCTTCTCTCTTTCGCTTCACGTCTGCCGGCCCCGGGAACTCGCCGGGCCCGGG
>Ga0105107_10000818_pt1 | contig 20131 bp, 21 predicted proteins | sample PPLLaktember2015_6_FD_79335 | JGI IMG/M metagenome (GOLD analysis project Ga0105107, IMG submission 79335) | Freshwater sediment microbial communities from Prairie Pothole Lake near Jamestown, North Dakota, USA - PPLs Lake P8 Core (1) Depth... | ecosystem: Environmental > Aquatic > Freshwater >... | reverse complement strand
CTGGAGGCGATCGGCAAGGCCGGCTACAACGCCGGGCAGGACGTGGTGCTCGCGCTCGACTGCGCCGCTTCGGAGTTCTTCAAGGACGGGCGCTACACGCTGGAAGACAAGAATTTAAATTCAAATGATTTGATTGCTTATCTCGCGGAGCTCGTCGGCCGCTACCCGATCGTATCGATCGAGGACGGCATGGCGGAAGGCGACTGGGACGGCTGGAAGGCGCTGACCGCGAAGCTGGGAAAGAAGATCCAGCTGGTCGGCGACGACCTCTTCGTCACCAACCCCGAGATCCTGCGCGAGGGCGTGCGCCGGGGCGCGGCGAACGCGATCCTGATCAAGGTCAACCAGATCGGCACCCTCACCGAGACCTTCGCCGCGATCGAGCTCGCCAAGCGCTCGGGCTACGGCACGGTGATCTCGCACCGCTCGGGCGAGACCGAGGACACCACCATCGCCGACATCGCGGTCGGGACCAACGCGCTGCAGATCAAGACCGGGTCGCTCTCGCGCTCCGACCGCGTGGCGAAGTACAACCAGCTGCTGCGCATCGAGGAGGACCTCGGCGACTCGGTGAGCTATCCCGGGCGCGAGGCGTTCGCGCGGGCGGGATGAAGATCCTCGGCGCCGTCCTGGTCGCGCTCATCGTGCTGATCCAGTATCCGCTCTGGCTCGGCAAGGGCGGCTGGCTGCGCGCCTGGCAGATCGAGAACGATCTGCAGAACCAGAAGCTCGCCAACAGGAAGCTCGAGGCGCGCAACGCCGCGCTGGCGGCCGAGGTGCGCGACCTCAAGCAGGGCACCGAGGCGATCGAGGAGCGCGCCCGCTACGAGCTCGGTATGACGCGCCCCGACGAGCTCTTCTTCCAGTACCAGGAATCAGCGAGCGAGCTGCCTGAAAAGCGTATAGACGGTCAGTAGCCGCGTCCCCAGGAAAAGCAGCCGGCGCCGGCCGAGCAGCGCGATGGCCGCCGCAGCCACCCCGGTGATCACCGGATACCGGCGTACATAGCCGAGGACGCGGTCCGGCACGGCGGCCGCGCGCAGGAGCGGCTGCGCGGCATGCACGAGCGCCGCGCGCTGCGCCGCCGAGCGCTCGACCAGCTCCCGGCGCCGCTGCTCCAGCCGCTGCGCGCGCAGGCTCACGGCTTGATGACCTTCAGATCGTTCTGCAGCTCGGCGAGCGTGGCGTCGAACGCACGCGGCTTGCCTTCGACGTGGCGCCGCAGCCACCAGGCCACGATCGCCGCCGCGAGGAAAAAGAACAGCGCGACGCCGACCGTCGTGGCGAGGCGGTTCGCGTCGGCGGCGTGCAGGACGAGCGCCGCCGCGCCGAACGCCAGGCCGAGCGCGGCCAGCATCAGCGCCGCGAGGCCGCCCAGGATGGTGGCGGCGAGCCGCGCCAGCTCCTCGCGCAGCTCCGTGCCGAAGAGCTCGAAGCGGGTGCGCCCGAGCTCGAGCAGCCCGGCGAGCATGTTCTGCGCCGATTCCAGCAGGCCGGCGCTCATTTGCGGCTCAGCAGGATGCCGGCGATGAGGCCGATGCCGGCGGCGATGCCGACCGCGGCCCACGGGTGCTCGCGGATGCGCGCCTCCAGCTCGCGCATCTTCGGCTCGGCGTCACCGGCGGTCTCGCGCAGCAGCTCCTCGGCGCCGGCGAGCGCCGAGCGCAGATCGTCCATCATCTTGCTCCCGTTTTCCATGCGATCTCCCTCCGTAGAACGTCAATCCGAGACATCGGGCTCGAAGAACAGCCACTGCACCTCGGGGAACTCGGCGCGCAGCGCCGCCTCGGTGCGGTTGATCGCGCCCACCACTTCGCGCGCGCTCGAGCCCTTCATGGCGGCCTTGATCGACACCATCAGCGAGGTGCCGAGCTGCAGGGTGACGATCTTGAACACCTTCTCGATGCCCTCCTGGCGGTGCAGGAAGTCCCTGAGCCGGCTTTCGACCTCGGGATCGGCGCTCTGGCCGATGAGCAGCCCCTTGATCTCGATGGCGATGCCGATGGCGACGACGATCAGCACCACGCCGATCGACATCGAGCCCAAAGCGTCCCACATCGGGTCGCCGGTGAGCATGGTGATGACGACGGCAATGAGGGCGAGCAGCAGCCCGAAGAGCGCTGCGAGGTCCTCCCCGAGTACCACCACCAGCTCGCTCTGCCGGCTCTCGCGGAACCAGCGCCACAGCGACCTGCCGTTCCTGACCTTGTTTACCTCGTGCAGGCAGGCGCGCAGCGACATAGCCTCGGCGGCAAGCGCGAAGACGAGGATGCCTACCGCGACCCACGGGTAGGCGAGCGGCTCAGGGTGCGCGAGCTTGTGCCAGCCTTCGTAGAGCGAGAACAGGCCGCCGAGCGAGAACAGCACCAGCGCGACGATGAACGACCAGAAGAACACCGCCTTGCCGTAGCCGAGCGGGTAGTCGGGCGTGGGCGGGCGTTTGGCGCGCTTCAGGCCCCACAGCAGCAGGCCTTGGTTGCCGGAGTCGGCGTAGGAGTGGATCGACTCGGCGAGCATCGCGCTCGATCCGGTAAAAACGGCCGCGGCGGTCTTCGCCACTGCGATCGCCAGGTTGGCGAACAGCGCGTAAAGTATGGTCTTTACCGAATCGGCTTTGCCCGCCATGAAACTTTCCTCGCAGCAGCTCGAGCAGTTCGACCGCGAAGGGTACCTGTTTTTCCCGTCGCTTTTCACCCGGCCGGAGATCCAGACCCTGCTGGACGAGGTCCCGTCCCTCTACGCGCAGCGCCGGCCCGAGAACGTACGGGAGAAGACCGGCGACGTGGTGCGGACCAACTTCGCTGCGCACCTGTACAGCGCGCCCTTCGCCCGGCTGGCGCGCCATCCGCGCATGGTCGAGCCGGTGAAGCAGCTCTTCGGCGAAGACGTGTACATGCACCAGTTCAAGATCAACGGCAAGGCGGCCTTCGACGGCGACGTCTGGCAGTGGCACCAGGACTACGGCACCTGGCGCGCCGACGACCAGATGCCCGAAGCGCGCGCCATGAACGTGGCGATCTTCCTCGACGAGGTGAACGAGTTCAACGGGCCGCTCATGTTCATCCCGGGCAGCCACAAGCTCGGCGTGCTCGACGCCGAGCACGACACGAGCACGACCAGCTATCCGCTGTGGGTGATCAATAAATCGACGATCGAAAAGCTGGTAAACCGTGGTGGCATCGTCGCGCCCAAGGGCCCGGCGGGGTCGATGATCCTCTTCCACGGCTGCCTGGTGCACGCCTCCACGTCGAATCTTTCGCCCTGGAACCGCGTTAGCGTCTACCTGTCGCTGTGCACGGTGTCGAACCACATCCGGCGCTTCAAGCGGCCGGGCTATATCGCGCACCGCGACTTCGCGCCCATCCGGTGCCTGCCCGACGACTGCCTGCTCAAGCCCTACGACGTGCCGCTGCCCTGGAAGGACGGCACGCCGCCGGAAGAGCTTAAGGGCATGCTCCAGGCCGCATGAACTTACATAAAAAATTGCTGGAGAGACGCGACAACCCGCTCCGCATCGGTCTTATCGGTGCCGGCAAGTTCGCGGCGATGTATCTCGCGCAGGTGCCGAAGACGCCGGGCATCCGGCTCGTCGCCATCGCCGACCTCTCGCCGGACAATGCCCGCGAGAACCTGAAGCGGGTCGGCTGGCAGCCGGCGCAGTACCCACCGATCTCCGACAACTGGGAAGCGCTGGTCGCGAATCCAGAGATCGACATCGTCATCGAGGCGACCGGCAACCCCGCCGCGGCGGTCGAACATGCTTTGTTTTGTTTTAAGAACAAGAAACATGTCGTGATGGTCACGGTGGAAGCCGATGCGTTCTGCGGACCGCTGCTTGCGCGCAAAGCGGCGGAAGCCGGCGTCGTGTACAGCCTCGCCTACGGCGACCAGCCGGCGCTGATCTGCGACCTGGTCGACTGGGCGCGCGCCGCGGGCTTCCCGGTGGTCGCCGCCGGCCGCGGCCACAAGTGGCTGCCGCATTTCGCGCAGTCGACGCCGGAAACGGTGTGGGGCCATTACGGCCTGACGCCGGAGCAGGCGCGCGTCGGCGGCCTCAACCCGAAGATGTTCAACTCCTTCCTCGACGGCTCGAAGCCGGCGATCGAGACCACCGCGGTGTGCAAGACGAACGGGCTCACGCCCGCGCCGGGCGGGCTCCTTTATCCGCCGGGCGCGGTCGACGAGATCCCGACCCTGATGCGCCCGCGCGAAGAGGGCGGCGTGCTGCACCACAAGGGCCAGGTCGAAGTCATCTCTTCGCTAAGGGAGAACGGGGAACCGATTGCCTACGACATCCGCTTCGGCGTCTTCGTCGTGTTCGAGGGCGACACCGAGTACATCCGCCGCTGCTTCATGGAGTACGGCGTGAAGACCGATGCGTCGGGGCGCTACGCCTGCCTGTACAAGCGCTGGCACCTGATCGGGCTCGAGGTCGGGATTTCCGTGGCGTCGGTAGGTCTGCGCGGCGAAGCGACCGGCTGCCCGACCGGCTGGCGCGCCGATGCAGTTGCTGTTGCCAAAAAGAATCTTTCTGTGAACGAACTACTCGATGGTGAAGGCGGCTACACCGTGGTCGGGCGCCTCATGCCCGCCGCCGACTCCCTCGCGCAGGGCTGCCTGCCGCTCGGCCTCGCGCACGGGTGGAAGGTACTGCGCCCCGTCGCGGCCGGCCAGCCGGTGCGCTGGAGCGACGTGGCTTTCGACGCGAACGCGACGGCGGTGAAGCTGCGCCGCGAGATGGAGTCGTCAGTTGCTCCAGGTAGTGGAATATCTCCGTATGGTCCGCCCCGGCGGGAAGGCGCTTCAGCGCCCCACGCCATAGCCGCAGCGTCTCGCTGAGGTAGGGGGCGCGCACGCCGAGGCCGCGCGCGAGGCCGGCGGCGATGCCGACGTCCTTGGCCATCAGCGCGAGCTTGAACCCCGAAGCGAACGCACCGGTCAGCACCTGCTGCGGGATCTTGCGCTCGGTGGTGCTGTTGCGCCCGGTCGAGGCGTTGATCGCCTCGAGCATCGGCGCCGGGTCGAGCCCGAGGGCGCGCGCCACCAGCAGCGCCTCGAAGCCGGCGAGCGTGCCGGCCGCGCCGAGGTAGTTGTTGAGCGCCTTGACCGCGTGCCCGGCGCCCAGCGGCCCGACGTGGAAGATCAGGTTTCCCATGGTCTTCAGGATGGGCGTGATCCTTTCGACGACTTCCGCGGCGCCGCCGGCCATGATCGCGAGGGTGCCGTCGCGCGCCTTGGCGACGGCGCCTGAGACTGGCGCATCGACCAAATGAATTTTATTTTTGACAAGGGCCAGACCCAGAGCCCGCGTGCCGGCGGGGTCCGAGGAGCTCATGTCGATGACCACCGCGCCGGGCCTGAGCCCCGGCATGGCGTCGAGCACCGCCTCGCGCACCGCGTCGCCGTCGGGCAGCATGGTGACCAGCACCTCGGCGCCCTCGGCCGCCTCGCGGCCGGAGGCGCAGTTGCCCGAGCCGTTCAGGTCGAAGGAGCGCACGGCGAAGCCCTCGCGAGCGAGGTTCGCCGCCATGGGCTGCCCCATGCGCCCCAGCCCGAGGAAGGCGACGCTCTTCACTTCTCGCTGAACACTTCCTTGGCGGCGCGGAAGGCGACGACGGCGGCGGGCACGCCGCAGTAGATCGCCACCTGCAGGAACACTTCCTTGATCTCGTCCCTGGTGAGGCCGTTGTTGAGCGCGCCGCGGATGTGCAGCTTCAGCTCGTGCTCGCGGTTGAGCGCGCACAGCATGCCGAGGTTGAGCACCGAGCGGTACTTGCGCGCGAGCCCCGGGCGGTTCCAGATGTCGTTCCAGCAGTAGGTGTTGAGGAGGTCGGTGAACTCCCGGTTGAAGTCGTCGACCCCGGCCATCGCCTTGTCGACCCAGGGCGCGCCCAGCACCTCCCGGCGCGTCTTCAGTCCCGAGTCGAAACGTTCCTTGTGCGCTCGCTTGTCCATGCCGCCTCCGTGAAAAGATGCCGAATATAACCCCGGCCATGGAAACGCGGCGTGAAACGGGCAAAATGGGTACGATCGTTCCCATTTTGCGGAGGCCATCCATGGCGGCGATGCCGGAGTGGTTCGTGTGGACCTCGGGCGCCGAGCTCGGCGAGGCGGTGCTCATGGCGCGCGGGGCGGCGGGCTGGACCCAGGGCGAGCTCGCGCGGCGCGCCCGGGTGACGCGCAAGTTCGTCTATCACCTCGAGCACGGCAAGGGGTCGCTGCGCGCCGACAAGGTGCTGCAGGTGCTCGGCGCGCTCTCGCTCGCGCCGCTCATCGTGCCGGCCGAGATGCTGCGGATGCTGCGCTAGCTAGCGCGGCTTCATCCGCGCGATCCACGGCGCGAAGCCGGCGAGCAGCTCGCCCAGGAACTTGCGCGTCGTCTCGTCGGTCAGCCGGCCCTGCGCGTCGAACTTGCCCGCCGCGTGGGTGATGAACACCTCGGGCCGCGGCAGCACGTGCCCCCAGAGCTGGGAGAGCACGCGGCGCAGGTCGTATTGGGCCCGCGTGCCGCCCACCGGGCCGGGGGCGACCGTGAAGATGGCGATGGGCTTCTCGTTGAACACCTGGTTCGGCGCGCGCGAGCCCCAGTCGATCGCGTTCTTGAGCGGGGAGGGGATCGAGAAGTTGTACTCGGGCGAGGCGATGAGCAGCCCGTCGGCGGCGCTCACCTGGTCGCGAAAGCGCTTCACCGGCGCCGGCATGCCCTGGTCGAGGACGTCCTGGTTGAACATCGGCAGGTCGGCGATGGAAGCGATCTCGAGCGCCATTCCCGCCGGCAGCAGCTCGCTGCAGGCGCGCAGCGCCGCCATGTTGAGCGAGGCCTTGCGCAGGCTGCCGCAGATGCCGAGCACCTTGAGGGTCATTTCCGGGGGGTCCTTGTAGACTTGGGTCGTGGCGAGCGCGCTAGCCTACCGCGACTTCCGGCTTCTGTGGGCGAGCTCGCTGTGCTCCTGGTCGAGCCAGTGGATCCAGCAGGCGGCGCTCGGCTGGGTGGTCTACGAGATCACCGGCTCGGGCGCGCTGCTCGGCGCCGTGCTCGGCGCGCGCGCCATCCCGATGTTCCTGCTGACGCCGATGTCGGGGGTCGCGGCCGACCGCTGGGACCGCCGCCGCCTGATGCAGGCGAGCCAGGCGCTCGCCTCGGCGGTGTCGCTTGCCTTCGGCGCGGCGCTCGCCTACGGCGCGGTGAGCACCTGGATGCTCTTCGCGTTCACCATGCTGATGGGCGCGTCGAACGTGCTCGACCGCCCGGCGCGCATGACTACCGCGTTCGAGCTCGTGCCGCGCGAAGTGGCGATGCAGGCCGTGGCGCTGAACACGATCGGTTTCTCGATGATGCGCATCTTCGGCCCGGCCATGGCGGGCTACCTGATCGCCGCTTTCGGCGCCGCGGGCAGCTTCTTCGTGCAGGGGGTGCTTTATGGCGCGTCGGCCCTCGTGGTCGTGGCCGTCGTCTTTCCAGGAAGAACCCTCAAGCCAGGTGATTCCACGGCGCTGTCCGAGATGCTGGAAGGCCTGCGCTTCGCCGCGCGCGACCGGCGCACCCGGCTGCTGGTGGCGCTGGGCGCGCTGCCGTTCTTCCTCCTGGTGCCGGTCTGGGGAACGCTGTTCCCGATCTACGCGAAGGACGTCTTCGCCGCCGGCCCGGAGGGGCTGGGACTGCTCCTCACCGCGGTCGGCGCCGGGGGCACGCTGGGCGGGTTCGCCGCCCACGCGCTCGGGCGGGTCGAGCGCCAGGGCCTGGTGCAGGCGGCGTGGGTCCTGGTCCTGTGCGCCGCCATCGCCGGGGTGGCGGCGAGCCCGTCGCTCGCGGTGGCGATGGCGTTCGCCGGCCTCGGCGGCGCCGCCGAGATGGCGCACATGGCGAGCAACATGGCGATGCTGCAGATGTCGGCGCCGCCGGCCATGCGCGGGCGCATCTCGAGCCTGATGATGCTCAACCCGGCGCTCATCTCCGTGGGGGCGCTCGTCGCCGGGCCGCTCGCGGACCTGCTCGGCGCGCGCGGCGCCTCGCTCGCCCTCGCCGCCGGCGCGGCGGCGGCGATCGTCTTGCTGTATTTTCTCTCCCCGCAACTCCGGGAAATGAGGCTGAAATGAGAAAGCTCTCCGCCGGCCGCGGGCTGATCGAGGACCTGGTCGCCGCGAGCCGCGTGCTCGCCATGCACGAGGTGCTCGACGCCTACGGCCACGTCAGCGCGCGCAGCGACAAGCACCCCGAGCGCTTCATCATGTCGCGCTCCCTCGCGCCGGCGCTGGTGACGGCCGCCGACCTCATGGAGCTCGACGCCGACAGCGAGCCCCTGCGCCGGGACAGGCGCAAGGGCTTCATCGAGCGCTACATCCACGGCGAGATCTACCGCGCGCGCCCTGAAGTCATGGCGGTGGTGCACAGCCATTCCGCCTCGGTGATCCCCTTCGGCGTGACGCGCACGAAGCTGCGGCCGATCTACCACATGGGCTCGTTCCTGTGGTCGGGCACGCCGCTGTTCGACATCCGGAAAGTCCGCGAAGAGAACGATCTGCTGATACGCGACCGGCCCCTGGGCCAGGCCCTGGCGGGATCATTGGGTCAATGCAGCTGCGTGCTGATGCGCGGCCATGGGATGACCGTCGTCGGCGACGGCGTCCCCGAGGTGGTCTTCCGCGCGATCTATACGGAGATGAACGCGCGGCTGCAGCTGCAGGCGACGCGGCTCGAGGGCCCGATCGAGTTCCTGAGCGACGAGGAGGGCCGCCGCTCCACCGCCTCCAACCGCGGCACGCTAGAGCGGCCGTGGGAGCTGTGGAAGAAGCAGGCTTTGCGGAAAGCTGGCGCCTAAAGAATCACGTGGTCCTGTTGCTGCCGATCTGAGCCAACGGGCATCCGGGCGCGAGGCTCGGGAAAATACGATTCGGCATGGTAGGCGCGGAAGGCGGCGCTTCCCGCTTCACCCATGTAACGTGCAAGTAGCACCGGTTGGGTTTTGCGCAGGTCGATGAGAAGCAGCCCGTCGAGGGCATCGCCGAAGTTGCGGTCGACGTTGAAGCCTAGCAGGCTGCCGCCGAGCCGCAGGTACTGCCGCAGGAGAACGGGCACCCCCTTGTGATCGTCCTCGATACTGGCGACACGGCGCGACAGGTCCTCGATGTTGCGCAGGTCATCGACCTCGGGTTGGTGCTCCGACGACCGCGTGGCGTCGCAGTACGGATGGCGCGGCGTGACCTCCGCCGCGAGGAAAGGCTCGGCGTTGCGGGTGGACAAGTACGCGACCATCAGGCGGCGGGATGCGGCGGCGTAGCGGCTGCTGATGCTCACCGCGCCGAGGAGCACTGCGTACTGTGGCGCACGCTCAATGAAACGGCCGATGCCTCGCCAGAGAAGCAGCAGCGGAGCGAAGCCGCGCTGGTATTCGGCGCGCACGAACGAGCGGCCAAGCTCCATCCCGGGCTTCAGCCTGTCCAGCATCCGCGTCCGGTACCTGAACAAGCTATGGGTGTAGAGCCCGCGCTGGCCGTATCGGTCAAGGATCTCGTCGACGAGCCCGAGGCGGTAGGCGCCGACGATCGCCAGCGCGCGCGCGTCCCAGACGAACAGATGCAGGTAATGGGCGTCGAACTGATCGAGGTCGAGGGAGCGACCGGTACCTTCGCCGACGGCGCGGAAGGTCAGCTCGCGCAGCCGGCCGATCTCCCGGAGAACGGTCGGGATCTGCGAGGCGCGCGCGCAGTAGACGCTGAACCGCTCGCCCGCGACGAGCTGCTGGCTCGCGGGGAGGGCGTCGACCTCGGCGCGCAGCGCCGCCGGCGGGACCTCAGCGACGATCGTGTCGGGACGATGCGTCATCATGGAAGCCCCTTTCCCATCGCCGCAGGTTCTCGCCGGCTTCGCGAAGGAAGGGACTGAAGACGGCGAGCCGCAGCAGCAGCCGGTTCAGCACGTTGGCCGGAAAGCGCAGCGGCTTCTCGAAGTCGACGAAAAGTACCACGCGAAGCTGCCCAGATTCGTTCCACGCCTCATGCTCGTAGGCGTCATCGAAGATCAGCGCGCCGCCTTCCCGCCAGTGATGCTCCTCGGCGCCGATGCGGATCCCCGTCCGCTCACCCGGTTCGGGAACGATCAGGCCGAGATGCAGGCGCAGCACGCCGTTATAGGGGCCGCGATGCGGCGGTATGCGCTTGCCGGGCTCGAGGATCGAAAACATCGCAGTGATAAGCCCGGGGATGCGGCGAACTGTCCGCCAGGTCTGCGGGCACGACTCGATGTTCGCCTGCGAGCGGACGCCATAAGCGACGAGCGGGAAGATCTTCCAGCCGGCGTCGCGCGAAATCGACGCAGCATCCGGCGTGATGTCCTGCACATTGGGCAGGTCGTCCCTGCGTATGAGAACGCTATCGAGCTCGGCCCGGATCAGATGCCATTCGCGCTCGATTTCCGCCGTCCATGCAAATGCGCTGTTCGGGTACACGCTCGGGTTGCCAAGCTTCGCGTGCGTCAGGTTGAGCCGTTCGACGAAGCGCACGATCGCCAGGAAGGAGCGCGTTGCAAGCCCCCGTCGTTCCATCGCCGGCAGGCCTTCCGTCTTCCAGCTTTGTGCGGGCGTGCGGCTCATTCGTGCACGGCGTCAGGCCGCTTCAGGAGTTCCTCGATGATCCGGGGCGCGAGGCGGGGGAGATTGCTTCTGGTGTCGTCCGGCATGGCGTCCAGAATCTCCTCGTCGCTCGGCTCCCTTGTGGATCTTTGCTGAGCGTACGCCCTCACCCAGGTCCGGAAATTGTCGAACTCACCTTGAGAAGCCCGTTCCGGAAGCGGGCGCACGTTGATCATCAGCGCTGCGGCGTGCGGACCGAGAAGTATGACGGCCAGCGCTCGCAGGACGGCGGGATTGCTCATGAAGAACATGTGCGACAGATCCTTGTCGCGGACCGTGATGCATCGCGTCGGATCGTTAGTCGCGAGCCGTGCGGTCCACGCCGGCTGCGTATCGTCGCCCGGGACTTTTCGTTTGACGTTCGCAATCGGACAGCCGTCTTGCGGATAAAACTGCTCGCGGATCCATCCGCAGGTCACGTCGCTCAAAGTGTTGTTCAGCGGCTTGCCGTCTTCGTCGACTCGCACGCCGCGGATGTTGTAGAAGCGCTTGTCGCTCATGGGCGCGGCCATGCGCTGGAATACATGGAGGGCATGCGTTAGCTCGGCGGAATCGAATCCCATGGTCTTCTCGGGATAGCGGACGCATCCCATCTGGTCCGCCTCCTGCCTCCAGGGATCTAGATCCGCACGGGTTTCGGCGTCCACGCTTGGATAGGCGATCAGAGGAAACTCATCGTCCTGCAGGGCCGTGCGGTCGCGCTGATATGTCTGGTAATCGAGGTAGTGCAGCACGTAAAGGCCCGGCATCGAGTTGATGACCCGAACCATCCGGACCCGCTCACGCTTGCCGTCGCCGTTGAGCAGAGCTTCTCCCTCGAACCAGCGATGCACCTGGCTCGCGTAGCCGTAGAAGGGCGTCGCAGCGGTGATGGCGTGCCGGAGCTTCTGCGCAACGGCGGCGTCGTTGCCGCGCAGAATGAGATTCACGATCATGCCGCCGAAGCTGTGACCGAGCAGCGAGAAGCGCTGCGCTGCCTGTTCGATGCCTCCTTCCTTGAGGCGCCGCCTGAAGAGCGGCCAGAACTTCTTCACGAAGAACTGCGCCGTCTCTTCCTGCCGGCGGCGCCAGTCCCAGTTGAAGACGAATAGATCGATGTTGTTGCCCCGGCACCATTCGATGAGACCGTCATGCGGCGTGCAGCCGTTCAGGTTGACCGCGCCATCGGCGAGGACGATGTAGTTGTCCTTGTCCCTGAAGAGACCGGCGCCGTCCTTCTCCATGCCGAGCTTGCGGGCGCGCCACAGGAGCGAACTGAGCCTGAGCCACATCTTGGAGTACGTGAACGGCGGATTTTCCACGCCGTCCTTGAAGCGCGTCCTGGAACGCCAGAGCTGGCAGGCCATGCCGCCCGGAAAGAAAAACAAGGTCTGCCGGTCCTGCGACGGCAGCGCGTTCTTGTACGCGCGGATGAAATCGTCGATGGCGCGGCGATGCACCTCAAGCTGGTCGAGATCGCGCCGCTCGTGATAGCTCATCACGGGCGTGGCAAGCGGTCGCTTAGGCTGCTTGCGTTTCTTGCTCACCGCTTCCTGCTCGGCTTGCGCGCAGGGCGCTTCCGGGTCCCTCGCCTGCGCGGCGCTCGCCTGCTGCTCGGCTTCCTCCTGTTCGGTGTTTTGCCTTGCGGCTTCTCCGGGCGCGGTCCGCGCACGAGGTCGCTGAAAATACGCCGCACGGTCGCGCCGAATCGTTTCTGCAATCTTGGCGGCAGCACCTTGCTCGCACCCTTCGCCTCGAGCGGTAGCCACGTTCTTCGTCTGGCGCGATTCTGGTAGATCCAGCGCAGGAGTTCTTTGACTTCTTCATCGGATGCCGGTTTCTCCCCCTTGGGCTTGGCAGAAAACTTCGGATTCGGCGCCGGCGGGCACAGGATCGTGCCAATGGCGAGCACGATCAGCGGATGGTTCAGCAAGCACGCATGTTGGATGAGCCAACCGGGGATCGTGGCGGTGGCAGCCCCCGCGGCGAGCAAGCGAGCGGACCAGGCCGGGTGCGTGTCGTCGCCGGGTACTGCCGGCCCGTCGGCGATCGGTGAAGGACCCGAAGGATCGAAACCCGGCGCAACCCAACCCCAGGTGATCTGCCCCACGGAATTGTTTTGTACCGCACCGAAGAGGTTCGTCGACACGCCGCGTACGCTGTGGAACCTGGGCGCCACCGCTGCCGGCAACGGCGACGACAATTGCTGGAAGACTGCAAGACCATGGGCTAGCTCGGCATGGTCGAACCCGGTATTGCCGGGATAGCGGCCAAGCGTGCCGCTGGACACCGGGTTGAACGCGTCGACCCGCAATCCGGGCACGGTCGCGTCCATGCTCGGGTAGCTGGCGAGCTGATACGGAGCGCCGGCGCCGAGCTGCGCCTGATTCGTCGCGTAGGTGACTTCGTCCAGGAAATTCAAGGTGTACAAGGCCGGAAGGGACGAGATGAGCTCCAACATGTCATGCCGGACAGCCTCGACTAAATTATTCAGCCCGAGCAGGTTGAGGAACTCGATTTCCGGCCACATAAGCCAAGGTTCTCCCCGAAACCAGCGGTGGGCCTGGCCGGAATAACCGTACGACGGCGTGCCGACCGTAATGGCCGCCGTCATGTTGGCAATGATGGGATGCTCGCTTCGCGCAAGGAGGTTGACGATCATGCCGCCGAAGCTGTGCCCTACGAGGGAAAAATCGGCCAGCGGATCCGAAAGGCCGTTAGCCATTACTCGTTCGCGAAAGAAAGGAAGAAAACGGTGGAGGAAGAAGTCCACCGTTTCATCAGGCCGCCGGCGCCAGTCCCAGCCGAACACGAAAAGATTGAGGTCATGGTTCGCGCACAATGCCTCGAAGACGTCGTGCGGCGTGATGCCATCGACGCTCACCGCGCCATCGGCGACGATGATCCGGTCATGGTGGTCCCTGAAGCAGCCCATGGCGTCCCGCTGCAACTTCAGCTTGCGCCAGCCTCCCAGAAAAATATCCCAATCGACCCACAGGGGGTCATACGCCATCCCGGCCGGCACGCCGACACCCTCCTGGTACGGTTGGCGCGCGCGGATCAGCTTGCTGCCCATGCCACCGGGAAAGAAGAACACCGTCTGTCCGCGGCATGTCGATGCCACCGTCGCCGGGTCCTTATAGTTATTGATGAACGCGTTGACGGCGGGCGTCAGTATGCGGATCTGTTCATCGTCCCGAGCTTGGGCGTAAGTGATCGTCATCGTTGCGTCTCCAATGCCACGTCGCGGCTTCTCGCCAGCTTCACCTTGCGCACCGGCGCCTCGGCGCCGTGTGCGTAGCGCCCGAGCCATTCAGCCGCACTGCCTTCGGCATCCGTAAGGGTGATCGGCTCGAAGTAGCGCACACGGTCCTCGTCGGTGAGGTCCGCGGGGCGCTCGAAGTACTGCGGGTCCAGAGTGTCGCTGCCGGCGACATAGGTGCGCGGGGCCGTGGGCGTCGAGCGCGACCAGATGAAGCAGTGGAAATTCGCCGATGCGATGACGTACCAGCGCCAGGGATTGAGGCTGCGTGCGCGAACGATGCGCCGCAAGGTCTTCATCACGACGCGCCAGCGCGAGACCACGATCCACGGCCGGCGGAACATGCGCTCGATGAATTCGACGATGCGCTGGCGATCGTCGGCGAGCTTCGAGTGGCAGATGGTTTCGCCGTCGAGATCGCGCAGGCGCAGGTTCGGCGCGAGCTCGCCGCGGCGCAGGTCATCCCAGAAGGTCGCGGTTCCGGCAAGCGGAGCGACCACGCTCAGGTACACCGGCATCGGCATCAGCGGGTTGTGCGCGATCACCTGGATCTGGCGCTCCATCTCGGCCGCGCTCTGGTGCCGGTAATCGAACAGGTAGCCGTAGCACATGGCGATGCCCTGCGACTCGGCGAACGCCACGTCGTCCATGACGCTGTGGCGCCGGCTCATGTTCTGCTTCTTGTTGTAGCGGCGCAGCGTCTCGTAGTCGAGCGATTCGAGCCCGGCGAAGAGCACTTGGCACTTGAGGCGGGCCAGCGTTCGCACGAGATCGCGGTCGTGCAGGATGTTCTGCGTGACGAGCGCGCTCCAGCCGTAGATCCTGGGATGGGCGCCCAGCATCTCGGCCACCGCGAGCATATGGTCGCGGTCGTCCGAGAAGTTGTTGTCCTGGAAATTGATCATCGGGAACCAGCGCCGGAAGCTGCACCAGGGACTGGTCGCAATCGCCCGGTCGATTCCGGCGGCGAGGTTGGCGAGGTCGTATTTTGAGTGGCCGCCGATCTCGGCCGGGATGACACAGAAGTTGCACTTGAAGCTGCAGCCGCGCGAGGCCTCCATCAGATGGAAGAGCGGGCTGATGCCGCTTTTCGCGAGCAGGCTGTAGTCGATCTCGTAGGACGAGATGCGATCGGCAGGCGAGCGGTAGATGCGCTTGAGCGACCCGCGCAGGTAGTCGCTCACGACTTCCCTGACGCTGTCGACGCCCCCGGCGCAGACAACGTCGAAGAACTGCGCGGCGAACTCGGGAAACGAGGTGCAGATGCTGCCGCCGGCGACCACTGTCGTGCCCTGACGACGGAAGAAATAGGCGAGCTGGCGCATGCGATCGAAGTCCGGCTGCAGGCCTGAGAGGAAGACGAGGTCGTACCCCGCGCATCGTGCCGGGTCGAACGGGCCGTGCCAGTCCTCGTGGTAGAGGCGGACGTCGAAGTGGTGCGGGTCGATAAGGGAAGCGACATGCAGGCCGGCGATCGGCTGCATGAAGTAGCTCGTGCGCCGCTTGTCACGGCTTGGCCGCAAGTGGGTGCAGATCACCAGCGCGCGTTTCCCGGCCATCGAGTCCACCCCTCAGGCAGAGTCATTGAACCAGCTAGGCGGACAAGCCGCGGAAAAGTGTACACAATTGCGGCTCGAACGCCATCCCTTTCGTGCGATCACGGGATCTAGGGAGCATGAGCGATGACTGAGGGCGCGGCCGGCCGAGGGCATACGGAAGCCACCGAGCGTCGCTTTCTGACGATCGAGTTCATCGACCTCGTCGGCTACACCGACCTGAGCGAGCGGCTCGACGCCGAGGACCTCGAGGTCCTGCTGCGTCGCTATCAGCGGCTCGCCCTCGCCACCATGGAGCGCTTCGGCGGGTTCGTCGCCCAGGCTTTCGGCGACGGCATCCTCGTCTACTTCGGCTATCCCGCGGCGCACGGGAACGATGCCGAGCGCGCCGTGCGGGCGGCGCTCGCCTTTCACGAAGGGCTGAGCGAGCTCGACACCAGCATCCGCGGCCGCACGCTGCCGCGCCTGCAGGCGAGGATCAGCGTTCACTCGGGGCTGGTGCTGATCGCCGAAGAGCTGATGCTGCAGCACGGGGTCGTCGGCGAAACCATCAACGTCGCCTCGAGGCTGCATGCGCTGGCGTCTCCGGGTACGGTCGCGATCAGCCAGGAAACCCAGGATCTCGTGGAAGGGCTTTTCGAGTCGCGGTCGCTGGGCCTGCGCAGCGTCAAGGGGCTATCGCGCAAGATGGACGTATACGAGGTGACGCGCGCTCTGCCGGGCACGGCGCGATCCGGATCCCGCCTGCGGCGCGGCGCGGCGCGCCTCGTCGGACGGGAAGATATCCTCGAACGGCTGCTGTCGCGCTGGCAGACGTGCCGCAGCGAGGCGCGCTGCCAGACCGTCGCGGTCGTCGCCGACGCGGGTGTCGGCAAGACGCGCCTGGTGATGGAGCTTCTCGGCCGCCCGGAATTGGCCGACGCGACGCTGTTTCTCGCGCATTGCCAGGAAATCTTCGCCAGCACGCCGCTCTATCCAGTGGCCGCTTTCATGCGTTCGCGCGCCGGCCTGACGGCGGACGACGACGAAACGCAGCGCCGCAACAAGATTTCCGGCTATCTGGAAGAGTTCGGCCGCAACACGCAGGACAACCGCGAGCTGGTCGCCAGCCTGCTCAGCATGGGGGCTCGCGGCGGCGGCGAGGCGCTGGCGCCGACGCCGCAGCTCTTCAAGCGCAGGCAGTGCGAGCTCGTGATCTCCATGATCGAGGCGGCGGCGCGCAAGCGGCCGGCGTTGCTCTGGATCGAGGACGCGCACTGGATCGACCCGTCGTCGGCGGAGCTGCTGCGCGATATCGTCGCTGCCGTGGCGAAGCTGCCGGTGCTGGTGGTGCTGACCATGCGGCCGTTTCCCAAGGCGCCGACGCTGCCGCCGGCCGACGAAACGGTGCGGCTGGAGCCGCTCGAGCCCATGGGCTGCCTCGAGCTCGCGCGCTCGGTTCCCGGCGCGAGCGCCCTCTCGGAGCAGATGATCTCGAAGGCGGTCGAGGCCGCCGAAGGCGTGCCTTTCTTCGTCGAGCAGCTCGTCATCTCGCTGCTCGACGAGCAGACCCGCGGGCCGACGCCGCACCGCAGGCTCGGCGGCGTGCCGCTCGCCCTGGCCGAGCTGATGTCGGAGCGCCTCGACCGCCGTCCGGGCGCACGGCGGGTCGCCCAGGCGGCGGCGTGCATCGGCGGCTCCTTCACGCCCGACTTTCTGAAGGCGCTGCTCGACGACGAGACGCAGCAGCTCACCGAACGCCTGGCGGCGCTGGTCGAAGCGGAAATCCTGCTCCCGAAGCGATACGGCGCGGAAATTCGTTACGAATTCCGGCACGCGCTGCTGCAGATGATGGCGCACGAGTCCATGGTGCAGTCCGAGCGGCGTGCGGTGCACAGCCGCATCGCACACGTGCTGCGCCATGCCGAGGGCGTCGAGCCCACGATCTCGGAGGTGCTCGCCCATCATCTCACCGAGGCGGGCGAGTTCACGGAGGCGATCGGCGCCTGGCTGGAAGCGGGCAGGGCGGCAGGCAAGCGCTCCTCGCATCGCGAGGCGATCGAGCACATCCGGAGGGGCCTCGGCCTGCTCGACCACATCGCCGACCAGGCCGTGCGCCGGAAATTCGAGCTCGAGCTTCAGTCGTCGCTCATGGGCGCCCTGCTCGCGGTCCAGAGCGCGACATCGCCGGAGCTCGCTGGCTGCTGCGCGCGCGGACTCGAGCTCTGCGAGGAGATCGGCGACGCGGCACGGATGTTCCTGTTCGCCTTCGGCAAGTTCACCTTCGTCAACTGCCGCGGACGCGGCAAGGAGGCGATCTCGCTCGCCCGCGAGTTCGTCGCGCGCGCCGAGCGCGCCCCCTTCGAATCCGGCCGGGTGATCGGCCAGCGCATGCTCGGCCAAGCCCTGCTCGCCGACGGGGACGCCGCCGGGGCGAAGACCGCGCTCGAGCAATCCCTCGCGCTCTACGTCCCAGAGCGGGATGCGGCCACGACCCATCTCTACGGCCAGAACACCGAGGTCCACACCAAGTCGGTGCTGAGCCTGACGCTGCTATGCCTGGGAGACGTGGACGGCGCGTTGAGCATCGGTCGCGACGCGCTGCGCACCGCCGATTCGCTGCGCCATCCGCACTCGACGGCAATCCCGATGACCTATGTTGGCGGCTGGGTCTTCGGGCTGTGCGATGCGAGCGAGCAGATGATGATCGAAGCCAGGAATCTTCTCACCCTGGCCGAGCAGCATCACCTCTACGGATTCCGCGCCCACGCGTCGGCCTTCATCGGCTGGGCGCTCTGCCAGGCGGGGAACCCCGGGCAGGGGATTCCGCTGATCGCCAAGGCGATCGACGCTTTCGATTCGGTGCAGTTCCGCCTCTCCGAAGGCGGCCATCTTGCCAACCTGGCTGATGCGCAACGGCGCGTCGGGCGGCTTGCCGAAGCCGCCGCGACCTGCGAGCGCGCGATCGAGCTGATGGGGGAAGGCAGCCGCTGGATGGAGCCCGAGCTGCTGCGCGTCAAGGCGCTGGTGTCAGCGGAGCTTCCGCAGACCGGGGTCGACCGCGCCGAGGCGAACTTCCGCTACGCGGTGGGGCGGGCGCGCGAGCTGCGCTACCCGGTATTCGAAAGGCGATGCCTGGTCAGCCTGCAGCAGTTCCTCTCCTCGTCCGGCCGAGGCGACGCCGCAGTCGACGCGCGCCTCGCCGAGCTTTCGCATCTCGACAATCTCGCGCGGCGCGTCGCAGCCGCGATGCAGGCCGCCTCGTAGGCTTGAGCGCTTTCCGCAAGGTGGCGCGCGTGGCAGGGCACATGCTGTCGGGCGCAGCGCAGATCTCGCTGCAGTTTCCCGGCATGCCCCGGCCGCAGCGCCGCGAGCGCGTCCAGGTCTGGGCGCGCGAGATGCTGGAGCGGCTGGGCGTCGCGCTCGTGATTCGCGGCGTGCCGGCGCGGACGGGACCGATGCTCTTGGTGGCGAACCACATTTCGTGGCTCGACATCGTCGTCCTGCACGCGGCGTGCTTCTGCCGGTTCGTCTCCAAGGCGGATGTCGAGCGCTGGCCGCTGATCGGCACCCTAGCGTCCGGGGGCGAGACGCTGTACGTGGAGCGCAGGTCGCGGCGGGACGCGCTGCGCGTCGTTCATCGCATGGCCCAGGCATTGCTGGACGGTGACGTGCTTGCCGTCTTCCCGGAAGGGACGACCGGCGACGGTGCTTCGGTGCTGCCCTTTCACGCCAACCTGCTGCAAGCCGCGATCTCGGCCGACGCCCCGGTGCAGCCGGTGGCGCTGCAGTTCGTCGAAGGAGGCTCCGAGGAGCTGAGCCGGGCCGTCAGCTACCTCGGCGACGAATCGCTCGTCGGCTCGATCTGGCGCACCCTTTGCGCGCGGCAGCTGCGTGCGAGGGTTACCTTCGGCACGCCGCAGCGAGCCGACGGACGTGATCGGCGCGCCTGGGCTGCGGATCTGCGCGACGAGATCAACGCGCTGCGGACAGCCGGAGTGGCTCCGAGCTGCGACGCAGTAGCCAGAACGCGATCGAGAGATTCAGCAGGTTCCAGCCGATGCCGTTCATGAAGGCGGCGCGGTAGGAGCCGGTGATGTCGAAGATCGCACCCGACATCCAGCCGCCGAGCGCCATGCCGAAAAGCGTCGCCATCAGCACCACGCCGGTGCGCGTCGCGGCCTCGGTCGGGCGGAAGTGCTCGCGGACGATGAGCGCGTAGGCAGGGACGATGCCGCCCTGGAAAAGGCCGAACAGCGCCGACACGACGTACAGCGAGACCAGGCCGTCGAAGGGCAGGAAGAGCAGCAGCGCGATGCCCTGCAGAGCGGAGCCCAGGAGCAGGGTGCGCAGGCCGCCGATGCGGTCGGAGATCCAGCCCGAGACGAGGCGGCTGACGATGCCGAAGCCCAGCATGAGCGAGAGCATCTCGGCGCCGCGCGCCGCGCCGTAGCCGAGGTCGCCGCAGTACGCGACGATGTGGACCTGCGGCATGGACATCGCCACGCAGCAGGCAACGCCGGCAACGGCGAGCAGGACCATGAGCGCGTTGGGCGAGAGGCCGAGCGGCCGGTCGCTCTTCACGTCGAAGCTGGATCCGGACGGGGAAGCGTCCAGTGCGGGCGGCCGGCGGCGCAGGATGAACGCGGTGGCCGTCACCGTGAGGGCGCAGAAGACGCCGACGCCGATGTACGTGGCGCGCCAGCCGGAAGTGTCGAAGAAGTACT